>Ga0255220_1000757_pt1 | contig 12369 bp, 13 predicted proteins | sample Miss_Colum_RepB__FD_188423 | JGI IMG/M metagenome (GOLD analysis project Ga0255220, IMG submission 188423) | Freshwater microbial communities from Mississippi River, Louisiana, United States - Miss_Colum_RepB_8d | ecosystem: Environmental > Aquatic > Freshwater > River | place: USA: Louisiana...
AGGTGTATTAATAGTAGAGGCATTTGGTCAAAGCGCAGCAGCGTTAACAGCTTACAGTATAGATCCTGAAATTGTAAAAAATAAACTTGTTTATTTAATGACAGTGAATAATGCCAGATTTAGAAATCCTGTAATGCCAGATTGTCAATTGATGCTTAAAGTTGAAGCAATACGATCGAAAGGAAAGGTGTGGAAATACAAAGGCGTTGCTATGGTAGGAGATAAAATTATGGCTGACTCAGAATGGATGGCTACAATAGTTGATAGAAAAGAATAATGATAAGCGATAAAGCAATTATTGATAAAAATTTTAAAATTGAAAGTTCAATAGAAGTTGGTCCATTTTCCGTTATCAGTAAAGACGTAAAAATTGGTAAAAATACAAAAATACATTCTCATGTCGTTATAACAGGAGATACTAATATTTCTGAAGACTGTGAAATTTATTCTTTCGCTTCAATTGGAAGCAATCCTCAAGATCTTAAATTTAAAGGTGAAAAAACTAAATTAGTCATTGGAAAAAAAAACAAAATTCGAGAATACGTTACTATCAACCCAGGCACTGCTCACGGAGGCGGTTTAACAACGATTGGGGACAATTGTTTATTTATGATCTCTTCACATGTTGCTCATGATTGCAAAATTGGAAATAATGTTATCCTCGCAAACAATGTAGCTCTAGCTGGGCATGTAGAAATAGATGACAATGTGATAATAGGTGGGAATTCTGCTGTTCAACAATTTACCAGAATTGGCAAATTTGCAATGATTGGCGGGATGACTGGTGTTGAAAAAGATGTAATTCCTTTCGGACTTGCAACTGGCAACAGATCTCATTTGGAAGGAATAAATATTATTGGTTTAAAACGTGCAGGTTACTCAAATGATGAGATTAATGCATTAAATGATGCTGTTAAATTGATTTTTTCTAATGATATTTTAAAAAATGGAATTGAAAATGCAAAAAAATTAGCAAATTTTAGAACAGTAAATGAAGTAATTAAATTTTTAGAAAAGAGTGATAAACGACCAATTTGCAGACCATTAAAATAAATGCTTGGAATAATAGCTGGCGAAACTAGTTTACCTAAATATTTAATAAATAAATTAATTAAAAATAATTATAAATTCCTAATTTTAGATTTAACAAAATCAAATAATTTTAAAAAATATGCTAACTCATATAGTTTAAAAATAACTCAACTTGGTAAAGCAATTTCAATTTTAAATAAAAATAATTGTAAAAAAATTATTTTTATCGGAAAAGTAAAAAGACCTGAAATTTCTTTATTAAAATTCGACAAAAAAGTCTTTTTTTATTTACCTAGATTATACTCTGCGTTTAAGAAAGGTGATGGAAGTATATTAAAAGAGATAATTAAAATTTTTAATGAAAACAAAATTAAAGTTTTAAATAGCATGAAATTTACCCCAGAATTAGTTTTTAATGAAAAAAATATTAATAATATAAGAGTTAGCAACTTAGATAAAACAAGTATTAATAAAGGAATTCAAATTATTAAAACTATGAGTAAGTTTGATATCGGGCAGTCCGTTGTTATTAATAACGGTTATGTTCTTGCAATAGAAGGACCAGAAGGCACAGATGAAATGATTAAAAGATCAGCCTATTTATCAAAAAAATTAAAATTAAAAAATAAGTCAATTTTAATTAAATTTCCAAAAGCTGGACAAGACTTAAGGGTTGATCTACCAACCTTAGGCTTAGATACTGTAAAAAATTGTATCAAAGCAAATATAAAAGGTATTGCAGTTAAAAGATCCCAAAATATTATCTTAGAAAGAGATAAAATTTTTAATTTAACGAAAAAAAATAATTTTTTTATTATTTCTTTATAATTTGCAAAAAAAAATATTTATTATTACAGGTGAATCTTCAGGCGATAAAATCGCCTCATATATAATTAATCATATTAAAAAAAAAAAATTTAATATTGAATTTTTAGCTATTGGTGGTGAAAATATTAAATCCCAAGGAATTAATTGCATATTCGATATTAAAGATATCGCTTTTATGGGCTTTGTTGATGTTTTAAAAAATATTTTTTTTATAAAAAAAAAATTTGATTTTACAGTAAAAAAAATTCTCGAATTTAAACCTGATATAATTTTTTCAATTGATAGTCCTGATTTTTCATTCCGTGTATTAAAAAGAATAAAAAATACTAATTCTAATATTAAAACAATACATTTAGTTGCTCCTCAAGTATGGGCATGGAGAGAGAACAGAAAAAATTTTTTAAATAAGTTTATTGATCATTTACTTTTACTTTTTCCATTTGAAAAAAAATATTTTGACGGGGTTGTAAAAAATTCATTCGTTGGACATCCTTTTTTTGATTTTTCTGTTTTTAAAATAAATGAAATAAAACAATCAAATAATAAGAAGTATTTTACACTGTGCCCGGGCAGTCGAAATTCAGAATTAAAAATATTTATGCCTATATTTATTGAAGTAATGAGAAAAATAAATTTAAATTCTAATTTTATTTTTCATTTTCCAACTATTGAAAATAATAAAAATTTAATTACTAATTATTTACAAAAATCTGGGATTAGTAACTTTATGATTACTACAACCGAAAGTGATAAAAATTTTTATATTCAAAATTCAATTTTAAGTGTTTCTAAATCAGGAACAATCACACTTGATATTTGTAAAAATAAATGTCCACTAATTGTTGTCTACAAAACATCTTGGTTGAACTATTTGTTAATTAAACCTTTTATTAAGACAAAATTTGGCAATATTTTAAATATTATTGCTCAGAAAGAAATAATACCTGAATTAATTCAAGAAAAATGTAATTCAGATGTTATTTACAAAAAGGTTAAAGAATTTATAGATGATGAATCATTAAGAAATGAAGTAGTCGCGCAATATACTAAAATTTTAGAGACAATAATTGTTCCTGATAGTCTTGAAAAAATATCAAATTATATTGTTGAGTAGTATTTATCTTTTATTGATATCTAAAAAGTCTCTTTTAGTTGATCCGGCGTATAATTGTCGAGGTCTATTTAATTTATTACTTGGATCAGAGTACATTTCTTTCCAATGAGCAATCCATCCAGACGTCCTTGCAACAGCAAATAGAACAACAAACATTTCAGTTGGAAAACCCATGGCACTAAGTGTTATTCCGGAATAAAAATCTATATTAGGGTATAGTTTTTTTTGAACAAAATAGTCATCATTTAGAGCAATTTTTTCAAGTTCTATAGCTATTTTTAATAACTCATCATCTTTTTTTCCCAAAGCCTCAAGCACTTCATGACAAGCTTTTTGCATAACCTTGGCTCTAGGATCATAGTTTTTATACACTCTGTGTCCAAATCCCATCAATCTAAAATTGTCATTAGGATCTTTTGCTCGCTTTATATATTCAGGAATATTTTTGACACTTCCAATTTTTTTTAACATGTTTAATGCCGCCTCATTAGCACCACCATGTAATGGCCCCCAAAGTGCAGAAAAACCAGCAGCAACAGATGCAAATGGATTAACAGCTGAAGAAGCAGCTAGTCTTACAGTTGAAGTAGATGCGTTTTGCTCATGATCCGCATGAAGTATAAATATTTTTTCTAGTGCATTAGCTACTACTTTATTTATTTTATATTTTTGTGCTGGAACAGAAAAACACATATTTAAGAAATTCTCGCAATAATTAAATTCATTATCAGGATATACAAATGGTTGACCAATTGAGTATTTGTAAGCCATAGCAGCCAAAGTTGGAACTTTAGCTATCATTCTTCTGGATGATATTTCTCTTTCTTTTGGATCGTTTACATTGGCGGAGTCTGCATAAAAAGCAGATAAAGCACCTACAACACCTAACATCATAGCCATTGGATGACTGCCGCGTCTAAATCCATTGTAAAAAGATCTAATTTGTTCATGAACCATAGTATGGTTTTTAATAGCACTAGAAAATTCGGTGAATTGATCTTTTGTAGGAAGTTCACCTTTAATTAAAAGATAGGCAACTTCCAAAAATGAACTTTTTTCAGATAGTTGTTCAATTTCATATCCTCTATATAAAAGAGTTCCTTTATCACCATCAATAAAACAAATATTTGATTGACAACTTGCAGTGGAGGTAAAACCTGGATCAAAAGTAAAATGACCGGTATTTTTATAAAAATCCCGAACATCGACGACTGAAGGACCAATGGTACCTTTTTTGACTGGTAATTCGTATTTTTTACCGTCTATTTCTATGAAACATTTATCTGACATAAAATTTAGTTATCAGTTTTTAATATTTTTGTCTATTTTAGTAATAAATAGTTCTAATCGGTTTACAAACTCTTCTAAACCTAAAGAATTGGCTATATCGTAGATAGCTGGACCATACTCAGAACCAGTTAATATAATTCTTAATGGCTGCCCTAAATCTTTAAAGTTAATTTTTTCAGTTTCAATAATTTTATCAAAAATATTTTTTAAATAATCTTTACTTATATTATTTTCTTTTTTTACAAGAGAATAAATATTTTTTATAATATTTAATTTAGATTTATCTATTTTTTGTATCTGTTCTTCCTTTAGTTCATAAGAAAATATGTATTTAGAGTTATTATATATGTCCTCCAATGACTTTGATTTATTTTTTAAGAATGATAAATTTATTTTAATAGTTTCGTGAAATTGTTTAGGAATTTTTTCTTTATACAATTCAGCATAGTATACTAATTTTTTTAGTAAACTTTCATCCTCAGTGGATTTTATATAAAATTCATTCATAGATTTAATTCTATCAAAATCTAACTTAGATGGAGATTTTCCAATATTTTTTAAATTAAAAAATTCTATACTTTCATTTTCTGAAAAAATTTCTTTATCTTTATAAGACCATCCTAACCTTAATAAATAATTTCTTAATGCTTCTGGTAAAATGCCTATTTTTTTATAATCTTCAACAGTAGATGCATCATCTCTTTTTGATAATTTTTTTCCTTCCCTCGAATGGATTAAAGGTATGTGCGCATACTCAGGTATTTTCCATTTCATACTTTCAAATATTTGAATTTGTTTAAAAGCATTTATTTTATGATCATCTCCTCTAATTACATGAGAGATTTTCATCTGATAATCATCGACAGCTGCTGATAAATTATAGGTGGGTTTGTTATCTTTTCTTAAAATAACAAAATCTTCTATTGTTCTATTATTTATTTCAACATCCCCTTGTACTAAATCTTTGAGAATAGTTTTTCCTTCTATCTTTGATTTAAATCTAATTACAAAAGGTTTATCACCAATGGGTTCTATTAAATCTCTACATTTTTTACTATAAGTATAAGGAATTTTTTTTTTTAAATATAACTTTTTTTCTTCCTCTAATTCTTTTTCAGTACAATAACATTTATACGCATGTCCATTTTTTAGCAGCGTGTTTGCTACATTTACATGAGATTCTATATTTTTTGATTGAATATATGGTTCTTCATCCCAATATATTTCTAACCATTTAAGAGTTGAGACAATTTGATCATAATATTCATCTTTTGATCTTTGAATATCTGTATCTTCTATTCTTAATAAAAATTTTCCTTTTTTATTTTTAGAAAATAACCAATTGAATAAAGCAGTTCTTGCTCCTCCAATATGTAAATTTCCGGTAGGAGATGGCGCAAAACGCGTAATAACTTGTTGAGTAGAATCCATTAGTTCTTAAGGATACAGAACTAATATTATTTGTTTAAATTAGTAAATTAAAATTTTCTATACAAAGAAGCTAAAACACCCTGTATTTTCACTCTTTCGGTATTATAAATTTTTGTCTCATAAGCAGGGTTAGCGCTTTCTAAAGCAATAGATGGTCCTTTTTTTCGCATTCTTTTTAGAGTTGCTTCATGATCATCAATCAAAGCCACGACTATTTTACCGCTTTCTGCGATATTTGTTTTTTTAATAATTACATAATCTCCAGTATTAATTCCTGCATTGATCATTGAGTCTCCTTCAACTTTTAAAGCAAAATACTCATTTGATCCTAAAAAACTTTTTGATAAGGGTAAACTTTCACTTTGATTTTCTAATGCTTCAATAGGAGAGCCCGCCGCTATTTTACCAAGAACAGGCACAAAAATCTCTTCATCATCTATTTTGTTAAGATCTAAGCCACCTTTGATAATTTTTGGAGAAAAATTATTATACAAGTCTTGAGCTCCTGCATTCTCGGGAAGTTTAATAACCTCAAGAGCTCTAGCTTTGTGAGGTAGTCTCTTAATAAACCCTCTTTCTTCAAGTGCTGAAATAAGTCTATGAATTCCAGATTTAGATTTAAGGTTTAATGAAACGCGCATCTCGTCGTAAGAAGGCGAAATGCCAGTTCGCTTTAATTTTTCATTAATAAAAATTAATAAATTTTTTTGTTTTTTAGTTAGCATAGAACAAAACCTAAACAGTTAACGTTCTATTTAAGTTCTTATTAATATACAACGCTGATAAAGTACTGAAATATATGTATATTTTACAAAAAAGAGCTTATTTTTTTTTTAATATTATTAGATTTTATTAATGATTCGCCAATCAAGAAAGTTCTAATACTTGTTTTTCTGGATATATGAAGAATATCTTTTTTAGAATGAAAGCCACTCTCAGAAACAACTATGCGATTTTTAAATTTAAATTTTTTAAATAAATTAATCGAATTATTTATATTTGTTACAAATGTTTTTAAATTTCGATTATTAATTCCAATTATGCTTTTTTTTAAACTTAAGGCAAATGCCATTTCTTTTTCATTATGAACTTCAACTATTGTGTCTAATCCACATTTATTAGCTACATCATATAATTCTTTAGCTAACTTTTCTTTTATGGCAGATAATAATATTAAAATGCAATCTGCGCCATAAGATTTTGCCTCATAAATTTGAAATGGATCAATAAAAAAATCTTTAGCTAGTATTGGAATGTTATATTTTTTTTTAATTTGTTTTATATAATTTTTATTTCCTAAAAAAAATTTACCCTCAGTTAAAACTGACAAACATGTAGCTCCCCCATCAATATATTGCTTAGCTATACTAATAGGGTCAAATTTTTTTTTTAAAATTCCTTTTGAGGGACTAGCTTTTTTTATTTCAGCTATAATTGAAATTTTATTTTTTTTGATATTATTTACTAATTTTAATTTAAAAAAAGATTTTTTTTTTAAATTTAAAAATATTTTATTATTTTTTTTTTCAAAAATAATATTTTTTTTTTTATAATTAATAATTTCTTTTAGAATATTCATTATTTGATCAATTGATTAATTTTTTCAATAGCATTACCAGATAACAAATAACTTTTGGTCTTATAGTAAGCTTTTTTTAAATTACTCTCTTTTTCAGAGATTACTAAACCAGCAGCAGCATTTAAAGCAACAATTTCTAAAAACGCATTATGCTTACCATTAAAAATTTCAACTATTTTTTTACTATTGTATTCAGCATCTTTTCCAAGAATTGATTTAAAATTATATTTTTTTTTAATTATAGATTTTGGATTTATAATAAAACTCTTAATTTTTTTATTATTTAATTCGTAAACTTTAGTTTTATTAAAAATAGATATTTCATCCAAACCTTCATTGCTATGAAATACCCATGCTTTTTTATGTCCTAAGTTTTTTAAAACATTTATGTAAGGAACTAATAATTTTTTGTCAAAGATTCCAATGATTTGTCTCTTGACCAAACCAGGGTTTATGAGAGGACCTAAAAGATTAAAAATTGTTTTAAATGGAAGATTTTTCCTTACGTTTGCAACGTTTTTCATTGCTAAATGATAATTTGGAGCAAATAAAAAAATAAATTTATCTTTTTTGATTTTCTTCTCTAAATTTTTTTTATTATCCAGTATATTAATTCCAAGCTTTTCTAATACATCAGCTGATCCGCAATTTGATGTAATTGACCTATTTCCGTGCTTTACTACATTAACCCCCAAACCAGCCAATACAATAGCAGCTGCTGTTGAGACATTTAGAGTATGTTTGCCATCACCACCGGTACCGCATGTATCTATTGAATTTTTTGGAACTTTAACCTTTATTAATTTCTTTCTTAAAATTTTTGATGCTACTAGAATATTTTTATAGTTATATCCGTTTCTAGATATTAAGGTTAAAATTGCTGAAATTAAATTCTCGTTAATTTCACCGTTAATAATTTTATTAAATAAGAAATTTAGTTCCGAATTCGATAAATCTTTATTAAGAATCAGTTTTGAAACTATATTTTTTAACATCATTTAATTTTTAAAAAGTTTTTAAAGATTACTTTTCCAAAATTTGTTTTAATACTTTCAGGATGAAATTGAATGCCATATAGATGATATTTTTTATGATTAATGCCCATAATAATATTATCTACCGTTTTTGCTGAGATTTCAAAATCATCATTAAGAGTTTTTCTATCAATTATAAGACTATGATATCTTGTTGCATAAATATTTTTAGGAATTTTTTTAAAAAGCCTTGATCCATTGTGAATAATTTTACTTAATTTTCCGTGCATAATTATTCTTGCTCTTTTTATCACTGAGCCAAATGCAGCACCTATAATTTGATGTCCAAGACATATTCCTAAGATAGGGATTTTTTTATAAAAATTTTTAACTAGATTTATGCAAATCCCAGAACTATCAGGATGACCTGGGCCTGGTGATATGACAATTTTATCAAATTTTTTTTTTGATATTTCTTTTAATGATATTTTATCATTTCTGAAAACTTCAACTCTTGCACCTAATTCTGAGAGCGAATGAAAAATATTATAGGTAAAACTATCATAGTTATCTATTAACAGTATTTTTTTCATTTAGTTAGCAGCTTCAAATAACGCTTTTGCTTTATTTACTGTCTCTTTGTACTCTTTTATAGGAACGCTATCAGCCACAATGCCAGCTCCTGATTGTACATAGATTTTATTATCAATAATTAGAGCAGTTCTTAAGGCTATGCATGTATCCATTTCATTATTGGGGGTGAAATATCCAATACCACCAGCATACAATTTTCTTTTAGTTAATTCTAAGTCATCAATAATTTCCATAGCTCTTATTTTGGGTGCACCAGAAACAGTACCTGCAGGAAAACCGGAAAATAAAGTATCTAAAAGTGTATTTTTTTTATCAAAATTTCCAACCACATTTGAAACTATATGCATAACATGTGAATATTTTTCAACTTTAAATTTTTGGTCAACCTTTACGCTTCCAATTTTTGAAACTTTTCCAACATCGTTGCGTCCTAGATCAAGTAACATTAAATGCTCAGAAATTTCTTTTTTATCATTTAGAAGCTCTTTTTTAAATTTATTATCCTCTTTAAGATTTTTTCCTCTAGGCCTTGTTCCTGCAATGGGTCTAATAGTAATTTTATTATTTCTTACTCTAACTAAGATCTCAGGGCTACTTCCTGATATCTTAAAATTATTAAAATTAAAAAAGAACATAAAAGGAGAAGGATTTATAATTCTTAATTTTTTATAAAAATTAATTGGGGTTTTATTTAATTTACTTTTAAATCTTTGACTTAAAACAACTTGAAATATCTCACCATTATTAATTAATTTTTTAGCCTTGATTATGGATCTTAAAAAATTATTTTTTGAAATATTGCTTTCAATTTTACTTCTAGTTTTATTTATTGTTGGATAATTACTAGAAATACAAACGTCATTTATTATTGCAATAAACTTATTTATTTCTTCACACTTTAATAAATATATTTTTTTTAAATTTGATGCTTTTTGTGTTCTGTAAACATTTTGTATAAAAAATAATTTATTTTTTTCATTATCATGAATGATAACTAATTTTGGACGAATTAATTTTACATCAGGGATTTTTATGTCATTTTTACAATTATTTGGAATTTTTTCCTTTAATCTAATAATGTCATAGCCAAAATAACCTGCCAACATTGCAGACATTAATGGAAGTTTTTTTGAAGTTTTGAGTGAAAAACTTTTAATTAAATTATTTAAATAATCATAGGGGTTTTTTTTAATTACATTTTTTTTACCATTTTCAATTTTAATTATATTATTATTATGTACTTCGATTATTTGATCAGGGTTAAAACCAAATATTGTATAACGCCCTCTAATTTTAACTTTTTCTACTGACTCAAATACAAAACTATCTTTATTAATTGCGACCAATTCAATTAACTTATCAATAGTTTCTAATTTGGGATTATTTTTTATATAATAAACTTGTGAGAAATTTTTCTTTTTATAATTTTTTTTAAATTCATCAAAAGTAGAAAATATCATTTTTAAAAATTCTTAAGATAACTATTTAATTGTTTTTCATTAATAATAATTTTATATTTTTTTCTTAAAAAATCCTCGTATAGTATATTTATTTTAGTACTTAGGACTGTTTCTGAAATTTTTTTGCTATTAGGAATGTATCCATTCAATGAATTTGTAATTATTTTTCTTTTAAGATTTCTATCGATTTGTTCTTCAAGAATTTTTGAATTTATGTTTCTTTCTAATAAAAATTTTTCATACTTTGTTCTTGAAAAAATTTCTTTCTCTTTAAATTCATTATTATTTTTTATTTCTATTGCTATTACTGTATCATCGATAAGAATTCCCAAATTTTTTGCATGAATTTTCAAAAGTTTTTCGGATATGATATTGGATATAGCAATTATATGAATATTTTTTTCAATTGCTAATTTTTGCGATTGAATATTGTTATTTCTAATTATTTTACTGTACTCTTTAGTAAATTCATTAAATGATATTTCATCACCATTAATTTCTGCTATAGCATTGTTATAACTAGACTTATAAAAGTCGTTTATTCCCCAAAACACAAAACTTAAAGCTATTAATGCTATAAAAATTTTAGCAGTTAGCGTTTCTGAGAATTTTCTTAAAGATGATAGCATTTAATATTTTAAAAAAGATTATTATAGTTTAGATATAACTTATTTATGGCCAAGACTATATATTTCATCGGTAACTGGAAAATGAACGGCAATTATGATTCTATCAAAGAAATTGAAACAGTTAATAATTTTTTAAAAAAAAAGTCTATTTCAAAATTAAAAAAAATTATATTTTGTCCTCCTTCTAATTTATTAATGTCCTTTAGTAAAAAAATTAACACAAAATTATTAGACTATGGTGCCCAAGACATTAGTAGAATTAATTTAAATAACGGCCCTTATACAGGTCAGTTAAGTGCCAAGATGATTAAGGAATCAGGAGCAAATTATGTTATTGTTGGTCATTCAGAAAAAAGATTACTAGACGAAGATTATAAAACTATAAAAAAAAAAATTAGTATAGCTATAGAAAATAAACTTAAAGTTATTTTTTGTATTGGTGAAAATTTATTTCAAAAAAAAAAAAATTTATCATTTAAAATTTTAAAAAAACAAATTTTAAATTCTATAGATAAAAAAATTAATTTTGATAATTTGATTATTGCATATGAGCCAATTTGGTCCATAGGAACTGGTATAGTTCCCTCAAATAATTATTTAGATCAAATTTATACGAAGTTAAAAAAATTTTTGAGGGAGAAATACAAAGTTAATTCACCTATTTTGATATATGGAGGCTCCGTTACTCCAGATAATGTTGCAACTTTGGGCGAGAATAGTTTAATATCAGGTTTTTTAATTGGTGGAGCTTCTTTAAAAAGCAAAAGCTTTATTGAGATTATAAAAAATTATTTTAGATAATTAATGGAAACTTTATTATTAATAGTTCATATTATTTTAGCTATTCTTTTAATTGGATCTGTATTACTCCAAAAATCAGACGGTGGAGCTTTGGGAATAGGGGGTAATAGTGATAATTTAATGTCATCAAGATCAGCTGGAAATTTTTTAACTAAATTTACTGCAGTTCTTGCATTTTTATTTATTATAACAAGTATTTCTCTAACTCTAATTAATAAAAAGGATACTTCACAAAAATCTATTATTGATAAAATTGAGCAGTTAGACAAAAATACTAATACTCAACCAAAGATTCCTAGTTCAAAATAATTTTTTTTATTATTTTCTTGGTGTTAATTGCTAAATAATCTATAGTGATCTTCCATGGTCCGTTTTATTTTCGTTACTGGCGGCGTGGTTTCATCTCTTGGTAAAGGTATTGCTTCTGCTTCAATAGCTACTTTACTGCAATCTAGAGGATATAAGGTCAGAATCAGAAAATTGGATCCATATTTAAACATAGATCCTGGCACCATGAATCCCTACGAGCATGGGGAAGTTTATGTTACGGAAGATGGCGCCGAAACTGATCTTGATCTTGGGCACTACGAAAGATTTACAGAAATAAATACAAAAAAATCAGACAACATTACTACAG
>Ga0255220_1000758_pt1 | contig 12362 bp, 14 predicted proteins | sample Miss_Colum_RepB__FD_188423 | JGI IMG/M metagenome (GOLD analysis project Ga0255220, IMG submission 188423) | Freshwater microbial communities from Mississippi River, Louisiana, United States - Miss_Colum_RepB_8d | ecosystem: Environmental > Aquatic > Freshwater > River | place: USA: Louisiana...
GGGGATGCCGCCATTAAAGATTGGAATGGAGAGCTCAAGCGAAACGGTATCTGTCTCGGCCCGAGGAAACACATTGGAAGACAGCGTAAAGGGATCGACTCGGCGCTTCTGGGCGACCAGGTCAAGGGTCGGAATATTGTCTGCCGAAGTGATTCGGGTCACCTCATAGCGTGCGATCTCTGCAGCCGACTGGGCGGCCTGCACTCGCAGGTTCGCGGAGCGCGACTGTTCGATCCACTTGGCAACATCGAGCGGCTCCGGACTCTGCAGGTTCACGTCACTGCGCAGGCCCAGCAGTCGCTGTGGCAAGGGCTTGCCCACCAATATCGATAGCCCGCTGCGCCTGACTTCGAGATCATTTCTGGCGGCAATTTGTTTTGCGGTCGCCAAATCAAAGCGGGCCTGGGCCTCCTGCTGATCGGTAATCGTGGCGGTGCCGACTTCGAAATTGCGTTTGGCGGACTCGAGCTGCTGGCCGATGGCTTTTAATTCGGCATCAACGCTCGCCAGGCTGTCTTGGGCCACCAGCACATCAAAGTAAGCCTGAGTGACGCGTAGGAGGGCATCGATTCTGGCTTGCGTAAAGTTGGCTTCACCGGCGCGCGACCGTTCTTTTTCTTGATTGAACACGGCCAGCCGCTCTAACCTGAAGATCGGCTGTGTGAGTGACACGACATAAGTCGTGCCGGACCGCCCAGAGTAACTGATCGCACTGGCTGATGGCGTTGTGCCCGCCTTGTCGGCCACATTAAAGTCGGTTCGGCTTCTTGACACCGTTGCTGTGGCTGATGGCAGGAGTAGCCCCCTGCCTTGACCCGCCCGCGTGGCGTCTGCCTCGGCCTTTTTCTTGGCCGCGAGGAAGGCGGCATCATGATTCAGGGCATCTTTTGCGGCGGAAGAAAGATCAAGGCCGAAGGCCGAACTGACTCCAATTGCCAGAAGTGTTGCGGCGGCAGACTGAAATTTAAAATTTAAAGTGCGAAATTTTTGCTGCATCTTCGAGCGGTTTCGTGACGGTTTCAAAAAGTACAGCCTGCCTAAGGCTGCTGGCCGGTGAGCTGCCGGCCGGTTTAATGCGCTCCACCAGTATCGCCTGCATCACGGGCGCGGAGCCCACAATGGCCACCATTCGGCCGCCCGGGTTGAGCTGACGGAGCAGATGGTCGGGAATTTTTTCCACCGCGCCAGACAAAACGATGGCGTCAAACATGCTGCGCGACCAGCGAGAATCCTCTGCCAAGCCATTGGCCTGGAGCACCTCGGCATTGGAGATCCCGGCCTCTAACAGGCTTTCTCGCGCCAGTAAGGCCAGGCTTTCGTATTTCTCTACCGAAATGACCTCAGCAGCCTGACGCGCCATCAGGGCCGCCATGTATCCCGACCCCGCTCCAATTTCGAGCACCCGGTCGCTGGGCAGCAGGCTGAGCTCTTGAAGCAGCCTGGCTTCGACTTTGGGCGTCAGCATGACTTGGCCGTGGGCCAGGGGCAGCTCCATATCGACAAACGCCAGATGGCGGTGAGATCGGGGTACGAAGCGCTCCCGAGGCAGCTCAGCCAGCAGAGTCAGGATGTTGGGGTCCAGAACATTCCAAGGTCGAATCTGCTGCTCGATCATCTTCGAGCGGGCGTTCTCAACGTTGGCAAAGTCGGGATTCATGCGGGACTCCAGGAAGCCCCTGAGTCTAGCATCAGCCGCTGCGAAGGGGTGTCCCCGGGTTGTGGATCATGACGCTGCGCACCGCCATGTCAATGGCCTCGCGAATGTAGGCCTGCTCGTCGATGGGCGAGACGCTGTGATTGTGCAGGGCTTGCCGCCACAAGGCGAGCCAAGACAGCGGCGCCAGCAGGACTTTGATCCGTTCCCGACTGACCTCGCCCTGGACCTCACCCCGCTCGATTCCGCGCGCCAGTAAGGCGGTGAGCTGTTCGTGCACCGGGCCCATCACCTCGCGTAGGTAGGTCTCCGCAAGGTGCGGAAAATTATTCGATTCGGCCAGCACGATACGGGCAATCAGGTAAAGCTTGGACTCAAGGAACTGCTGCCAGCCCCAATGCAAAAACTCGCGCAGCACAACCTCCGTGCTCTGCGACACATCGTCTTTTCGATTGCGAATGACCTCGATCCATGGCGCTGCCCGCTCGCGAATCACTGCTTCGAAGAGATCTTGCTTGCTTGAGAAATAGAGATAGACAGTCCCTTTCGAGATACCGGCTTTGGCGGCGACATCATCGAGTCGGGTCTGGGAGTAGCCAAACTCACCAAAGAGATTCAGGGCCGCGTTGATGAGCTCTTGCGGCCGTGCATCCTTGCGACGCTTCCAGCGAGGGCCCTGTTTTTCCTGAACGATGTCGACGACAGCTTCTTCTTGCATCCGGCGTATTGTAATCAGAGTGCATAATGCTGCTGCACTACTGTCCCCAAATTTATGGAACTCCAACTCGACTTTTTGCGTGATCTTCCACTATTGGTCAAGGCCCTGATCATGGGAATCGTCGAGGGCCTGACCGAGTTTCTTCCTGTCTCCTCGACCGGTCATCTGATCTTGTTTGGCGCGCTTTTGGGCTTTGATGATGCACGAGCCAAGGTCTTTGATCTTGCGATTCAAACCGGAGCGATGGTGGCGGTGATCTGGAATTACCGCGACCGCTTTGTCGGGATCGCAGTCCGCGAACTTCCCGTGGCTTTGGGGAAACTCCCTAGTGCGCTCCGAGGCGGACAAGACCTTCGGCGGTGGTGGACGGATCCCCGATGGCAGCTCTCTCGCCACTTGCTCATTGCGTTTATTCCTGCGGCGATATTGGGGCTGGCCTTTGGCGGAGCGATCAAGGGCCTGCTTTTCTTCCCGGTGCCGGTGGCGATTGTGCTCATTTTGGGAGGATTCGTTATTTTTGCTGTTGAGCGTTGGTGCCGCGACCATCCAGAGCGCGTTCGAATTCACGATTGCGCTGATTTGACCGACTGGGATGCCTTGAAACTGGGCATCGCCCAGGCCGTTGCCCTCATTCCCGGCACCAGCCGGTCGGGTGCAACTATTATCGGAGGCATGATGTTTGGCTTGTCGCGCAAAGCAGCAACTGAGTTTTCTTTTTTTCTCGCAGTGCCGACATTGATTGCTGCGGGAGCCTATGATTTGCTCCGAAATCGAGATTTATTTCAGCTGACTGACTTGCCCATGTTTGCGATTGGCTTGCTATCGGCCTACATCACCGCCTTATTGGTCATTCGCTGGCTGATTCGATGGGTCAGCCAGCACAGTTTCAATAGCTTTGCGATCTATCGCATTTTCGCTGGCGTTTTTGTGCTGAGTGCGGTTTATATTTTCTGAAAAAGCAGGTCCGCCACGGGGTGCCCGAGCCGCAGGCCGCGGGCCTCGAATTTTGTTTGGGGCCGCCAAGCGGGCTTCGGGGCGAATCCCGACGCCACCTGATTCTTTAAGTGTGGCTGGGCTGAGCAGACCGCGAGCATTTGATCTGCGTATTCAGGCCAATCCGTGGCCAAGTGAATCAAGCCACCAGCGCGGAGTCGGCTCACCAACAACTCAATAAAAGGCGCCTGAATGAGCCGTCGTTTATGGTGACGTTTTTTTGGCCAGGGATCAGGAAAATAAATATGCACCGCGTCGAGATTGTTTTCGGTCAGCATATGCTCGAGAACCTCGACCGCGTCCCATTCCACAATACGAATATTCGCAAGCTGATCCTGTTCGATTTTTGCAAGCAGGGCCCCAACGCCCGGCCGATAGACATCGACAGCAAGGATGTTCCATTCAGGATGCTGGCGGGCGATGAGGGCAGTCGTCTCACCCATTCCAAATCCAATCTCCAGCACGCTGGACCCCGCACGCCCAAAAACTTCTTGAAAATCAATCGCTTCTTTTCGGAAGGTCAGGCCCCACGTCGGAAGCAAGCGCTCCCGAGTGGTGCGTTGCGACTGGGTGATGTGTCCGCTTCGCATGACAAAAGAGCGGATTCGCTGGGGAAATTCGTCTTGCATGTTCTTTTGTTTTTGGTATCGTGACGTCAGTGGGTGGGAATTCCCTAGGCAGTCTGATCCGAAGAAAGCTGAGTATGACTTGCTTTCTGCATTCACGCCCCTGCTACACTAGTCCTTCGTTTCAACAATTTGAGTGAGATTACAACCACCATGAATAAAGCAGAACTCGTTGAAGCGGTTGCAAGCGCCACGGATTCATCGAAGGCTTCGGTCGACGAAGTCTTAAATGCAACGATTGCAACCATCATCAAAACGGTCACCAAGGGAGACTCAGTACAGCTGGTTGGGTTTGGAACTTTTGGTTCTGGAAAGCGTGCCGCCCGCACTGGCCGCAACCCTCGTACCGGAGAAACCATCAAAATCGCCGCCGCCCGCACCGTGAAATTCACTGCCGGAAAAGCCTTCAAAGACGCGGTCAACAAGAAAAAATAAGGCCCGATTGATGGCCTTAGAAGCCCGGCCGAGGCCGGGTTTTTTATTGACTGACGCTTTGGCCCTCAGCCTGCCGATGGATCATGTCGGGCGGTCACGCGAAGCGAGAAGTCAGTCGCCTTCACGTCTTTGGTGATACTGCCCACCGAAATGCGGTCAACGCCTGTTGCCGCGACCGCCCGGATGGATTCCAGGCTGATCCCGCCTGAGGCCTCCAGCAGTGCCTGCCCCTGGTTGATCACCACTGCTTCGCGCATGGCCTGGGGTGAGAAATTGTCAATCAGGATGCTTTTGGCCCCAGCATCGAGTGCCTGCCGTAATTCATCGAGCGATTCGACTTCGATCTGAATTGGGATTCCCGCATTCAAGTCCCGGGCTGCCCGAAGCGCGGCCGGGATTCCCCCGGCCGCGAGAATATGGTTTTCTTTAATCAGAATGCCGTCCCAAAGTGCGAGCCGCTGATTTTCGCCGCCACCAACCCGGACGGCGTATTTCTGGGCCTGGCGCAGACCAGGCACCGTTTTTCTCGTATCGAGCACCACGCAGCCTCGCGGGTTCGGGCTAGCGTCCGCAATCGCGTCCGCAAATGCGCGGGTCTGGGTTGCGGTGGCCGACAGCAGCTGCAAGAAATTCATTGCGGGACGCTCTGCAGTCAATAATGCTCGCGCATTGGCCACTATTTCGCAGACGACTGTATTGGCGGGCATAGGGGCACCCTCTTGAAAGAGCCAACGAATGCTGGCGGCAGGATCAAGCTGCAGAATGCAGCCTGCAAACCACTCCCGCCCGCAGAGAATAGCTGCCTCACGTACCCGGAGCGTCGCCTCGGCCCGAGTGTCAGGGGCAATCAGCTGCGCAGTCCAATCGCAGGGCCCAATGTCTTCTTGGAGTGCCTCTCGAATATTGCGCTGACGCGCCTGTGCCAAGCTCTCTGGGCTCATGCGGCCCCGAGATGCGGCACGAGACCCTGCCGAAGGGAGCCCGATCGCTGCTGTGTAAATTCAAGCATGCGGTCGATGCAGCGGTGGGCCTGCCGCTGAATCTCGGGCGTCACCTGAATTTCTCCGCTCCCCTGAGTGAGGCATTGCAGGATTCCTTTCAGCCCATTCATGGCCATCCAAGGACACTGTGCGCAGCTCTTGCAAGTGGCGCTTTCGCCGGCGGTAGGGGCCTCAATCAGATGTTTACCAGGGGCGAGCTGCCGCATGCGATGGAATAGGCCTTTATCTGTGGCAACGATATACGTGGCCGCATCACCTTCGATGACCGCTCTGAGGAGCGCCGAAGTCGAGCCGACGATGTCTGCCTGAGCAATGACGCCTGCCGGCGATTCGGGGTGAACGAGCACGCGGGCATTTGGATGCGTTCGACGCAGCATCGCCAATTCTTCGCTTTTGAATTCGTTATGCACAATACAGTCGCCTTGCCAAAGCACCATATCAGCACCGGTCTGCTCTTCGATGTAGCGGCCGAGATGTCGATCGGGCGCCCAAAGAATCTTCTCCCCCCGGTCTTTCAAGTGCTGCACGATTTCCAGGGCGCATGAGCTGGTGACCATCCAGTCGGCCCTTGCTTTCACGGCGGCGCTGGTGTTGGCGTAGACCACCACTGTTCGATCAGGGTGAGCGTCACAAAACGCCGAGAATTCATCTGCTGGGCAGCCGAGATCCAGAGAGCAAGTAGCCCCGAGATCCGGCATCAGCACGGTTTTTTCCGGGCTCAGAATCTTGGCCGTTTCGCCCATAAAACGCACGCCTGCGACCACCACGGTCTTCGCTGAGTGACTGCGGCCGAATCGCGCCATCTCCAAAGAGTCAGCGACAAAGCCGCCGGTTTCGAGGGCCAGGTCTTGCAGATCGCCGTCCACGTAATAATGAGCAATCAATACCGCATCGCGATCAATTAATGCTGTTTGAATTTGTTGCTTTAGCGCGAAGCGCTCCGACGCCTCGATGGCCGGCTGTACCTTGGCCCAGGCTTGTGCGACACAAGATTCTCCCTGAGCGTTTTGTAGCGTGAAATCGAAAGAAGTGCTGCGTTGCATGAATTTTTGAATCGCTGCTTATCGTTGGGTTTGAAGATACTGGAGCGGGTGAAGGGGATCGAACCCTCGTCTAAAGCTTGGGAAGCTTTCGTTCTGCCATTGAACTACACCCGCCCGGTATTTTTTCAATGAAGTCACCTTGTTTTTGCTAGCATTTAGTCCGCCGTTATCCGCCTACTCCTCATGCACAAAAGGGCCGACTTATGAGTAATCAAGAAAACGCGTGGATTAATCTTCGGCAGTTGATCGAGGTTATCAGTTCTGACCCTGAGTATAAGACCCTGGATGATCGCAGCCGGCGGCTGCTGGAGTGGATTGTGTTGAATTATGCCCCCGGCCAGTCGATGTTTGTACAGTCGGTGGTGGTGAATTCTCAGGTGGCTTCCCCTGCCACCATACACAAATGTCTATCGATCCTGGAGCGTGAGGGATTTATTGCCCTTGAGGTAGACCCCCGAGATACCCGACGACGGATTGTTAGCCCTACCGATCGCGCCCGAAATCTGCTTGCTAGGCTATCAAAGCGAGTGAATGCCTGGGCCGACTCGCTCAGCACTTGAGCCCAGGAATTAGCCTGCAGCGACTGCTGCGGGGGCTCAGCTGGATGCTCGGGTTCGCTGGGGCGTTCGCGCTGCTGCATTGGCTCACCATGCAGGCCAGTCCAGTTTTTGATGTGGTCCCCGGAAAAATCTCCCTCATCTATTTACCCGCCTTTGTCCGAATGATTTCGATCATGGTGGCAGGGATTCCTGCGGTGATTGGGATCGGGGCTGGAAGTTTTCTGATGTCAGTGGCCTACCATGGGCTTCCGATCGCTTTCGCTGCCGCCGACGCTGCCGCTGCCTGCTTGGCGATTGTATTCGCCCATGCCGCGCTGCGTCAGGCCATGGGCGTTGCGCGCGTGCCGATCACATTCTGGACTCTGTTGGCCTTAACCGGAATTTATTGCGCGTGCAACGCAGTGACGCACGGTATTTTTTGGGGCCTGCTTGAGATGGACTTTGGCCTGGCTACCTGGCAGCTCTCGCTGATGATGGTCGGAGATCTTCTGGGGGTGGTCACCATGTTTCTCATGAGTCGAATCATGATTCGCCGCGCGCGGCAACTATCGCTTTAAAGATTCAATAATCGCCTGGCTGATGGCATCGAGGGATTCTGATTTTTCAGCCGCCCCTGGCACACCGCTGAGCGCCGCAGTGACGGCCTGCGCAATGGATTTTCCGAATACGACGCCCCACTGATCAAACGGATTGATGCGCTGAATGGCCGCGAGGCACATCACCCGATACTCCCAGAGCGCAATCAGGGCGCCCAGGGCCTCCCCATTGCAGCGCTCTAACATCAGCAGATTAACGGGATGGCCCCCCGGGCAGCTCTTTTGCGGATCGGGATCTGGCCTGCCAGCAGCGAGGGCCTGGGCCTGAGCGATGAGATTGGCCAGAAGGGCCCGATGGCTCTCAGCGAATGAGTGATCCGGGGTTTGGACTCCGATTAAGTCGATGGATACCGGAATGGCCGACTGGTGCAGCAGCTGAAAAAAAGAATGTTGAGCATTTGTTCCCACGTCGCCCCACAGAATGGGGACTGCCGGCGCTTGCAGTGTCTGGCCAGTCTGATCAACACCCTTTCCCAGGGATTCCATCCAGAGCTGATTCAGATAAGGCAGCAATAGGTGCAGTCTGCTGTCGTACGCCGAGACCATCAGACTCGCAATGCCCCGCTGATGCAGGTTGTGGGCATCGGTAAGTGCGAGCAGAATCGGTAGATTCTGTTCATCGTTCGTTTGGGCGAAATGGGCATCCATCGCCACACCGCCTTTTAGAAAATCATCAACAGCGGCATTGCCCAATACGGCGCGAGCCGTAATCGATACCGGGCCCCAGATTGAATAGCGGCCACCAACACTCTCGTCAAACCAGAGAATGCGTTCGGCAGCGATTCCCCATGCGATTGCCTTCTCGGGGTAAGCTGTGACGGCAATGAAATTTTCTTTGGGCCGTGCGATGCCAGCATTGGCCATCCAGGCTTGGCAGATCTCCGCATTGGTCAGGGTCTCGAGTGTCCCGAACGATTTGCTCGCCAAGACAATAAGCGTGCGGGCAGGATCGAGACGGGCGAGGCAGCTTGCAAGTGCATGGCCATCAATATTTGGCACAAAGTGGGCCTGTAAGGCTGGTCTTGGGGTGATGGGTGCGAGGGCTTCAATGAGCAAGTGGGGGCCCGTATCACTGCCGCCGATACCCAGGTGAATGATGTCTGTGCACGGCTGGCTGCTCGAGGTCTTGTGATCTCCCGCCCGGATGGACGCCGCGAGCAGACGCGTTCGATGATGCTCAGCCGACATTTTCGGCATGAGATCCTGGCCATTGGGCGCAAACTGGCCGGGCAGTATTGGGGGTGGAGATGTCAGGCCCGCGATGCGCAGTGCCCAGTGGCCTGCCGCCCGACCCTCAGAGCGATTGATTTTCTTCGCGCCAAAAAAATCTGCACGAAATTGCGAAAGCGCGGCGCGAAGTTCAGGCTGCTTCAGCAGTTCGGCCGCTGGGTCATGCCCGGGCGCCTGCCACTGACGTTGACGGCTTAACCGAAGGTGTGCCCCTTGAATCCAGAGATCAGATGCGTGCATCGCGCCATTGTAGGGTGTAGTGCATCTTCCAGATGTGGCTGCATTTTTGGCAGCGGCAGGTCAGCACTTTGGCGCTAAGATCTTCGCTAGAACGCTCATCCGTGATCTCAATACGGCCATAGCGATGGCAGTGATCGCAGATGGCCTGACGGCTGACGCTCTCCGCAACAATTAGAATCAAAATAAACTTCAGCCAAGACCATCCTGTGAACCACAAGGCTGCGAAGCTGAGCGCAATTCGAAAGAGTCGATCCGGAAGATTTTGAATGTCCATCACGCCATCGGTCAGTGCCAGTCCGGCAACGAGACAAATCACACCAAGCCCCAGATAGCCAAAACTACGTGTCAACTCGTACTCGTGCCAGCGGCGAAAGCCATTGGAATTGATTTGTTCGGCCAGCGTTTCGCGCGGCGCCCCCCAGGCCATCGGTGCGTTCCCGCTTTAGCGCTGCCGTAGGCAGTTTTCTCTGCTCAATGCAGCGAGTTCGGCAGGCTTTAAATCGGCCTCCAGCGCCAGCGAGGCAACCTGCTTGTGGCCCTGCAGACGATTGAGAATGCCCTGCATGACAGGATGGTCAGGCTGCAGCGATCGCATCTGGCTGAGGTAAATCGCGCGATGCTCGAGGTGAAGCGCATCGAGCTGCTGCCGGATTGTGTGTAAGCAGGCAGCAATTTCGTCGGCCGATCGCGATTGGCTTGCGCATAGCGCCCGGTTGGCGCTTGCCCAATGAATCCAGGGCTCGCTAAAGCGTTGCTCTTCGATGCAGAAACGCTCCCGCTGTTCGGCTGTCTGGGCGACAAAAGGGCGCGGGGGATTTGCTGATACAGCGGTGGGTCCAAGCAGCGCGATCGGCCACAGTCCACGCATCAGTCTGGCCGTCCAGCATCGTGTCTTGGCCATCCCATCACTCTCGAATCTGACTGATGATGACCAACCCCCTTGGCGGGGAATCCTGAGTGATGAAGGGCGATAGATTGACGGGCTTTCCCTTGATGGTCATTCGGGCCTTATCGGGCTGGCCAAAGACCACCGCTGCGGTAGCGCTCGAGGGAAATTCAATGCGCTGCCCGGGCTCCAGTTTGATATTGGTTTTTTCTCCGTTGTTTTTAACAATCTGCACCCAAGTGGAGACTTGCACCTCCAGTACGCCATCGGAGGCGGCAGCCGTATTGGCTACGGCTGATGCCGCACTATTGGTGCCTGTTGTCGCTAATGGCGTTTGTGCTGTGGCTTTTGGAGCGGGGCTTGTGGGGGCTTGCGGGGCCGTTGTTGATGATGCGGTTGCAGTTACGGATGGCACAGGTGTGTTTGTTGATGCAGCCGATGCGCTGGAGGAAGGCGCAGGTGTTCCATTACTGGGGGTAGCTGCGGAATCGGTTGATTTATTCTCACTCGAGGCTGCATTGCTTGTGGCAGATTCATTCGCCGTTGGCGCGGGCACTGCGGCCGGCTCAAGGCTTTCTTTCAGCACACCAATCGCAATCAGTCCGGCAATGGCAAAGGCGACCCAGCCCCAGGGAAATGTCTTGGATTCACGTTCATCGGGCGGCTCGGAGATTTCTGCGACAACTTCTCGTCGGGCTGGTGATGGCGCAGCAGGCGGTGCAGTGATTGCATCGGATGATTTCACAACGATGGGCGCAACCGATGTGTTCGGTTCTGGCGCAATCGCCGTGGATACCCTTGGGAGTACCTCTGGTGCTGGCGCATCGGATGTTGCGGCATCAGAGGGCCCAGCCTCGGAGCGCGGCGTCTCTTGCGCGATTGCCTCCGGCACCTCTACGGCAGGCACCTCTGCGGCGGGCGGCTCTCGAGCGGGCAGTGTCACGCCTAGGTAACTGGCGTAGCGTTCTACCGCTTGCAAATAGTAGCCTGTGCTGTAAAACGGCCGTAGGTCTCCCGCTTCAATCGCGCGAAGCTGTGAGGGTGAGAGCGCAATCTTGAAGGCCGCTTCGGCCAGGTTATCCCCTCGGCTTTCCCGGGCAGATTTCAACAGTCCACTGATCGCTGCGATCTCAGCTTCGGAGAGTTGGACGTTGGTCATGGTGTGCTGGATCCGCGGTTGGTCTAAGCCCCCCGAAGAGTACCCCTGCCGCACTCATGGGACAAGGGTCAATACCGAAAAAAGCCTAGATGGATCGCCTGAGAGCCAGGCAGCCGAAACAGGCCTCGGGCTAACGCCATCCAGCCCGATCGATGACGCGCGCTGCCGCAGGCTGGTGCTTTCCGAGGTCTGAGACCGAGAGCTTTTCTGCCCTAAATTGGCCCAACCGGGTTAACTCAGGGTTATTGACTGGCGCATTTCGGACAACAGGCCACTCGTTATTGGAATTGGCCAGCTGGGCCTGGGCAGCTGGTGAGGCAAGAAATTCGAGAAATCGCCTGGCCTCCTCAGGGTGGGGTGCATATCGGGCGACTCCACCTCCGCTGATGTTGATGTGGGTGCCCGAGGTCGTCTGATTGGGCCAGACAACGCCGAGCCGGGCGGCTGATTCACGTTCCTCTGCCCTTGGAGATTTCAAAAGTCGAACCAGGTAGTAGGAGTTAGTGAGCGCGACGGTGCATTCACCGGAGATCACGCCCTTGATCTGGTCGGTATCACCACCTCTGGGGGTGCGCGCGAGATTGGCCACAACACCCTTTGCCCAGGCTTCGGCCTTTTGCTCCCCCTGGTGGGCAATGATGGAAGCAAGCAGTGAAAGCATGTAGGGGTGGGCACCCGACCGCGTGCAGACCCTGCCCTTGAATGCGGGGTTTGCGAGATCCTCGTAGCGCTGGATCTGTTCAGCTTTTAGTTTTGCGGGGTCAAAGACCATCAGCCGGGCCCGCGTGGTGAGCCCGAACCAGAGCTGGTCGGCCTGAAATTCTTGGGGTATCGCGGTCCTCAGTAGCGCGGAGTTGGCAGGCTGCAGCAGGCCTTCGTTTTGTGCCTTCCAGAGTCGGGCGGCATCGGCCAGAAGAATGACATCAGCGGGCGAGGCCTTGCCCTCACTTTTGAGTCGTTCAAGTAGTGCCTCATCGCCTGCTTGAATCTGATTGACCTTGATTCCTGTCTGGCGGGTGAAGGCGTCGTAAAGCTCCTGGTCACTCGAGTAGTGCCGTGAGGAGTAGAGATTGAGTGCCCGCTCTTTCGGCTGGGCCCGGACCGCCGGGCTCTGCAGCCACAAGGGTGCGAGCAAGGCCGCCAGCATGGCGCCGCCCAAGACACGGCGGCCGAGGCGGCTACGATCGAGACTGACTGACATTACTTTTCTCCTCCGGTTTC
>Ga0255220_1000762_pt1 | contig 12333 bp, 11 predicted proteins | sample Miss_Colum_RepB__FD_188423 | JGI IMG/M metagenome (GOLD analysis project Ga0255220, IMG submission 188423) | Freshwater microbial communities from Mississippi River, Louisiana, United States - Miss_Colum_RepB_8d | ecosystem: Environmental > Aquatic > Freshwater > River | place: USA: Louisiana...
CAACAAGAACAACAACAACAACAACAACAACAACAACAACAACAACAACAACCCGAATGGTGAAATTCATTTATTACCCACGTTTCACAGGCCCCCCGGATCAAGGCATCCGAATGAAACAAGCCGACAATAATGCGGTTTTAACGGCTCCATCTTCTATGCCGTGCAAATTTGATCCCAGTGACGGTGGCAACGATTTTGCAATGGGACGCGCCGTTTACATGCGCACTTTAGGCGGTGCCAAGTACGCCAATCCTGCAAATGTGAACAGCGCATACTGCCAGGGCGGATCTAAGAAATGGGCCACTCAAAACCATGATGCAGAACTTTACACTGAGAGAAAACGCAACAATGCAATTGGCGAATCCTCCATTAATCGCAATGGCGTGCCTCTCACATTTAGAAGCAATGATGAAACCATTCGCAACACGCGACTGCAACGGTGTCGCGCAGGAGGATGCACGGCTCCGCCAAAAAAAGGTGCTTTAAACAGCGGGTTTAAATCCGGAGGCGGGTCTGCATTGACTTCTACCGGCGGAAACCGGCAAATTGTAGTGGGATCCACCATCGTTCCGGCATATCAGAATATGTGATTCGTAAATAATTATGCATTGTTACGCATTGTTATGCATTGTTATGAGTTGCCGTTATTTGTTCTGTTTATTCTTTCAATGAAGTACATGACAACTGCACACGTAACAAACACGACAATCATGATTGTGAAAAAGATCGCTTCGGCTGCCATTGTAATGCAAATTGATTTTGATTACACTTAACTTGATATTATGAATCAGTTGTTAATTCAGTCAAAATCAATTTTTATGAAAAATATAAGATTTAACACTTGGACTGCCTTCCCACATATTCGTGCGCGCATTGTACCATTGGGTTGATTTTGTTTCGGTTGTCGTGTACGTGCCAACCGCAACGTATTCTTCGTGAAAGACGTAGACGTCCTTGGGCAAGTATGCATCAGGAACATGGGTGTGTGTGCAAATGAATCTCTTGACACCATCATTGAATAGCACTTCCTTCATGTCCGCGGTTTCCAAGCGACCGCGATTGTCATAAAACGTGATTTGTTGCATGTTCTAATGGTTTGATTTTGCGCCGTGCATTTATGCCGTTTTGCGTTTTATGCATTTAAGTTATTTTTACTTTCGGATTATCAAAAAAAAGGGCATTTAAACCACTACGCCCGCAAATTTGCTTCTTTCAATTCTTCACAGTCTTCCACTCACCTATCCACTCCTTGAACAAGTCGCACGCTTCTTCCGCCGAGATTTTCCAATCTGCGTAAATCCCCGCAATTTCGTTGAATTTTTGCTTTTCTTGTTCTAGGTTTTCTGGGTTCAATACATCGTCCGCAAGTATTTTCGCATCGCGGAGCGTCTCAATAAAGGAACAGGCTTGTTCCGGCGTGATTTTGTCATCAGCCAACAGCTCGGCGGTTCGTTTGAAGAGTTCTTGTTCTTGTTGTTGTCTGCTCATGTCTGGGTTCGCTGCATTCATTTTTTTTGAACATAGAGACAATGTACAATGACATCATGTTCGGGGAACGTAGTTCCATGATAAGGAGGGCTTACGGGAACCTAGGTTCCCGTCTAGAGTTCCCCGCGAACGAACATGGCGATGATTTCCGGCATTGACGCGTCAAACCCCGCCAGGTTCAACGTGTTGCGGTCGTTCGGGTCGGCGATGGTCAAGTTGTTCGCGGTCATTCCCACCACAATCAGCTTCGCGTCGGGCTTGTTGGCTTTCTTGCGGTACTCTTCCAACGCAACTTGGGGGTGCACCCTGCCCGCAAACGTCTCGCTGTCCGTCATCACGATGAACACATCCACGTCCAGACATTGTTCCATGGCATGAAGCATGGGAAGCGAACAATCGGTTGGCCCAAATGGCGCATTTGTTGCCGAGATGAACTGATTCAGCGTCATGCCGCGTCTGATTAGATGGTCAAAGCTGTGGAACCCGTTGTCTTCCGAAACTGTGGTGCTATAGTAGCCACATGCTGCAGTGAACCCGCGCACGTAGACATGGGGCTCGGTTTCATACAGCATGTGCGCCAGCGCGGCGGATGCCTGCCTGCAGCTGATGGCGGGACATCCCATGCATGCCACATCCATGCTGCCACTCACGTCCAGTGCGGCCATGTAACGCTTGCCAGTGGGTGCCACGTTTTTGAACGAACGCAGGAATGTGGTCGTGAGTTGGTCGCGTACTCGTGGCGACACCGTCCAGGTGAGCGCGCCCTTCATTGCCTTCCCTGCGCCGTAGATTCGGGAAGCAACCAACACCTTGAACGGATGAATGCGCGATTTTTGAATGTCATCTTCAGATGAAAGTCGGGCGCAAATGAGCTCTGTGTTTGCGGGACCCATGAAGTTGGGGAGTGATGAGAGCTTCCCCAAGTTACGAGTGAGGGCCTCCAGCGGCATTCCGGCTTGTTTGCCGTTGGCGCCCTTTGACTTCAACAGCTCGGTCCAAATGTCGGAACTGTTCAGCAAATGCGTGGGGATCTGCTCGCGCACCAGGCCGTGGTCTTTGATCAGCTTCAGGGCTTTGTAAATGTCAGCCACGCTTGTCGTACAGGCTTCAATTTCCATCACTGCTTTCAGGTACACTGCAGTGTCAATGAGGTCGCGCGGCACAGGGGTGGCCGTTGTGGTTGTGGTTGTGGTTGTGGTTGTGGTTGTGGTTGTGGTTGTGGTTGGTGCTGTTGGTGCCGTCGTCGGTTCCTGGTCTTGTTCTTGTTCTTGCGCTTGTACCTCAATAAAGTTGTTCTCGTGCTCGCCCATCTTGTGAATCGGCTTGCTGGGGTCGCACTGCCACACTCCGCCCACGATGAACTTGAAGTCGTGCGTTCCAACCGGCAGTTCCAACGAAATCGTGAACCCGCCACTTGGAGTTGGAACCCGGTTCATGAACATGCGCTTCCACTGGAATGCCGAGGTCGCAATTTCAACACTGGACACATCATCTGAATTCGTGGGGGTGAACCGGATTTCTGTTTTTTTTTGTTCATTGATTTTGGATTTGTAGTCGGGTTTGGATAATCTGGTGGGTTTCTTGGCTTTTTTGGTAGACGGGATCGGCGTGTCCAGCAGCTGCATGGCTGCATGATGCGTTTTGGCGGCGGCAATGTCGTCCAACAGTTTGCAAATGAAGTCCTTCTCCCCCTTGGCACAGGCAAACACGTACTTGAACACCAGGCGCGCACCGTCGTCCCTCAGCGCAGCCGGATTGACGTGCAACATGCGCAGCAAGTCTTCGTGGCGCCATCCTTCGCGATTCTTGTACTTGGTGAGCGCCGTTGCCAGTTCCAGACCACGACGGCTGGTGTAGTATTGACTGAGAGCTTTGCGAAAACCGCTCCCCCAGCCCTTGCCCTTCTCCTTTCCAGGCTTGCACTGCGACAAATCCGTGACGTAGCCCGACAGCATGAACGCATGCGTCGGAATGCGCACGCATTTGGGAACCAGCACCAGCGCCGCTGCTTTTTTCTCTGTCGTTGGGGCAAACACGATGGCCGCTGCGAGCGCGAGAAGTGTGGGCTCTTGGCGCGCGGCCAGCCCTCTGACCGAGATGTCCTCAATCATTGCGCACAACTGCTTGAAATCGTCGGGCGATTTACTGCGAATGACGCGCAAAATAGCCGTGTTGCACTCAGTGGAGACCTGTTCGCTGGTCTGGTAGTAGTTGCCGTTGTCCTTGGCGCCCATGATCAAGTAGCGCTTGGCGTGCTCAAGGTCGGTCAGTTTCCACACAAACCCACCGGCGTGGTTCGCCACCTGGTCAATGTCAATTTTGCACCACTGGGGAATCGTGGCACGACCGGCGCCGAGCTGCGACGTCATGGTTCCAGATCCACTGGTTGACTTGGCTGCGGACGCAGCACGCCTCTTCTGGTTGGCACGCTTCTTCTTGTTTTTGCCGGCATTCTTTCCAGGGGCAGGAACGGAAGCAGTAACGTATTGAACGGATTGCACGGATTGCATGGAGCGAATCATTGTTTGCTGTTATTGGTTGTTTGTAATGTCTTAACGAAAAGTTGACAAAAATGGACAACCTTTCAATTTTTCGTGTTATTTGAATTAAATCAAATCGGCTTTAACTGCATTTGAAATAATGTTTTTTACTTGAGCAATAACCAGCATGTGATAATGATTTGTGCAATTACTGTATAGCACCATATTGCTGGGCGTTCATGTATGTTGCTTGTTAACAGGTATCCAAAGTAAGGACCGGTGAGCAAAATTGCTAATAAGGGTTTCAATTGAAACATGGAGAGCGCGGGAAATATCCATAGAAAAAAATGCAGTGAAATACTGGGAGTTATCCAATCGGTTGCACGCAAACGTAAGTTCCATGCAATGTGTCGTTCTCCTGAAATAGCGCATGTTTGTTTTCCACACAGCGGCTCATTGCGCTGATCACATAATTCGTGCCTTTTTACAAAAAATAAGCGTGACGCTAGTAGAAGCCCGCCGAAAAATGACATGTATAAATACTCCACAATCGGTTTCACTGTGAATGCAAACAACCATAGGTTGAAAAACAGTGGCTGAAAACATATGTGGATGTAGCCGAGAATGGTCAAATACCGATTGGTTTTATTGGTGCATTGGTCAATCACCTTGTATTGAAAATATTGAATGATTTCCATCAATGCAAAATACGCAAGCCCGATTGAAGCATACGCATTCTTGGTGCGCGCGTAAATAAAAAGCGCCGCAGCAATTCCTGTTAAACCGATTCCGAGAGATATTCGTTCAGAAAAACACATGATTGATGTTATGTGCTACAATGGAATATATAATTCATTTATATTTTTATTATAAATGAAATGTCTAACCAGGTCACATGTCAAATCGTGATCGTGGCGTACTTCATGTGTTTGTTGTTCAGGGCGGGGTAATGCTGCTTCAGAAACGCGGCCAGGCGGCGGCCGGCGCGGTGTTTGCCGTGGTGCCGCATGAAGTGCCGACGTGGGGCATACGCATTCATGCGGGCTGTCAAGCTATACAATGCTGGCCTCACATCGTTCTTACTTGTGAAGAACTCGCCCGACACGCCCGGCTCAACGTAGTGCCAGCCGCCCAGGATGTTGCGATTTACTAGGACCGGCATGTTGTAACACATGGCCTCCGTGATGACGCGCGGCGAAGCGTCGGCAATGTTCGGCACAAACAGGAAGCGGCACTTCTGCATCTCACGTTGAAACGCGTCAAATTCCAGGAACGGGACGACCTTCACGATGCCGTTGCACTTCTTCGTGAATTCGCAGTTGGTGCGCCCGACCAGCACGCCTCTTAAGCCGAACTCGCCGCACATGATTTCCAGGCACTGCTTGGCCAAGTCCCAGTTCCGATTGTACGACTGCCACCCCGGCTCGCATTTGTCGTTGTCCTGCAGGCACACGTACATGAAGTCGTATTCTTTTGCAATCGCGGGGTCGGGCTTGTACGCGTCGGCGTCCTTCAAATCGGACTCGGTCAGCAGCATGAGCGGCAGCCCTGACTTCTGCAAATTGGTGGGCGGGTCCCTAAAACAGTGCAGCCACGCCGATACCATGGCGGGGTAATCGTGGCCGCGCTCCTCGTGGAAGCGGTCCTCATACGGGTTCTCAATGTGGCCGGGGAAATTGATGTAACTTGATATGCCGCAAAAATAAAGGCCTTGGCTCTTATATAATTCGTACGCCTGCTCGTCCTCCTCGGTGCGAAAGGGGGCCGCAATCAGGATCACATTCAAAGGGGCGCCTTGATCGTCAAATAAGTTTTTGAACGGGGATGAGACAATGGGCACGCCGTTGTTTGAATTGTCTTGCTTTTGCTCGGCACCTAAACGGTTTTGAATTGCAGCCGAAACGAGTATTAAAATGAGGAGCACACAAGCGATTTTTAAGGGAACAATGTATTGCATTTGACATTACATTGTGTTGATAAATTAATTAATTAAATCATATGCATTTTAGTTTGCTTCCGACCTCTTTGAAAATGTATCCATTGTATTGTACGCCCTTTGCAAGTGCCTTTGTCAACGTTTTGTCGCTCATTGAAAGTGCTTTCATGCAATCATATTTGCACTCAAATTCTCTCACAACAACATTTTGCAAATCACATTGATGAACTCCATTTTTATACAACAACGGTTTCCCGTTTATTTTGTGTTCAAATGCAGTTTGCAACGCTTCATCGCACTGGTCATACAATTTGTAGTAAAACCCTCTTGTAATTGTGAATTGTTTCACCGGATTGTCAAGCGCAGATGCAGATTCGTATCCGTTGAAATGGGCGGCAGTTTTTCGGTCAATGTAAACATTGCAAATTTCTGTTTTGGTTTCATTCAATTGTGCAATGTATCCTAAATTTTGTTGTTTTGTTTTTTTTGTTGGTGGAAGATTGTGGATCACGTTTGCGTCCAGTTCTCTGTCCACAAACGCCCATCTGTATCCATGATACACCGTGTTTTCAACCACCGCCTTGTTCAAACTTGGACGCTTGATATCATGGTTTTCCTTCATTGCTTCGGATGCGCTTTCATACACCCGGATGATTTGCATCGTGTCCGGATTGATTTTTTGAAGTCGTGGACCCAGTGTGACCAATGGTTCATTGAATCCAGTTGTGGTTTTGGTTTGCATTGCATTGACCTTTTCACATAATTCTTTGTTGGTTTTTTCAAATCTCTCCATCTGAGACGAGAGATGTTGCACCATCTTCATCAATTCTTGAACAATTCCATTCGGATTATCAGTTTTATTCATTTCAAGCAACAACTTCAATTTTTCATTTTCAAGTTCCATTTTTGCAATATCATCATTGTTGAAATGCTTTGCGTTGGATGTCATGAGATGATTCAGTCGGTCGTATGTCAAATTTTGACCAATCAGAAACAATTCATTCTCATTTTCATGGTTTTGCAAATCAGTCACTTTGTTCAGCCTTACAAGTTCATGATGATGAATGAAGTGCTCAAAATCTTTGCTTCGGGCAACCGCAAAGCAGTCCAGCAGGGTGCACTCCTCGTAATTTTTTTTGTGTTCAGTGTATCGTCCAGCTATCCCTTTGCGACTTTCACCAATTTTCACGATGTATTTTCCATCATCCAGTGTTTTCACCCGGATGACATAAACAATTGAACCAATGGACGAATATTCTTTCAATAATATTTTTTCACGTTCCGCGATTTTTTGATATTCAATGTCCTGCTTGTGCTTGTCCTCCAATTGCTGAACTGTTTCATTGGTTTTTTTTTCCATTTCTTTTTCTAAATTGTAGAAATTGTTCAAACGAATTTCTTTTATTACATCACATGCCCAATTTTGAAACTGGGTTGCAATTGGTTTTCTTGAACGGAATAATAGTTTATACAAACCTTTCTCTGTTAGAAATGAAACTTCTTGCAAACCTCCAAGGGTGGGCGTTTTGTGGACAACCTTTTCAGAATCATCAAACCCCTTGACGGATGATCTGATATTATTTAGTTCAAGAATTTCTGCAATGTCGCTTGCACGAAACAATGGGTCATTGATTGTACCTTTTATCACGATCTCAGTGTGCATTGTGTTTGTCGTAAATGCCTTCACAATTTCCATGATTTGAGGGAATATATGAGTAAATGCGTGGGTGGAAGGTTGTTATAAGTGGTTATAACGCCCTTTATTTAAGTTGTTTCATATTAATTGTTATAAATATGAAAATGTGAGCAAAATGTGTGCGCAAATACAATTTAATTGCTGTACGCGAGCCCTCCCATGCCGCTCATGACACGGAGAACGTTGTAGTTGGTAGCATAGACGCGAACCTTGGCAGTCTTGACACCCTCAACGGTAGCGTTGGAGAGAACAAGCTGGAGAGTAGCGTTGTCAATGCGAGAGAAGTTGCAACTGCCGCTGGGTTGGTGCTCTTCAGGGCGAAGGGCAAACGAGTAAACGTTGATACCGGTGTCGGGAGTGGCGGTGTGGTGCTGGTAGGGCTGGACGGTGTCGAAGTAGGAACCCTCGCGCTCAGAGAAGCGGTCCTGGCCGTTAAGCTGGAGCTTAGCGGTGACGACGGGGTTGTTGCCCCAGCAGTGGAGGAGGAGGGCGGACTCGGCAAGGACGAAGGCGCCGGCATCGGAGACGCCGGAGTTCTCAAGGTAGCCGGCGGGCTGAACCTGACCGTAGTAGCCAGGAGCACCGGCACCACCGTCACCGGCAAAGTTAGGACCAGAGTACCAGACGGGGTTAGCGGGGGCAGCACCGTTGGCGCCGGGAACACCGTTCCACCAGCCGGGGCCGGACATGTCAACAGCACCAGCATCGTTGAACATGTTGTCGTTGATGAAGGAGCTGGAGGTGAGGGCGGTGGATTCTCTGCCGCCGAAGGAGTGGATGGCGTTGGGGAGAGCATCCACGGCATCGGTGTAGTTGAAGGGCTGAGCACCGAGGAGGTTGTAGAGGAGCTGACCGCACTCCAGGGAAGAGCAATAGTCAACGTTGCTGTCGGGCTGGACGACCCAGATGAGCTCCTTAACGGGGTGGTTGAAGTTGAGCTTGATCTTGTTGGAGGAGGAACCGACGGACTCGTCACCGGTGAACTGCAGCTGCTCAATGAGGTACTCGTGGGGGTTCTGGGCCATGCGCCTGCGCTCGTCGGTGTCCAAGAAGACGTAGTCAACGTAGAGGGAGGCGGCGACGAGGGACTGGTTGTAGGCGGTGACGACCTTGCCACCGGCGGAGGTGCGGACGCCGGAGCCGCACTGGAGGGAGCCAACGGCCCACAAGCACTCGTCAATGGGGCGGATGTCAAGGTTGATCTTGACCTCGTGGTACTGAAGGGCGATGAGGGGGAGGGCAAGACCGGGGTTACGGCAGTACCAGAACTGGAAGGGCACGTAGAGGGTGGTCTCAGGAAGGGCGTTGCGGGGGGCGCACACCTGGCGGGGAGCGGTGGCCTGGCAAGGGCCATCAACATCGTTGAAAGAGGGATCAGTGATGTAAGTGAGCTGGGTGGTGTTGCCGACCATGGCGTAGTAGCCACGGCGCTGGTCAACAGTCAAGGTGAGCTGGTTCCAGATGTGCATCCAATCACCGTACTGGCGATCAATGCGCTGGCCACCGATCTCAACCTCAACCTGAGAGACGAGCTGCTCACCGGGGAAATCAAGCCAACGGGCATAAACACCGTCCTGAGCGGAAGACTTCATCTGCTGGTTGATCTCGGGAAGAGTGACCTGCAGGTAAGTGCGGTAAGCCAAATCACCGTTGCGGGAAATGGTGCAAGTAACACGGCGACCGAAATCAGCCTGGCCGTTAAAAGTCTGTTCAATAGACTCCATGGCAAAGTTGGTGTGGCGCTTATAAGAAACCTTCCAGAAAGTGATCTGGGGGTTGCCAGTCAGGTAAACGTCTTGGGCGCCATAGGCGACAAGTTGCATCAATCCTCCTCCCATTTTGTTGTTGTTGGTTATACTATGCCTAAAGAAAAAAAAATCGGAAAAACAAATGAATTAAACTTCACTAACTTAATTCAATAGCATCATATATTTTAAGTGCTCTTTTATCTAAAATAATTTCATCAAGTTTAACACACACATGCGCACATGCGCACATGCGCACATACATACACTTATACATACACTTATACATACACTTATACATCACACTTATACATCACACAATACACTTACACATATACACACACAACACACTTACACTTACACATATACACTTACACACACATCATTGAAGCCGCAAATTTCCCTTTATGAATTTGGTTAAATATTCGTCGTCTTCGTAAATTTGACAACGTCCGTTGTGTGTTTTTACAAACACGTATTTATTGGGGTCGCAGACGTGCTTCTTAATATTCCATCCGTCGTCCAGCGCATTGTATAAAAAGGTGAGCAATTGAATTTGCTTAATTTCATATTCGTCGTTGTTTTTGAGATCCAAATAGGAGGAAGTGCAAGTAATTTTTGAACCGTTTCCTTGTTTTAAAATGTATGCATCCTTCCGTTTTTTTATGCTCCATTTATTTTCTAAATACTTCAATAACGCGGACATTTGGGCCAATTCAGTCTTAAGTAATGCTTTTTGTTGATGCATTATGGCGAGCACACGGTTTGATCAACTTATTATAAAAATGATAAATTATATATGATTAACAATACGCTAAATTATATATTAAATATATAGGTGGCAATACAACTATCAGTTTGCCAAATTTATAACATTTTTTTTTATTTAAAATGGCTCCACCGAATAATTCATTCAAACAAAAAACCAATAAGAAAATTGTGCTTAATGAGAAAAGCATTGTGACCTTGGACAGTAAACACCGTGAAAATCAATCGCTCATTTCAAAGCTAAAAACGGAAACTATTCCTAAATTGATCAAAGAAAGGCGGTTACTGCAGCAGCAGCTTACTTTGAATCCAAATGCACCGGAATTGCGGGAAAAAATGCAAGACCTTCGGGCCACCATTCGCGAGCACCAGCAGCGCTGCAAAAATTATTATCTGGACAACAACGAAATCATTTTTGATTACTTTGAGAACAAGCAGCAAATCTGCAATGGAAACAATAAAACCAAAATATTGAATGATTTCTTCAAGGTGGAGAGTGCGGCGTCTAAAGAAGACCAGTTGAAGCGCATAAACCAGAGCAACGTGCAACGGTATTTGACCAATTTAGACCCGTCCTACATTGACATTAGCAAGTACGTGTTTCCGACGGATGTGTGCCGGTATTGCAACTCCGGCGAAATGATTCCGGTGGAAAATGAAGGCATCATGGTGTGCAACAACTGCTCCATTCACGTGAGCTACTTGGTGGAAAATGAGAAGCCGTCGTACAAGGAGCCTCCCAACGAAGCGTGCTTCTACGCGTACAAACGCATCAACCACTTCAAGGAGATTCTGGCGCAGTTTCAGGCGAAGGAAACCACGCAGATTCCGCCCGACGTGCTGGAAAACATAAAGCACCAAATTAAAAAGGAGAGAATTGACCTGCACACGCAGCTGACGGACAAAAAGGCGAAGGAAATTTTGAAGAAGCTGGGATACAACAAGTACTATGAGCACATTCCGTTTATCAAGGAGAAGCTGGGCATCAAACCGCCGGTCATGTCGCCGGAATTGGAGGAAACGCTGTGCAATTTGTTTATGGAAATTCAAGGTCCGTATGCCAAGTTTTGTCCGGAAGACCGTGTGAACTTTCTGAATTATTACTACACCGTGTACAAGCTGTGTGAGTTGTTGGATCAGCGCGAGTTCCTGCCGTATTTTCCCATGCTGAAAGACCGAGAGAAACGGATTGAACAGGACGAAATCTGGAAGAAGATTTGCGAGGAGCTGAACTGGGAGTTTGTGCCGACCATCTAAATCAGAAAACCTACGGTTTTCCGAACCTTTCCCTACCGGGGGGAACTACGTGCCAAGCATTGCGCTCCGCACCCCTCCCTAGAGCAGTGCCTTTGGCTGCGTTTCGCCCCGCCTTAATCGCGGAGTTAAGCCGGCAGCAGCACCTTTTTCTGCATCGGGATGCCCTTTGCAACCAGGTCTGGCGGTGTGGGTCCGGCCGACTTGAAGTATTTCTTGTAATGTTTGATGACGTGTTCAACGGGGTTGCCCTTTGCCTTCGGGTACAAATGCATTTCATAAGCGTCCTGCGACATGTTGGATGAAAGCACGGCGACAATGTTGGGGTCGTCGTCAAACGCGTTGTAAGCTTTTCGTACGGCCATTTTGCCCGTGGGCATGGTGTGCATTTTGTGTCCGCCATTTCTCTCAACGAGCACCACCTTGTTTCCGGATGCTAGCTGCCTCCACCATTCTTCCAGCGGTTTGTTCTTTCCCCACACCGAATCCATTTCTTTTACGCATTTTGATTTTTTGGATTTATTTCGTGTGTTATTGGTTTTATGCTTGGTTTTACTACGTTTCAGCATTGTATAATGAGCTCTTATACAATGCACATATTTCATTTTTGTTTCATTTTAGTGCATCTTGGACTTCGTGTTCTTGGACTTCTTAGACCTCTTCGTCTTCTTGGACTTCTTAGACTTCTTGGATTTGCGGTGAGCTCCTGCCGCTTGCAACCTTTTAGTCAGATAACCCATTATTTTTGCACGTTCTTTCTCTTCTTCCCATTTCGGACATTTTGCATTCTCCAATAGTTCTATATAACGGGGAATGTCTATCAAGTGTTCGCCTCCCAATTTATACATCATATCAATGTGAGTTTGTACACGTGAGCACCAATTTGCCTCATTTTTCTCAATAGTTCCCAATAAACCTTCATCTTCACTAATTAATCTATCACGTTTTTGATAACGGGCAATA
>Ga0255220_1000772_pt1 | contig 12238 bp, 23 predicted proteins | sample Miss_Colum_RepB__FD_188423 | JGI IMG/M metagenome (GOLD analysis project Ga0255220, IMG submission 188423) | Freshwater microbial communities from Mississippi River, Louisiana, United States - Miss_Colum_RepB_8d | ecosystem: Environmental > Aquatic > Freshwater > River | place: USA: Louisiana...
GACAAAGTTGCGGAGTGGGCATCGAATGGCATGAGCAACGCAGTCGATGTCGCTGGCAAGGTTGCAGATGCAGCATATCTTCAGGCTGTTGATATTGCAACACAATACATCCACTTCGGGATGGCAATCAATACGCTCTTGATCTTGATTTCGTTGATTGCAATCGGTATCGGCATCTGGACTTTTACTCGAGTTTTCAAGGTTCAACATCCAGATGCGCAAGGCGGTCTCGCTTGTCTGTCTCTTATCATGTTCGCTTTTGGTGCTGTCGTTTTCGCGGTCAACATTCGAGATACGCTCCTGGTTTATTTTGCGCCAAAGATCTGGATCATGAAGGAACTGGCAGAGCTTGCTAAATCGTCTGGCATTGTTCATTGACATGTATTGAAAGATTAGATATAATCTAATCACTTTGACATCAAGGAATTATCATGGAACATCAAATTGATATGAAGTCGGCAATTGCTCAAACCAATACAAAGGCTCTTGAAGTTCTTGGCTCGCGATGGCTCTTGCATCCGTCAAATCGAGTTCAACGAGTTCCTCGAGCCGATTCGACTCCAATTCTCTCGAAAGGCAACATCGTGGCTCGGCATTTCAATGATCTCTACGATCTAATTTCGAAGTTTGCTCAGACCGACTCGAACGAACACAAAATTTCTGGATATGTTCGAGAAATTCAAGAAGCGATCAAAGTCTTGAACGCAGTCGAAAAATCGACGATCCAAGGTTGCTCTTTCAATGTCGAAACGAACGAGACTACAATCTACATTGCAAAGCCACTTGCTCTTCAGGCAACTTTTGAAAAGATCAAATATCTGGCTTTGAACGATTTCGTTCCAAATCAGAAATATTCGATCTCGACAGAAGACTTTGCAGGTTGGATGCTCGTTTTCCAAGCACTTGCTGGGATCAAGATGGTATCTTCAATCGGCATCAACTATGCGGAGAATCAAATTGAAGTCAACTAAAGACTATTCTGCAATCTGGTACATTTCTGTATCTTTTCTTTGTGGATTTGCAGCAGCAATGCTGGTTGCAATGAAAATTCCCCTTATTTCTTCGATGTAAATTATGAACCTCTACAATACTCCTTGCTTTGAAAACTTCGAACTCAATCGAGATCTCTTCGATGCATACGGCAAAGAAATGAAAATCAACGAGCGGAATGTTCCAGACTACATTCCGAACGAAGAATCAATTTTGATTCGACTCGATGGACGCGCCTTCCATAGCTTCACGCGAGGTCTTGCGCGTCCATTCTCTCCTGTTCTTCGAGAATGTATGACAGAAACAACTAAACATCTCGCTAAGACTTTCAATGCAAAACTTGCATTCGTTCAATCCGACGAGATTACGCTTTTGATTGGATACAAAGTCGATGACGCCGAACACATGTTCCGAGGCAAGCGAGATAAGCTGGTTTCTCTTTCTTCTGCAGAAGCTACCCTCTTCTTCAATGATCAAATTCGGGAAAAGATTCCCGAGAAGGCTCGGATGCGGCCATTGTTTGATTCTCGAATCACGCGGTGCGCAAATCCAGAAATTCCGATGCTCAATTTCCGTTGGCGTCAGATGGACTGTGTTCGCAATGCAATCGCGATGATCGCACAAGCAAATATTCCACACTCGCAGCTTCAGGGAAAGAACATCCAAACGCAAATTGCAATGCTTCGCGAACGAGGGGTTCAATATGAAAGCTTCTCTGACTTTGAACGACTCGGTACTTTTGTTCGTCGCATTCGTGTCGATAAGGAATTGAGCGAAGAGCAGCTCAATCGAATTCCTGAGGATCGTCGACCGGCGCCTGGAACTCTCTTTTCTCGAGCAGATCATATCGTTGAAACTTTCGATATGGTAAGTCCTCGTATCACAGAGTCTGTGTCAGCAATTCGTTTTGATGAATTCATCAACTCCGAAGACGTCAACGCAAAACTCGTTCTCTGAAGAAAGAACAAAATGTCAGATCTAGAAAAAACTTCTCAAGAATTTCCAACTAAGCAAGTGATTGTTGTCAGGGCAGATTTGGCTATGCCTCGTGGCAAAATGGCTGCTCAGGTTGCCCATGCTTCTCTTGGATCTGTGCTCAGTCAAATGCAACTTGAGATTGAAAGATCAGACATCAATGATTCGATACTTTCCAAAGAGCTGAAACTGACACTTCTCAAAATTGGACTGCTTGGAGATCGAACAGAGCGACCTTTCATGGATCAATGGATTTCAGGTCGGTTTGCAAAGGTCGTCGTCTACATTGATAGTGAAGATGATCTTTTGAGATTGATCAATAAAGCCGATTCTCTCGGAATTCCAACGACTCCGATCTATGATGCAGGAGCTTCTGTGTTCAAAGGCGAAAGAACTCTCACATGCGCAGCTTTCGGTCCTTGGCGATCAAAAGATCTAGATGAAGTCACCGGACATCTGAAAACTACGTTCAAAGAAAAGGATGTTCTGGAAACGCTGTCAAATCCAGATCATCTGCATATGAATCTACTTCGTGGATATCCTGCTCGTCTAGATCGAAATAAGCTTCTGCATCTGGCCGGAAGTGTTGCTGATGCAAATGATGAGTATGTCGTTATGCGCAAAGAAGATTATCAAAAGTTGATTGATGCCAAGAAAGAATGACTTGACATGATTTCAAAAGTGTCTTAAAATCATGATACTTTGAAACAGGAGATTGTTATGAAAGTCGAATTCGTGTACGACTGGAAGACATCGATTGAATTTGAGATTGAGGAATTCCAAATTCCTCAAATCGGTTCTTACATCGAGCCAATGAAGCTTCCGTGTGAGTATCTGAAAGATCCGCAATATTTTTTGGGATCTGTTTCTGAAGTTCGTATGGAATATTGCGAAAAGACCCTCAACCTTAAGAAGGTTCAAATCATCCTATCATGATCAGAGCAAAACTCAAATTTATCAAGAAAGATGAAAACAAGAATGATATCGAAAAGATCATTCATGTTGATCTTGGCTGTGTTCCATCTCTAGGCGAACGGATTCATGTTCAAGAAGAATTCTTGAACGGAGAAGTTCGAAGAATGTATCATGAAATAGTCCGAATCGGGATTGAAAATCGCCTAGTTCACATTCTTGTGATCGTATTGCAATAGCTGGGAGCAACGATGTTTGACCATTTCAAACTTTTTGGTGTCAGGTGTTTTCCATTTATCATCTACATCATCATTTCTATTTCATGTGGTTTTGCAGTGTTCAATTTTCCGGAAAATAAGGTTTCGTATAGGATCACATCTGTCGAAACTGATTCAAGAGGATCGTTGATAGCAAAAGTCAAAGAAAATGATCAGAAGACTGTCATTAGCAGAGATTCTTACAATGCATGTAAGCCGAATTGTGTTATCAATAAATCGGGTCCAAATCTCGAAGAATTCCTTCTTTTCTTTCTTAGCATGATTTTTGGAATTGCAGGATTTGCTGGATTCATAGAAATCGTAATTGATTAGAAAAGGGCCATCTGGCCCTTTTTCTTAATTCAATGCTGAAATCAAATCGATGATGTTGAATCCAAGTGCATCTTCTGGACTGAGCCAAGAATCTGTATCCTTGAGCAATTTCCTTTTGATTAGTCTGGCATCAAGGCCGGTCTTCTCTTTGTAGATTTCTGCGATCTTATCATGGTATCGATCGAGCTCTTTTGATGTCATCTTGATGTTCCCGTATGTTCCTCCAAACTCTGTCGAGTATTGATGAGAAAGAAGAGATGCATAAGGAATTGAAACTCTCTGATGTCCGCACATCAGAATCATCAAAGCTGCTGATCCACATTCGCCCATTGCGATCGTTCTGACCGGAATTCTTGAACCTTCGATTACAGCAATCAAAGATAGAGCCGAAGTAAGATCGCCACCCGGTGAACAAATCATAAGATTGATTACATCGAGTGGCTCTTGAAATTCTGAAAGTTGATCGGCTAGTTCTTCTAGATCTGTTTCCTTTGCTGATGATAGGGACTTCATATCCTCTTCATCTTTATCTTTGTGAAGGTTTGCTTCTAGAATTGCTTGGATAACAGGGTTGACGCTTTCGTGTCCGATTTCTCCAGACATGTAGAGAAAAATCTGATTGACTTTTTCTTGCTCCGGAAAGAAATGTTTATTGATTTTTTCGAGCATGGTTTCCTCCTGGATTAGTGATTTTCTTCTAGGACTTTATCTAGAGCTTCTTGATCAAATACATATGATCTTCTGATTTCTCGGAACTTCACTTCCCATTCTTCCCTCTTCTGAAAGAAGATATCGGTAGTTTGTTCGCTCTGCATGACAATGCATAGATCTTCGATTTTCAAATCGAATTGATCTTCAATCATGTTCGCATATGCAGCAGTCTGCATCCAATAAGAATCAAATTCGCCATCAAACTTCTGCTTAGATGCAGTCTTGAAGTCTAGAATGCATAATTTGCCTCTGAACTTGCAAATGCAATCAATCGCACCTGCAACCTTCAAATCTCTAGAATATGCAAACTTTTCAACTGCAATAGGTTTGATTTCTTCAAGAACAGAATCGATTCCTTTGAAAAAGTGTCTGTCAAAAACGTCAAGCTTAGGGAGCTCTTCTTTCAGAAGAAATGCTTCACAGTAAGCATGAAGCCGAGTTCCTCGTGCAGCAGCTCTTCTTGTGTAGAGATCTGCTGCTTCGTGACCCATTGAATCTCTCCATGCCTGGATATGTGGATTTGGAACAGATCCTAGAACAGTTGTGACAGATGGAAATACACCAGCTTCTGTTTCATAGAACCTACCGAATGGAGTATCTCTACGAATAATCATACAAAAGACTCATATGCCTTTGCAAGTTTCTCATCGTATCGATTTTTCTTGTATTCTGGTCCGTTATATCTAGATGCAAACAACGCCCAGTTCTTCTCTTTCAGAGCCGGAATCAGACCAGAGTTTTCGACGAATTCGAGAAATAACTCTAGCTGATCTTGTTCGCTAGAGCACATCCGATTGATGAATTCTTGGAGTGTCTTGCACCCACATTTTTCGTAATTGAACCCCATGATCTGGAAAAGACCATATGATGCAGACTTCAATGCAGCGTCTCGATTTAGCTTAGACGCTCTTGCTAGTCGATTTTGTTCTCCGTCTTGAGTTCCTGTATAGAATTGACGAGTCCACTTCGGATAAGAAATATCAGGATACTTCAAATCATAGACTCTGCTTGTCAGCCTTGAAAAGATGTGTCCTTCAAAGAGGATTGTTGGAAAGTCATTCGAATGAAATCCAGAGCCAGACGACTCAACTTTCATGACAGCTCGAACCGCCGCATATTCCAATCCGTACTTTGCAGCCGATTGTTTGATTTGATCTTCTGTGATTCTTTGTTTTGTCATTTTCTAACCTCAAGATTGTTCTCGATGCAACGTAGGATTTGATTAGACCGGCCTACGTTGCATTTTCTTTAGTCAAACATATCTAGGGAGGTAGATTCAATCAAATGTGTTTGAGGGCGATCTGAGCCATGATGACATCTTTGACATATCCAGATCTTACGATGTCCTGAACGTCAAACTGAATGAAATCGTTCGACTGAATCTTGTACATCAGATCTAGAAATTTTTTGCAATCGCTCTTTTCTTGATCTTTCAAGTCGTTCTGATTGACGTCTCCGCAAAGAATAACCTTTGAACGATTTCCGACTCTAGAAATGACTGTCGTTGCTTCTTGATACTTTGTATTCTGGAATTCATCAAAGATGATGATCGTGTCATCGTAAGTTGTTCCGCGAAGGAAAGCAGTAGATGCAAACTCAACGATTCCTGCCTCTTTCAGATTTTCATATGATTTCTTGAACTTGAAGATTGTATCGAAAATTCCGATGTATGGTTCTTCAAACGGAGCAATCTTCTCTTTGTCTTCTCCTGGCAAGAATCCCATGTCTCTAGACTGTACTGTGGATCTAACGATCAGAATTTTCTTGAAGCATGTTTGCTTCGATAGAACAAGCTGAAGAGCTCGATAGATTGCAATGAAGCTTTTACCTGTACCTGGATATCCATGAAGGACAACTCCGCAATCTGCTTGCTCGTCAATAAATTCAAATGCCCTCGCTTGGTTTTCCGTCAAAGGATCAAAATTATGCATATCTTGCAAATTGAAGGTTTTACGACGCTGAGGCCCTTCAATTCTGGCAATGTTATCGTTGGACACGAGTTGAAGTCTTTCTTCTCTCTTTTGTCTTGAAACTCTCTTTGTTGCCATTGTGCTTCCTTGTTCTAGTTGTTGAATTGGACGATGGTCAAAAAGAAAGGCATAGAGCAGCGAGCCACTCTATGCCTTCTAATGATATGATGCAATCTTCTTTGTCATTCGATATTTAGCTGTTCGAAAAGCGTTTTGATGAAATCTAGATCGATAGAGTCGAAAAGTGCATCTCGAACTTCCTCATTCGTTAGAGTGAGAGAATCGAAGTTATACATCTCATCTCCGATTTTGAAAAAGAAAGTGATCCAGAATAATCGATCATCACGATCTTTGATTAGGAGAACATCACCATATGTCGGATGTTCAATCTTCTTATTCCAATTGCTCATAGACCAATCGAAGCCAATCGAGAATCCCCGAGGATAACGAAATAGACAAAAAGCAAAGACTCTTCAATGTCATTTTCTTTTGCATAATTTCTAATCGACTTGCAAATGTAATCCTGAACTCTGACTTCGATTTCTTGACATCCATGCTCTCTTTTCGATTCTAGAATGCAAGAAAAGAGTGAGACAGATTCCTGAAAACTATATGCGCTCGAAGAATCAACATAATTGATCAGATCATGATGTTGATGCAAGAATAATCGAATCTGACTATCGATGAGATCTGAATCAATCTCTTTCAAGAACTCGTCTGGAAGATTGAACTTGATGGTCTCATATTTCGTATCATCTTGTCCGAAATTTTCGCATGTTCCATCGCTCTTGATTGGAGGATTGAAGAAGTAAGATTGTCGATAGATGTTAGGAATTGCCATGAACCTATAGCATTGTTCCTTCATTGGACATCCTTGTCCAGAGCACATCGTGATGTCTGCCATGATATTCCTTATTGCTTTGATGAAAAATCGATCGAAGATGTCTCTTTCATTCGAGATCCAGGAGATCCGTTATGAACCTTTCGGAGTACTTCCTTGAATCCTTCAGGGACTTTTTTCTGTGCGAAAATTCGATCGGCATCTCCTAGAAGTGGAGCCGAAGGGAGTCTATGCGAATTTTGTGTTCCGCATTTCGGACACTCGATAGGCGATTGTGATTTCTCAAAAGAAACGATCTTCTCAAAATGATTACTGCAATCGTGGCAGTGAAAGTCATACATTGGCAATCTAGTTCTCCTCAAGAATTATGATAGATAGCATTCAGTTGACTTATAGACACTTTCGGAGCATGAATGAAAGATTCGATCAGATCCGAAAGCTTCTGAAAATCTTCAATCGGATATCGATATTTGATTGATTGGAATCCAATTGAATCAACTTTGATAACGACATTCGCTTTTCTGAGAGTCAGATGATTTAATTCTTGAGTATCAAAATTGAGGATCACGTTATATCGATTTCCATCGTACATTTCTACGAGAAGATTTGCCATATCAATTCCTTCGCATCTGAGCCACATCAACTGCAGCTTCTTTGTTGAAAATCGGAACAGCTGAACTTTTATGCATTGTTGCAATTCCAATAATCTGATTTCCTGTGTATTTCTTTTCAGTCTTTGCAGTTGACCCTAAGAACTTCTCAAAAGGTGCAGGAAGAATAGATGTCGAATGAACTTCTGGTTTCTTTGCCTGCGCTTTCACTTTGATTCCAAAAGCCTTAGCTCCTCTTTCGAGAGGTTTAGAGTGCCGAGCCAGAACTGCTTCCCACTCAAGGCGAAGTTCTTTTTGCTTCTTCGTTTCTTTCTTCATCGAGCAACTGTAACAGAAGAGAACTCACGAATTACCGTTTTCCAATCAACCGATGGATCAAATCCTGCCTTGTCATCTAGCAAAAGAGAGAAGTAGAACTTCGAATCAAAATTTGCATATTCGGTTGATTCTTCATATTGGTTCTGATTGAACTCTTGAAAATAGATGTTATGCGAAGAGAGCCATTCTTCAAGCAATTCTACATCATCTTCCCACATCGAAGTCCAGAGAATCAGACAAACTTCATCAATGTTTGAAAGAAATTGAAGAGCGGTCTTTGCATCATCATTGACAAATTCAAACGGAGCATTCGAATTGTAAGTGGGGCGAATGAAAGTTTCGTGTGCATCGACTGCGATATAGAACCAATCAAATTTGCGGTCGCGGAACTTCTTCAAAGAATTTCGGATTGCAGTTTCAAGAGCCATTTCGAGTCCTCATAAATTCAGGAATAAGACAAGTCATTGCGAGCAGAATCATAAAAGATAAGAACAAAAAACAAGACTAAAACATTCAAGCATAGCGTTTTCTACGTTCGTTGTTCGGATATTCACAGAAGAGAAAATTCCACGCTTTTGCATATAGATTTCTTCTGGAGAGAGTCGATAACTTTCAAACCTATCTCTTGTTTGATAGATTGCATAGATCTCTCCTTTTCTCTCAACAGTCTCGATCACCTCATACGTTTTCAAGTCTTGAGTTTCAAAATCATGAGCTTTCCATCCAAAAGCAAGAGCGCCCCAGATAATCCAACATGTAAGAATAAGATAGACAAATTTCATTCTAAAAGTCCTGCCGCAGATGTAACAAAAATACCACTAAAGATAGTACCTGCAATATGCAAGATAAGAAGAACAAACTCTCGCCCATTTGCTTTATCTGGCCATTCCATCAGAGTATTTCCTGTGAAAACGAATACCATCGTTGAAATTGCGAAGAATCCAAAGAAAGCAACAATCAGAAGCTGAGCAGAAATTTCGATAATTTTCTTGCTTCTGACATTCGAATAGAAATTCTTTGCGATATCTTCAAGCATTATATAGCTCCTTCTTGATAAACATGACGAAATAAATGCAACCTAGCATATGGAATGAGATGTTCAGTGCTGCACGAACTCCATTTGCGTTCGGAAGGATCAGAGCTTCTCCGATAAAGAAAAACGCAAGAGTTGAGATAAAGAAGGCAAGAGTTGAAAGAATAAACGCAATCTTGATTGTGCTTGCAATGATTTTTCGATCAAATTTCATGAATGAATCTCCAAAGATTCTACGAACCACTCTGGGAAAATTTCTTCGTGATCACGAAGGAGTCTCAAGAAGTTCGTGTCAATGATATAAGTCTTCGCCCAATCATCTGGACCTCTGACCGATCTACCACACGACTGAACAAGAGCAAGAATCGTTTTTCTTGCATACCATTCAGGCCGTTCTTTGGCATTCAAAGAAATCAGAGGATCTCCGAGGAACAGGAAAGGACACTTTACAAGAATCTGGAATCTTGAGATGTCACCGCGGAGGTCGTATCCTTTGACCAAAGAAGGACTTAAAACAATCCTTCCGGAGTTCGGGACAGCTAACCACTCTAGGATTTCATCTCTTTTCCCAGAAACCAGCATGTTCTTATTGTAAGCAGATCGTTCCTTCAAGTCAAGAGCAAGTTTGAAAGAAACTGTATGAATGACGCCATTCCTACCAGAATTTGCTTTGATGATCGAATCGGTATAAGCAGCAAGTTGATCAATGTCAAAATTGCCGGACACTTTCATCAATGGCATAACATGAACCTTGCGATTCTTGATTGGAATCGAATTTTCAACTTCGATAATGGCTACGTCATTCTCTTTCAATCCAAGATTCTTGATGTATTGCTCATATCCACAGATTGTTGCAGACATGTGCATGAAGAAATGAGCCTTCATGAATAGAGCCTGATAAGCAACTTGCCATGCAAAAACTGGCTTGAGAGTGGCTTTACCGATTCCCTTGTCCATCAGGATCCACGTTGTTCCTACACCATTACTCAAAAAAGCAACAGAACTGATAATTCCTGAGACTGTATCAGAAGCCATCGATGCTTTGGCATAGTCCGGATGTTCGTGATTCTCAAGAATTGAATCGAGAGTGGTCTCGATCTCTTCTGCTAACTCAATGATTTCTTTCGATTTCTCAATTTGCTCTGCAGAAGGGATGAAAGTTGCTCCTGTTGAAATCTTCTCGAATAGTGCAACATATCTTGCTAAAGTTGGAAGAAACTTCACATGATCGTAATGAGCAACATTACCGTATGACTCTAGATCAAAAGAGATCTGAGAGTGTTCGATGATGATGTCATCGATTTCGTGGCATTCATCGACGACAAGCAGATCTGCCTGATTTTCTGGCATCATGACAAGCGCAGGCGGAGCTTCAACATGAAAGGAAGAGTTAGTGATCCGAATAGGAGCAAGATTACACCAATGACTTCTTCTCTTCAGATATGGACACATGCGCATCGGAGAGCATTTCGTCGATGCAACTTGCTTCTTACAATCAACAGAGCCATATGGACCAACTTTGTAAGGACAATGATAGTTTGTCTTCGAACGGAGATCGTAAATTTCACCGTCATCGGATGTATATTGATCTTGAAGACCCTTCGTTGAAGTGATGATCGTTGTCCGCCAAGTTCTATCAATTTCCTTGATAGTCCGATGAACTGTAGTTGCAATGACAGACTTACCAGATCCTGTAGGTGCAGAAATCAGAATATGTTTCTTTTTCTGATTGACGATTGCATCAACAGAAGCGATGATAGCTTCCATCTGCCCAGGATTAGGGGTCGCCTTCGGAAATTTTGAACGAGCAATACGCTCGATTTCTTCAATAGAAGCCATTGATCATCTTTTCAACGTGAATTTGTTCAATCTCAAAACCATTCGAGAGTTCAAGAATGACGTGAGTTCTCTCATCTTCAAGACCTCCTGGTTCGTATTCTGCGTCTTCTCCATATCCGTAATAGCTTGGAGCAATCCTCTTTCCAGTCTTTGCAATTCTCTTCTTGGTGACATAGAAGTTATCGCCTACTGCGCTATGAGCTTCAGCTTTGAATCCATATCTAGAAATATAAGGACCAGTCAAAGAAAGATCTTCTTCTTTCGGTGGATTGTTCGATGGCATTAGAACAATCCCATTATCGGATTGCAAATCAATCACTTTCTGAACATCTTCGGGACTTGGATAGTAGATGATTTGACGAATGTTTCCGCCAAATCTCTGAATTGCAGCTTTCTTATGAGCAATCTCTTTTATGATTCTGAAATCATCTAGATGGACTCCAAGAATTTTTCCTGCGTTTTTGAGATCTTCACTTTCCGCAACTTCCCAGAATAGATCTTTCCAGATGATAGGATATCCAACTCTGATGATGAATTTATCGGCCTTGACAACAACCCGATCTCCAACACGAATCACTTCATGATGCTTTTTCTTCATTTTGTTTTCCTCTTCATTTCTTCTCGACGTCTGGTGCGCCAATCATCGTACCATTCTTGGATTTCTTCTGGTTTGCCAAGAATTCCTTCAGCTCTTCGCCTTGCACACATCATTGCAGCCTGTAGCTTTGTGATTTCGATCGCTCCAAATGATACGGCAAGCGCCTTCTTGCTCTTGGCAATATCATAATGACTGTTTGAAACTTTTGGAGGAGCCTGATGCCATTTCCGTGCAATGCCAATCTTTTCTGCCATCTCATGAAGTTCTTCATCAGAATCTGCAATCATATGGCACATGATCATTCGACCATAGTTTGCCTCCATATCATCAACATAGACAGCCATGTCAATTGATCTCAGTCAAATTATGCAGAGGAATAGTACAGCTAGGCCAGTCGCCATTTTCATTTCGAGTTACTGAAACATGATAGACACCTGTGAAATTCGTGTCGTTGCGAGCTAGACCATAGTCGGTTTTGATCAATTCGTAGACAATATCACCTTTCTTGAAGAATTGAGTATTGGCGTTCACTTGATATTTCTTGATTTTCATGATTGAATGTCTTTCAGTGCGTTATGATATGCAATTGCTACAGATGAACCGAACCATCGACGTTCTCCAGACTTGCCACTCCATGGCGCTGCTTGGCGTCGAATTTCCCATCGATGCTCTGTATTAAACTCTTCTGTCATCGTTGGATCGTCTTCATGATAAAAAGAGACATACCAAAGACCAGATGTCATCAAAGAATAGAGGAGTTTGCACTCTTCTTGATAGTTTTCAATTTTTGCCATATGCTTCCATCACAAGTTGATATCGTCTAGATCCAAGAGCAACAGAATATGCTCTT
>Ga0255220_1000782_pt1 | contig 12173 bp, 12 predicted proteins | sample Miss_Colum_RepB__FD_188423 | JGI IMG/M metagenome (GOLD analysis project Ga0255220, IMG submission 188423) | Freshwater microbial communities from Mississippi River, Louisiana, United States - Miss_Colum_RepB_8d | ecosystem: Environmental > Aquatic > Freshwater > River | place: USA: Louisiana...
TACAACGTGGTTGGCGCAGTGCTGTGGGTCTTCAGCCTGAGCACGCTTGGCTATCTGATCGGAAACACCGCTTGGGTCAAGGCGCACTTTCAGTGGGTGACGCTCGCGTTCATCATCATCCCCGGATTACCAGCGGTGTTCGAGGTCTTGCGGCACTGGAGCCGGGCGCGCCTGGCGGCAAGAGGTTCTCGGCGCTAAGTCGCGCGAGCGGGTTTCGGCGCGTGCCTCGATTCGCTACGCTGAACGCGCTTTCGGCCTGCGTGAATCGAGCGCGAGCCGTCAGGCGGGCGACAGCCCGGCACGAATACGCTCGGGATCCCGTTCATTGGGGATACCATGAAGCTTTTGCGGTCCAGTCCATGCGAATTCTGGTAATTGAAGATGACCCGCTGGTCGCCGATGCGTTGCTTGGCGGTCTGCGCGATGCGGGCTTTGCCGTCGATCGTGTCGAGAGTGCTGAAAAGGCGGAGCTCGCGATCCGCAGCGAGCACTTCGACCTGATGGTGCTGGATCTGGGTCTGCCTGGCATTGGCGGGCTCGACTGGTTGCGTCGCTTGCGCAGCCGCAGCGGCCAGGAGCGTCGCACGCCGGTGTTGATCCTGACCGCGCGCGATGGCATCGATGACCGCGTTGACGGGCTGAACCTTGGCGCGGACGACTACATCGTCAAGCCCTTCGTATTGCGCGAGCTCATCGCGCGCTGTCGGGCGCTGATTCGCAGGACCGGCGCGTCGGTCTCTTCATCCACCCAGGTCGGAGAGCTGGTCATGGATGCGTCGCGTCGGGAGTTGCATTCGCGCGCTGGTCTGATCGAGCTAACACCGCGCGAGTGGTCGATCATGGAATACCTGATGCTGCATGCGAACACCGTGGTCTCCAAAGACAAGCTGTTACAGGCGATCAGCGGCTGGGACGACAACCTTGGGCCGAATGCGATTGAGGTCTACATCTCGCGGCTGCGCGGCAAGCTCGAGGGGGCGGGCGTGCTGATCCGCACCGTACGCGGCGTGGGCTACCGGCTCGAAGAGACTGCCGCTTGAAACCACCGAGCATCCGCACGCGGCTGCAACTGTGGCTGCTGCCTTCCCTGGTGCTGATTCTGGGCGCTTTCTCGGTGTTCGACTTTCACCGTGCGATCGAGCCGGTTGAGGCGGCCTACGACGCGGCACTGGCAAACACCGCGTTTGCAGTCTCGGCCAGGTTGCGCGCAGAAAAAGGCACGGTTGCGCTCGACCTGGACGATCAGACGGTCGCGCTGCTGCGCACCGATCTGATCGACCGGATTTTCTTTCGAGTCATCAGCCCCACCAATGAGACCCTGGCAGGGGACATCGGGCTGAAGGGTCCGGAGAATATCGTCGGACCGACATTTTTCGACACGATGTTTCAAGACAAACCGGTGCGCGGCATCGCCTATCCGGTGGCCACGCCGATCGGGGTCAGCGTGGTTCTGGTGGCCGAGACCACGGTCAAACGCGACAAGGCCAGGCGCGACATGGTCGCGTCACGGCTCGTGCAGGATCTTGCGGTCGTGTTTTTTGCGGTTCTGGTGGTCTGGTTGTCGGTACGTGGGGTGCTGCGACCCCTCGAGCAACTGGCCTCGCAGGTGCAGGCTCGCTCGCCATCCGACCTGATGCCCTTGCCGGAAAATGGTTCCCCAACCGAGGTGCTGCCGCTGATTGACGCACTGAACCGGCTATTCGGGCGGATCGGCTCCACGCAGGACATACAGCGGCGCTTCATCGAGAATGCTGCGCACCAGCTGCGAACGCCGCTGGCCGGTTTGCAGGGGCAGGTCGAGTTGGCAGTTCGGGAGGCCGCGTCACTCGGGGTACCAGCAGGTGGTTTGGCCGACAGGCTGTCGCGCATTGAGCAGGCGACCAGCAGGGTCACACGCCTGGCCAACCAGTTACTGACCTTGTCGCGCTCCGATCGTCCAACTCATGACACTGCCGGCGAGCGCCAGCTCGAGCTGGCCGAACTGGTGGCGGACTCGGTGGCGATCCAGATCGATCGCGCAATCGATCGGGACCAGGATCTGGGCGCTGAGACGCAGCCGGTGAGTATCCGCGCGATTGAATGGGAACTTCGCGAGGTTCTGTCGAATCTGATCGACAACGCGATCCGTTACACCCCACGCGGTGGGCAGATCACGGTGCGCTGTGGGCCAGACGATAGCGGCGCCTTTATCGAAGTCGAGGATTCCGGGCCGGGCATTCCGGCCCAGGAGCGAGACCGGGTATTCGAGCGTTTTTTTCGCGCGCCGACGGCGCCTGCTGGGGGCTCCGGGCTCGGGTTGTCCATCGTGAGAGAGATCGCGTCGCTCTACCAGGCGCAGGTCGAGATCGGCGATTCGTCGCGCGGCACCGGCACCGTGGTTCGCGTCACGTTTCCTGAGGCGATTAGACGGGTCTACCCTTCGCCGGTGGCGGATACCTGAGCAGGAACTGTCGGATCCCTCCGTGGATCGCGTCGGCGATCTTCGCCTGGTAGTCGCGATCGGCCAGACGCTCCTCTTCCTGCGGATTGCTGATGAACGCGGTCTCGACGAGGATCGACGGAATGTCCGGTGCCTTGAGTACCGCAAAGCCGGCTTTCTCGATCGAAGACTTGTGCAGCTTGCCAAGTTCGCCGAGCTGCCCGAGCACGATTTGCCCGAGGTTGGAGCTATCTCGGATTTGCGCGGCGGTGGATAACTCGAGCAGCACCCGCGCGAGTTCCTGATCATGGTCGCGCAGGTTCACGCCACCGATCAGATCGGCACTGTTCTCCTTGTCAGCCAGCCATCTTGCCGCCGAACTGCTGGCTCGCTTTTCCGACAGGACGTAGACCGAGGCGCCGCTGGCGTTCGGGTCAACGAACGCGTCCGCATGCACCGAGACGAACAGGTCGGCGCCGACCCGCCGCGCCTTGTCGACCCGCACGCCGAGCGGAACGAAATAGTCGCCGTTGCGCGTCAGGAACGCGCGCATGTTGGGCTCGGCATTGATGCGCTTGCGCAGCAACCTGGCAATCGCCAGGACAACGTCTTTTTCCCGGGTTCCACCATGACCGATCGCGCCTGGGTCTTCGCCGCCATGACCGGCATCGATCGCGATCGTGTATAGCCTGGCGACCTGCGCCTCGCGCGCCTGGCGTGGCTCGCGTGTACTGGACGGTGGCGTCGGCTTTGCGCCGACCGGAGGCGCCGGCCGAAGCTCATACATCGGGGGCTTTGCCTGAGCCAGCGGCGTACGCTCGCGCAACAGGGCGGCGATCGGGTCGTCGCGCGACTGCATCTCGCCAAGGAACTGTGCCAGCGGGTCGAGCGGAACGCTCGGATACAAATCAAGCAACAGCCTGTGTCGATACCGGCCAACAGGTTCCAGCGCGAACAATTGCGGTGCCACTTCCCGTTTCAGGTCGAACACCAATCGCACCACCGTCGGCATGAACTGCCCGACTCGTACCTGGGCGATGTAGGGGTCGTCAGGTTGAACCTTCGCGACCAGTTCACGCAGCGTATTGTCCAGGGACAGATCGAGCAGATCGACGACCAGTCGGGGTGGATTCGGCACCGAGATCAGCTCGTGCGCGAGCGGCTTGTCCAGTTCCAGCGTGACGCGGGTGTAGTCCGGGGCCGGCCAGACCCGCACCGCAAGAATCCCGGCGCCGCGGGCTAGCGGCAGGTTCAGCGTGACGGCGGCTACTGCGGCGGCTCGCGCAAGGAAACGCCGGCGGGCATTGCGCCCAGGATGCGCTCGCGGATCGCGGTCAGGCACTGTGCCCCTCTCTCGCTTCCTGCCGACAGGCTGGCATGACGTGCCTCCCCCGGCGCATCCGGCTCGTCGGCCGGCAGCGGTTCGAGTCGCAGCCACAGGTCCGGGTTCGGCAGTGTTCCGGCGCCGAGTTCTGGCCACTCGACCAGGGCTGCGGCCTGGCCGCCCAGTTGCTCATCAAACCCCGCTTCACGCCACTCGTTTGCATCAGAGAATCGATAAAAATCAAAGTGATACAACTCAAAGCTTGAAAGATTATAGGATTGGACGAGCGTGAATGTGGGACTTTGTACGCGCCCCTGGTAACCGAGTGAGCGCAGCAGTGCCCGCGCGAAGCTTGTTTTGCCAGCGCCAAGGTCGCCGGACAGGAACAGAATGAAACCCGGCCCGATGCAGGGGGCAACCGCGCCGGCGAGGCTGGCGGTCGCAGTTTCGTCATCGAGGCGAGTTTCGAGGCTGGGACCCATCGACTGCATAAAATGGACGAATGAAGGACGAACCGGTCGGCGATGAAGGGCCGCACAAGGGCGGCGGTACGGGCGATGCCGGTGACGTGGGCGCATCCGGCGCCGGCCTCGTTGGGCAACTGCGTGACTGGGCGCAGGAGCTTGGGTTTTCGTCGCTCGGCGTGGCCGACATCGACCTCACCGACGCCGAGCCCGGCCTGCTTGCGTGGCTGCACGAAGGCTTTCACGGCGACATGGATTATATGGCTCGTCACGGCTTGAAGCGCGCCCGACCGGCCGAGTTGGTGCCTGGCACCCTGACCGCAGTCATGGTCAGTCTCGATTACGCGCCCAAGGATCCCGACTGGCTTGCTCATGCCCGGCGATGTCTGGAGCAGCCGGAACAAGCCTATGTCTCGCGCTATGCCCTTGGCCGCGATTATCACAAGGTGGTGCGAGCGCGTCTGCAGCGCCTGGCCGATCGGCTCGCGCAGACCATCGGTCCGTTCGGACATCGCGTGTTTTGTGACTCCGCCCCGGTACTCGAGGTGGAGCTTGCCAACAGGGCCGCACTGGGCTGGCGCGGCAAGCACACGCTGTTGCTCGACAGTCGACGCGGCTCGACGTTTTTTCTCGGCACCTTGTACACCGATCTGCGTTTGCCCGCCGACGCGCGGGGACCAGGGCATTGTGGCAGTTGCGAGCGCTGTATCGATGCCTGCCCAACCGGCGCGATCGTCGCTCCCTACCGGCTCGACGCGCGTCGCTGCATTTCGTACCTGACGATTGAGCTGGCCGGCCCGATTCCCGAGCAGTGGCGGTCCGCAATCGGCAATCGCATTTACGGCTGCGACGATTGCCAGCTCGCCTGCCCGTGGAACCGGTTCGCAAGGCCCGCGTCCCTGCCGGATTTTGCGCCCAGGAACCGGCTTGACAGCGCTGGGCTGATCGAACTGTTCGCCTGGACTCGGGAGCAGTTTGAGCAGCGCATGGCCGGCTCGGCGATCCTGCGGATTGGCCATGAGCGCTGGTTGCGCAACATCGCGGTCGCCCTTGGCAATGCGCCGCCCGGGGACGCCGTCATTGAGGCGCTGCAGGCACGGGCCGATGATCCGTCGCCACTGGTGCGCGAGCATGTCGGCTGGGCGCTCGGGCGCTTGAGAGACGCGCAGGCCGGATTCGCTCCGCCGTCCTGATCGCGAACTGGGCTCAGGCTCCGCTGACCCAAAGCCAGAACGGCAGAGCGAACAGCGCACTGATTGTCGAGACCGTGATCAGGTACGCCACGAATCGTCCGTCGCCGCCCATGCGGGTCGCCAGCACGTAGGAAGCCGGTGCAGTCGGCATGGAGGCGTACATCACTGCAATTGTCATCGATAGCTTCGGCAAGCCAAACGCCATGCCGATCAGCAAGGCCACCAACGGCATCGCAAGTAACTTGGTCGCAGTGAACCAGGCCGCCAGCCGGATGGTTGCCGCCCGCTGTTCGGGCTGCGGGGCCGGTTGCCCTTCGAGGCGCAGCCCCGCGCCCACGCAGATCAGGCCCAGTGTCAGTGCACCTTGACCGAGCCGGATCAGCGTTGCATCGACCGGTTCGGGCAGCTTCAGACCGATCGATTTGACCAGCAGGCCGCTGATCGTTGCCAGCACCAGCGGGTTTCGCGCAAGCTCGCGCAGCAAGCCCGCTCCCGAATTGCGGGCCAGCGCGTACACCGCAGCGAGGTTCGCGGTCGGTACGACAAAGCCGACGATCAGGGCGGCCAGTGACAGCCCTTCGCTGCCGCCGATCCGAAGCGCCACCGCCAGGGTGATGTACGAGTTGAAGCGAAACGCGCATTGCACGCCCGAAGCGAAACGGCGCGGGTCGGCACCAAGCGCTGGTTTGGCCAGATAGCCGAGCACGATGCCGGTCACCAGCGCGCCGAGCGCGGCCGCCAGCATCGGCCCGGATTGCGCAGCCGACAGCGGATTGCGCACGATCGCGCCGAACAGCAGCGCCGGAAACAGCAGAAAGTAGACCAGTCGCTCCAGGCCGTCCCAGAAGGCTGCAGGAAAGCTGCCCTGCCGGTAGACCAGCCAGCCGATCAGGATCAGCGCAATGTCGGGAAACAGAAGGGCTGCAATGTTCACGGCGCGCAGTGTAAGCCAGTCAGCATCGCCACGCTGCTAGCATTCGGCACAGATGAGCGTTCGAGTGTCGAGACGATGACCGATACGATGATTGCACAAGAACCTGGCGACCCCGCAGCGGCGGGACCCGCCGGCATCGACGCTTTTTGCGACGCCTTGCTGCTCGAAGACGGTTTGTCGCGCAATACGCTGGCCGCCTACCGGCGCGACCTGCAGATGCTGGCAAATTGGTTGGCAACCACACGACACTGTGTGCTGGCCCGGGCAGCCAGCGCCGATCTGCAGGCGTATATCGCCGCACGCCATCCGGGGTCGCGAGCCACCAGCAGTAATCGCCGGTTGACGGTATTTCGCCGCTACTTCCGGTGGCTGCTGCGTCAGGGCCTCAGGCAAGACGACCCGACGCTGTCGATCCGCTCCGCGCGCCAGCCACCGCGGTTTCCCAAGACCCTGTCCGAAGCCCAGGTCGAAGCGCTGCTGGCGGCGCCGTCGCTGGAGTCGCCTCTGGGATTGCGCGACCGGGCGATGCTCGAATTGCTGTACGCAAGCGGGCTTCGGGTCAGTGAGCTGGTCGGCGTGCGGACCGTGGAGCTCGGCCTGAACGAAGGGGTCGTGCGGGTCGTGGGAAAGGGCGACAAGCAGCGGCTGGTGCCGATTGGGGAGGAAGCGCGGCACTGGATCGAAACGTATTTGTCACAGGCTCGCAGGGAGCTGCTCGGCCGCGCCTCGTCCGATGCGCTGTTCGTCACGCGCCGCGGCGGCCCGATGACTCGCCAGATGTTCTGGACGCTGATCAAGCGTTACGCAATCGTCGCAGGCGTCACTGCACCGCTCTCGCCGCATGCGCTGCGTCATGCGTTCGCCACCCATTTGCTGAACCATGGGGCCGACCTACGCGTTGTTCAGATGCTGCTCGGGCATGCCGACATCTCAACGACGCAGATTTACACCCATGTGGCACGCGAGCGGCTCAAGGCCTTGCATGCGGCACATCATCCTCGTGGCTAAGGGCCCGGGTTTTGCCGATGCTGCTCGGTGCGCAGGCTCTGGGATATCTTAGGCAGCCTTGCCAGGTACCGGTTGCCCCCGAGCCTGGTTCCTGCCTTTTTTCTGAACCCCGTGGAGATTCCGATGAGAGCCGTTCCGACCGTCCAGATCGACAATGAGCGCGTGATTGTGACCGAGTGGCGCTTTGCGCCCGGCGCAGACACCGGCCATCATGTTCACGGCCACGACTATGTCGTCGTGCCGATGACCACCGGCATCTTGCGGCTTGAGGAGCCGGAAGGTCCCCGCGATGTCCAACTCACGGCGGGCGTGTCGTATGCACGCTTGACCGGTGTCGCGCATAACGTGATCAACGTCAATCCGTTCGAGTTCAGCTTCATCGAAATCGAGCTGAAGTAGTCCCACCGAATCCGAGTGCCCAATATGACGATGCATGGCCATCTGGCCGCCCGGATCACGCAGGCGCAAACCCATCTGGCCCGGTTTCGCGATCAACCTCTTGGTCATCTGATCGGCGGACAGTCGGTGGCCGGCAGCGGCGAGCTGTTCGAGAACCGTTCACCGGTTGACGGCAGCCTGCTGGGCATGGTTCGCAGCGCGACCGGTGCGGAAGTTGCGCAGGCCTGCGAGGCGGCGCGCGATGCGTTTCCTGCCTGGCGTGCGCTGGCCGGAAGCGAGCGACGTCGAATCCTGCACCGGATCGCTGATCTGATCGAGGCACGTGCCGATGAGATTGCACTCACCGAGTGCATGGATACCGGTCAGGCCTGGCGCTTCATGAGCAAGGCGGCGCTGCGTGGCGCAGAGAACTATCGCTTCTTCGCCGATCGGGCGCCGGACGCGGCCAATGGCTTGTCGCTGCCCACCGATACACACCTGAACTACACGACGCGTCAGCCGATCGGACCGGTGGGCATCATCACGCCGTGGAACACGCCGTTCATGCTGTCCACCTGGAAGATCGCCCCGGCGCTGGCTGCGGGCTGCACCGTGGTGCACAAGCCCGCTGAGTGGAGCCCGCTCAGTGCCCGTCTGCTGGCTGAGATCATGCTGGAAGCGGGGCTTCCCGGCGGTGTTGTGAACCTGGTCAACGGCATCGGTGAGACCACCGGCAAGGCACTCACCGAGCATCCGGACATCAAGGCGGTCGCCTTCATCGGCGAGTCGCGAACCGGCGGGCTGATCATGGCGCAGGGGGCGCCCACGCTAAAGCGCGTGCACCTGGAACTCGGCGGCAAGAACCCGGTGATCGTCTTCGAGGATGCCGATCTGGACCGCGCGCTCGATGCAGTCGTGTTCATGATCTACAGCCTGAATGGCGAGCGTTGCACCTCGTCATCACGGCTGCTGGTGCAGCGCTCGATCCATGATGCGTTCGTCGACCGGCTGGCCGATCGGGTTGCGCGGCTCAAGGTCGGCCATCCACTGGATCCGGACACCGAGGTGGGTCCGCTGGTGCATCCGCGGCACCTAGACAAGGTGCTCTCCTATACCGGCATTGCGCAGGCCGATGGCGCGCGGGTCGCGGTCGGCGGTGCGCGCTGCCTGCGCGAGGACCTGTCGCCGGACGGCTGCTATGTGCAGCCGACGCTGTTCATCGATGCCAGTGCCGGCATGCGAATCGCGCGCGAGGAAATCTTCGGGCCGGTGCTGACGGTGTTGCCCTTTGATGATGAGGCGCAGGCGGTTGCGCTGGCCAACGATGTGTCCTACGGGCTCGCCGGCTATCTGTGGACCGGTGACGTTGGGCGCGCCAATCGCGTGTCGCTGGCGATGGACGCCGGCATGATCTGGGTCAACTCCGAGAACGTGCGCCATTTGCCCACGCCGTTTGGCGGCATGAAGGCCAGCGGCATCGGACGCGACGGTGGCGATTACAGTTTCGACTTCTACATGGAAACCAAGAACGTCGCGCTGGCGCTGGGTAATCACAAGATCCAGCGGCTCGGTGTCTGAGCCAGTGCCTGCGTTTTTTAAGAGCCCTGCTCAATGACCTTGATGGCCAAACCGTGATGAACCCAGCTTCGAATCCTCCGCCGAATTCCGGCATCGATCCTGCCGAGTGGGCGCTGCGCGTCGATCTGGCCGCCTGTTACCGGATCTTCGCGATGCTCGGCTGGACTGAGCTGATCTACAACCACATCACGGTGCGGGTACCCGGAGCGCAGCGTCACTTTCTGATCAATCCGTTCGGGCTGCACTACAGCGAAGTGACCGCGTCGAACCTGGTCAAGATCGACCTTGCGGGCAAGGTGGTCGGCCGCTCAGACTGGCCGGTCAATCCGGCCGGGTTCACGGTGCATGGCGCAATCCATGCCGGCGTCGAGGGGGCGCATTGCGTGATGCACACGCACACCACCGCCGGCATGGCGGTCGCCTGTTCGCAGGCCGGCCTGTCGATGAGCAATTTTTACAGTGCGCAACTGCACGGCAAGCTTGCCTACCATGATTTCGAGGGCATCACCGTGCATGCGGACGAGGGTCCGCGACTGGTGCGCGCGATCGGCGACAGGCCGGCGGTGATCCTGCGCAACCATGGCCTGCTCGCCTGGTCCGGGAGCATCCATCGCTGCTTTGCGATCCTGTGGTTGCTCAACCGGGCCTGTGAGATCCAGCTTGCGTCGATGTCGATGGGCGCGGTCATCGAGATCCCCGAAGACATCCAGCGCAAGTGCACCGCCGATTCGCTGCAATTTGACGAGCGCTTCGGTGCCGGACGCGACATGTACGACGCGCTGGTGCGCCAGGTCGATCGCATCGACCCGTCCTATCGTTACTGAACCCGAGCGGGAGTGTTCTGCGAGATGAGCGAACCGAAGATCTGCATCGCCGGCCTTGGCGGTGTCGGCGGCCTGATTGCCGCGCGAATTGCGCGCGCTGGCCAGCCGGTCAGTGCGCTGGCCCGTGGCGATAACTTGCGGGCGGTTCGCGAGCAAGGCCTGGTCTTGCTCGATGGAGCGCCGGATACGCAACAACGCAGCGTGGTGCAGGTGTGTGCCAGCGATGATGCTCGCGAACTCGGGCCGCAGGATCTGCTGGTCGTGTCGGTCAAGACCACGGCGCTGGAATCGATCGCAGCCGATATCGCACCGCTGATCGGGCCGCACACCGCGATCGTCACCGCGATGAACGGCGTGCCCTGGTGGTTCTTCGAGGCGATCGGTGGCCGCTGGCAAGGCACCCGGCTGGCGAGCTGCGATCCGCACGGCAGGCTCGCCGCGGCAATGCCGGCGGCGCAGATCATCGGTTGCGTTGTGCACTTGTCGGCGACGATGACTGCACCGGGCGTGGTCACACACCGCGCCGGCAACCATTTGATCATCGGCGCGCCCGGCGGCGCGGCGCATCCGCGGCTGCCGTTGCTTGCCGAGGTGCTGCGCCAGGCGGGGTTCGAGACCGACTCCTCGGCGCAGATCGAGCGCGATGTCTGGCTCAAGCTCTGGGGCAACATGACGGTCAATCCGATTTCGGCATTGACCGGAGCGACGGGCGATCAGATTCTCAACGATGACCTCGTTCGCGAATACATGTCGGCCGCGATGCGTGAGGCCGCGCAGATCGGCGATGCGATCGGCTTGCCGATCGGCATGACCCCGGACGAACGCCATGCGATCACGCGCAAGCTCGGTGCCTTTCGCACCTCGATGCTGAATGATGCGCAGGCGCGTCGGCCGCTCGAGCTCGACGCGCTGATCGGCGCAGTCGTCGAGATGGGCCGGCTCACCGGCGTGCCGACTCCTGCAATCGACTCGCTGTTCGGGATGGCGCGATTGTTCGGGCGGGTCCACCGGATGTACGCGTGATCGCATGGCAAGCAAAAAGTCCCCCCATGTCTCCGAAACCCCGGCCACGCAGGCGCTGCGCCGAGCCGGGGTGGCGTTCGAGCTTCATGTCTACGAGTACGTGGAGCACGGTGGCACCGGCGAGTCGGCGCGTCAGCTCGGGGTCGATGAGCATCAGGTCGTCAAGACGCTGGTGATGCAAGATGAGCAGGCCCGACCGCTGATCGTGCTGATGCATGGCGACCGGACGGTGTCCACGAAGAACCTCGCGCGCCAGACCGGACGCAAGAGCATCGAGGCCTGCAAGCCGGATGTTGCGCAACGGCATTCCGGCTACCAGGTCGGCGGCACCTCCCCCTTTGGCACCCGCAAGCCGATGCCGGTCTATGTTGAGGAATCCGTGATGCAGTTGCCGCAGATCTTAATTAATGCCGGTCGGCGTGGCTGCCTGATGTCGATTTCCCCGAAGGTGCTGGTCGATCTGCTTGCCGCCCAGCCGGTACACTGCGCGCTGGAAACCTGACGGAGTCTTGTGCCGTGGACAGCCTGAACAGCATCGTCGCAGTCTTGCTCGCCTACCTGCTGGGATCGGTTTCATTTGCGGTGCTGGTCAGCCGCGTGATGGGGCTGGCTGATCCGCGCAGCTACGGCTCTGGAAATCCGGGGGCGACCAACGTCCTGCGCACCGGCAACAAGATGGCCGCGCTGCTGACGCTGGTTGGCGACGGGGCGAAGGGATGGCTCGCAGTGTTCGTTGCCAAGGCATTCGCGCTGCGTTTTGGCCTGGGCGATGGCGCGATCGCACTGGTCGCGCTGGCGGTGTTCTGCGGCCATCTGTTCCCGGTCTTCCATCGTTTTGCCGGCGGCAAGGGGGTGGCGACCGCCGCTGGCGTGCTCCTGGCAATCAGCCCCTGGCTTGGGCTGGCCACCTTGCTGACCTGGCTGATCATCGCCTTCTTTTTTCGCTACTCGTCGCTGGCCGCACTGGTCTCATCAGTGTTCGCGCCGCTTTACTACATCTTTCTGTTTGGTGCCGATGCGATCGCGTT
>Ga0255220_1000783_pt1 | contig 12171 bp, 10 predicted proteins | sample Miss_Colum_RepB__FD_188423 | JGI IMG/M metagenome (GOLD analysis project Ga0255220, IMG submission 188423) | Freshwater microbial communities from Mississippi River, Louisiana, United States - Miss_Colum_RepB_8d | ecosystem: Environmental > Aquatic > Freshwater > River | place: USA: Louisiana...
GACCTCCTCCTGCTGGCCGCGATAGAGCCTGCCGCCGATCTCCGAGTACTCGCCCTCGGTGTTCTCGCGCACGATGACCATGTCGATCTCGCCGGGCGCGCGGTTCTTGAGCGGGCAGTCGATGCCCTTCAGCAGGCGCACGGGCCGCACGTTCGCGAACTGGCGGAAGGCGCGGCGGATCGGGATCAGCATGCCCCAGAGGGACACGTGGTCAGGCACGCCTGGGAAGCCGACCGCGCCGAGGAAGATCGCGTTGCTGTCGCGCAGCCGGTCGATCCCGTCGGCCGGCATGATCCGGCCGGTCGCCTTGTACTGCTCGCAGCTCCAGTCGAGATGCGTGTACTCGAAGCTCAACCCGTACTTCGCCGCGACGACGTCGAGCACCCGAATGCCCTCGGGCACGACTTCCTTGCCGATGCCGTCGCCGGGGATGACCGAGATCCTGTACGCGTTCGTCGCCATGCGAGCCCTCCGCTGTGTCGGCGCCGACTAGAACCGAAACGCCGCGGCGACGCAATTTCCTAGTCGCCGGCCGTGCCCGCGCCCTCGGCGCGCCCGGCCTCCCAGCCGATCAGCGCGAGCTTGCGCGCCCTGCCCCAGTGGTACTGGTTGAGATCGCCCGTGCCACGCACGACGCGATGGCAGGGCACGAGGTAGCTGATCGGGTTCGCGCCGACCGCGGCGCCGACGGCGCGCATGCCACGCGCGGCGCCCAGCGCCGCCTGCGCGACGCGGCCATAGGAGGCGAGCGCGCCGGGCGGGATGCGCAGCAGCGCCTCCCAGACCTTCACCTGGAAGGGCGAGCCGTGGAGCACGAGTTCCACGCGATCGCCCTTGCGCGGCGCGAAGATCCGCCGCGCGACGGAGGCCATCGCCTTGCCGTCCTCGACGAAGCGCGCGCGCGGCCATCGGCGCGCCATGTCCTCGAGGGTCGCCTCGCGCCCGGCATCGAGCTTGAAGGCCAGGCCGCATATCCCGCGCCCGGTGGCCAGGACCAGCGCGTCGCCGAAGGGCGAGTCCGCCCATCCATGGGCGATCCGCAGCCCCTCGCCGCGCAGCTTGAACTCGCCGGGCGTCACCGCCTCGTGCGCGACGAAGAGGTCGTGCAGGCGGCTGGGGGCGGACAGCCCGACCGCGAAGGCGGCGTCGAGCACGCTCGCCGAGCCCGCCAGCCTTTTCTTGGCGCGCTCCAGCGTCACGTGCTGGAGGAACTTCTTGGGGCTGATGCCCACCCAGCGCGTGAAGACGCGCTGGAAATGGAAGGGCGACAGGCCGCAGGCGGCCGCGAGTTCATCGAGCCCCGGCTGGCGCCCCGCGTTCTCGACGATGAATGCGAGGGCCTTCTCGATCCTCGCGTAGTCACCCGGCATGGCCAGCTCCCGTCCCTGCGACGCAGCCAGGCTAGGCCTGCCGCGCAGGGCCCGGCGACCCGTTTCTTGCGCCGATCGCGCCGCCCGCGTGCTCAGACCTCCGCCGTGCCCTCGAGGTAGACGACGCCCTGCCCCGCGATGGTCACGCGCGCGCCGCGGTCCTCGCACCAGAGCTCGCCGCCGCGCCGCGACACCTGGCGCGCGAAGAGCCGCGTCCGGCCGAGGCGCCGCGACCAGTAGGGGATAAGCTTGCAATGCGCGGAGCCCGTCACGGGGTCCTCGTCGATGCCGCCGCGCGGCGCGAAGAAGCGCGAGACGAAGTCGCAGGTCCCGTCGCCTGGCGCGGTGGCGATCACGCCGCGCACGTCGATCCGGGCCAGGGCCTTGAAGTCGGGCTCGAGCGCGCGGACCCGTGAAGCGTCATCGAAGACGCAGACGAGGTCGATCTCGCGCAGCACCTCCGCGGGCTCGGCGCCGAGCGCCGCGGCGAGGCCGGGCGGCGCCGGGCACGGCTTCGGGGCCTGGGACGGGAAGTCGAGCGCGAGCCGGTCGCCATCCTCGGAAACGACCAGCGTGCCGCTGCGGGTCTCGAAGGAGACGCTGCCCTTCCACAGGCCGAGCCGGTCGCGCATCGCGAGCGCGGTGGCCAGCGTGGCGTGGCCGCAGAGATTGACCTCCACCGCTGGCGTGAACCAGCGCAGCCGCCACGTGTCGCCCTCGCGCACGAAGAAGGCCGTCTCGGAGAGGTTGTTCTCCGCGGCGATCGCCTGGAGCGTGGCGTCGGGCAGCCAGGCGTCGAGCGGCATCACCGCGGCTGGATTGCCGGCGAAGCGGCGCGACGCGAAGGCGTCGACCTGGAAGAGCCTGATGCGCATGGCCCGGGGATCCTTCACGCGGGCGGGGGAGCGAAGCGCCGCATCGCGGCGGCCAGCGCGGCATCGCCACCACGCTCGAGTTCCGCGATCACGTTCCGGCGGTCGGCCGGGGGCCGGTTCTGGCTGAGCTTGAACTTCGCGTCGATGCGCTCGATGTCGATCTCGAGCCCGACGATGCCCTCGACCATGCCGGCGAGGAACCGCTCGGGCAGGCCCGCGACCGACCACGTGCCGTCGCCCTCGTAGCGCCGCGAGAGCGCGTCGACGAGCTCCACGAGCCGGGCCTTGTCGCGCACGACGCGCGCGCGGCCATGCACGTGCACGGCGACGTAGTTCCAGGTCGGCACGGCGGGCGCGGCGCCATACCAGCGCGGGCTGACATAGCCGTGCGGCCCCGAGAAGACGGCGAGCGCCTCGCGCCCGTCGAGGGCCTCGGCATGCGGATTGGCGCGCGCGAGGTGGCCGAGCAGCGTTCCCTGCGGGCCGCGGGACCGGTCGAGGAGCAGCGGCAGGTGCGTGGCCTCGGGGCCCTGGGCGCCCGGCGTGACGAGCAGCGCGAAGTCGTGCGCCGCGACGATCTCGTCGATCGCGGCGGGATCGCCCGCGAAATGCTGGGGGACGTACATGGGCTTCCTTTCGGTTTCGATGGATCGCGAGGCGCCGTCAGGTGGCGGCGGTGATCGCCTCGCAGATGCCATCCACGCTCCGGCGGACGAGGTCCGGGTCCGCGCCCTCCGCCATCACGCGGATGACGGGCTCCGTGCCGGAGGGGCGGATGACGATGCGGCCTTCGCGGCCGAGCGCGGCCTCCGCCGAGGCGATGGCGGTCTTCACCAGGGCATGGCCGAGCGGATCGGCCGCGCCGCGCTCGAACTTCACGTTGCGCAGCAACTGCGGGTAGGGCTCGAAGAGCCGCGCGACCTCGGACATCGGGCGCTGGGCCTGGACGAGCTCGGCCAGGACCTGCAGCGCGGCAAGCAGGCCGTCCCCGGTCGTCGCGTAGTCGGAGAGGATGATGTGGCCGGACTGCTCGCCCCCGACATTGATGCCGTCGGCCTTCATGCGCTCGATCACGTAGCGGTCGCCGACCTTCGTGCGGAACAGCGACAGGCCGCGCGCCTCGACGAAGCGCTCGAGGCCGAGGTTCGACATGATCGTGGCCACGAGCCCGCCGCCGGCGAGGCGGCCGTCGCGCGCGAACCCGCCCGCGATCAGCGCCATCAGCTGGTCGCCGTCGACCACCCGCCCCTTCTCGTCCGCCATGATGAGTCGGTCTGCATCGCCGTCCAGCGCGATGCCGAGATGCGCGCCATGGGCCGCCACCGCCGCCTGCATCGTGTCGGGATGCGTGGCGCCGCATTTCTCGTTGATGTTGAAGCCGTTCGGGTCGCGCGCGATCGGCACGACCTCCGCGCCGAGCTCCCAGAGGACCGCGGGCGCGACCTTGTAGGCGGCGCCGTTCGCGCAATCGACGACGATCTTGAGGCCCTCGAGCCTCAGCCCCTTCGGGAAGGTCGCCTTGACGAACTCGATGTAGCGGCCCTCGGTGTCGTCGAGCCTGCGCGCACGGCCGAGCTCGGCCGCGGCGGCAAGCGCCGGCGGCTCGCCCATGCCTGCCTCGATCGCGGCCTCGATCTCGTCAGACAGCTTGTAGCCGTCGGGGCCGAAGAGCTTCACGCCGTTGTCGGCATAGGGGTTGTGCGAGGCGGAGATCATCACGCCAAGGTCGGCGCGCAGGCTGCGCGTGAGCATCGCCACGGCCGGGGTCGGGACCGGCCCCAGGAGCGTCACGTCCATGCCCATGGCGATGAAGCCGGCCGTCAGCGCGGGCTCGATCATGTAGCCGGACAGCCGGGTGTCCTTGCCGATCACGACGCGGTGGCGATGGCTGCCCCGCGTGAAGCGCCGCCCCGCCGCGAGGGCGAGGCGTAGCATCGTCTCGGGCGTCATGGGCTCGGCGTTGGCGAGCCCGCGCACGCCATCCGTGCCGAAGATCCTGCGCATGGCCGGAGCCTACCCCGCCGCCCGCAGCGCCCGCCAGATCCCGAGGGCCTGGAGGGTCTCCGCGACATCGTGGACGCGCAGGATGTCGGCGCCGGCCGCGGCGGCATGGAGCGCCACCGCGAGCGACCCGGGAAGCCGACGCGACGTGTCCTCTCCCCGGGACAGCTTTCCTATGAAGCCCTTGCGGCTCGCACCGACGAGCAGCGCGCAGCCCTCGGCCCGAAGCGCGGCAAGGCCGCGCAGCAGCGCCAGGTTGTGCTCGACGGACTTGCCGAAGCCGATGCCGGGATCGACGCAGATCCGGGCGCGTGGGATCCCGGCAGCCACGCATGCCTCGACGCGCGCCGCGAGGAATGCGCCGACCTCGGCGACCACGTCGCCATAGCGCGGGTCGCGCTGCATCGTGCGCGGGTCGCCCTGCATGTGCATGAGCACCACCGCCGCGCCTGCGCGCGCGGCGACCTCCAGGCTCCCGGGATCGCCGGCCAGCGCCGTCACGTCGTTGGCGATCCTGGCTCCCGCGGCGAGCGCGGCGCGCATCACCCCGGCGCGCCGCGTATCGATCGACACGACATGCCCGTCTGCGGCCAGCGCCTCGACGACCGGCAGGACGCGACGCAGTTCCTCGTCCTCCGGCACCGGCTCGGAGCCCGGCCGGGTGGACTCGCCACCGATGTCGAGGATGTCGGCACCCTCCCCGGCGAGGCGGCGCCCATGGGCTATGGCCGCCTCGGTGGATGCGAACAGGCCGCCATCGGAAAAGCTGTCCGGGGTGACGTTCACCACCCCCATCAGGAGAGGCCGGCGCCCCGGGACGAACCCGAAGGGCACCGGCGGCTCCACCGCGCTCACGCTCCCGGCTGGGGCTCGGGTCGGAGCCCGCCGCCCTCGGGGCGCGCGCCGGAACTCGGCACCGAGCTGCGGCGGCCGGTCGAGCGCGGCGTCTCGTCGTCGTCCGGCCGCAGGATCGCCTCGCCACGCAGGATCTGGCCGATCTCGTCGCCGCTCAGGCTCTCGAACTCGAGGAGGCCCTTGGCGATCGAGTGCAGGTCCGACTGGCGCTCGCCGAGGATGCGACGCGCCGAGGTCTCGCCTTCCTCGATGAGCCGCCGGACCTCGCTGTCGATGAGGTCGGCGGTCGTCTCGGAGATGTTCTGCTGCTGGGTCACGGAATGCCCGAGGAAGACCTCCTGCTCGTTCGCGTTGTAGCGAACGCGGCCAAGCTTCTCGCTCATGCCGAACTCGGTGACCATGCGTCGCGCGAGCGCCGTCGCCTGCTGGATGTCGCCGCCGGCGCCTGTCGTGACGTTCTCCGGCCCGAATATCATCTCCTCGGCGACGCGGCCTCCGAACAGGATGGCGAGGCGCGACTGCATCTCGATCATGCTCATGCCGTACTTGTCGCGCTCCGGCAGCTGCATCGTCAGGCCCAGCGCGCGTCCGCGCGGGATGATCGTGACCTTGTGGACCGGGTCGGTCTTGGGCACGGAGAGCGCCACCAGGGCATGGCCCGCCTCGTGGTAGGCGGTGAGCTTCTTCTCCTCCTCCGTCATGGCCATGGAGCGCCGCTCGGAGCCCATCATGACCTTGTCCTTCGCGTCCTCGAGCTCGCCCATGGTCACGAAGCGCTTGCCGCGCCGCGCGGCAAGAAGCGCCGCCTCGTTGACGAGGTTGGCGAGGTCGGCGCCGGAGAAGCCCGGCGTGCCGCGCGCGATCACCTTCGCGTCGACGTCCGGCGCCAGCGGCACCTTCCGCATGTGGACCTTGAGGATCTTCTCGCGGCCGCCGACATCCGGGTTCGGCACCACGACCTGGCGGTCGAAGCGGCCGGGACGCAGCAGCGCGGGATCGAGGACGTCCGGGCGGTTCGTCGCGGCGATGATGATGACGCCCTCGTTGGACTCGAAGCCGTCCATCTCGACCAGCATCTGGTTGAGGGTCTGCTCGCGCTCGTCGTTGCCACCACCAAGGCCGGCGCCGCGATGGCGGCCGACGGCGTCGATCTCGTCGATGAAGATGATGCAGGGCGCGTTCTTCTTGCCCTGCTCGAACATGTCGCGCACGCGGCTGGCGCCGACGCCGACGAACATCTCGACGAAGTCGGAGCCCGAGATGGTGAAGAACGGCACGTTCGCCTCGCCCGCGATCGAGCGCGCCAGCAGCGTCTTGCCGGTGCCTGGCGGGCCGACGAGCAGGACGCCCTTGGGGATCTTGCCGCCGAGGCGCTGGAACTTCTGCGGGTCTCGGAGGAACTCGACGATCTCCTCGAGTTCCTGCTTCGCCTCGTCGATGCCGGCGACATCCTCGAAGGTGACGCGCCCGACCTTCTCGGTCAGCAGCTTGGCGCGCGACTTCCCGAAGCCCATCGCTCCCCTGCCGCCGGACTGCATCTGGCGCATGAAGAAGATCCAGAGCCCCAGCACGACGAGGAAGGGCAGCCAGGAGATGATCGAGGAGATGAAGATGTTGGTCGGCTCCTGCTCCGGGCCGGCCTCGATGCGCACGTTCTTGTCGCGCAGGCGGTCGACAAGCGCCGGGTCGGACGGGGCGTAGGTCACGAAGCCGCGGCCATCCTTGAGCATGCCCGAGATGCTCGGCCCCTTGATCTTCACGGAGCCGACATTGCCGCGGTCGACCTCGGCGATGAAGTCCGAGTAGGCGACGGGCTGCGCGGAACCGCGCGGCGAACTGCCCTGGAAGACGCTGTAGAGCGCCACCAGGAGGACGATCACGATGACCCAGAGGGTCAGGTTCTTGCCGACGTTGTTCACGGCTGAGACTCTTTCTCCGGCGACCGTCGCCGCCGCTTCCCGGGGGAAGGCCGGCGTGACGCTTGGGTTGCACTAGGCCCGGCAGCCGGAAGTCCGGCAAACGCGCCACCCGCGAGCTTGCGGGCTGGACGAAAGGCGACGTCGATCCGGGGAACGCTAACAAGCGCGACGGAACCACGTCCACAGAAGAGGTGGGGCACGTGCCACGACCCGTCAAGGCTTTGAAGCGCCGGAAGAACCCTCGACGCCATCGCGGCCGGCCCGCGACCGCGCATCGCGGGGCAGGCGGTGCTGTCGGCCAGGGGCGCGACGCGGCCACCGGACGGCGCGCCATCGTCGAGGCGGATGCGGAAGCGCCGGTCCCAGACGACCTCCTCCTGTCCCTGCGAGAGGCACGCCGCGCGCGGCAGGGCCGGGTCGCGGAGGATCGCGATGCCAGCCGTCCCGCGCACCAGGAGACAGCCGGCGAAGCAGCGCCGCGCCGGATCGACGCCTCGCGACAGGGCCCAGGACGTGGCGAGCCCGAGCGACGCGCCGCGCGGCGGATGGATCGCGCCGGACACCGCCAGGACGCCGGCGCGGAGCACCGCGCGCGCGAAGGGCGGCGCGAGGGCGACGAAGGCCTCGCGCTCGAGTTCCACCCATCCCTCGGGATGCACCGCCGCGTGCCTTCCCAGCCAGTCGGCCAGTGCGGCATCGGCAAGCGCCCGCGGCGCGCCCGGCGCCAGGCGCGCGCGCGGGCCGCCAAGTCGCATGCGCGCGCGCAGGAAGCGCGGGTCGCCATTGCTCGGGTCCTCGATCCACGAGGCGCCACGGTGCCCGAGCCACGCGCGCAGCCTTCCGGGCTCCACGGCCAGGAGCGGCCGGAGGATGCGCGAGCGGGCGCGCGGCGTATCCAGCGCCATGCCCGCGAGCCCAGCCTCGCCGCTGCGTCGCGCGCGCCGCATCGCTATCGTCTCGTCCTGGTCGCCGGCATGATGGCCGAGCAGCAGGTGAAGGATGCCCTCCTCGGCGCAGGCGTCCTCCAGGAGGCGGTAGCGCGCCTCCCGGGCGCGCTCCTGGATGCGTCGCGACGGTCGAGGCCCTTCCCAGCGCAGGACCCGGTGGGCGATCCCGCGCGCCGCGCAGCGATGCGCGACCTCGGCCGCCTCGGCGGCGGATCCGTCGCGGAGCCCGTGGTCGACGACGAGCGCGAGCACGTCGCCGCCTCGCGCGCGCGCCCAGCCTTCGGCGAGCAAGAGCAGCGCCGTGGAGTCCGCTCCCCCGGAAAGCGCGACCGCCAGGCGCGGCCGCGGCTCGAATGGCCCCGCGGCCGCCATCGCGGCCGCGAACGGCACATCGACGTCCGCCTCGACGCCCGACTCGCCAGCGCCGGTCATCGGCGCGAGGTCAGCAGCCCAGCTTCTGGCGCTCGCGCTGGGCGTTCTGGCGCAGCGCCTGCGGCGCATCGGCGTGTCGCCTGCCGATCTCGGCCAGGGCGCCGCACGCCTCGGGCTTGCGGTTCAGCTGCCCCAGCGACATGCCCAGCCGCAGGAGGTTCTCGGGCGCCTTGTCGGAACCGGGGTACTTCTTGAAGCCCTCGGCGAAGGCGATGGCGGCGTTGTTCCAGTCACGCCGTGCATAGAGGGTCTCGCCGTACCAGTACTGGGCGGCGCCGGCCTGGCGGTGGTTGGGGTTCTGCGCCACGAAGGCCTTCATGGCGGCCTCTGCCGGCCCGAAATCGGATTGCCCGCGCTGGGCCTGGAGCAGCAACCCGTAGGCGAATTCGTACTGCGCCTCGGGCGGTCCGGCCGGCAGGCGCACGGCGTCGCGCGGCGCGGCGGCCTGCTGCTGCAGCGCCTGGGCGCTGGAGCCGCTCGGCACGATCACGAGGCGCTGGCCTCCCGCCGCGCCCCCGCCAGGCGTTCCGGCGGCTGTGCCCTGCCCCTGGGTCGCCGCAGCTCCGGCGGTACCGCCGGCTGCGGCTGCTGCAGCCGGGGCGGCGCCCGCCGGCGCGCCCTTCTCGATCTGCTGGAACCGGAACTCGACGTCCTGGACGAGCCTGTCGATCTTGGCCTCGAGCTGGCGAAGCCGATGCTGGATCTCCTCGATCCTGCCTGTCTGCTCGCGGCCCTGCCCCTCGAGCTGGGAGAAGCGCTGGTCGACCTGCCCGGCAAAGCCCTCCGCCGGCCGGGCCACGGCGCCGCCAGCGGCCCCGGCGGCAGCCGCGCCACCGCCTGCGGCCGATCCCTGCGTCGCCACCGTCCGCTGCAACACGTCGATGTCGCGCTGCAGCCTGTCCATCCGGCTGGAGAGTTCGCGAAGGTCCGACTGGGCGGTCGCCGGGCCGCCGGGGGAGACGGCGATCGCGGCCAGGAGGACGAAGGCGGCGCCAAGCCGGGAGGGCGTCATGGTGCGGGATCCGAGAATCGGGTTGTCGATGCCCCGAGTATCGCCCGCGCGCCGGGCAAAACAATGGCACGCCGATCCTGCGCGCCGCGCGCCGCCACGCCAAAAAGGAAACGCCCGCCCGCGGTTGTCCGCGGACGGGCGCTCCAGTTCCGCGCCGGGCTGGCCGGCGGCGGGAGAAGGGTCAGTTCACGACCGCGACGCCGCGGCGGTTCTGCGACCACGCCGCCTCGTTCGAGCCATTCACGGACGGGCGCTCCTTGCCGTAGCTGATCGTCGCGACGCGGCGCGCCTCGATGCCCTGCGACACGAGGAAGTTCTTCGCGGCGTTCGCGCGGCGCTCGCCGAGGCCGAGGTTGTACTCGCGCGTGCCGCGCTCGTCGCAATGGCCCTCGATCGTGATCGTGGCGTTCGCGTTGGTCTTGAGGAAGGCGGCCCAGCGCTCGATCTGGCGGCGCGCCTCCGGCTTCAGGTCCGACTTGTCGTAGTCGAAGAACACCCGGTCGCCGATGGCGACGAGCTGCTCCTGCAGGGTCTGGGCGCGCTGCGCGCCCGAGCCGCCCTGGTTCGAGGCCGTCTGCTCCGGCGTGCTGCACGCGGCGAGCAGGGAGAGGGCGGCGAAAGCGGTGAGAACCTTCATACGCATCGGTGGGGACTCCTTCCGGTCAGTTTTCCGAATCTGTGTCGCGGTTACGCGGCGCTCGGTGGTTCAACCACCTCGCCGCGGTCCGATCAACCGGTCTCTGTGGCCCGAGCCCTGCGCGGGCGGCATGACGCCGTCCCCGAATCAGGGCCCAGGAGGCTGCGTGAAGGCCGGCACGCTCGAAACGGCGGCAATATGTTGAATTTCCCTCATGGATTCAAGGGTGACCATGCGGGATCGGACGCCTCGGTGGGGGTGACCACCTCGCGCTTGTTGTAGCCCGTCAGGTCGATCGAGTAGAGGCGCGTGTTGCGCCCCATGCCGCGGGCGTCAGAGCGCCCCTCGGAGAAATACATCAGCACGCGCCCGTTCGGGGCCCAGGTCGGCCCCTCGACATGGAAGGCGCGGTCGATCAGGCGCTCCCCGGAGCCGTCCGGCCGCATCACGCCTATGAGGAACTCCCCGCCCTCCTGCTTGGTGAAGGCGATGAGGTCGCCGCGCGGGGACCAGACCGGCGTGTAGTAGCGGCCGCTGCCGAAGCTGATGCGGCGGACGTTCCCGCCACCGGCGTCCATCACGTAGAGCTGGCCCGCGCCGCCGCGGTCGGAGTTGAAGGCGATCTCGGAGCCGTCGGGCGAATAGGAGGGCGAGGTGTCGATGGCGCCCGAGCTCGTCAGCCGGCGCGCGCGCTTCGTGCGCAGGTCCATGGCGTGGATGCTCGTCGTGCCGTCCTGCGACATCGACATGATCACGCCGTTGCCGTCGGGCGAGAAGCGCGGGGCGAAGGTCATGCCCGGGAAGTCGCCGACCACCTCGATGCGCGAGGTGTCGATGTTCATCAGGTAGACGCGCGGCCGGTTGCCGACATAGCTCAGGTAGGTGATCTCCTGCGCCGAGGGCGAGAAGCGCGGCGTCAGCACCAGGTTGTTGCCGGGCGTGAGGAACCGGTGGTTCGCGCCGTCCTGGTCCATGATCGCCAGCCGCTTCACGCGCCGCTGCAGCGGGCCGGTCTCGGACACGTAGACGATGCGCGTGTCGAAGTAGCCGTTCTCGCCGGTGATCTTGCGGTAGACGGCGTCGGAGACGATGTGCGCGATGCGCCGCCAGCTGGCGGCCTGCGCGGTGTAGACCTGTCCCTCCAGCTGCCCCTCGCCGAAGACGTCCCAGAGCCTGAACTCCACGCGCAGCCTGCCGTCGCCCTGCGACTGCACCGCGCCATGCACGAGGGCCTGCGCGTTGATCTGCCTCCAGTCGGCGAAGCGCGGCATCGGCGCGCTGCGCAGTTGCTCCGGTGTCTGGATGAAGGCCGCCTGCTCGATCGGGCGGAACAGGCCGCTGCGCTCGAGGTTCGAGGCGACGATGTCGCGGATCTGCCGCCCCATCGCCGCGTCGTCGGCCGATCCGGAGGCCGCGCCGGCGAAGGGGACGATGGCGATCGGGATCGGCTGGACCTGGCCGCGCGTGATGTCGATGCGCAACTGCGCGAGCGCCGGGGCCGCGGCGGCGATGGACGCCATCGCCGCGGATGCGGCGACGAAGCCGCGCCTGCCGAAGTTGTCGCCTGCTCCCGGAAGATCTTCGTCGCGACGCATGTCACCTCACCCGTGCTGTCCGTTGTGGCCCGGCGCGGCCAGCGCCGGGCGCGTGGCCCGCCTCACCTTTCGGCGCCCCTGAACGTGAGGATCAGGTTGCCGTCGAGGATGTCGCTGCGCCCCTGCGGGATCCTGAGGGGCGAGGCGATGAACACGGCGCGACGCGCGCCCTGCGCGAACGCGTTCAGGGAATCGGCCGGCGCTCCCTGAGTCTTGACGATCTCCGCCGACTTGACCACCCCGCTGGCGTCGAGCGTAACGCGGATGTCGACGACGAAGCTGTCGATGCCGCGCGCGCCGGGGTCCTTCACCCACTTGTCCTCGACCTGTCGGCGCAGGGCGCCGACCTCTTCCGAGGACAGCGGTCGCAGGGGATCGAAGGGCGCGTTGGGCGCGCGGCGCGGGCCGTCGCCCGTTCCCGGCGTCGCCGCCGCCTGCTGCTGGCGCTGCTGGGCCTGCTGCGGCGTCGGCCTGAGCGTGCGGAGCAGCGCGTCGGGATCGAAGGCGGGTTGCTGCGCGCGCTGCGGC
>Ga0255220_1000791_pt1 | contig 12097 bp, 12 predicted proteins | sample Miss_Colum_RepB__FD_188423 | JGI IMG/M metagenome (GOLD analysis project Ga0255220, IMG submission 188423) | Freshwater microbial communities from Mississippi River, Louisiana, United States - Miss_Colum_RepB_8d | ecosystem: Environmental > Aquatic > Freshwater > River | place: USA: Louisiana...
CCAGAAAACCCCCCGATCTGCTGGAGCAAGACGCTACTGACCCAAGCTGACGCCCGGCGCGCACGCTACAAGCCAGTCAACAGCCAATAGCCAAGGCCGACAAGCGCCGCCGCGGCCACCACCTCGATGACGCCGCGTCGAAAGCGGGTCAGCATGGCCAGCGCAACGCAGCCGATCGCAATGGCAAACCAGTCCGGATCGCCGCGTGCATCGAGCAGCGCATGCTGCGCGAAGAACAGTGCCAGACTGACGATCACGCCGACCACTGCAGCGGTGATGCCGAGCAGCGGGCCCTGCAATGCGAGCCGGTGACGCGTGCCTTCGATCATCGGTCCGCCTGCCAGGATGAACAGGAACGACGGCAGGAAGGTGAACACGGTGGCGATCGTTGCACCGATCGCGCCGGCCAGCGCCTGCGAATCCGGCCCGGTCATCTGAGCGAACCAGCCTGCCAGGTAGCCAACGAAGGCGACGACCATGATCAGCGGGCCCGGTGTGGTCTCGCCTAGCGCCAGGCCGTCGATCATCTGCGCGGCCGTTAACCACTGATATTGCTCGACCGCCGCCTGATAGACGTACGGCAGCACCGCATACGCGCCGCCGAAGGTCAGCAAGGCCGCCTTTGTATGGAACCAGGCCAGTTGCAGCGGTGTCGGCCCCAGACCCAGGCCAGGCAATGCCAGTAACGAGATCGCGAGCGCCCAGATCGCAAAAAACACCAGCGCGATCCGCAGCGTGCGCCATCGGTCGAATCTGGCGTGTTCCGGGGGCGGATCGTCGTCATCGATCGCGCAGGGCACGCCACCGATCGCGCTCGCCTGGGTCGTTGCGCGCGGCCCGGACAGATCGGGGAACACGCGGCCGAGCAGAACCCCGACGAGTGCGGCAGCCAGGATCACGGCAGGAAATGGCAATTTGAGCAAGCCGACCGCGACCAGCGCCGCAAGAGAAAGCCCGAGCAGAGCCCGGTGCGTGATCGCCCGACTGGCGATTCGCCAGGCTGCGGCCAGCACGATTGCAACCACGGCCGGCTTGACCGTATATAGCAAGGCCGCCGCGATCGGTTGTTCACCCCAGCGCAGGTACATCCAGGACAGCACGCCGAGGATCAGCAGCGAGGGCAGCACGAACAGCACACCCGCTGCGATGCCACCGCGCGCGCCGTGCATCAGCCAGCCAAGGTAGGTGGCGAGCTGCTGCGCCTCGGGGCCAGGCAGCACCATGCAGTAGTTCAGCGCATGCAGAAAGCGCGACTGTGAGATCCAGCGACGGCGCTCGACCAGCTCGTCATGCATGATTGCGATCTGACCCGCCGGTCCGCCAAACGAGATCCAGCCAAGCTTGAACCAGAAGGCGAGGGCGCTGCGCAGCGACGGAGCCGGTGGTTTGGTCATCTTGTGCTCATTGTTCCAGGGCATTGCCGATGATCCTCCAAACCCCTTCGTCAAGCGCCAGACTCACATGCCCGATGCCACTCAGGCCGATGTTGTGTGCGCCGGGCAGCTGCTGAATATGCTGCGGAGCGACGATATTGTCATGGTGGCTGAACACGACAGTAAAGCGCGCGTTGTCGGCGGGCGACTCGCCGCGGGCGAGTTCACGCAGCCAATCGCTGTCGGGGCGCATCTGGCGCACGTTGACGCCCTTGCCGAAGCGCGCGTGCACGGTGCCGCGATGTGGCGTTCCCAGCGTAATGATGCGGAGCACTGGTGCATCCGGATGGCGTCGCAGGTAGGCCCGTGCGACCAATCCTCCCATGCTGTGGCAGACCAAGGCTACCCGGGGTGCCCCGGTCTGCGCCAGGGCGGTGCGTACCGCCTCGTCGAGCAGCGGCACATGCTCGTCGATCGAGCAAAACAGCGGTTCAAGGTCCACCCCGAGAAGTGGATGACCGCGCGCCGACAGCCAGCGGGCCAGCGGCCGCCAGATCTGTCGATTACAAAAATAGCCATGCACCAGCACGACCGGAATCGGTTCGGTCCTCGAACGGCCCCGATCGGCGTGGATCTCGCCTGGTAGCGGGCGTGCGGCCATCCAAGGCTGAATCCACTGAAAGATCCGGATCGAATCGCGCAGTTCCCTCAGGTAGGTGCGTAAGGCTTGCGCCACGCCCAGGCGCAGCGGTGGCGGGACTGCTGCACCGGCCCAGCTGGCCAGGCCGAAGTCCAGCGCGATGATCCAGGCATGCAGCACAAGCGGAGCGCAAAGGCCCACGGTGATCGCGGCAAGCACGGGCCATTGCCAGGCCTGGAGCAGCCACCATGCAAGCGCTGCCGCAAGCAGCAACTCCAGCAATTGCACAATACGCAGGGTTCGGGCGAGCATTCGCTTGGGCCAGGAAAGTCCTCACGCAGTGTATTCGCAAGCGAGTCGTGGTGGTGCTATACTCTTTGGTTACCTGCGCAAAAACTCGCGTTTTACACCGTTGGATGGTGGCCGAAGGGTGGTAGAGGGGCGGCAGAAGGGCAGCAGAAGGGCAGCAGAAGGGCAGCAGAAGGGTGGTAACAGGGCGATGGCTGTTGAGTCGCTTTCTTTAGCTGCTTCTTGGTTGTCGGCTGCTTGTTTTTCGGCTGCTTGTCGTTGCGCTCGGTATACAACAATTCGTCAACCGTCCTTGCTGCATGGCCTGACGCCGGCTGGCAGCCAAGGTTCCTGGGGCAAACAAACAAGGCCCTGGAACACAGTCCACAAGGAGAACTAATGCGTCACTACGAAATCGTATTCATCGTCCATCCCGATCAGAGCGAGCAGGTGCCCGCAATGATCGAGCGTTACAAATCCATGGTCGAGACCCAGGAAGGCAAGGTCCATCGCATTGAGGACTGGGGTCGCCGCCAGCTTGCGTATCCGATCCAAAAGGTTGCCAAGGCCCACTACGTGCTGATGAACATCGAGTGCGGCGTGCCGGTCCTGGGTGAGCTTGAGCATGCGTTCCGCTTCAACGACGCAGTGCTGCGCCACCTGACGGTGTCGATGCGCAAGGCAGAAACCGGTGCTTCGCCGATGCTCAAGCAGATCCAGCGCGAGGAATCGCGCAAGGTCGCTACGGCGGAAAATCCCCAGTAACGAGACCAGACGAGGGACGCAGGTCAATCAAGCAGGCGCAGGTGCCCTTGCCATCGTTCAGTCAGCCGGTCAGGTATTGCAGGCTGACAGACTGAAAGGCTCAGGCAAATCCCGGTGTCGCTGAACCGCCTCCAGTTGCAAGCTGTGCTGATCCAGCGTGAGGAATTGCGCTACAGCCCGGCAGGAATCCCGGTCCTTGGCGCCTTGTTCGCCCACGGATCCGAGCAAACTGAAGCCGGAATGCAGCGCAAGATCGAACTGGAGATTTCCGTGTTTTTTGCCGGAAAGCTCGCCGAGGCAGCCGCAAGGCTCAACCCCGGAGTCCGATTGAATCTTGCCGGGTTCATGGCTGCCAGGCGCAGGCAATCGAAATCCCTGGTCCTACACGTAACCGAATTCGAACTCATCGAGGTGTGATATGGCGTTTGCCCGCCGTGGTTCCAAAGACAAACTGAAGAAGCGCCCGTCGCAAAGCGCGCTCTTCAAGCGCAAGAAGTTCTGCCGCTTCACCGCGGAGAAGACCGAGCAGATCGACTATAAAGATGTCGATACGCTCAAGGACTTCATTACCGAGACCGGCAAGATCATCCCGGCTCGCCTGACCGGCACGAAGGCGCGCTACCAGCGCCAGTTGCAGGACGCGATCAAGCGTGCGCGCTTTCTCGCGCTGCTGCCGTTCACCGACAACCACTGAGCCAGGGAGCCATCAACATGCAGATCATCCTGCTCGAAAAAGTGGTCAACCTGGGCCAACTCGGCGAAGTTGTCCGCGTCAAGGACGGCTATGCCCGTAATTTTCTGATTCCGCAGGGCAAGGCCCGTCGCGCCACCGACAAGGCAATCGCCGAATTCGAAGCCCGTCGTGCCGAACTTGAAAAAGCCCAGACCGAGCGTCTTGCAGCGGCCCGGGCGGTCGGTGACAAGCTCGCCGGCATGACGGTTCAGATTTCGCAGAAAGCCGGTGTTGACGGCCGCCTGTTCGGTTCGGTCACCAACTCCGACGTTGCCGAAGCGCTGACCAAGCAGGGCTTTGCGGTGGAAAAGGCAATGGTTCGCCTGCCCACCGGTCCGATCAAGACCATCGGCGACCAGAAGGTTGACATCGCGCTGCACTCGGATGTCGTTGTCGAGGTCACCGTTTCGGTGCTCGGCGAGACTGCCTGAGCGGTTCGCCGTCTGACAGGGGTTTCCCTGTGATGCAAGGGGCGCTTCCGGGCGCCCCTTGTGCGTTTTAGGCGTCCCTCACCGCCTTCATCGATCCAGTCGCGACGTGGCGGCTGCGCTTCGGTACCATTGCCGCATGTCCGCAATCTACCCAGATCCCACCCGTTCCGATCCGCCGGCCATTGACCGTGAAGTCGCCGCGCTGAGGTTGCCTCCGCACTCGGTCGAGGCCGAGCAATCGGTACTTGGTGGGCTGCTGCTCGACAACAGCGCCTTCGACCGCGTCGCCGACGTGCTGCGTGAGGACGACTTCTATCGCTTTGATCACAAGCTGATCTGGCAGCAGATATCCCGGCTCATCGAACGCAGCCAGCCGGCTGACGTCGTCACGGTCTTCGAGGCGCTGCAGTCGGCCGGAAAGGCACAGGAGATCGGCGGCCTGGCCTATCTGAACGCACTCGCGCAGGAAACGCCGTCGGCGGCCAACATCCGGCGCTACGCCGAAATCGTTCGCGATCGCGGCATCTTGCGCAAACTGATCTCCACCTCGGATGAGATCTCCACCACCGCACTGAATCCGCAGGGCAAGGAGACCCGTCAGATCCTCGATGAGGCCGAGTCGCGCATTTTTCAGATTTCCGAGGAAGGCTCGCGCGGTGCCAGCGGTTTTCAGCCTCTGCAGGAGCTGCTCGGCAAGGTCGTCGAGCGGGTCGACCAACTCTACAGTCAGGCCAATCAGAGTGAAGTCACCGGTGTGCCGACCGGCTTTGCCGATCTGGATCGCATGACCTCAGGCCTGCAGCCAGGCGATCTGGTGATCGTTGCGGGCCGCCCGTCCATGGGCAAGACCTCGATTGCGTTGAACATGGGAGAACATGTCGCGATTGACCAGGGGCTGCCGGTCGCGGTGTTCAGCATGGAGATGGGTGCAACCCAGCTTGCGATGCGCATGGTGTGTTCGGTGGGGCGCCTCGATCAGCAGCGGCTGCGTACCGGGCGGCTGCTCGATGACGACTGGCCTCGGCTGACCAGTGCGATCCAGAAGATGCAGGAAGCGCAGCTGTACATCGACGAGACGCCGGCGCTCAATTCGCTGGAACTGCGCTCGCGCGCGCGGCGGCTGTCGCGCCAGTGCGGCCAGCTCGGACTGATCATCGTCGACTACCTGCAACTGATGGGGGCGGTGTCCACCGGTGAGAACCGGGCAACCGAGATTTCGGAGATTTCGCGCGGCCTGAAGGCGCTGGCCAAGGAATTGCAGTGCCCGGTCATCGCGCTGTCGCAGCTGAACCGCTCGCTCGAGCAGCGTCCGAACAAGCGACCGGTGATGTCCGACCTGCGCGAATCCGGCGCCATCGAACAGGACGCCGACGTGATCCTGTTCATCTATCGCGACGAGGTCTACAACCCGGATTCGGCCGACAAGGGCACCGCCGAAGTGATCATCGGCAAGCAGCGTAACGGCCCGATCGGCACCGTCCGCCTGACCTTCGTAGGTCAGTACACGAAGTTCGAGAATTTCGCGTCGCTGTAAGCGACGCAAAATTCTCGCGCACCGCGCCGGCCGCGCTCGTCCTACAACGCGTCTGCGGCGAAATCCGCCAGCCTGGAGCGCTCTCCGCGCTGCAGCGTCACCGTGCCGGCGTGTGCCCAGCCCTTGAAGCGGTCGACCACATAGGTCAACCCGGATGATCCTTCGGTGAGATAGGGCGTGTCGATCTGCGCGATGTTGCCCATGCAGATCACCTTGGTCCCCGGACCCGCGCGCGTGATTAGCGTCTTCATCTGCTTGGGCGTCAGGTTCTGCGCCTCGTCGATGATCAAAAACTTGTTGATGAAGGTACGCCCGCGCATGAACGACATCGCCTTGACCTTGACCCGCGAGCGGATCAGGTCATTGGTGCTCGCCCGACCCCATTCGCCAGCGCCCGCTTCCCCCTGATTGAGCACCTCGAGGTTGTCCTCAAGAGCACCCATCCAGGGCTGCATCTTCTCCTCTTCGGTGCCGGGCAGATAGCCGATGTCCTCGCCGACCGGAACCGTGGCGCGGGTCATGATGATCTCGGAGTAACGGCGCGATTCAATCACCTGCGTCAGCGCGGCTGCCAGGGCAAGCAGTGTCTTGCCGGTGCCTGCCTGGCCGAGCAGCGTGACGAAATCGATCTCCGGGTTCATCAGCAGATTCAGTGCGAAGTTCTGCTCACGATTGCGCGCGGTGATGCCCCAGACCGCGTTCTTGTGGTGGCCATAGTCGCGAAGCGTCTGCAGCACCACGTTGCGCGGCGTGATTTCCTTGACCTGGGCCAACAGCGGCGTGTCGCCTTCCAGATAGACGAACTGGTTGATCAGCATCGAACCGACCAGCGGACCGCTGAGCCGGTAGAACGTGGAGCCCGCCTGCTGCCAGGACTCGATGTCCTTGCCGTGTGCTTCCCAGAAGTCTGCCGGCAGCTGCAAGACGCCACCGTAAAGCAGATCAGTGTCTTCGAGTACCTGGTCGTTGCGGTAATCCTCGGCCGGCAGGCCCAGCGTGCGGGCCTTGATGCGCATGTTGATGTCCTTGGACACCAGCACCACCTCACGCGATGCGAACCGCTCGTGCAACTCGCGCACTACCCCCAGGATCTGGTTATCCGCCTTGCCCACCGGCAGGCTGCTGGGCAGCATCGCCGCGATCGCCTGGGTCTGAAAGAACAGGCGTCCGGACGCATCGACATTGCCAAGTACCGACAGCGCAACGCCCTCGTCGATCGAGCCTTCGACGGTCGCGATCATTTCATCAAGCGCACGGCTCACCTGCCGGGCATTGCGCGAAACCTCGGACATACCGCGCTTGTGATTGTCGAGCTCCTCGAGCGTCATCATCGGCAGGTAGATGTCGTGCTCGGCAAAGCGAAACAGGCTGGACGGATCGTGCATCAGCACGTTCGTGTCCAGCACGAAGATTTTTTTGCGCGCTTTGGTACCAGCCTGAGGCCTGCCCGCGCTGGGCCCTGTCGCCTTGCGGCCAGCCGCGCTCGACGGCGCGACGCCAGGTGTCGGCACCGCAGCTCTTGCAGTGTCTTGCTTGACTGGCGGGACCGGCGCGAGAGTCTTTTGCAGCAGGACCGGGGCGACCTTGTCCTGCACAGCCACCGCGTTGGTCGCATTTGCCGGCTTTCGGGTCGGTCGAGGTTTGGCGGCCTTGATGCTGGACAGGTCGAGCAGGGTGGCGGGTTTGCTGGGGGCTTTGGGTAGGGGCATCGGTCAGGCGCGGTTCGAAACTTCAGATTGATTGGACATACTCCAGCACTTCGTCGACATGGCCCGGCACCTTCACGCCGCGCCACTCCCGAACGAGCTTGCCGCTGGCATCGATCACGAAGGTCGAACGCTCGATACCGCGGACCTGCTTGCCGTACATGTTTTTCATCTTCATGACCTCGAACAGGGAGCACAGCTCTTCCTGCGGATCCGAGATCAGTTCGAAAGGAAATTCGTGCTTGGCCTTGAAGCCTTCGTGCGAGCGCATGCTGTCGCGCGACACCCCGAGCACGACCGCGCCAGCCGCCCGAAACGCAGCATGCCGGTCGCGAAAATCACCACCCTGCGTCGTGCAACCCGGGGTGTTGTCCTTGGGGTAAAAGTACAGCACCACCTTGCTGCCCCGCAGCGCGGACAGCCTGACGTCACCACCGGTGGTGGCTGCGCTGAAATCCTGAACCTTCTTGCCAACCGCGACGCTCACAAGCCTGCCTCCCCCCGGATGCCGTTCGTTCGGAACGACGATAGCACAGCGCACGCCGGCGCAATCAAGCCCGGCAGACTCGGGGCCACGACCGCGCGACCTACAACGGCAGCAAGGCGGCCAGCACCATTCGGCCTTCGGCGACCAGAATGTTGTAGGTGCGACAGGCCGCCCGCGTGTCCATCACCTCATAGCCGATCCTGGCGCCCGCCAGTGCAGCGGTCAGCCGCGGATGCGGAAAACGCTGGCGCTCCCCAGTGCCAACCAGCACCAGTTCAGGGCGTAGCTCAAGCAGGCGTTCGAAGTGCTCCGGGCCGAGCGTCTCGAAGCTCTCGACCCCCCAGCCGAGCACCTCGCCTTCTGGCCTGACCAGCAGCGGCCCGGTGTGGCGTTCACGGTTGATTTCGAGGTAACCGGGGCCGTAGGCCGTGACGGTGTTGCGGGTTGCATCGGTGTCCGCGTGCAGCTTCATGTCGTTAGTCTGAAAGGGTGCGCTAAGTGGCTGATAATGCTACATTAACGAGTTTGCTGCAGTGCATCGTCGTGCACTGCTCCGATTCGCACCGCATCGACAGTTTCGCGACGCCTTCGCATGCGTCGCCGGGCCGCCAGGGAGTCCCCACAGATGAGTTCGCCGCGCGAGTTTTCACGCATCAAGCGCCTGCCACCGTACGTCTTCAACATCACCGCCGAGCTCAAGATGGCTGCCCGCCGGCGAGGGGAAGACATCATCGACATGAGCATGGGTGATCCGGATGGATCGGCGCCCCAGCACATCATCGACAAGCTGGTCGAGGCCTCGCAAAAGCCGCATACGCATGGCTACTCGGTGTCCAAGGGTATCCCGCGCCTGCGCAAGGCCATCTCCGATTGGTACAAGCGTCGCTACAGCGTCGACATCGACCCTGAGACCGAGGCGATCGTCACGATCGGCTCCAAGGAAGGCCTGGCCCACATGATGCTCGCCACGCTCGATCGCGGCGACGTGGTGCTGGTGCCCAATCCGAGCTACCCGATTCATATCTACGGGGCAGTCATCGCCGGCGCAGAAACCCTGTCGGTGCCGATGGTGCGCGGCGTCGACTTTTATGCCGAGATCGAGCGCGCGGTCGAGCAAAGCGAAACCAAACCCAAGATGCTAATTCTGGGTTTTCCGAGCAATCCCACGGCCATGTGTGCAGACCTTTCGTTTTTCGAGAAGGTCGTCGAACTGGCCAAGCGTCACGGCATCATCGTCGTGCACGACCTGGCCTACGCCGATATCGTGTACGACGATTTTCGTGCACCGTCCATCCTCGAAGTGCCCGGTGCCCGCGAAGTGGCGGTCGAGTTCTTCACGATGAGCAAGAGCTACAACATGGCCGGCTGGCGCATCGGCTTCATGGTCGGCAATCAGGAGTTGGTGGGTGCGCTCGCACGCATCAAGAGCTATCACGATTACGGCACCTTCACGCCGATCCAGGTCGCGGCGATCGCGGCCCTGGACGGGCCGCAGGATTGCGTCGAGGAAGTTCGCCTGAAGTATCAGCGTCGGCGCGATGTGCTTGCCAAGGGCCTGCAAGAAGCGGGCTGGAACGTCGAAATCCCCAAGGCGTCGATGTACATCTGGGCCGAGATTCCGGAGCCGTATCGCGCGATGGGGTCGCTCGAATTCGCCAAGAAGCTGCTCAACGAGGCCAAGGTGGCAGTGTCACCCGGCGTCGGATTCGGCGAGCTCGGTGATGACCATGTGCGCTTTGCGCTGATCGAAAACGAGCATCGCATTCGCCAGGCGGTGCGCGGCATTCGCGAGATGTTCCGCAAGGACGGGCTGATGCCCAAGGTCGCGGCCTGATCGGCCAGGGAGCAAAGCAGTCCATGAGCGTAGAGAAATTCGGTCCGGTGCGTGTTGGTCTTCTAGGACTGGGCACCGTCGGTACCGGCACCTTCGAGGTGCTGTGGCGCAACCAGCAGGAAATCACCCGGCGTGCCGGCCGGCGCATAGAGATCACCCGTATCGCCACGCGCAGCGTGCAGCGGGGCGCTCAGCTGATTGACGGTCGCGCCAAGGTTGACGACGATGTCTTCGCGCTGGTGGCTGATCCCGACATTGATGTCGTGATCGAACTGATCGGCGGCTACGGCATCGCGCGCGAGCTGGTGATGGCGGCGATCGAAAACGGCAAGCATGTGGTCACCGCCAACAAGGCGCTGCTTGCGGTGCACGGCAACGAGATCTTCGCGGCGGCATCGCGCAAGGGCGTGCAGATCGCCTTCGAGGCCGCGGTGGCCGGCGGCATCCCGATCATCAAGGCGGTGCGCGAGGGCCTGACCGCCAACCGCATCGAATGGATCGCCGGCATCATCAACGGCACCACCAACTTCATCTTGTCCGAGATGCGCGACAAGGGCCTGGCCTTCGAGGCAGTGCTCGCCGAGGCGCAGCGCCTGGGCTACGCCGAGGCCGATCCGACCTTCGACATCGAAGGGGTGGACGCCGCCCACAAGGCGACCATCCTGTCGGCGATTGCCTTCGGCACGCCGGTCAGCTTCGACAAGGCTTACGTCGAGGGCATCACCAGGCTGCAAAGCGAAGACATCCGCTATGCCGAGCAACTCGGATACCGGATCAAGCTGCTCGGCCTCACCCGCCGTCGCGTCGTTGACGGCGCTCAGGTGGGCATCGAGTTGCGTGTGCATCCCACACTCATCCCGGCCAAGCGCCTGATTGCCAATGTCGAGGGCGCGATGAATGCGGTCTGGGTCAAGGGCGATGCGGTCGGACACACGATGTATTACGGCAAGGGGGCTGGCGCCGAGCCAACCGCCAGTTCGGTGATCGCCGATCTGGTCGATGTGGCGCGCATGCTCACCGCAGATCCGGATCATCGGGTCCCGCATCTGGCCTTCCAGGCCGAGTCGATGGCCGATCTGCCGATCCTGCCGATCTCCGAGGTCGAGACTGCCTACTACCTGCGCTTGCGGGTTGCCGACGAGCCGGGGGTGCTGGCCGACATCACGCGCATCCTCGCCGATCAGCGTATTTCGATCGACGCCGCGCTGCAGCGCGAGCCGGCCGAGGGCGAGGCACAGACCGATATCATCCTGCTCACGCACCGGACGATCGAAAAGCAGGTCGACGAGGCGATTCGTAGCATCGAGGCGCTTCCCACGGTGCTGTCTCGGGCGATTCGTATCCGCCTGGAAGACCTCGACTGACCCGGCGCGCCTGATCGCGCTGCCGGTTTTCCATGCATCCCAGATTCTGAACGGCCAGACGACACCGATGCTTTACGTTTCCACGCGCGGCGCGATGACGCCCAATGCCTTCAGCGAAATCCTTCTCGGCGGCCTTGCGCCAGATGGCGGCCTCGTGATGCCAGAGCGCTACCCGCAGATCGATTCGGCGACGCTCGATGCCTGGCGTGCGATGTCGTATCCGCAGCTCGCCTTCGAGATCATTCGACTGTTCGCCACCGACATCGACGAAGCTGCGCTGCGCACGCTGATCGATCGCACCTATACCGTGCAGGCTTTCGGCAACGCCGACATCACGCCGGTGCGCAGCCTTGAGCACGAGCTATACCTGCTGCAGTTGTCCAACGGCCCGACACTGGCGTTCAAGGACGTCGCGATGCAGTTGCTCGGCAATCTGTTCGAGCATGTGCTCACGCAGCAGGGCCGTCAGCTGAACATTCTCGGCGCCACTTCCGGCGACACCGGAAGCGCCGCCGAGTACGCGATGCGCGGCAAGCGTGGCGTACGGGTCTTCATGCTGTCACCGCATGGACGCATGAGCGCATTTCAGCGCGCGCAGATGTTCTCGCTGGCCGACCCGAATATCTACAACATCGCGGTTCAGGGTGTCTTCGATGATTGCCAGGACATGGTCAAGGCGGTCTCGAACGATCTCGACTTCAAGCAGCGTTTCTCGATCGGCACCGTCAACTCGATCAACTGGGCTCGGGTTGTCGCGCAGGTGGTCTATTACTTCAAGGGCTACTTCGCGGTCACCAGTGGTAACGATCAGCAGGTCTCGTTCACGGTGCCCTCCGGCAATTTCGGCAACGTGCTGGCCGGGCATATCGCGCGCATGATGGGTCTGCCGATCCGGCGCCTGGTGGTCGCCACCAACGAGAATGATGTGCTCGATGAGTTCTT
>Ga0255220_1000792_pt1 | contig 12097 bp, 8 predicted proteins | sample Miss_Colum_RepB__FD_188423 | JGI IMG/M metagenome (GOLD analysis project Ga0255220, IMG submission 188423) | Freshwater microbial communities from Mississippi River, Louisiana, United States - Miss_Colum_RepB_8d | ecosystem: Environmental > Aquatic > Freshwater > River | place: USA: Louisiana...
GCAAGGTGGGCAACTCGGGCGTGAACGTGGCCACGCTCGACGACATGAAGGTGCTGTACTCGGGCTTTGACCTGTGCAATCCCAGCACCAGCGTGTCGATGACGATCAACGGCCCCGCGCCCTCGATCCTGGCCATGTTCATGAACACCGCCATCGACCAGCAAATCGAGAAGTTCCAGGCCGACAACGGCCGCGAGCCCACCGACACCGAGGCACAGAAAATCCGCGAGTGGGTGCTCAAGAATGTGCGCGGCACGGTGCAGGCCGACATCCTCAAAGAGGACCAGGGCCAGAACACCTGCATCTTCAGCACCGACTTCAGCCTCAAGGTGATGGGCGATATCGCCGAGTACTTCGTGCACCACGATGTGCGCAACTTCTACTCGGTCTCGATCAGCGGCTACCACATCGCCGAAGCCGGCGCCAACCCGATCAGCCAGCTGGCCTTCACGCTCTCGAACGGCTTCACGCTGGTCGAGGCCTACCTGGCGCGCGGCATGCACATCGACGATTTCGCGCCCAACCTGTCCTTCTTCTTCAGCAATGGCATGGACCCCGAGTACACCGTGCTCGGGCGCGTGGCGCGGCGCATCTGGGCGGTGGCCATGCGCGACAAGTACGGCGCCAACGAGCGCAGCCAGAAGCTCAAGTACCACATCCAGACCTCGGGCCGCTCCTTGCACGCGCAAGAGATCCAGTTCAACGACATCCGCACCTCGCTGCAGGCGCTGATCGCGATCTACGACAACTGCAACAGCCTGCACACCAACGCCTTTGACGAGGCGATCACCACGCCGACCGAGGACTCGGTGCGCCGCGCGATGGCGATCCAGCTGATCATCAACCGCGAGTGGGGCCTGGCCAAGAACGAGAACCCCAACCAGGGCGCCTTCATCATCGACGAGCTCACCGAGCTGGTCGAAGAGGCGGTGCTGGCCGAGTTCGAGCGCATTGCCGAGCGCGGCGGCGTGCTGGGCGCGATGGAGACGGGCTACCAGCGGGGCCGCATCCAGGACGAGAGCATGCACTACGAGATGCTCAAGCACACCGGCGAGCTGCCCATCATTGGCGTGAACACCTTCCGCAACCCCAAGGGCGACGCCACACCGCAAACCCTGGAGCTGGCGCGCTCGACCGAGGACGAGAAAGAGTCGCAGTTGAAGCGCCTGCAGGACTTCCACACGCGCCACGCGCAGACCGCGCCCCAGCAGCTGGCGCGCCTGCAACAGGCGGTGATCCACAACCAGAACGTGTTTGAGGTGCTGATGGACGCGGTGCGGGTCTGCTCGCTCGGCCAGATCACCAACGCGCTGTTTGAAGTCGGCGGCCAGTACCGCCGCAACATGTAAGGCGCGGGCGTGGACCTGGCCAGCGCCCTGCCCGCCCTGGTGCCTGCGCTGTGCGCGCTGGCCGAGGCGGCCGGGCAGGCGATTGCCGACATCGAGGCCCGCCTGGACCCCACCGCTGCGCAGCTGCCCGACAAGGCCGACCACACCCCGGTGACGCTGGCCGACCTGGCCGCGCACCGCGTGATCGCGCAGGGCCTGGCGGCCCTGCCCCTGGCCCTGCCCCTGGTGTCCGAGGAGGACAGCGCCTCGCACCGCCATGCGCTGCCCGACGCGTTCTGGCTGGTGGACCCGCTCGATGGCACGCGCGAGTTCATGGCGCGCAACGGCGAATACACGGTCAACATCGCCCTGGTGCAGCACGGCGTGCCGATCTGGGGCGTGGTGCATGCGCCCGCCCTGCACCAGACCTTCTGGGGCGGCGCGGGCCTGGGCGCCATGGGCCGCACGGCGGCGGGCCTGGCGCCGCTGGCGGTGGCCCCGGTGCCCACGGGCCTGCAGCCCTGGCGGGTGCTGGCCAGCCGGCACCACCTGGACGCACGCACCGCCGCGCTGATCCAGCGCCTGCCCGCGCACACCTTGCTGCAGGTGGGCAGCTCGCTCAAGTTCTGCCGCATTGCGCAAGGCCTGGCCGATCTGTACCCACGCTTTGGCCCCACCTCGGCCTGGGACACCGCGGCCGCGCAGGCGGTGCTCGAGGGTGCGGGCGGCAGCGTGTGCGATCTGCAAGGCGCGCCGCTGCGCTGCCAGGGCGGCGACTGGCGCAACCCCGCCTTTGTCGCCAGCGCCAGCCCCAGTGGCCTGTCGCTGGCGAGCGACTGAGCCCGCGCGCGCCGCGCTCAGGCGCTGGGCACCGGGCCGCGCACGGCCAGCAGGCTCTGCGGCTGCACCTCGATGACCAGGCGCCGGGCCACGCCCAGCCACTCGCCGTCGGCGGCCAGGGCCAGGCCCTCGGGTGACTCGATCTGCGCCCGCGCATAGGGCAAGACCTGCACGCCTGGGTCCCCCAGGTGCTGGCCTGCGAGCAAGCGCGGCAGCAGGCGCAGGGCGCGCCAGCGGCCCATGGCCTGGGCCAGCAAGAGCTGCAGCTGACCGTCGTCGGTGCGGGCCATGGGCGCAGCCGGCATGCCGGCGCCAAAGGTGGGGGTGTTGAGCGTGGCCGCCAACAGCACCGGGCCTTGGTGGACGGCCTGCCCGTCCAGCCAGATGCGGGCGTGGTGGTGGCGCAGGCGCGCAATCTCGAGCAGGCTGGCGCGCACATAGCGCGCCTGGCCCCGCCAGTAGCGGGGACCGGTTTGCGCGCTGCGCGCGATGCGGGCGTCCAGGCCCACGCTCAGGCTGGAGTGAAAGCGCACCCGGTGGTGATCGCCATGGCCATCGGTCCAGGTCAGCAGGCCGCTGTCCTGGGCCTGCGCCGGGGCCGTGAGCAAATGCGCCAGGCGGGCGCCCAGCTCGGCGGGCGCGGCCAGGTCCAGCGCCCGGGCCTGGTCGTTGCCGCTGCCAGCCGACAGCAGGGCCAGCGTCAGGCGCCGCTCGACGATGGGCGCCAGCCACTGGTGCAAGGTCCCATCGCCGCCCACCACCAGCACGCGCTCACCCGGCGCACAGGCCTGCAGCAGCTCGTGCGCATCGGCCAGGGTGGACGCCTCGTGCACGCTGGCCTGGCCAGGATGGGCCTGCGCCCACTCGCGCAGCGGCGCCAGCAAGCGGGCGGCAGCGCCAGCACCTGCATGGGGGTTGAGCAGGATGCGCGCCATGGCCTTACTGGAAAGCCACTTCGGCAAAGCTGCGCAGCTTGCGGCTGTGCAGTTGCGCCGGGCCGGCCTGGCGAAGTTTTTCCAGCGCGCGGATGCCAATTTGCAGGTGCTGGCTGACCCGCTCGCGGTAGAAATGGTTGGCCATGCCTGGCAGCTTGATCTCGCCGTGCAAGGGCTTGTCGCTCACGCACAGCAAGGTGCCATAGGGCACGCGAAAGCGAAAGCCGTTGGCGGCAATGGTGGCACTTTCCATGTCCAGCGCCACCGCACGGCTCTGGCTGAAGCGCCGCTGCGAGGTGTTGTCGGGCAACAGCTCCCAGTTGCGGTTGTCGGTGCTTGCCACCGTGCCAGTGCGCAGCACCCGCTTGAGCTCGGCGCCCTGCAAGCCGGTGATCTCGGCCACCGATTCCTGCAGCGCCATCTGGATCTCGGCCAGCGCCGGGATCGGCACCCACAGCGGCAGCTCCTCATCGAGCACATGGTCCTCGCGCACATAGGCATGCGCCAGCACATAGTCACCCAGCTGCTGGGTGGTGCGCAGGCCCGCGCAGTGGCCCAGCATCAGCCAGGCATGCGGGCGCAGCACCGCAATGTGGTCGGTGATGTTCTTGGCATTGGCCGGCCCCACCCCGATGTTGACCATGGTGATGCCGCTGTGGCCCGGGCGCACCAGGTGGTAGGCGGGCATTTGCGGCAGGCGCGGGGGGGCCACCCCGGCCTCGTCCTGCGGCTGCGCGGGCAGGCCCACGCGGCGGGTGATGACGTTACCCGGCTCGACAAAGGCCTCGTAGGGGCTGGCCGGGTCCTGCATCAGCGCACGGCCCAGGGCGATGAACTCGTCGATGTAGAACTGGTAGTTGGTGAACAGCACATGGTTCTGGAAATGCCCAGGCCGTGTGCCGCTGTAGTGGCGCAGGCGCTGCAGCGAGTAATCGATGCGCGGGGCGGTGAACAGGGCCAACGGCTCGCTCTGGCCCGCTGGGGTGCGGTAGGTGCCGTTGGCAATGCCGTCGTCCATGGCATTGAGGTCGGGCAGGTCAAAGCACTGGGCCAGGCGTGCACGCCGCTCGGGGGGCAGCTCGCCCTCGATGAAATCATCTTCGGCCAAGGAAAAGTGCAGCGGAATGGGCTGCAAGCTGGTGCCCACCTCCAGCGAGCCGCCGTGGTGGCGCAGCAGCAGCGCAAACTGCTCGCGCAGGTAAGCGGCAAACACATCCGGTCGGGTGAGCGTGGTCTCGTAGCGGCCCGCTGCGGCCACAAAACCATAGCTCAGCCAGGCCGATTCGGCCGCCGGGTTGGGCCCCGCCCGCTCGGTCTGCAGGCGCACAAAGGGGTAGCAGGCGCGCACACGGCCGGCGGGTTCGCGGCCGGCCACAAACTCGCGCAGGGCTTGGCGCAGGTGCTGCACCGAGCGCTCATAAATCAGCTGAACGCGTGCCAGGGCGTCGTCGGCGTTGTCAAACGCAGCGGGGGCGATGAATTCGGGCGTCAAAGGGTTCATGCCGCCATTGTGCACAGTGGCGGGGCACTGTCACCCGGCGCGGCAGGCGCGCCGGTTTTGTGCGACATTCGGGGCATGAAGCTGATGTTTGTTGCCGATCCTCTTGAGTCCTTTAAAACCCACAAGGACACCACCTTTGCCATGATGCGCGAGGCGCAGCGACGCGGCCACCGCGTGCTGGCCTGCGAGATGCATGGGGTGCGCTGGCAGCGCGGCGCGCCCGTCACGGCGCACACGCGCGAGATCCGCCTGACCGGCCGCGCCGACGACTGGTTCGAGGTGGTGGACACGCGCGCCTGGGCGCTGGCCGACACCGACGCGGTGGTCATGCGCAAGGACCCGCCGTTTGACAGCGAGTACTTCTACGCCACCCACCTGTTGGGCCAGGCCGAGCGCGAAGGGGCGCGGGTCTTCAACTCGCCGCGCGCCCTGCGCGACCACCCCGAGAAACTGGCCATCATGGAATTTCCGCAGTTCACCGCGCCCACGCTGGTGACGCAGGACGAGGCCGACATCCGGGCCTTTCATGCCGAGCACCAGGACATCATCCTCAAACCGCTCGATGGCATGGGCGGCAGCGGCATCTTCCGGGTGGGGGCCGACGGCCTCAACCTGGGCGCCATCATCGAGACGCTGACCGACCTGGGTCGGCGCACCATCATGGTCCAGCGCTACCTGCCGGCGATCGTGCACGGCGACAAACGGGTGTTGCTGATCGACGGCGAGGTGGTGCCCTATTGCCTGGCACGCATCCCACAAGGCGGCGAGGTGCGCGGCAATCTGGCGGCTGGGGGCAAGGGCGTGGCGCAGCCCATCTCGGCGCGCGACCGCGAGATCGCCGAGGCCCTGGGCCCGGTGCTGGCCGCGCGCGGCCTGCTGCTGGTGGGCCTGGACATCATCGGCGACACGCTCACCGAGATCAACGTCACCAGCCCCACGTGTTTTCAGGAAATCAGCGATCAGACCGGCTGCGATGTGCCGGCGCTGTTCATCTCGGCGCTTGAGCGACGCTGCGCTGCGGCGCCAGCCTGAACAACTTGAGCCAGTTCTGCAGGGCCTCGTCGTCGACGGGGCCTGCCAGCGCCTGCACACTCAAATAGGCCATCAGATGCAGCTTGTACGCTTCGGACAGGTCCCGCTGCAGGCGTTGAACCATGGCCTGGGCTTCGAGCAGTTGCAACTGCGTGCCCACGCCCGCAGCCAGTGACATGCGGGCGGCCTGGGTGGACAGTTGGGCGTCTTTCCAGGCCTTGCTCAGCACCTGAACTTTTTGTGCGTTTTCCTGGAACTGTTTGTAGTCCCGTGTGATTTGCTCGATCACCGCGCGGCGGTTAGCCGCCAGAGAAAACTCGACCTTTTGCAGCTCAGAAAGCGCCTGCCGCACCGCCGATTCGGTGCCACCACCCGAATAAATCGGAATGTTCAGCTGCACCCCAAATGTGTTGCTGCGGTAGCCGAACTGTGGGTTGGTGAACGACTCGCCTTCGCTGCGCGTGTTCTGAAAAAAGGCGTCCACGGTCGGTAAGTGACCACTGCGTGCCTGCTCCACATCCTGGCGAGCCACCTCCAGCTGCGACATCATCGACCGCACCACCGGTGAGTCCTGCAGGGCCCGCTCGGACAGGGCCTCCAGATCGGGCAAGACCAAGCCCTGCGAGGTGACCGCTTCCAGGTCCAGCCCCAGCAGATCCTGCGGCAATTCGCCCAGGTGGGTCTTCAAGGCTTCCTGTGCCACACGCATCTGCAGCCGCGCGGTCTGCACCTCCAGGCCCGCGAGCTCCTGCTGCGTGCGCGCATCGTTGACCTGCAGCAAGGTACCCAAGCCCCGCTCCCGGCTCTGCAAGGCCGCATCGTATTGCGCCTGGCGCCATTGCAGCATGGCCTGCGCTTGCTGCATCTGCGTTTGCGCCAAGACCACATCGGCATAGGCCCCCATCAGCTTGAAGCTGAGCGCCTGCTCCTGATAACGAAGGGTCGATTCAACAGCGGCTTTGCGCTGCTCGGCGCGCTCGATGGCCACGGCCAGGCCCTTGCGGTACAGCGGCTGGCGCACCGACAGGTTGCGATTGAGGCTGGTGTATTCGCTTTCCTTTTTGCTCTGGTTGTCGTTTCGCTTGACCTCGCTTTGCACGTAGCCCAGGGTGATCGACGGCCGCAACTGCGCCTGCGCCTTGTTCAGCTCTTCTAGCGCCGACTTGAGATCCTGGCGAGCCGCCTGCAACTCAGCGTTGTGCGATCGCGCACGCTCCAGGGCCATCCAAGGACCCATGACAGCAGGCGTGCTGGTCTGGGCCAGCACCAGGCCAGCGGGCAGACCACTGCCCCCGAGCACCAGCAAACTGGCCAGCACAAGTCCTTGGATACGCATCATTCCTCCTTGAGCGAAGCGGCCATCCGTTTGACCAGCGGGTGCAGGATGTAATCGAGCAAGGTCCGCTCGCCGGTCTTGATCACCACTTCGGCAGGCATGCCCGACTGCATTTGCCGGTTGCCCAGGGCCTTCATGCCCGACGGGGTGATGTGGATGCGCGCCAGGTAGTAGCTGGCTCCCGGCATGGCCGGATTGCTGCCGTCGGTGAGCAGGTCGCGCGAGATGCTGGATACCTTGCCATCGACCACCAACTGCGGCGAGTGCGCAAAGGTGCTAAAGCGCACGTCCACCGCGTCGCCCTCGCCCACGCGATCGATCAGGTGCGGGGCAATCTTGGCTTCGACAATCAGCTCTTCCTTTTCGGGCACCACGTCCAGGATTTTTTGGCCCGACTGGACCACCGCGCCTTCGGTCTGAACCGACAGGCCAATGACCTGGCCTGCCGCGGGCGAGCGAATGACGGTGCGGTCCACTTCGGCCTTCAGGGCCACAAACTTCTGGCTGTCGGCCTCCAGGGTGCGCATCACCTCGGTGAGCTGGGTCTCGACTTCCTTGCTGTATTGCTGCACCTGTTGCTGGCGGCGCAGGCGAAGCTCGCCAATGGCTTGCTCGACGCGGCCAATGCTGGCCTGAAGATCGGCGGTGGAGGCGCTGACCTCGGCCACGCTGCGCTCGAGCTCCCAGCGGCGCGACTGCGGCAAGAAGCCCTGGTCGATCAACGGGTTCACCTTGGACAGCTCATCGCGCAGCAAGCGCTGCTGCAGCTGGCGCTGCACCAGCATTTCGCGCGCGCCCTTGAGTTGCTCTTGCTGCGTCAGGATGTTTTGTTCGATGATGGCCAGGTCGCTGGCCTGCACGCGCTGACGCGTCTCGAAAAGCTGCCGCTGGGTGGACATGTGGGCATTGGCGATCGGGTCCTGTGCGTTCTTGAGCAAGTCTGGATGAAAGTTGATCGCCTTGGCACCGGTTTGCTCGGCCTGCAGGCGCGACTGCATGGCACGGCCCATGAAGTACTGCTGACGAGCCGATTCAAACGCCGCCAGGGTGTTGGCGTCATTGAGTGAGAGCAGGGGCTGGCCCTCCTGCACATGGTCGCCTTCCTTGACCATGACCTGGCGCACGATACCGCCCACGCTGTGCTGCACGGTCTTGCGCTTGGTGTCGATCACCACGCTGGCTTGAGAGGGCACACCCTCATCGAGTGGGGCGGTGGCGCTCCAAAGCATGAAGCCACCAAAGCCAATCACGATCAGCCATAGGCCCAGGCGAATGGGGCCCTTGATGTCCCGCAGTGCGGCTTGCTTGGCTTCGACGTCGGCAATCGCCGGTGGGGAGTTCTTGATGTCCATGACGGGGTCTTTTCTTTTCAATCAGGCGGCTGGGCCACCAGATGGCGGGGCCGGGGCCACGCGCACTCGCTCAGCAGGCAGGTCCTGCACCAGCTTGCCGGCCTGCATCATCAGCACCCGGTCGGCCAGCGGCAACACATTGGGTCGGTGGCTGATGATCAGCACGGTCACGCCAGAGGCCTTGAGTTGGCGAATCGCTTCCATCAGGGCTTTCTCGCCCTGCTCGTCCAGGCTGGCATTGGGTTCGTCAAGCACGACCAGGCGCGGCTGGTCATAAAGGGCACGCGCCAGGGCCACCCGCTGGCGCTGACCCCCAGAGAGCAGTTGCCCGGCCAAGCCCACTGGTGTGTCATAGCCCAGCGGCAGATGCTGCACCAGATCGTGGGCCTGGGCGGCGACCGACGCATTCACAATTTTTTCGGGCTCACTGGTATCAAAACGGCCAATGTTCTCGGCCACGGTACCGTCAATAAGTTCAACATCTTGCGGGAGATAGCCGATGTCCTCGCGCCGGCAGTGCGCGGCCAGATGACCGTCGATCAGCACGCGGCCAACATGCGGGACATCCTCGCCCATGACCAGACGCGCAAAGGTGGTCTTGCCGGAACCGCTGGGCCCCAACACCAACACCGTCTGGCCCGCGGGGATCTCCAGGTTCAGTCCGCTGATGGCAGGGCGCGCACGACCCGGATATTGCACGGTCACGTCTTCAAAACGCAGCGTCATCTGCGAGGCTGCGTGGGTGCCACGCAGGGGGTCGTCGACCGATTGGGCAAACAGCTGGTCCAGGCGCTCATAGCTCTCGCGCGCCGACAGAAAACCGCGCCAAGTCATGACCACTGCCTGCAGTGGCTGAAGGGCCTTGCCCAGCAGCAGGTTGGCCGCCACCATGGCGCCAGGAGAAATCTTGTTGTCAATCACCAGCAGGGCGCCCAGACCCAAAATAAGGGACTGTTGTGCGTATTGCACGTACTTGGACAACAGCAGTTGCCGCTGCGTGAACTCGTTCTGCTTGTCCTGCAAATCGGTGAAGACCTCGTTCTTGGTCCGCCATCGCTTGAAGAGCTTGCTGCGCATGCCCATGGCCTCGATCAGATCGGCGCTGCGGAGTTTGGCCTGCATGAATTTTCGGGAGAGCTGGCCGGCTTCGCTGATCGGGCGATACGAACCGGCCGTGCGGCGTTCGATCCAGATGGCCAACACCAGTTGGATCAGGGCGAAGACCAGGGCCGCAATGCCCAACTCGACATGCAGCATGAAAGCGGCACCGATGAACACCGGGATCCATGGCAGGTCATAAAAGGCCAGAATTCCGTTGCCGGTGATGAACTGGCGCAAGGTCATCAGATCCTGCAAGGCCTCATTGGGGTTGGCCCCCCCCTGCCGCAAGTACGCGGTAAACCCTCGCTCGAAGACCTTGAGGTTGACCTCATCGTCGAGCTTGACACCCAAGCGCACCAGCAGGCGCGAACGCAGCCATTCGGAAAGGGTGGTGACCAAGAAGAACAGCAGGACCAGCAAGGTCAGCACAATCAGCGTGATTTCGTTCTGGCTGATCATGATGCGGTCGTAGACCTGCAGCATGTAGAGGGTGGGCGTGAGCGATAGCAGGTTGGCCACCGCACTGAAGAATCCCACCCACAAGAGCGGGCGCTTGAATTGCAGCAACATGCCGCGCAGGGTCTGATCAGGCCTTCTGCTCATGCTGGCACCTGTTTGGTTTGCGGCTTGCCCGACAGACGCGCCATGATTTCATCACGTGGGCCGAAAGCAAGTTGTTGCCCATCCTTGAGCACCAGGATCTTGTCGGCCACTTCCAGAATACGGGTTTGATGGGAGACCACCACCACTGCTGCACCATCAGCCTTGAACTGACGCAGGGCTTGAAGAAGACGGGTCTCGCTCTGCTCATCGAGGCTCGCATTGGGCTCATCAAGGACCAACAAGCGAGGCATTCCGTAATAGGCTCGGGCCAGCCCCAGGCGCTGTCGCTCCCCCCCAGAGAGGGCCTTGACCTCATCGTCAATCATCTGCTCAGCCTGATCGGGCAACTGGGCGATGACATCGCCCAGTCCCGCCAACTCGATGGCCTTGGCCAATTGCGCCGGGTCCACATCCCCAAAGCGACAAATATTGTCCTGGACCGTGCCATCGAGCAACTCGATTTCCTGCGGCAGGTAGCCCACATACGGGCCCAGTTCATCCTTGTTCCAGGCATGGACATCCGACCCATCGAGCCGCACCTTGCCGCCCAAAGCTGGCATTGCGCCAACCAAGAGCTTGCACAGCGTTGATTTGCCGGAGGCAGAAGGCCCCACCACCAACAACACCTCACCGGGCTTGACGGCAAACTGAAGCCCCCTGATCACCATGGTGTTGGTGTTGGCAAAACCCGCCGTCAGTTGCTCCACAGTCAGCTCCCCCTTGGGGGCGGGCAAACTCATGGGCGTGCGCTTGGGTGGGATGGCGGACAACGCCTTGTCCAACTGCTTGTAGGCGTCAAGCGCTCCTGAGAGCAGTCGCCACTGCCCCGTCAGCACCATCAGCGGCTGCAGAATACGCCCGCCCAAAATCGAGGCCACGATCATCATGGAGGGGTTTCCGCTCATAAAGCCCTTGAGGCTCAACCAAGCACTCAGGCCCAGAATCATGGAGCCTTGCATGGTCATGATGAATTTTGAGAATGCGGCGTTGAAGCCCGCATGGTCACTGGCCGTGGCCTGCTGCTCAAGGAATTCGTTTTGCTTGAGCAGCCATTTGCGGTGCACGGCGTGCTCCATGCCCAGGGCCCGCACGATGGCGGCCGACCGAAACACGCTGCCAGCAAACTGATGGCTTTCAGCGGCCGATTTCTGTGACTCTTCAAACGGCTTTTGCGTGCGCCGTTCGGCGGTATAGCTCAGCAGCATCTGGACCACCGCCCCGAACAGGGACAGCAAGCCCAAATACGGGTGAATCATGAACACCAGCACCAGGAACAGCAAGGACAGCGGCGCATCAAAAATAGCCAACGCGGCCGGTGACGCCATGAAGTCTTTCAGGCGCTTGAGGTGCTCAATAGCGCCCTGGCCCAGCTGGGGGACCTTCATGAGCTGGGCGTCCACCGTGAGGTCAAACACGCGCTGCTGCAAGCGTGACTCCAGGTCCTGCCCTGCCACTTCCAACAGTTTGTGGCGCACATATTCGAAGAGTTCGAGCAGCAAATAGACGGCCAGCACCAGAACCGTCAGCATGACCAAGGTGTCCACACTGCGACTGTTGATCACACGACCGTACACCTCCATCATGTAGACCACCGGTGCCAGCGATAGGAACACAGTGATCAGCGTAAAGCCCAACACCCTTTTGAATACCGGTTTGGAAGCCATGATGGCCTCCTTGAGTTCCTGGGCCTGGACGAGACCTGGCGTACGTGATCGGGCTGGTGCACTCATTCGAAGTCTTCTTTGCGGCAGCCTGCGAAGATTCGCTGCCGAATGCTTGACGTGATTATAGATTTATTTAAATTGGATGTTTTAAAAAAATTACACGAATAGTTTAAATTTACAGAAATTTATGTATTGCCAGATATCTACGGCCGTGCATGCCAAAGCAGCTTAAGCTTCCAGGCGTGCACAAGTCTTTGGGTGTCAAGGTCACGCTCACGCCACCCCCAGCTGCGCCAGCAGCCCCGCATCGTTCATCACCCCGGTCAGGCTCACCTGCGCGTCGTAGGGCCGCTCGTCAAACACATGCGCCAGCGCATCCAGCGCCGCCTCGCGCGTGCTCGCCTG
>Ga0255220_1000794_pt1 | contig 12094 bp, 9 predicted proteins | sample Miss_Colum_RepB__FD_188423 | JGI IMG/M metagenome (GOLD analysis project Ga0255220, IMG submission 188423) | Freshwater microbial communities from Mississippi River, Louisiana, United States - Miss_Colum_RepB_8d | ecosystem: Environmental > Aquatic > Freshwater > River | place: USA: Louisiana...
GCGGTCGTGAAGGTGGCGGTGGTGGCTACGGTGGCGGTCGCGAAAGCAGTGGTCGCGACGGTGACGGTGGTTCGCGTCGTCCGCGTCAGTACGGCTAAGACCTTGACCGGCCTTGCCGAAATGGCAAGGCAAAGTCAGTCCGGAATGCCGGCTTCACGCCGGCATTTTCTTTGGGCCAGCCGAAGGGCGAATCATCTCTCGAGTCGCTGATCCCGCGGCGCCGGTACCGCGATCAGGGCCGGTTTAAGCTCCCGGCTGTCCATCTTACGGCTGCCTGCCAGTTGCGGCCGGATTCAGAACACAGGAGAACACTGCATGACAAGTATCGTTGGGGTGATCGGCGTCGGAGCGATGGGGATGGGAATCCTGCGCAGCGCATTGCGCGGCGGCTTTAAGGCGATCGCACGCGATATCGACCCGGCGCGCGAAGAGATTGCGCGTGCCAGTGGTGCACGGGTTGCCGGTTCGGCTGGCGAACTCGGTGCACAGGCGGATGCGATCTTCGTGGTGGTCATCGATTCGAAGCAGATCGAACAGGTGCTGTCCGGACCGAACGGTCTGTTGCAGGCGATCGGTCCGGGCAAGGTGGTGCTGTTCGATAGCACGATCTCACCAATCGATGCGGCTGCTTTTGCCGCACGAGTCGAGCAGACTGGCGCGATGGCGATCGATGCGCCGATCTCAGGCGGTCCCGCACGCGCGGAGGCCGGAACGATGAGCATGATGCTGGCCGCCAGCGGCGTGGCGCTCGAGCGCGTTGCGGATGTTCTCGAGGCGGTGTCCGACAAGCGATTCCTGATCGGCAACCGACATGGCGATGCGATGCGCGCCAAGCTTGTCAACAACCTGATGGCCGGGATCAATCTGATGGCCGGTGCCGAAGCGATCGCATTGGCTGAGCGCCTTGGGCTCGATCCCAAAGCGATGTTCGATCTGATCGCAGTCAGCTCCGGCCAGAGCTGGATGTTCGAAGACCGGATGTCGCGTGCTCTGGCAGGCGACTACGCGCCGCGAGCAGCCACTCCGGTGCTGACCAAGGATGTGCGGCTCGCCAACGAAGCCGCCCGTGAACTCGGCATCGAACTGCCGCTCGGTTCGCTGGTTCACCGACAGATGCAGGCAACCTGCGACGGTGGCTGGCAGCAGGAGGACGATGCTGCGGTTCTCAAGCTGTATCGCCGCCTGTTCGCAAGCTGAGAGCTGCCAGCAGGCCGCGGCACAGCGCGGGCTGCTGGTTCACATACCAGCGTAGTTCGGACCGCCACCACCTTCAGGCGTGACCCAGACGATGTTCTGGGTCGGGTCCTTGATGTCGCAGGTCTTGCAGTGCACGCAGTTCTGCGCATTGATCTGCAGCCGCTGGCCACCGTCATCGCTGTCGACGTACTCGTACACGCCGGCCGGACAGTAGCGCTGCTCTGGGCCAGCGTAGCGCGCGAGGTTCGTGTTGACCGGCACCGATGCATCCTTGAGCGTCAGATGGATCGGCTGATTCTCCTCGTGGTTCGTGCTGGAGATGAACACCGACGACAGGCGGTCAAAGGTGAGCTTACCGTCAGGCTTCGGATACTCGATCGGCGTGCATTCGGAAGCCGGGCGCAGGCATTCATGGTCGGTGTGCGTGACATGCATCGTCCACGGAGCCTTGCCGCGGAACAGCACCTGATCGATGCCGACCAGCAGCGTGCCCATCCACAGGCCCTTGCCCATCTGCGCTTTGAAGTTGCGCGCACGGTGCAACTCCTCGTGCAACCAGGACTCGCGGAACTTTTGCGGATAGGTGGCCAGCAGGTCAGACGTGCGACCAGCACCGACCGCCTCAAACGCCGCCTCGGCGGCCAGCATGCCGGTCTTGATGGCTGCATGACTGCCCTTGATGCGCGATGCGTTTAGAAAACCCGCATCGCAACCAACCAGTGCGCCGCCCGGAAACACGGTTTCTGGCAGCGCGTTCAGGCCGCCTGCGGTAATGGCACGGGCACCGTAGGCGATGCGCTTGCCGCCTTCAAAGAAGCTGCGGATCTGCGGATGCGTTTTGTAGCGCTGAAACTCTTCGTAGGGCGACAGGTACGGGTTGCTGTACGACAGGCCGACGACGTAGCCGACCGCCACCTGGTTGTTGTCCAGGTGGTACAGGAATGAGCCGCCATAGGTTTTGCTGTCCAGCGGCCAGCCTGCGGTGTGGACCACCAGCCCCGGCTGATGTTTGGCCGGGTCGATCTCCCAGAGCTCCTTCAAACCGATCCCGTAGCTTTGCGGATCGCGCCCCTTGTCCAGGCCAAAGCGGGCGATCAGCTGCTTGCCAAGGTGGCCACGCGCGCCTTCGGCGAACAGCGTGTACTTGGCGTGCAATTCCATGCCAGGCTGGAAGTTGTCGGTCGGTTCCCCGTCGCGACCGACTCCCATGTTGCCGGTGGCGACGCCCTTGACCGAACCGTCCTCGTTGAACAGGATCTCCGAGGCCGCAAAGCCCGGATAGATTTCCACCCCGAGTGCCTCGGCCTGCTGGCCCAGCCAGCGCACCACGTTGCCCAGGCTGATTACGTAATTGCCGTGGTTCTTGAAGCAGGCGGGCAGCATCCAGTCGGGAATTCGCGTCGCGCCGGTTTTATTCAGGATCAGGAAGCGGTCCTCGCTGACCGGTGTGTTCAACGGAGCGCCTTGCTCTTTCCAGTCGGGAAACAGCTCATTGATCGCGATCGGATCCATCACCGCACCGGACAGGATGTGCGCGCCAACCTCGGATCCTTTCTCGAGCACGCAGACGCCGATCTCGCTGCCTTGTTCGGCCGCCAGTTGCTTGAGCCGGATCGCCGCCGACAGGCCTGCAGGGCCTGCGCCAACGATCACGACGTCGTATTCCATCGCATCGCGCTCTACTTGCATTGCTTATTTCCTTTTTTCTCGGGCATGCGGATTTTCCTTGAAAGCCGCCCTGGCGCGCAAACCGCGTTGGGCCGATTTGATATGCGATGATCCGAACCTCGATCCAACGACGATGCAATGGAGAATCAGCGAAGATGGCAACAAGCTTTGGACTCGACGGCAAGGTGGCGTTGGTCACCGGGGCTTCTAGCGGACTTGGCAAGCGCTTTGCGCGCGTGCTGGCATCCAATGGTGCCCGCGTGGTGCTGGCCGCCCGCCGCATCGAGCGGCTTGAGCAATTGCGCGCCGAGATCGTCGCCGAGGGCGGCAGTGCCGAGGTGGTTGCTCTGGACGTGACCGATCCGGCCTCGATTGCCGCAGCGGTCGAGCAGGCCGAGGCCAAGGCCGGTCCGATCGACATCCTGGTCAACAATTCGGGCGTGAGCACCACGCAGCGCCTGCTCGATGTCACGCCGGCCGACTATGACTTCGTATTCGACACCAACACCCGTGGTTCCTTTTTCGTCGCCCAGGAAGTGGCCAGGCGGATGATTGCCCGATCCAAGGCGGCGCAAGGCCAGGGGCTGGAGCTCCAGGCGCGGATCGTCAATATCGCGTCGATGGCGGGCCTGAAGGTGTTGTCGCAGATCGGCATCTACTGCATGAGCAAGGCCGCGGTAGTGCAGATGACCAAGGCGATGGCGCTGGAATGGGGGCGTTTTGGCATCAACGTCAATGCGATCTGCCCCGGCTATATCGAGACCGAGATCAATTCGGAGCACTGGCAGACCGAGGCCGGCCAGCGCCTGATCAACCTGATGCCACGCAAGCGCGTTGGCAAGCCGGAAGACCTGGACGGAGTGCTGTTGCTGCTCGCGCATGACCAGTCGCGCTTCATCAATGGCGCGGTGATTGCCGCGGACGACGGCTTCGGGATCTGAGATGACCGGCGGTGGCGCACAGGCGAAGCGAACTCCCCGGGAACTGGCGGGCTCGTTCGAGCTGGCCGCTGTCCCGGACGGGTTTTATGACGATCCCTATCCGTTTTTTGCGGCGCTGACCGAGCATGAACCGGTCAGGGTGCTGCGCGACGGCAGCCTGCTGCTAACTGGCTATGCGGACGTACTTGCGATGTACCGCAACCCGGTCGCAAGTTCCGACAAGAAGATCGAGTTCAAACCCAAGTTCGGCGACAGTCCGCTCTACGAGCATCACACCACGAGCCTGGTCTTTAGTGACCCGCCTCGGCACACCCGGGTGCGTCGGCTGCTGATGGGCGCGGTCAACCAGCGGGCAATCGCCCGCATGGAGCAGGGGGTGATCGATCTGGTCGATCGCCTGCTCGATGAGATGGCCGATGCCCGTCGGGTCGATCTGATCGAGTCCTTCGCCAGTCGGATCCCGGTCGAGGTGATCGGCAATATGCTGGCGATTCCGCACGCCGAGCGTGGTCCGTTACGCGGCTGGTCGCTGGCGATCCTGGGCGCACTCGAGCCGGTACCTTCCGCACAGGTGCTCGCGCAGGGTAACCAGGCGGTCAGCGAATTCAAAAGCTACCTGCAGGGTTTGGTCGCCGACCGCCGCGCCGCGCCGCTCGACCCGGAACTGGACATGCTGTCGCGCCTGATCCTGGGCGAGACCGACGGCGAGCGGCTGAGCGAAGATGAGTTGATCCAGAACTGCATCTTTTTACTCAATGCCGGTCATGAGACGACGGCCAACCTGATCGGTAACGGAATTGAGCTGCTGATGCGCTTTCCGGACGAGCAGCGCCGGTTGCGCAGCGATCCGGCGTTGCTGGCCAGCGCGGTCGAGGAGATGCTGCGCTTTGAGAGCCCGATCCAGTTGAACAACCGTCGGCTGCTGCAAGACAGCGAGATCGGTGGCCAGCAGTTTCCGGCCGGCACGCTGATCAACCTCTTGATGGCGGCGGCAAACCGAGACCCGGCCCAATTTCCCGATCCGCAGCGATTCGATGTCGGGCGCCGACCGAACCGGCATCTGGCCTTCGGGCAGGGCGATCACGCCTGTGTCGGCATGAATGTTGCCCGGATGGAAGGTCGGATCGCGGTCGGCCGCCTGCTGGCTCGGTTTGATCGGATTGAGCCGGATGGAGAGCCGGTGCGTGACCGCCGGGTGCGATTTCGCGGGTTTACGCGACTGCCGATCCTGGTTGCCTGACGCGTCGTCTTGACGCATGCGTGCCGTGGCAGTTTTGCCGCCTAGCGGGCTGAACTTGGTTTTCGTCAGCATTGAGCAAGCTTTCCGCCCCTAAGCTGCTTTGGCTAGCACTCGTAAGGCCTGCTGCTTTGGCAAGGCCGGAGGAATCATGTCGCGCCGTCTCGTGATGATCGTCTTGCTCGCCGCACTGCTCGGTGCGGCTGGGCTCGCATACCGCAGTCAAACCGAAAAACCGCCTGGCGGCATGGCAACTCCGAAGAGCGCCGCCGCGCCTGGTTCCGATGCCGGCAAGGGTGTTGTGCGCGCGCCAGCCGGGCCGGTTCCGGTCGTCACCGCGGTGGTCGAGCGTCGTGACCTGCCAGTGGTCTTCTCGTCGGTCGGACGGGCAGAGGCGCCCCAGACGGTGACGATCCGGTCGCGGGTCGATGGCGTGATCCAGTCGGTGCGGTTTAAACCCGGCCAGCAGGTTCGCAAGGGGGACGTGCTGATCGAACTGGATGCGCGCCAAATCGAGGCGCAGCTTCGACAGTCGCAGGGCAATCTGGCGCGCGATCAGGCCAATCTGGCCAAGGCTCGCGCCGATTTGGCGCGGTACACCGATCTGGCTGCTCGAAACTTTGTCGCGGCCTCAGCGGTCGACGGCTACAAGGCGGCGGTGCAGGCAGCCGAGGCCACCGTCGCATTTGATCAGGCGGGGGTCGACTATGCCAGGGTGCAACTCGATCACACGAAAATTCTTGCGCCGATGGATGGCGTTGCCGGTGCGCTTCAGGCCTTCGTGGGCAGCAACGTGAAGGCTAACGACACGACGATCGTCACCGTCAACCAGTTGCGCCCGATTCTGGTCTCGTTCGCGGTACCGCAGTCGCAACTGCCCGGGTTGCGTGAGCTGGAGGCCAAAGGGCCGGTCACGGTCAGCGGCGTCGCGAAGGATTCGGGACAGGCATCGCGAGATGGCCGGCTCGTTTTCATCGACAACGCGATTGACGCGAGCACCGGCACCATCACGCTGAAGGCTCAGTTCGACAACCTCGACCATGGCTGGACCCCGGGTCAGTTCGTCAACGTCAGCTTGGTCAGCCGGGTGATCCGCGATGCGCTCACCGTGCCCATCGAAGCGATCCAGATGGGGCCCTCCGGCAACATCGCTTTCCAGGTACTCGAGGGCAAGGCACAAGTTCGGCCAGTCAAGTCGTTTACGGTGGCGGGTGCGCATGCGGTCCTGGGCGACGGGTTCAAGGCTGGCGACAAGCTGGTCGTCGACGGTCAGATGCGTCTGACACCTGGGGCCAGCATTCGCGAACGGGGCGCGAGCGCGGCGGCGGATGCCGGCAAAACTGAATCCAGACCAACAGATGCGCCGGCAGGTGGGGCTGAAGGCGGCGACAGCAAGGCTCCGGCGGCGGGTCAATCGGGTGGCAAGGCAGGCGGCAAGGCAGGCGGCAAGGATCCGGCATGAGCCTGCCCACGCTGTGCATTCGTCGTCCCGTGATGACGACCCTGCTGATGGTCGCTTCGTTCATTTTCGGGGCGGTTGCGTACTTCTCGCTGCCGGTCAGCGAACTGCCCAACGTCGACTTTCCAACCATTCAGGTCACCGCCAGCCTCCCTGGTGGCACGCCGGAGACCATGGCGGCCTCGGTCGCCACGCCGCTTGAAGGTCAGTTTTCGACCATCGCCGGTGTTTCCAGTATGACCTCGGTCAGCGCGTTCGGACTGAGCCAGATTACGATTCAGTTTGACCTGAAGCGCAATATCGATGCCGCCGCCCAGGACGTGCAGGCGGCGATCGCCGCGGCGGCCCGACGGCTGCCGCCCGAACTGCCGACGCCGCCGACACTGCGCAAGGTCAACCCAGCGGATTTCCCGGTCTTTTATGTCGCACTGAGCTCGGCGACCTTGCCGACCTACAAGGTTGCCGAGTATGCCGAGACGCGTCTCGCCCAGCAGTTGTCCACCGTCAGCGGTGTGGCCCAGGTGCTGGTCTACGGATCGCAGAAGTACGCGGTTCGGGTGCGGGTTGACCCGGATCGCCTTGCGCAAATGGGTATCGGCCTTGACGAGGTGCAGGCGGCGCTGGCGCAGGGCAATGTCAACAAGCCCACGGGCTCGATTGACGGGCCGGTCCAGAACCTGGCGGTCCGATCCGACGGTCAGCTGCGAAGTGCCGCGCAATACGGGCCTTTGGTGGTTGTGTACCGCAATGGTGCTCCGGTGCGTCTGTCGGACATCGGAACCATCGAGGACAGCGTCGAGAACGCCAGAGTTGGTGGCTGGTACAACGGTGAGCGAGCAATCGTGCTGGCGATCCAGCGCCAGCCGGGAACCAATGCGATCGAGACCGTCAATGCGGTCAAGGCGCTGTTGCCGGCATTTCGCGAAAAGCTGCCACAGGCGGTCAACATCTCGGTTCTCTACGACCGCAGCGAGTCGATCGAGGAGGGAATCGAGGACGTCAAGTTCACGCTCGCGCTGGCCTGTGCGCTGGTCGTGCTGGTGATCTTCCTGTTCCTGCGCAACCTGTCGGCCACGATCATCCCGTCGATTGCGCTGCCGATGTCGGTCGGCGTCACGTTTGGTCTGATGTATTTCCTCGGGTTCAGCATCGACAACCTGTCGCTGCTCGCGCTGACGCTGGCGGTCGGCTTCGTCGTCGACGATGCGATTGTCGTGCTGGAGAACATCGTGCGCCATGTCGAAATGGGGGAATCCCCGTTTCAGGCAGCACTCAAAGGGTCCAACGAGATTGCGTTCACCGTAGTGTCGATGACGCTGGCGCTGGTGGCGGTGTTCATTCCGGTTCTGTTCATGGGCGGAATCGTCGGGCGACTGCTTAACGAGTTCGCGATCGTCATCAGCGCAGCCATTCTCGCCAGTGCGTTCGTGTCGCTGACAGTCACGCCGATGCTGGCTAGCCGATTCCTGCGCTCGTCGCACGGCAGGCAACACGGCGCGGTCTACAACGCACTCGAGCGTGCCTTCGATGCCTGGCGCGATGGCTACGACTGGACCTTGAAGTGGTCGTTGCGCAACCAGTGGTTCGTGATGCTGACCTTCCTGGCCACGATTGCCGGCTCGGTCTGGCTGTTCTCGCATGTACCTAAGGGCTTTTTGCCGAGCGGGGATTCCGGCCGTCTGATCGCGTTCACCGAGGGTGCGCAGGACATGTCGTTTCAGGCGATGGTCGAGCGCCAAGCCAAGGTGGTCGAAATCCTGCGCGCCGACCCGAATGTCGAATCGGTCAATTCGTCGGTGGGTGCCGGTGGCCCGCGCCCGACGGCCGCCAGCGGCACCGTATTCATCAAGCTCAAGGCCACCAGTGAACGCAAGATGACGCCCGACGAAGTGGTGCAGCAATTGCGCCGAAAGGTCGCGGCGGTGCCCGGCATCCGGGTCTTCATCCAGAATCCGCCGCCAATCAATATCGGCGGTCAGCTGACGCAGGCCCAGTACCAGTACACCTTGCAGGGCCTTGCGCTCGACGAAGTCGCCGACTGGGCCGACCGGCTGTACCGCAGGTTCCGCACACTGCCTGAATTGCAGGATGTGGGCAGCAACCTGAACAATCGAAGCCTGCAGGTTGCGATCACGGTAGATCGCGAAAAACTGGCGCCGCTAGGTCTGACGATGGGGCAGGTGCAGGACGCACTCAACAATGCGTTCGGGTCGCGCCAGGTGTCGACAATCTATGGATCGGCAAACCAGTACCAGGTCATTCTGGAGCTGGAGTCCGGCTTCCTGCAAGACCCTGCTTCGCTGTCGCGTCTGTACGTGCGCTCGTCCAGCGGCAAGCTGGTGCCGCTCGACGCGGTCGCCTCGTTTGAGCGCAAATCGCAGTTGCTGACGATCGGGCACCTGGGGCAACTGCCCGCCGTCACGATCTCGTTCAATTTGTCCAACGGGGTTGCGCTCGGAACTGCGGTCGACAGGATTCGTGCAGTCGAGCGCGAAATGGGTCTCCCAGTGAGCGTCTCGGGCAGTCTGCAAGGGACCGCAAAGGCCTTCGAGTCGTCGCTCAAGGGGATGGGCTGGCTGCTGGTTCTGGCGATTCTGGTCATCTACCTGGTACTTGGCATCCTGTACGAGAACTTCATTCATCCGCTGACGATCCTGTCGGGTCTGCCATCAGCTGCCGTCGGTGCGCTCGCGACGCTGGCGGTATTCGACATGCAGCTCAATCTGTATGCGTTCGTCGGTGTGATCATGTTGATCGGCATCGTCAAGAAGAACGCGATCATCATGATTGACTTCGCGATCGAGGCCAGGCGCCAAGGCGATGTGTCGGCGCACGATGCGATCTACGACGCTTGCATCGTGCGTTTTCGCCCGATCATGATGACCACGATGGCCGCGCTGGCCGGCACGCTGCCAATCGCAATCGGCTACGGCGCCGGCGGTGACACCCGCATGGCTCTGGGACTGGCGGTTGTCGGCGGCCTGATGGTCTCGCAGGTCTTGACGCTGTACCTGACCCCGGTGCTCTACATCTGGTTTGACAAGCTAGCCGGCCGGTTTTCGTTCAGTGCGGCACCGCAAGACGAACCGCAAGCAGCGCTGTCCAACGGACAGGCCGATCGGGGGGCGCGCTGATGGGCGGCGTTCGAGCAAGTCTGGCCTGCTGGTCGGTCACTCTCCAGATCATCAAGTTTGAAGAACGGATTTCACCAATCGCCGCGCCCAAGGCTGGCGGTGTGCGAATCCGTTCGAGCATGCCGGAGGCATTCCGGTCGGACGGTCCTTGCGGGAATGGTTCCCGTCTGGGGGCCGAGTTTTTTGCGCTGAAGGAGTCGATGCGATGAGCCAGAACCTTGGGATTGCAGGAGATGTCCAAGCGACATCTCAGGCCGCAGACCCGGCGGTCGTCAGTAATGAGGCCAGCCTCGCTGTGACGACGACTGCCGTGGCGATCACGTTAGTGATTGTCGGTATTCCGATCGGGGTGATTTTCTGGCTGTTGACCTGATGCGAGATGCCCCCCGCGTCACGCGTGGCTGGGGCATTGTTAAGGGTCGCGGGTCGATCAAACCGGAGCGCATCGCTCGCCCTGGCGCCCGGTGCGATCGATCACCGATTTCGCCGGTTCAGCGTGTGAAGCCCTGAGCTGGCGTCAGGACGCCGGCGTCAGGACCGATGCAGCCTCAGGCCAGCGCAGCGGTATCGATCTTGCATCCGGTCCGGCTCACCACATCGTTGAGACTGACGTCCGGTGCCAATTCGAGAAGCTTCAACCCATTGGGCGTCACTTCGATCACGCACAGATCGGTGATGATCATGTTGACCACGCCGACCCCTGTCAGTGGCAACGCGCATTCCGGCAGAATCTTCAGATCTTCCCCACCGTCTTTTTTCTTCGCTGTGTGCTCCATGAGCACGATGACCCGGCCGACTCCGGCAACCAGGTCCATGGCCCCGCCCATACCTTTGACCATCTTGCCCGGAATCATCCAGTTGGCCAGGTCGCCCTTCTCGCTGACCTGCATGGCACCAAGCACCGCCAGGTTGATCTTCCCGCCACGAATCATCGCGAACGAATCGGCGCTAGAAAAGATTGACGAGCCAGGCAGCGTCGTCACGGTCTGCTTGCCAGCGTTGATCAGATCCGGATCAACCTCATCCTCAGTCGGGAAAGGCCCGATGCCGAGCAGCCCGTTTTCTGACTGAAGCCAGACCTCCATGCCGGCGGGCACATGGTTGGCCACCAGCGTGGGCAGTCCAATGCCAAGGTTGACGTAAAAACCATCGCGCAGTTCCTGGGCGGCGCGTGCTGCCATCTGATCACGAGTCCATGCCATCTTCTGTCTCCTTGGCTCAGCGCTGGCGCGTGGTGCGCTGCTCAATGCGCTTCTCGGGGTTCGGGTTGTGCACGATGCGGTGCACGAAAATACCGGGTAGGTGGACCTGGTCGGGATCGATTTCGCCGGTCGGCACGATCACCTCCGCCTCGACGATCGTGACCTTGCCCGCCATCGCGACGTTCGGATTGAAGTTCCGGGCGGTACGTCGGAACACGAGATTGCCGGCCAGGTCGGCCATCCAGGCCTTGACCAGCGACACATCCGGTACGAGCGAGCGCTCCATTACATATGGATGGCCATCAAACTCGCGGATCTCCTTGCCCTCGGCCACGATGGTTCCCACCCCCGTGCGGGTGAAAAACGCCGGGATTCCCGAACCGCCGGCCCGCAGCTTTTCCGCCAGCGTTCCCTGCGGCGTGAATTCGAGCTCAAGCTCGCCTGCCAGGTACTGGCGCTCGAACTCCTTGTTCTCGCCGACGTAGCTCGCAATCATCTTGCGCACTTGCCGGGTGGCAAGCAATTGGCCCAGACCGAATCCGTCGACGCCTGCATTGTTCGAAATGCAGGTCAGGTCGCGCACCCCGGAGTCGCGCAGCGCCGCGATCAGTGCTTCCGGAATGCCGCACAGCCCGAAGCCGCCTACGGCGATCATCTGACCGTTTCTGACGATGCCCTCCAGCGCGGCTGCGGCGCTCGGGTAAACCTTGCTCATGTTGCGTGTTCCTGTCGATTGGATGCCGTGTCGGATTATATCGGGCGGTCGCGCGATGCCCGCCTGCGTGGGTCCAAGGCGCCGGCCTGATCTCATCGGCACGGTCGCTAGGGAGGCCGACTTTCCGGGCGCCGGGCAATGGGTATAATTTCGCTTTACCAGCAGGTTGTCATGACCAAATTCGTCTACGTCACCGGCGGTGTGGTGTCTTCCTTGGGCAAGGGAATCGCTGCCGCGTCGATGGCCGCGCTGCTCGAGTCTCGCGGTCTGAAGGTCACCCTCCTCAAACTTGATCCGTATATCAACGTCGATCCTGGGACGATGAGTCCGTTTCAGCATGGCGAGGTCTTCGTTACCGAGGACGGCGCCGAGACGGACCTGGATCTTGGCCATTACGAGCGCTTCGTCAGCGCCAAGATGCGCCGTTTCAACAACTTCACCACCGGGCAGATTTACGACTCGGTCATCCGCAAGGAGCGCCGCGGCGAGTATTTGGGTCGCACGGTGCAGGTGATTCCGCACATTACCAACGAGATTAAGC
>Ga0255220_1000796_pt1 | contig 12081 bp, 10 predicted proteins | sample Miss_Colum_RepB__FD_188423 | JGI IMG/M metagenome (GOLD analysis project Ga0255220, IMG submission 188423) | Freshwater microbial communities from Mississippi River, Louisiana, United States - Miss_Colum_RepB_8d | ecosystem: Environmental > Aquatic > Freshwater > River | place: USA: Louisiana...
GCCAGGTGGTCTCGCATCACAAGGTCGTCGGCAAACCGAACTTCGGTCGCTCGCGCGAGACGCTGGCGCATTTCGATACCAGACGAAGAGAAGCGGCGGATCCGACCCGCGTCTGCCTCGATTGCTATCCCTACGCGGCTTCTTCGACGATCCTGCGCGCCGATACGGTGGCGATCGCCAAAAAGACCTTGATCGCCTGGTCGATACCAATTCCGGAAGCCAGCGGTCGCACCATCGACGCGTTCGCAGCAGAACGCAAACTGAGCATCGAGCAGGCAATCGAAGCCTTGCAGCCGGCCGGTGCGATTTACTTTTCGATGGACGAACCCGATGTCGAGCGCATTCTCGCGTACCCGGAGACGATGGTCGGCTCCGATGGCCTGCCGCATGACCGCTTCCCACATCCACGACTCTGGGGCGCATTTCCGCGGGTGCTCGGACACTATTCGCGCGACCGCGGGCTGATGCCTCTGGAGCGCGCGGTCCACAAGATGACCGGTTTGTCGGCGATGCGCTTCGGGTTGAAGGGCCGAGGCTTCGTGCATCCGGGCTGCGCCGCGGACCTGGTGGTGTTCGACCCCCAACGCGTGCGCGATGCGGCCACCTTCGAGGCACCGACGCGCCCGGCCGAGGGCATCATCCAGGTGCTCGTCAATGGCGTTGCGACCTGGATCGACGGTCGGCACACCGGCGCGCGCAGCGGTCAGGCTATCCGCCGACGACACCAGCGTTAAGCGTTGAAACCCCAAGGATCCGGGGCAGCGCTGCGGATCAGGAAGCGGCGACCGATCGGCGACGTACGGTCTCGTAGAGCACGACGCCGGCCGCCACCGACACATTCAGACTGGAGACGCTGCCGGCCATCGGAATGCGCACCAGCGCATCGCAGCGCTGGCGAGTCAGCCGTCGCAACCCCTTTCCTTCGGCACCCAGTACCCAGGCGATCGATTCCGGCAGATCCATCTGATAGAGGGTCGACCCCGCCTCGTCTGCGGTGCCGATCACCCAGATGCCACGCTCCTTGAGCTCTTCGATCGTCCTGGCCAGGTTCGTGACCATCACGTAGGGAACGCTGTCGGCTGCGCCCGATGCGGTCTGGATCGCCACTTCGGTCAGCGGGCTGGCATGATCCTTTGGAGCGATGACCGCGTGAGCGCCAGCGCCGTCAGCCACCCGCAGACAGGCGCCAAGGTTGCGCGGATCGGTCACGCCATCGAGCAGCAGCAGCATCGGCTTGTCGACACGATCCAATAGCGAGTCAAGATCGACCTGTGCGGTCGCAGCCTCGGCGATCATCACGACACCCTGGTGGCGACGCTGCGGGCAAAGCTTGTCGATCCGGGCGATATCGACGAAATGCGCGCGCACACCGGCCTGTTCGGCCAGCTTGAGCAGATCCTGCATCCGCGGATCTTCACGCCCGGCAGCGACATACAGCTCGCGAACCCCTTCTCCGCCACGCTTGAGTCGTGCGGCAACCGCATGAAATCCGTGAATCAGCATCGGTAATCTTGTCCTTGGATCGGCAGCGCGAGAGTTCGCGTAAGCACCGGCTTGAGCACCGGGAGCGGAATCGTAACGTTTATCCAGCCGGCATGCCGCAGGATCGACGCTGCCATCACTTTCTGCGTCGCTTGTTTGCAGCCGCCTTACCCGCAGGTGCGCCCTTGCGTGACGCAGCTTCCTGCCTCGCCGCACGAGCCTTCTTGACCTTCTCACTTTTGGCAGGAGCCGCCTTGCGCTGGCGCGGAACCGGCGGCGAGTCGACTGGTCGCGCAGATGCAGCGACCACCTCGCGGTATCCGGTCCGCTGAACCAGTCGAAATTCAATGCGGCGCGCCTCGAGATCGACGCGCGAAACCTGCACATGCAGTTCATCGGTCAGACGAAACCGCATTCCGGTCCGCTCGCCGCGCAGTTCGTGAGACGCCTCGTTGTACTGAAAATATTCGCTTCCGAGTTCGGAGACATGCACCAGCCCGTCGACATACAGCTCATTGAGCGTGACGAATACCCCGAATGGCGCGACCCCGGTGATTCGCCCGGCGAACTGTTCTCCCACCCGCTCGCGCATGTACTGACATTTGAGCCAGGCCTCGACATCGCGCGAAGCCTCGTCAGCTCGCCGCTCATTGGCCGAACACAGAGCGCCGTATTGCTCCCACGCGACGACCGGCATCGCAATGTCAGGTTTCGCGGCAACCGGCTGGGTGCGCTTACGCGGCGCAGCCCCGGGGACAGCACCGTCGAGAAGTGCATGCAAAGGCTCCAGTTCAAGCCGGCCGCCCCGCAACAAACTCTTGATGACCCGATGCACCATCAGATCCGGATAACGCCGGATCGGCGAGGTGAAGTGCGCGTAGGCCTCGTAAGCAAGCCCGAAATGGCCGCTGTTGTGCGGTGAGTAGATGGCCTGCTGCATCGAGCGCAGCATCATTGCCTGCAACAGGCTCGCATCAGGTCGTTCGCGCACCTGTGCGGCGAGTTCGGCGTAGTCAGCTGGCGACGGATCGTCGCCACCACCGAGGGCCAGACCAACGGTGCGCAGAAACTCGCGCAGCATCTGTAATTTTTCGGGCGTCGGGCCCTCATGGACCCGGTACAGTCCGGGATGCCTGCTACGCTTCATAAAATCCGCTGCACAGACATTGGCCGCGAGCATGCACTCTTCGATGAGTCGGTGCGCATCGTTTCGCGTACGCGCTTCGATCCGTTCGATTCGACCGGCAGCATCACAGACGATTTTGGTCTCGGTTGTGTCGAAATCCATCGCCCCACGTTCGCCGCGAGCTTTCACGAGTACGCGAAACAGGTCATGCAGGTTCAGCAGATGTGGCACCAGATCGGCTCGCCTGCGTACCGCCTGAACATCACGCCCAGACAGAACTCCCCAGACCTCGTCATACGTGAGACGAGCCGCCGAGTGCATCACCGCCTCGTAGAACTGGTACGCACGGATCTGGCCGCGCGCACTGATCACCATGTCGCAGACCAGAACCAAACGGTCAACCTGGGGATTTAGCGAACAAAGGCCGTTGGACAACTTCTCTGGCAGCATCGGGATGACGCGCCTGGGGAAGTAGACCGATGTCGAGCGAGATACCGCCTCGCGATCCAGCGGCTCACCGGGTTTGACGTAATGGGACACGTCGGCGATCGCAACAATCAAGCGATGACCACTGCGACGTCCATCGCCAACCGGTTCGCAATAGACGGCGTCGTCAAAGTCACGCGCATCCTCGCCGTCGATCGTCACCAATGGCACATCGCGAAGATCCACCCGCTCTTTCAGGTCGGCCAAGCGCACCTCAGTCGGTAAGGACTTAGCCGCCTTGAGAGTGAGTTCATCAAATTGATGGGGCACGTCGAACTTACGCACCGCGATTTCGATTTCCATGCCCGGATCGTCGATTCCTCCGAGCACTTCCACGACCCGACCGATCGCGGTCGCATGATCGGTCGGAGGATCGATGATCTCGACGGTGACCACCTGGCCGGGCTGCGCGCTACGCGCTTCGCCGGGAGGGATCAGAATATCGTGCTTGATACGCTTGTCTTCGGGCACGACGATCGTCACCCCTCGCTCACTCAACAGACGGCCGACCAGACTGCGATGGGCACGCTCGGTCACCTCGACAATGACGCCCTCGGCGCGTCCGCGATTGTCAAAGCCGATACGCCGCGCCAGCACCCGGTCGCCATGCATCGCCTTTTGCATTTCGCGCGGACTCAGGAACATGTCGCCCCCGCCCGCATCCGGAATCAAAAAGCCAAAGCCGTCGCGATGGCCCTGCACACGTCCGGCCACGAAGTCGAGCTTGCTGGGCAGCAGCAGAACCCCTTTGCGGTTTGGCATCAGTTGCCCGTCGCGCTCCATCGCCGCCAGACGTTTGTGGAGCGGACCGACTTGCGCGTCCTGCAATGCGAGTTGCAACACGAGTTCGTCCGGAGTCAGCGGAACATCCGCCTGCCGCAGGCAGGCAAGAATGTCATCTCGCGATGGAATCTCAACGTCGAAGCTGCGCTCAACGGGCTTGCCTGAGACCGCCGGACTGCGTCGGGTCTTTTTGCGCCCTTGGTCGCCATCGTTGCTGCCTTCTTCCTTGCCAGCAGCGCGCCTGCCTGATCGGACCGTCATGTGCTCTCTCGCATGGCGCAAGAAGCTGCCTGGTCGAGCGGGGCTGCCGCCACAGATCCACCCGATTGGGGGTGGATGCCTGCCTGCGCGGACACCATCCACGTCGGCATCATTCGCATCGATCGAATTGACAAATCGTCTCAGTCCTATAAAATCTTTTGCTCTGTTGGCGTGTCGTTTGCGACGCCCGCGGCCCAGATGGCGGAATTGGTAGACGCACTAGGTTCAGGTCCTAGCGGTGGCAACACTGTGGAGGTTCGAGTCCTCTTCTGGGCACCATTTTGAAGGAAAAGCCTCGCGAACGCGGGGCTTTTTCGTTTCGCGCGATGTAATGACCAAGCGGTCGGAACACGCCCAAAAAACCAAGGCCAACCCACCCCGGTTTTGTGCATATCCTGCGTACGCATCTCCCTCGAACTCAGCGCCTTGCTCTATGCTACGCCGATGCCCAATCGCGCGAACCCAAACCACCCCACCCGCGAACGCCTGATCGACACCGCACTCGAGCTGGCGGGATCTCGTTCGCTGGAGTCGATCACTTCCGATCAAGTCCTTGAGCGATCGGGCATCTCCAAGGGGTCTCTGTACCATCACTTCGAAGATTTCCAAGACTTGATCGGGGCCGCAGCGGTCAAACTGTACGCATCCGGAGTCGACGCCAGCATCGCTCAAATCGAACACGTGTTTGAAAGCTGCGATTCGATTGACGCATTTTATGCGGCGCTCGACAGCGTCACGGAAGTCACCCAGGATCCGGATCGACATGCGGCGCGGCTGCAACGAATCACATTGATCAGCCTGGCCAGTCGCACCGAAAAGCTGCGCTCCGTGCTGGCTGTCGAACAGCAGCGCCTTTCCGACACCTTGGGAGCATTGATCAGGCGGGGCCAACTGAACGGATGGGTCAGCGCGGAGCTTGATGCCCAGGCAGTGGCAGTCTTCACCCAAGCCTACACAACCGGGCGGATTCTCGACGATATCGCACTGTCACCTGTCGATCCGGCATCATGGACAGCACTGATCAAACGCATGATCCGTGCACTGCTGGCCCCGCGAGCCACCTGACTGACTACGCCGACGCGCCAACAGCAGCGCCACTCGTTGGCGGCCAGTCAGGTCAGCGCGAATACCAGTACTCCTCGGTGTTTTTCCGCACACACCGGCTTGCGTTCATTTCTGACGCTCATAGAGTTCGAAAGGCTGGTGAATCCAGGGATTTTCCGGCAGGTACTCGACGAAATAATCCGGCCGAAATGTCGAGGCTCCCTTGACCCACAATACGGCGCTGCGCAACTCTTGCACCTGCGGATAACGCTGACGCAAGGCTGGCATCACCGCCTCGAGCGTCGCCCCCGAATCGGCAAGATCATCAAGGACCAGCCAGCGGCCCTGCGGCAAAGGCTCAGCGCTTGCCAGATGCTCGCCAAGAATGAGCTGCCCCTGCAAGGTGCCTGCGGCTTCCCGATAGGAACTGGTAAATAACACGCCGAGAGGCTTATCGAAGAGGCGGGAAAAGACATCGCCAACTCTCAACCCGCCTCTGGCCAGACACACGATGGCATCGAACTGCCATCCTGACTCGCGAACCTTGTCGGCAAGCTTCTCGATCAGGCTGTAGTACTCGGTCCAACCGATATGCAGATCCGTCGTGGAATCGCTCATCACCGCTCTCCAGAGATCGCCGCGCTTTCCGTTGTGCGCAAAACGGACCGCGATTCAGGCAAGGGTTCAGTGGAAAGGATGGCGCACCAGGATCGTCTCATCGCGATCCGGCCCTGTCGACACAATGTCCACAGGAGCGCCCACGAGTTCGGACAACCGAGCCAGATAATTACGCGCATTGACCGGAAGCGCGTCCCAGTCGCGCACACCGAAGGTGGAATCGGTCCAGCCTGGCATCTCTTCGAACACCGCTTCGAGGGTGTCAACCGCGTCTGCCCCAAACGGAAGCATGTCGATGGTCGGTGCCCCGCCTGAGCCCTTCTCCCGATACCCCACGCAGATCTTGACCGAGACCAGGCCGTCGAGCACGTCGAGCTTGGTGATGCAAAGCCCGGTCACACCATTGAGCTGGATCGATCGCTTAAGGGCTGGCGCATCGAACCAGCCGGTGCGGCGCGGGCGCCCGGTCACCGAACCGAATTCCTTGCCCTTTTCAGCGAGATGACGACCAGTCTCGTCGAACAATTCGGTCGGAAAGGGGCCCGAGCCTACGCGCGTCGTGTACGCCTTCGTGATTCCGAGCACGTATTGCAGAGCCTGAGGACCCACGCCGGCCCCAGCCGCCGCTGCTCCCGCAACGCAGTTGCTGCTGGTCACAAACGGATAGGTCCCATGGTCGATGTCGAGCAAGGCACCCTGCGCTCCTTCAAAGAGCAGGTTGTCGCCTCGCGCCATCGCCTCGCCGAGCAGGCGCGGCACGTCGGCCACCATCGGCGCGATCTTGTCGGCAAGCGCCAGCGCACCGTCGACGACTTCGTTAAGGTCTAGCGCCTCGGCTCCCAAATAGTTCTTCAGCACGAAATTGTGAAAATCGAGAACCGCAGCCACTCGCTCACGAAACCGGTCTGGCGCAAAGAGATCCCGCACACGCAGTGCGCGACGGGCAACCTTGTCCTCATAGGCGGGACCGATGCCGCGACCGGTCGTGCCAATCTTATCGGCCCCCTTCTTGGCCTCGCGCGCCTGATCGACGGCAACGTGGTACGGAAGAATCAGCGGGCAGGCTTCGCTGATTCGCAGGCGATCCCGCACCTGCACACCGACTTTTTCCAACTCATCGATTTCCTGCAAGAGAGCGGAGGGCGACAGGACGACACCATTGCCGATGTAGCAGATGACGCTAGGGCGCAGAATGCCGGACGGAATCAGGCGCAGCACCTGCTTCTTGCCGCCGATTACCAGCGTGTGGCCAGCATTGTGGCCCCCCTGGAATCGAATCACGCCTTGCGCGGACTCGGTCAGCCAGTCGACCAGCTTGCCCTTGCCTTCATCGCCCCACTGGGTGCCGATGACCACTACGTTCTTGCCCATCTGTATATGCCTCAAGGCGCTCGGCGCCGAATTACGGGGATTTCGATTAAACGCTTTCAACGCCAGTCATGTCGACCGCGGTGAGTACGACAAAAGCGCGTTCCACTACAGCGACTTCAGCAGCCAGGAACCGCCCTGCATCACGAGTTCACGATCGCAGGAAAACTCCAACTGTTCATGTTCATGGCCAGGCAAGGTCTGCAGTACGATCTCGCCGCTTGCCCGCAGCCCGGCAATGCAGTCGGCGAGCACCGGATCGTCGGACCAGGGTGCGCGGATCGCAGCGGCCGGCTCGCCAGCCTGCGCCAGCGAAGCAAGTTCGCGCAATTCGAGAGAAAACCCGGTGGCGGGCCGAGCCCTACCGAAATCCCGGCCGATCTCGTCGTACCGCCCGCCACGTGCAACCGCGTTTGGAATGGCATCAACATACGCAGCAAATGTGATTCCGTTGTGATACTGATAGCCGCGCTGGTCGGCCAGATCGACCGAAATCTCGACTTGCGGATAGCGTTGCCATATTGGTGAGGCGATCAGACGCTCGAGGGTATCCAATGCCCGGCGAATCGGTTCGAGATCAGGAAGCATTGCCCTGCCGCGCGCGATCACGGATCCATCGCCAGTCGCATCGCCATAGAGCTCTGGAAGAGCCAATAACGCACTTCTCGCCAGGGCTGCCGCGGTCGGCTCTGCTGCCGCCGGGGTCGCAATCAAGTACTCGGCAAGATCAGGCACATCCTTGCGTTGCAGTGCGGCGTAGACTTCCCCGGCGTCAAGTGCCGGGTCAAGCGCAAGAATTGCCGGCACGATTCCGGCGTGGCACAGATCGAGCCTTACCGGCCCGACGTGCGCCTGTTCAAGCGACGCGATCATCAGTTCGATGACCTCTAGGTCGGCCTCCAGCCCGGCATGACCGTAAAGCTCTGCGCCAACCTGCAAGGGCTCACGCGAAGCAAATAGGCCCGCGGGTCGTGCGTGTAGCACAGAACCGGCGTAGCAAAGGCGTGCGATACCCGCCCGATTGAGTAAATGCGCATCGATGCGAGCTACTTGCGGGGTCATGTCTGCCCGGATGCCAAGGGTGCGTCCCGAGAGCTGATCGACCAGTTGTAGCGTACGGTGGGCAAGGTCACGGCCCGAACCAGTAAGCAGCGACTCGATATGCTCGAGCAGCGGCGGCATCACGAGTTCATAGCCATAGGTGCGGTACAGGTCAAGAAGCCTGCGACGCAGCATTTCTATCGCCCTGGCCTCGGAAGGCAGAACGTCGGAGATGCTCTCGGGAAGAAGCCAGCGGGGCATGAGTTTCCAGAAATCTGCGGGCAAAACGACTGGCTAACTGCCGCACGGGACAAAGGGATTGATCCCCCTCAGCCGTCCGGCGAAAGCCTCAAGACCAGGCCAATAGCGGCTCCGGCGCGGATCAAGCCCAAGGCCAGAAACCACGGCGCCAGAAATCCAATTAAAGTCTGCGCCAACGAGGAGCCTCGAACGAATTTCGTCCGGATCACCTTCGTATCAGAAGCGCAAAACCCGGTATTCTCGCCGATTCAGGCAGAGATCAGCAAGAGGCCAATCAAAACCGCGCACATTCCGACGAATCGTAGCTGGCCGTCACGAAATTGCGCGATCCGGCTGACCGCCGCACGCCACTGCGACGGCGCCACCATCGGCATCAGCCCTTCGAAGATCAGCACGAAACCGAGCGCAAGTAACAGCGATTCGCCCATCGCCGCCGCGCCTTATTTGGCGGACGCAGCAGCTCCGGTCGCCGCCGGACGGCTCGACTGGCCGCTGGACCCGCGGAAGTAACGGAAGAAATCCGCCGACGGGTCAACAACCAGCAGATCGCTCCGGTTTCGGAACGACACCCGGTACGCCTCGAGGCTGCGATAAAAGGACGCGAATTCGGGATTCTGGTTGAATGCTCCGGCGTACAGCTGGGCAGCCTTCGCATCGCCCTCGCCTTTGAGAACCTGCGCATCCCGATAGGCTTCCGCCAGGATCACCTCACGTTGACGGTCGGCATCGGCACGAATTTTTTCGGACTCCGCGGAACCGGTGGCACGTCGTTCGTTAGCAACCCGCTTACGTTCGGACTGCATCCGGTCGAACACCCGCTCCTGTACCTCCGGGGCGAAGTCGACACGCTTGAGTCGAACATCGACGATCTCAGCGCCAAGCTGCTTGGCGTCGTCGTTGACCTTGACCAGCACGTTGTCGGTGATCTCATGGCGAGTACCGGAGATCACGTCAGCAACGGTGCGCTTGGCAATCTCGTTATTGAGCGCATCGCGCAGGCTTCGCGTAATGCGATCCGAAGCAATGATTTCACTCCCCTGTACAGACCGAACAAACTGGCGCGGGTCGGCAATTCGCCATTTCACGAAAGTATCGATCTGAATGTTCAGCTTCTCGGAGGTGATGAAGCGATCGATGTCAGCGGTGTCGATGGTCAGGATGCGACGATCAAAATACTGAACATTTTGAAATGGCGGCGGAAGCTTGAAATGCAGACCCGGCTGGTCGATGACCTTGCGGATTTCGCCAAGTGCATAAACCACCGCGTATTGACGTTGATCAACGACGAACAAGGTTGAGCCGAGCACGCCAAGCGCGACCAACACGAGGAGGACGAACGAAACAATGCGATTCATGGCATCTGCCTCCTCAGCGCGACTGCGAACGGTCGCGTGAGCGAAGACTCTCGCGGGAACGGAAGGTATCGACCGCCGGCGGAGACGGTTCGACCGGGGCAGATGGTGGGGGCATCTGGGCGCCAGAACGCGACGACCCGTCGGCGACTCCCTGCATCAGTTTGTCGAGCGGCAGGTAGAGCAGATTGCCGCCGCTACGGGAATCAACCATCACCTTGCTGGTGTTGGCAAACACCTGCTGCATGGTCTCAAGATACATCCGCTCTCGGGTCACCTGCGGAGCGCGACTGTACTCGGTAAGAACCTGCCGGAAGCGATTGGCGTCACCCTCGGCGGTCGCGATCACGCGTTGCTTGTAACCGTCAGCCTCCTGAGCCAGTCTGGCCGCAGTGCCGCGCGCCTTCGGAATCACGTCATTCGCGTAGGCACGACCTTCGTTGATCAAGCGCTCGCGATCCTGGGCAGCCTTGTTCGCATCCTCAAACGCAGCTTGCGCCTGCTCGGGCGGCTGCGCCTGCTGGATTGTCACGTCCACGATCGAGACACCGGCCTTGTACTTGTCGACAATTGACTGCATCAGCATTCGCGCATCCTTGGCGACTGCTTCCTTCTCTTCATACAACACCTGGTCAACGCCGCGACGAGCCACGACCTCGCGCATCGCGGTCTCGGCGCCTTGACGGATTAGTTCCTCCGGGGAGGGCCCAGGGTTGTTGTTGAACAGCCAGGCAACCGGATCGGCGAGGCGATATTGCACCGCAAACTGCATATCAACGATGCTCTGGTCCTCCGTAAGCATCAGCGACTCGCGCAGCACCTTGTTTTTGATGTTGCTGCGATAGCCGATCTCAATCTGGCGCAATTGCTGAACGTTGACCATTTCATGGGTTTCGACCGGGAACGGAATTCGCCAGGTAAAGCCCGCACGATCGTTCAAGTACTTGAATTCGCCGAAACGCAGAACCGCAGCGGCCTGTCCCTCAGGAACGATGTAGAAGCCGCTCGCCAGCCACAACAACAATCCAATCACGGAGAGCACGCCGATACCCGCTCCAGCCCCCTTAAATGAAGGGCCATCCCCAGCAGGACCGCCTGGCGGCACACCACCGCCACGACGCCCGAACATCGCGTTCAGTCGCCGGTTGAAGTCTCGCCAAAGCTCATCGAGATCAGGCGGCCCCTCATTGCCGGGACGTTGGGGTCCGGGGTTGTTGCCACCCCCGCCACCCTGACCGCGGCCCCAACCGGGGTCATTCAGGGAAAATATCCTGCGGATTGCTTGTCGCATCATTGGATTTGCTTGAACGATCAGACGAACTGGTCGTGCGTCGGAGAAATGAACGGAGAACTTTCCTCGGGCGTTGACCCAGTGTCTGGAGATTCGTACTCCAGCCCTTCGCCCGAGAGGCCGGCTTCGGCGCCGGAAGGCGTATCTGCATTGCGGGCTGCAGCAGCGCGCTCGGCAAGCGCCTGGCGCAACCAGCCCAACCCCTCGCCGGAAACCGCACTGACGGAAATTTTGCTGATGCTACCACAGGGACCACGCTGAACTTCTGTCGGGCGGCCAACTGCGTCGATCTTGTTCAGAACGATGATCGTTGGCACCTGATAGGCACCAATCTCGGCGAGAACCCGGTCGACCTGTTCGACCTGTTCATCCCGATCGGCAGCCGATGCATCGACGACATGCAATAACAGATCCGCCTGAGCGGTTTCCTCAAGCGTCGCGCGAAAGGCCTCGACCAGCTGGTGCGGCAGATCGCGAACAAATCCGACGGTATCGGACAGGACGATCTCGCTGCCATCGGCCAGGCGCAGACGACGGGTCAAGGTGTCCAGAGTGGCGAACAACTGGTCGGCTGCGTAGGTTCCGGCGCCAGTCAGCGCATTGAACAGGGTCGACTTCCCGGCATTTGTATAGCCAACCAAAGAGACCGTAAAGGCTTCCCGGCGGCTGCGCGCCCGCCGACGGGTACGACGCTGACGCTCGAGCTTGTCAAGGCGTGCACGCAATTGCCGCGCCTTGGAGTCGAGCATTCGGCGATCGAGCTCAATCTGCTTCTCGCCTGGACCGCCACGCTGCCCAATGCCACCGCGCTGCCGTTCGAGGTGAGTCCAGCCGCGAACCAAGCGACTGAGCTGGTGTTCGATACGGGCGAGTTCGACCTGCAGCTTGCCCTCATTACTGCGAGCGCGCTGCGCGAAAATGTCGAGGATCAGTTCGGTTCGATCGACGACTGGAACCCCCAACAACTG
>Ga0255220_1000797_pt1 | contig 12060 bp, 8 predicted proteins | sample Miss_Colum_RepB__FD_188423 | JGI IMG/M metagenome (GOLD analysis project Ga0255220, IMG submission 188423) | Freshwater microbial communities from Mississippi River, Louisiana, United States - Miss_Colum_RepB_8d | ecosystem: Environmental > Aquatic > Freshwater > River | place: USA: Louisiana...
TACCGGCACCTCCGACCGCGTTTTCGATCGTCACGGTGTCGTAGATGTAGACCGTGAAAGGATCGGTGAATTGGGATTGCACGGCCGCCACCGACAGGTCTGCGTTACGCGTGGAGAACGTGATCGGCGTACCAAGCTTGCTCCAGCTACCACTTTGCAGATTGATGAACGCGTCACGGGTGCCTGTCGCGACGATCGTGTCGTTGCCGCCAGCATCCCAGAGCGTCTCGTTGTAGCGGGAATCCTCGCGGAAGGTGTAGACCGTGTCGCCGGCGTTGTAGCTCACATTAGCGCCATAGAGATACTGCAGCGCGGCGATGTCTGCGCGCATCGGTGTGGTCGGCGCGAAGTCAGACTGCAGGCTCAACCCATCCAAATCGCCGATCCCGGGAATGTCGTTGTAGGCCATGACCATCGTCTGGGTCGACGCCTCGGTCAGCGTGTCCGTGCCGGTAAACGGGAGCACCACCGGCGTCGATATGCCAAAGTTGGATGCGGTTCCTGGGTCGTGTGGATGCTTCAAGCCAATCGCATGGCCCGTTTCGTGCAACAAGGTGAGAAAGTTCTGAGTACCTGGCGCCCAGCCCTCTGGGAATGAAAACGCGGAGTTCATCCAGGTGTCACCAGCTCCCGCGAAGTCTTGCGCGAACCACGACGCGCCATAGGTGGTCTCCCCCAAGCCTGGCGGCGCAGAGTTGGCGAAGCGAAGGGTACCCGCGTTGACCGAATCCGCAGTTATCTCGGTAAAGCTCAGGTTCGCCACGTTGGCGAAGGCCTGCAGAATCGTGCGGGTGGCCTGCTGCTGGTCGGTGGAAAATGCGCTAAAGCCAGCAAGGTAGGCGGAGAGTCCGAGCTCTAACGGATCCGTCTCGCCGTAGTTGCCAGGAACTCCGGCTGTGGTGTCGAAAGCCGTGACAGTCGTCGGGAAGGCGTAGGTTAGTGCAGCGCCAGAACCGGCAGCCCCTGTGCCCCACTTGGACCCGTTGATGAGCGAATCGGTCAGTTGTGTTCCGGACAACGGCACAAGGCTGGTTGCGTCGCCAGTGTAAGAAGGCTGGGTTGTTGCCATGGTTTTTCCAGTGATTGTTCTGCGCCGTACGATTGCGCTTTACCGTGTCTCACGCCCCGGTGCGTGAGATTATGCGGGCCGCTGATTCGAGCATTTTCTCGACACGATGTCCAGTTCCGGTCACGCTCTCGGTCCTGGGCTCGACCCGTCGCGTAAAAACCGCACAAATTCCGATGAATCCTTCAAAACCCGCCCGGCGCATCGCACACCTGGACATGGACGCTGGCTTCTGCCGCCGTGCTGCGCTTTCAGTCCAACGTGGTGATCGAAGGCTTGCGTGTCGGACTGGAAATCGCGATCTGAACTTTCAGCCCTGATCAGCCAGCACCAGATCGGCGCCCTTCTCGGCAATCATGATGGTGGTGGCATAAGTGTTGCCCGACACCATGGATGGCATCACCGAGGCATCGATCACACGCAGGCCCGCCAACCCTTTGACACGCAAGGTCTGCGCATCGACCGGTGCGTCGGCATCGCTGCCCATGCGACAGCTGCCGACCGGGTGATACACGGTCGCACCGGTGGTGCGCGCAAACTCCACCAGTTGTGCGTCGCTCGCAACGTCCGCTCCCGGCCAGGATTCGTGCGCGACATGGCGCGCCAATGGGGTTGACGCATACAGCTTGCGCATGAAACGGATGCCAGCGATGAGCGTGGCGACATCGGCCTCGTGCTTCAGGTAGTTAGGCTGGATGACCGGCGACGTAAACGGATCAGCAGACCGGATGCGCACGTGGCCGCGGCTCAAGGGGCGCAGCTGCTGCACACCGCAGGTCATGCCAGGCGCGGTTTCCATTTTTGCCCGCCCCATCTTGCCGCCCTGGAAACTGGCCGGCGCAAACAGCAGTTGCAGGTCGGGCCGACCGCCCTCGGGGGCAACGCAGACAAAACCATAGGCATGCGCAACGGCGCTTGCCAGCACGCCGCGCCGCGCCACCATGTACTTCAGTACCTCGAGCACCAGACGCGGAAAATGGGTTCGCTCGTTGAGCGAGCCAACGCCACGCACCCGTGAAGCAACTCGCACCGCGTAGTGATCTACCAGGTTCTCCCCGACCCCCGGCGCCGCATGCACCACACCAATCCCGTGCTGCGCCAGGAGGGCGGGGTTGCCGACTCCCGAGAGCTGCAGCAACTGCGGTGAATTGATTGCACCGCCGGCCAGAATGACCTCGCTCGCGGCGCGCGCCATATGCAACGCGCCGCCTTGCCGGTACTCGACGCCCACTGCGCGCTGCCCTTCAAACACCACGCGCGTGACATGCGCGTGGGTGAGAATCGCCAGGTTCGGGCGCGACAATGCCGGGCGCAGATAGGCATCCGCCGCGCTCCAGCGTCGGCCGTTTTGCATCAGGTATTGGTAATAGCCGGCACCGCGCTGATCACCCCGGTTGTAATCCGGATTGCGTGGCTCGCCCAGGCTTTGCATGCCGCTGATGAAGGCTTCACACAGAGGGTGCTGCATGCGCGGATCGGTCACCTGAAGCGGCCCTTCCACACCACGCACTGCAGCGTCGCCCCCGGCGCGCGTTTCGGCACGCCTGAAATAGGGCAGCACGTCGTCCCAACCCCATCCGGACGCGCCCTGCGCAACCCAATCGGCATAGTCGTCTGCCTGCCCGCGCACATAAAGGTGGCCATTGATCGAGCTCGATCCGCCAATCACCCGGCCGCGCGGGCACGGAATCGCCCGATCGGCAGTTTCCGGTGCGGGCGCATTCTCATAGCCCCAGCCGACCGCGGGGTCCAGCATGGTGCGCGTGAAACCGGCCGGTACCTTGATCCAGAGCCGGTTATCGGGTCCGCCGGCCTCCAGCACCAGCACCTTGTGGCGGCCCGATGCAGTCAGCCGGTTGGCAAGGACGCAACCGGCAGCACCTGCGCCAACGATGATGGTGTCCCAGCCCGCGCTGGCACTCACTGCATCACCAGTTCACGAGCCCGGTGTGCTTCGAGCGCAACCGGCGCCTGCTCAAGCAGGGGTGCGTCGCCGGCCACAGTGGCGCGCACCAGACAGCGCGGCTGCACCGGATCGAAGGGGCGACCCCGATGCAGCGTGGACCGGTTGTCCCAGATCAGGAGGTCATGGGGTTGCCATGCGTGGGTGTACACATGCGCAGGTTGCTCCGCAAAGGCCAACAGGCGCTCAAGCAGCGCGCGTGCCGCTTGCTGCGCCATCCCCTCGATCGCCTCGACGTGCGAACCGATGTACAGGCACCTGGCCCCGGAAGGCAGCGTGCGCACCATCGGCTGACGCACCGGCGGCACGCCGGCACGTTCTTGCGCGGTCATATGCGTAGGATCCACCTGCGCGCGCGAGTGCGCCAGGTTGTGAATCGCGACCAGGCCGTCGATTTCCGCCTTCCAGGCATCAGGCAGCGCGTTCCAGACCATGCGCATGTCGATGAACTCTGTCTCACCACCATTCGCCGGCACGATGCGGCCGGAAAGCATTGAGGCCAGCGCGGGAATGGGCTTGAACGATGAATCGCTGTGCCACAACTGATTTGCCAGCGTGTTGATCCACTGCCGGTGTGAAGGCGGGACGACGGCGCCGTCCGGGCCGATGTTGGTCAGGATCGTCAGTTCGCTGCCCTGGCCCTGGGCGCCCAGACGGGTCCGCTCCAGCATGCCGAAGCGGCTCGCAAAAGCAATTTGCTGCGCGTCATCGATAGGCTGCCCACGCAGCACCAGCACCGCATGCTCATCGAACGCCACGCGCAGCGCGGAAAATTCGGCATCGGAAATGGGCGTGCGCAAATCAAGACCGGTAACGGATGCACCGAACCGGCCAGGCAAAGGGGTGAAGGTCAACATGGATGAGGTCCGTTTCTACGACGACGCGAGAACTATACCGCAGGGGTTTCGCTGGAGACCGCCATCCGGTCATGCCCGTACGCCTTCAAACCAACCCGGCCATCGCGCGCTGCCCGCCACCCCAGCGCGGCTGCGATGAGCACAGTTGCACCACGCCAGCCAACAGCCCCATGCCGATACCGACCTGCAGGGCCAGCTGGTAATTGCCGAACAGGTCGAACAGGTAGCCGCCGCCAAACGCACCGAGGGCACTGCCGACCTGGTGGCTGGAGAATGCGAGGCCCTGCACCATGGCTTGCCAGTGCAGGCCGAACATCTCGACCACGGCGCCGGAAACCAGCGGCGCCACGCCCAGCCAGAGAAATCCCATCAGCACCGCAAACACCAGTGTGCTCTCGGCCGTCGGCGCTGCATTGAAGTACCAGGCCAGCACCAGCGAGCGGACGATGTAGATGCCGCCGAGGAGAGCAGGCTTGGACCAGCGCCCGCCGGCCCATCCGAAGAACAGGCTGCCCAGCACATTGAAGGCGCCAATCGTGCCCAGCGCCTTGAGCGCCTACGTCGCGAGATTGAAGTCGAGCGAAAGGCCGCCGTCGCTGACCTTGGTTTAGCGTTTTATAGTCCGATCCTGATCTGCGGAGCAGCATCAGTTCAAGAGGTCATCGCCCAGCGTCTTGAGCAGGTGCCGGCCATGCTACGTGCTGATGCCGAAGCGGCAATGCAACAGCATGCGGTGCGGTTGCCGTGGCTGACAAGCCGGCGGGTCGCAGCGTCGTGAATGGCGGGCATGCGGATCAGGCAGGAATCGAACTTTTCGATTGGCAGGTCGATGCTGGACGGGCGACTACCCGCCGACGTACTAGCCAATAGGGACATCTGCGGCGCGTAGCCGGCAATGTATGGCGTCAGCGAGCCCGACAGGAGCGCCGCGGGGGTAGGGTGGACATTTGCACCATCGCCGTGACGATCACCGCCCACAAGCCCGCCTGGCGCGACGCAGGGGCATTGCCGTGGCTGTTTGACCCCCATCCCGGTCTTCGGTCGGAGGGGGCGGGCCGCGAATCTCAGTTCTGAAGCGGATTGATCAGGCCCATCAACGAAGGGTTGACACAGGATTTGTGCGCAGCCTTGGTGGCGGCTAGGCCGGCTTGGGGTTCGCTTTCACATGCGCGCGTATATAGTCGCCCACCGTCGTCTCATCCGCACCATCGTCCACATTGGTGTTGTCGAGTTGCGACTGCCCGAAGTGCGAATGGGTGCCGGCTGAAAACAACTCGTCCAGCAGATTGACCATTTCGACACGCTCGTTGGCCCGCACCCATGCCTGTCCATTGTGTCTGGGGCGGCCCGTGTATGGGTCGGTTCCGCCGTTGGCACCGAGATAGGCATTGACCAGCTGTGCGAAGTACTCCCGTTCGTCGAACGCCGAATAGCAGTCCTTCAATTCATGCCGCGTGGTGAACTGCAGGTGGCCCCCTTCGGGCTTCTGGACATAGTTACCAGACTTGTAGACAAAGTACGACTTGGCTGCAGTCAAGGTGAGCGCGGCCTTTCTTGGCCCATCGGCCCACTCCACCGAAAACAGCGCGTTCAAGGCAACCTCGCTGGCCTGCAGCGTCGGGTCATCAATGACGATGACGCCCGTTGCTGCGTGGATATGTGCCCGCTTCTTGGCTTCGAAGCAGCGTGTGATCGTCGCCTTTTGCTCCACAGTCATGGCGCTGCTGACATGCAGGCCATGCGCAAATTCATGGGAAGTGGTCGAGTAGCGCGCCTCATAACAACCGCCCCCGACGGCAGCGACCTCTGGGGCCACTTGCGTTCCCAACAGATTCTCCTCGGTGATGGCCACGTACATCTTCTGCACCCCATCGCGCTCAACCGTCAGGCCACCGACGCCACGCGTGGGATCCCAGGTTCTTGGCGTGCCGCTATCCTGGGAGATGTCAACGCCTTTGAGTGAGGCGAATTCCGGCAAATCCGTCATCACACGATTGGCCGGTACCACGATCACCTCCACGCCGGCCGTGTTGAACTGCTGGGCCAGTGTGCGGTTCTTGCTGAGCATGGCGCACAGCACGCGCATCGCCTCCACCTTGCAGCGCGCGTGGCTTTGGGGATCAATCACATGGTCTACCTTGAGTACTGCCTTGGCGGCAAGGTAGCCCAGTTGCTCGGTGTTCAACTCATCGTCGGTGTGGCCCAACCGCCGTGCGCGGGCCACGGTGGCCTCCAGCAGCTCCTGATGGAATGCCGCGCGCGACTTGGCCTGGCGAGGATCCTCACCGTTGGGGCCGATGTTCAATGGCGCGGCCGCGTACAGACTGGGTCGCTTGTCCGCCATCTGCCTCTGCAGCTTTTCAATGGCCTGCAGGCGCTTGGATATCTTCTTTCCAGGCGTCGGGGTTGCCGACACCATCGGATGTTCCTTGATCCAGTTCCGACAGGCATCCTCCACGAGCTCCAGGTTGGACATGGCGCTCTCTTCTGATTGCGCGTGCAACGTATCCAATGCCGTTTCAATCGCCGTCAGCAGACCGGAACGTTTGGATATCTCTTTGCCCAGGAACGTCACGGCCTGGCTGTTCGCCCTGAATTCCGCACTCGTCCACACACCGCTGATCATGAAGATTTCCTGCTGCAGGGTTGTCAAGATGGCGGCGGCTATTCACCTGAATCACTTGTAGGGTTGACCGACCACCGTCTCTCACGAGCATACGCCGGATTAGGCGCTATGGCGTCTCGTGATCTTACAATGGGCATGCTGGTTGTGACGATGAATCTAACTCAGAGCTTGACCGACTGAGCGGGCAGTGGCGTCAAGGATTTCGCCATCCGGCTCAACGATCAGTACGCGGCCGTCGCTGTAGATGAGCACCAGGTCGCCCATGGGCATCTTCAATACGATTGGCGGTTTCATGCCCAGAGGGTGCCGGGGCAGGGCGCGGCTGGCGATTGGGTGGGTGGCCGAGCCTAATGGCCTAGTCCGATCGCGATGAGCTAGGGGTTCTAATGCGTAAAAAGTCGCGCAAAATTCGCCCAAATTGAGATGACATCCCAGAAAACCCCGCGGCGCATAGCACACCTGGACATGGACGCCTTTTACGCGTCGGTCGAGTTGCTGCGCTATCCGCAGTTGCGCGGGCAACCGCTGGTGATCGGGGGCGGGCGTCGGCATCAACCAGAGCAACTGGCCGACGGCAGTTTGCAATTTTCAAGTTTGCGCGATTACGCTGGGCGCGGGGTCATCACCACCGCCACCTATGAGGCGCGCGCGTTTGGCGTGCGCTCTGGCATGGGGCTGATGAAGGCTGCAGCGCTTTGTCCGCAGGCGCTCTTGCTGCCGACTGACTTTGACGAATACCGGCGTTATTCGCGTCTTTTCAAGACCGCCGTTGCACAGATCGCGCCGCTGATCGAAGATCGCGGCATCGACGAGATCTACATCGATCTGTCGGCGCTGGCCGGCGACGACGGTGGGCGCGAGATCGCGCAGCACATTCGCCACGCGGTGCGCGAGGCGACCGGGCTGAGTTGCTCGGTTGGCGTCACGCCGAACAAGCTGCTGGCCAAGATCGCATCCGAACTTGATAAGCCCGACGGGCTGACGGTGCTCTACGAATCGGATCTCGCGAGTCGGATCTGGCCGCTGCCGGCCAGCCGCATCAACGGCATCGGGCCGAAGGCCTTCGCCAAGCTGCAGTTGCTCGGTATCGAGACCATCGGTGATCTGGCCGGGGCCGATCCGCAGTGGCTGGTCGCGCAGTTCGGGCGTAGCTACGGCACCTGGCTGCACGAGGCCGCGCATGGCCGCGATGACCGGCCGGTGGTCATGCATCGCGATCCGAAGTCGATCAGCCGCGAGACCACGTTTGAGCGCGACCTGCATCCTCGCCAGGATCGTCAGGTCTTGTCCGGCATTTTCACCGACCTGTGTGAACGGCTCGCCGACGATCTGCGTCGCAAGGGGTTTGCTGGGCGCACGATTGGAATCAAGCTGCGCTACGACGACTTCAGCACGGTGACCCGCGACCAGACGGTGGAGCATTGGACCGCAGACGCCGCGACGATTCGGCGAGCCGCCGGTGAATGCTTGAAGCGGGTTCCGCTTGATCGCCGTTTGCGCTTGCTCGGCGTGCGGATCGGGGCGCTGGTTCCGCTGGACGGGGTCGATGTCGCGCGAGCCGCAGGAAGGCGCGTGGGTCTTCGGGTCGCGGAGCCAGGCGGCGGGTCCTTGCCACTGTTCGATTGAAGCCGATCGTGTGCGATGCCGGCGGCACGGAATTCTCCGCGTAAAATTTTCAGATCTCCTCGATCAGCCGGGCAGGATCAGCGATGAATGCAAACACCCCTAAGGCCGCGTTGCGCACGTCGGATGTGACATCGGACGCCCTTGGTTACCAGAGCGGATTCGGCAACGAGTTCGCCACCGAGTGCCTGCCCGGTGCACTGCCGGTCGGGCGCAATTCGCCGCAACGCTGCGCCTACGGCCTCTACGCCGAACAGATCTCCAGCACCGCATTCACCGCCTTGCGAGGTGCCAACCGCCGAACCTGGACCTACCGGATCCGGCCTGGCGCGGTGCATGGGCCGTTCGCGCGCATCGACGCGCCCAGGCTGGTGGGCCGCGCCGGTGACGAGCCAAGCTCGCCCGAGCGGCTGCGCTGGGGGGCGCTGCCGATTCCTGCGCAGCCGACCGATTTCGTCGACGGCCTGTTCACGATGGCGCTCACCGGCGATGCGCGCGCGATGAGCGGCTGCGCGATCCATGTCTACGCGGCAAACCAATCGATGAAGGATCGGTTCTTTTACGATGCCGACGGCGAACTGCTGATCGTTCCGCAGCAGGGGCGGCTACGCCTGCTGACCGAACTCGGCATCCTCGATGTGGAGCCGCAGGAAATCGCGGTGATTCCCCGCGGTATGCGCTTTCGGGTCGAATCGCCGGATCTGCGCGAGGCTGGTGGCGCGCTCGAAGGCATTCGTGGCTATGTCTGCGAGAACTTCGGCGCGCCGTTTCGCCTGCCGGATCTCGGGCCGATCGGCTCCAATGGCCTGGCCAATCCGCGCGATTTTCTCGCGCCGGTTGCCTGGTACGAAGACCGTGAGGGCGACTTCGAACTGGTGGGCAAGCTGGATGGCGCGCTGTGGTCTGCGCGGATCGATCATTCTCCGCTCGACGTGGTCGCCTGGCATGGCAATTCGACGCCGTACAAATACGACTTGCGACGCTTCAACACGATCGGCTCGATCAGCTTCGATCATCCGGACCCGTCGATCTTTCTGGTGCTGCAGTCGCAGTCCGACACCCCGGGGGTCGACACGATCGACTTCGTGATCTTCCCGCCACGCTGGCTGGTCGGCGAGGACACCTTCCGTCCGCCCTGGTTCCATCGCAACATCGCCAGCGAATTCATGGGCCTGATCCACGGGGTCTACGACGCAAAAGCCGAGGGATTCGTGCCCGGCGGGGCATCGCTGCACAACTGCATGAGCGGTCACGGTCCCGATCAGGGCACCTTCGAGAAAGCCAGTGCCGCGGACACCTCGGTCCCGCACAAGGTGGCCGACACGATGGCTTTCATGTTCGAAACCCGCACGCTGATTCATCCGACCGCACAGGCAATGTCGCTTGCCACGCTGCAACGCGACTACTGGCAGTGCTGGCAGGGTCTGCGGCGCAATTTCGATCCGACCCGCCGCTGAAGGTTTCCAGCTGTAACAGCGATGTCGAACTGTCAGGCAAGCGGACTGGTCGCTTTGTGGCTGCCAGGATCCCGGCGACAATTCAGGCATGTCTTGCGAGCAATCATGAAATCAGCCACTTTCGCCACGCTTGGCCTGGTGGTCCTGGCATTCGCCGCCGGTAGCACTGCGCATGCCCACGGCCGTAGCCATGGCCATGGCCATGTCGGTGTCTACCTTGGCGGACCGGTCATCATGCCCGGCCCGTACTACTATCCCCGCTACGCCTACCCCGGCTGGTCCTACTACGGGTATCCGCCGCCAGTCGTGACGGTGCCGGTTCCGAGCGCGCCACCGGTCTACGTTGAACGCGGACCAGATCCCGCGGCGCCTGCGCAGCCGCCGGCAGCAAGCTGGTACTGGTGCCAGCAGCCGCAAGGCTATTACCCCAACGTCACCGAGTGTCCGGGCGGCTGGACTCCGGTTCCCGCCCGTCCTCCAGCCCAGGCGCCTGCAAGACCATGACATCCACAAGCGTTTTTTTCCGCAACGCCAAGCGAGCCGGCGCTCTGTCGGCCTTGTTGCTACTGGGCGCCTGCGCCACCACGCCTAGCGGCCCGAGCATGCTGGTGCTGCCGGGCGCTGCAAAATCCTTTGACCAGTTCCGGGCCGACGATGCCGCTTGCCGGCAATTCGCCTACCAGCAGATCGGCGGGGCGGCTGCAGAGCAGAATGCCGAGCGCCAGGCGGTGCAAAGTGCGGTGATCGGCACGGCCATTGGCGCAGTCGCTGGTGCGGCGATCGGCGGCTCGCGCGGCGCCGGGGTCGGAGCCGGCACTGGACTGATCGTTGGCTCGGCGGTCGGCAGCAATACCTCGGATGCGTCCGGTTACGGGGCGCAACGTCGCTACGATCATGCCTATCTGCAGTGCATGTACGCGGCCGGTCACAAGGTTCCTGTGTCGGGCAATCTCGGCACTCAGCGCAGCTACCAGAGCCCGGCTGCACCGGCCCGGTATGTTCCGCCGCCGCCACCTGCGGGCGCGGCTCCTCCGCCTCCGCCGCCCGGTGTGCCGCCGCCGCCTCCGCCCGGGGTGACACGCTGACCGGCTGTCCTGGACATACACCTCGCCTCGACAGATCGCCGGTCAGGCGCTCCTGCGCGCTGACCCACCCGGGCTCACGCCGTGAGCCCGGCTGCTCCTAGACTGGTTGGATGCCGCAACACCAGGCGCATCGCATCATAGAATCCCCCATGCTCGCCAGCGCGCAGCCCTGGCTCGCCACCCTCAATCACGAACAGCGACAAGCCGCCGGTTTCGGTTGCAGGGATGCACAGGGCCGCTTCGAATCCGGTCCCTTGCTGGTGATCGCTGGAGCCGGCACCGGAAAAACCGCCACCATCGCGCACCGGGTTGCGCACCTGGTGATCCAGGGGGTTGATCCTCAGCGCATCCTGCTGATGAGCTTCAGCCGGCGCGCCGCACTCGAGATGACGCGACGCGCGCAGCGCTTGGTCATGCAGACTCTTGGCGGCCATAGACAGGCATGCACAGATGTTCCGGTCACCGGGCTGAGCCTGCCCTGGGCCGGCACCTTTCATTCGATCGCAGCGCGACTACTGCGTGCCCATGCTTCGCAGATCGGTCTGCCGCCGGCTTTCGGCGTCCTGGATCGCAGCGACGCCGCCGACCTGATCGATCTGATCCGTCATCAGCAGGGGCATTCCGCCCGCAAGAGTCGCTTTCCGCGCAAGGACACCTGCCTGGCGATCTACTCGCGCGTCGTCAACGCGGCGCAGCCGCTGGCGCAGGTGTTGAGCGAAGTGTTTCCGTGGTGTGCGCAGTTCGAGCCCGAACTGCGCGCGCTGTTTCGCGAGTATGTCGGGCGCAAGCAGGCCAGCGCAGTTCTCGATTACGACGACCTGATGCTGTGGTGGGATCAGGCGGTTGCCGATCCCGTGTTCGCAGCCCGGATCGGTTCGCGCTTCGATCACATCCTGGTTGACGAATATCAGGACACCAACGCACTGCAGGCGCGCATCTTGCGTGCGATCCGCCCCGATGGCCGCGGCTTGCTGGTTGTTGGGGACGACGCGCAGTCAATCTATGGGTTCCGGGCGGCTGACGTCGGCAATATTCTCGACTTTCCGCAGCGCTTCGCACCGCCGGCCGAGCGCATCACGCTCGAGTGCAACTACCGCTCGGTGCAGCAGGTGCTCGATCTGGCCAACGCGCTGATCGGCGAGGGCGCCCGCCAGTATCCGAAGAACCTGCGCGCTGCGCGCGGCGGCGGGCAATTACCGATGCTGGTCTCGGTGCTCGATGACCGCGCCCAGGCCGACTGGATCATCGCGCAGGTGCTCGCCCGTCGTGAGCAGGCGGTGCCACTGCGCAAGCAGGCGGTGCTGTTTCGTAGTGCGCATCACAGCGACCTGCTCGAAGTTGAACTCACCCGACGCAATATTCCGTACGTCAAGCATGGCGGGC
>Ga0255220_1000800_pt1 | contig 12033 bp, 10 predicted proteins | sample Miss_Colum_RepB__FD_188423 | JGI IMG/M metagenome (GOLD analysis project Ga0255220, IMG submission 188423) | Freshwater microbial communities from Mississippi River, Louisiana, United States - Miss_Colum_RepB_8d | ecosystem: Environmental > Aquatic > Freshwater > River | place: USA: Louisiana...
TGTGTCAGTCCACACCAATGGCTTTGTCGCGGATCACGCGACCCCATTTGTCGTAATCGTTCTTCAGGCGTGCGGCCATGCGGTCGGCACTCTGGTAGTTGGCAATCGCGCCAGCGGTCAGCAATTTATCCTGAACCGATTTGTCGGCCAGGATCTCGCCGACTTCCTTGTCGATGCGGGCGACCACGTCTTTGGGTGTGCCCAAGGGGGCCAGCAGGCCACCCCAGGACACGGCGTCAAAGCCCTTGAAGCCCTGTTCGGCAATGGTCTTGACCTGCGGCAGCATGGCCACGCGCTGCGGCGAGCCCACAGCGATCGCACGCAGCTTGCCCGACTGGATGTGGGGCAAGGCCGCCACCAGGTCGGCGTACATCACGGGGACCTGGCCACCGATGGTGTCGGTGATGGCCGGCACGCCGCCCTTGTAGGGCACATGGCGCATGTCGAACTGGCCCAGCTCCTTGAGCAGCTCCATGCTCAGGTGGCCGAAACTGCCCGGGCCGGAGCTGGTGTAGTTGAGCTGACCGGGCTGCGCCTTGGCGTAGGTGATCAGCCGCTGCACATCGGTCACGGTGGGCATCAGGCTGGGGTTGACCACCACGACGATCGGCAGGTCATAGACCGTGGCCACGGGCGTGAAGTTTTTCACCGTGTCGTAGCCGGCTTTCTTGTACATGTGGGGTGCCAGCAGCGTGGGCGTGGCCAGCATCATCAGGGTGTAGCCATCGGCCGGGCTGTCCATGACCTGCCTGGCGGCGATCGAGCCGGAGGCACCGGCCTTGTTTTCCACCACCACGGGCTGCTTGAGCCGCTCGGCCAGTTTCTGGCCGAGGATCCGCGAGGCGGTGTCGGTCGGCCCCCCAGCGGGGAAAGGCACGATGAGCTTGATGGGGCGGCTCGGCCAGGTGTCGGCCAGGGCCGCGGTCGCCACCAGCGGCAACAAGGCGCCCAGCAGGGCGCGGCGGGTGAATTGAAGAATGTTCATGGACGTGCTTCCTGAAAAAAAGTCAATGTTCGGTCGATGCGGGCAGCGTCAGCACACCCTTGGCCTGCAAGGCCTGCAGCTCCTGCTCGGACATCTGCAGCAGTTTCTGCAGCACCTCGCGCGTGCCTTCACCCAGGGTGGGCGGTGCGTTGCGGATCGGCAGACGCTCGCCGTCGAGCCTGTAGGGCGGTGCAAACACATGGGTGCTGCCCGCCACAGGGTGCGGCAGCTCCTGCAGCAGGCCACCCTGGCGGGTGCGCTCGCTGGTCAGGGCTTCGTGCAGACCCGCCACCTTGCCGCAGGGGATGCCTGCCGCGCTCAGGCGCTGCAGCAGCACGTCGCGGGGGAAGGTGCGAATGAGTTCCGTCATCATGGGCAGCAGCGTGAGCCGGTTTTTGGCACGCTCCACATTGGTGGCGTAGCGCGGGTCCTCCACGATGTCGGGGCGCAGCACCACCTCACGGCAGAACTTGTCGAACTGGCTGTTGTTGCCCACCGCGATGATGAGCGGACCGTCCGCCGCCTCGAACATGCCGTAGGGCACGATCGACGGGTGGGCATTGCCGTAGCGCTTGGGGTCGTGGCCCAGCAGCATGGCGTCCAGGCCGTAATAGCCGGTGACCATGAGGCCGCAGTCGTAGAGCGACATCTCGATGTGCCGGCCCTGGCCCGTGCGCTCGCGCCGGAACAGGGCCGCCAGCACCGCCTGGGCGGCGTACATGCCGGTCATCATGTCCACCACCGCCACGCCGAACTTGAGCGGGTCCTGCCCGGCTTCGCCGTTGATGGCCATGAGGCCGGCCTCGCCCTGGATCACCAGGTCGTAGCCGGGGCGTTTGGCTTCGGGCCCGGCACTGTTGTAGCCAGCCACCGAGCAATAGATCAAGTCAGGCCTGATGGCCTTGAGCTGGGTGTAACCCAGGCCCAGCTTGTCGGCGCCACCGGTCTTGAAGTTCTGGATCACCACATCGAACTGCGGCAGCAGGTCGTGGATCAGCTTTTGCCCTTCGGGCGTCTGCAGATCCACCGTGATGGACCGCTTGTTGCGGTTCATGCTGTTGTAGTAGGTGGTTTCGGTCTTGCCGATACGCATGCCCCAGTCGCGGGTATCGTCCCCGCGGCCGGGATGCTCCACCTTGACGACTTCGGCACCAAAATCGGCCAGCACCTGCCCGCACAGCGGGCCGGCGAACACGCGCGACAGGTCCAGGACCCGCACGCCTTCAAGTGGCATGTCCATGGCTTCAGCCCTCTGCACCCAGGGCCATGTAACGGGCCAGGTGGTGGTCTTCGTCGCCCAGCTGGTGGTCGATCATGACCAGGCGCTTGGCGTAGTGCGAGAGCGGCAGCTCCCAGGTCATGCCGATACCGCCGTGCAGCTGGATGCTCTCTTCGGCCACCCGCGTGCCAATGCGGCCGATGGTGAACTTGGCCGCCGACAGCGCGCGTTCGCGGGTGCTGCGGTCGGCATCGAGCGCAGCCGCGGCGTTGATGACGGCCGAGCGCGCCTGCTCCACTTCGAGCAGCAGATCGGCCATGCGGTGCTGCAGGGCCTGGAAGCTGCCAATCGGCTTGCCGAACTGCTTGCGCGTCTGCAGGTACTCGAGCGTGCTCTGCTTGGCCACATCCATGGCACCCACGGCCTCGGCACACAGGGCCAGCACACCGCAGCCCACGGCCAGCTCCAGCGTGGCCAGCCCTTGGCCTTCGGCGCCGAGCAAGGCACCGGCGTCCACAAGCACCTGATCGAGCACCAGCTCGCAGGCACTGCCGCCGTCGATGCGGCTGTAGCTGCGGCGCTGCAGACCCGCCGCATCGCCCGGCACCAGGAAAAGCGAAATGCCGTCGGCACTGTCCACCGCCCCCGAGGTGCGGGCCGACACCAGCAAGAGCTGGGCATGCTGGCCGTGCACCACCACCGCCTTGCGGCCCGAAATCACCCAGCCATCGCCCTGGCGCTCGGCACGGGTGGCCACGCGTTCGAGTTCATAGTGGCCTTCGGGTTCGTCATGCGCCAATGCGGCCACGGTGCGGCCTTCGATCAGTTCGGCCATGCGGGCCTTCTGTGCGTCGTTGCCCGCTGCGGCGATGGCGCGCCCCACCACCAGTGCCCCCAGGAAAGGTTCGGTCACCAGGCCACGGCCCAGGCACTCGAACACCACGGCGATGTCAAATCCGGCACCGCCAAAGCCGCCCACGGCTTCGGGAAACAGGGCGCCGATGGCGCCGAGCTCGGCAAATTGCTGCCAGCGCTCAGGGGCGTAGCCCTGCTCGCCATAAGCGTTGTGATTGCGGAATTCGATGCCGTATTGCTCGGCCACGAAACGGTTGAGGGAATCCGCCAGCATGCGGCGGTCTTCGGTGTGTTCGAAATTCATCGCATGAACCTCACAGTCCCAGGATCATCTTGGAGATGATGTTTTTCTGGATTTCATTGGAGCCGCCGAAGATCGACAGCTTGCGGTAATTGAAATAGTTGGCAGCCGCCGTGGCGGCTTCCTTCGGACCCACGGGCTCATCGGCGTAGCCTTCGTACTGGGCCTCTTCGATGTAGGGCAGCGCATACGGCCCCATGGCGCGGCGGATCAGGGACAGGATTTCCTGGCGGATCTCGGTGCCACGGATCTTGAGCATGGAGCTCTCGGCCCCCGGCACGCCGCCACCGGCCACCGCCGCGATCACGCGCAGGTTGGTGGTCTTCATGTTCTCCAGATCGATCTCGACCTTGGCCATGCGCGTGGCAAACAGCGGGTCCTGGCTCAGAGGCTTGCCGTTGCGGTGCACCTTGCTGGCCACCACCTTGAGCTTTTCGAGCGCAGCCATCGAGAAGCCCACACCGGCAATGCCGGTGCGCTCGTAAGTCAGCAGGTATTTGGCGCAGGTCCAGCCCTTGTTCTCCTCGCCCACCAGGTTTTCGACCGGTACTTTCACGTCGGTGAAGAAGACTTCGTTGACTTCGCGGTCGCCGTCGAGCGTGCGGATCGGGCGCAGCTCCACGCCGGGGCTCTTCATGTCCACCAGCAGAAAGCTGATGCCTTCCTGCGGCTTGGCTTCGCGGTCGGTGCGCACCAGACAGAAGATCATGTTGGCGTGCTGGCCCTGGGTGGTCCAGGTTTTCTGGCCGTTGACGATGTAATGGTCACCCTGGCGAACCGCTGTGGTCTTGAGCGAGGCCAGATCGGAACCGGCACCGGGCTCCGAATAGCCCTGGCACCACCAGTCCTCACCACTGAGGATGCGCGGCAGCCAGTACCGTTTTTGCGCTTCGTTGCCGTACTTGATGAGCACGGGGCCCAGCATGTTCACACCAAAGGGCACAATGCGCGGCCCACCGGCCAGCGCGCACTCGTGGTCGAAGATGAATTTCTGCACCGGCGTCCAGCCGGGGCCGCCCCATGCCTGGGGCCAGTGGTTGGCGTACCAGCCGCGCTCGTTGAGGATGGCGTGCCACTCATCCTGGTCGGCCTTGGTCAGCCGCTGACCGGCCTTGACCTTGTGGGCGATGCGCTGGGGCAGCTTCTCTTTCAGAAAGGCCTGCACCTCGGCGCGGAAGGCTTCTTCTTCGGGGGTGAAGTTCAGATCCATGTCGTTCCTCAAAAAATTTCAAACAGGCCTGCGGCGCCCATGCCACCGGCAATGCACATGGTCACCACGGCGTACCTGGCCTTGCGGCGGCGGCCTTCGAGCAGCACATGGCCTGCCAGGCGTGCGCCGGTCATGCCAAAGGGATGGCCCACGGAAATGGCGCCACCGTTCACGTTCAGGCGCTCATCGGGAATGCCGAGCTTTTGCTGGCAGTAGATGGACTGCGAAGCGAAAGCTTCGTTGAGTTCCCACAGGTCGATGTCGTCGACTTGGAGGCCATGGCGCTGCAGCAGCTTGGGCACGGCAAACACCGGTCCAATGCCCATTTCGTCGGGCTCGCAACCGGCCACGGCCATGCCACGGAAGGCGCCGAGCGGATTCAGGCCCAGACGCGAAGCCTCACCGGCCTCCATCAGCACACAGGCCGAAGCGCCGTCCGACAGCTGCGAAGCATTGCCGGCGGTGATGAACTGGTCCGGACCCTTGACCGGTTGCAGCTTGGCCAGCGATTCATAGGTGGTGCCGGGCCGGTTGCAGTTGTCGGCACTGACGGTGACCTCGCGCTGGCTCACCGCACCGGTTTCCTTGTCGGTCACGGCCATCACCGTGGTGCAGGGCACGATCTCGTCGGCAAATCGGCCGGCCGCCTGGGCTTCGGCCGTCTTGCGCTGGCTCTCCACCGAGAAACGGTCCTGCGCTTCGCGGCTGATGCCGTAGCGGCGGGCCACGATGTCGGCGGTGTCGATCATGGCCATGTAGAGCTCGGGCTTGCGCTCCAGGATCCAGGGGTCCATGCCCGAGTTGCCATCGTCGCGCGAGCGGATGCCCGAGATGCTTTCGACACCGCCGGCAATCATGGCGGGCGCACCGTCGAGCACGATGCGGCCCGCGGCCATGGCAATGGCCTGCAGGCCGGAGGCGCAAAAGCGGTTGATGGTGGTGCCGGCGATCGACAGCGGCAGCTCGCTGCGGATGATGGCCTGGCGCGCGACGTTGCGGCCGGTGATGCCTTCGGGGTAACCGCAGCCGAGGATGGCGTCCTCGATCAGGGCCGGGTCGATGCCGGCGCGCTGCACTGCCGCCTTGACGGCAAACGAGGCCAGCGTGGGCCCGGGGGTGATGTTGAACTCACCCCGATGCGATTTGGCCAGGGGGGTACGGGCGGTCGAAACGATGACGGCTTCACGCATGGCGTGTCCTTTCCTTGAAAACTGAAAACGGGTGGGTCAGAGGTGACTCAAAGGCGGTTCAGGCTGTCGAAGTTCTTGCCTTCGGCCACCAGGCGTTCGAGCAGTGGCGAGGGCTTCCAGAACAGCGGGTCTTCCTTGGCGAACTCGCGGATGTCGTCGAGCACTTTGTCCAGCCCCACCATGTCGGCGTATTTCATCGGCCCGCCGCGGTGGCGCGGGAAGCCGTAGCCGTACAGAAAAGTCACGTCCACATCGAGCGGGCGAAGCGCAATGCCTTGCGCCACCACGTTGGCGCCTTCATTGACCATGGCGGCCATGTAGCGGCGCATGATCTCCTCGGGCGTGAACGTGCGTGGGGTGATGCCGGCGCGCTGGCGCTCGGCGTCGATGATGGCCAGCACTTCGGGATCGGGCTGGCCCACGCGCTCGCCCTGCGGGTACAGGTAGTAACCGCGGCCGGTCTTCTGGCCGAACCAGCCGCGCTCGCAGATGCGGTCGGCGATCTGCACATAACGGGCTTTCGGATCGCGGGTGGCGGCACGGCGCTTGCGCGTGGCCCAGCCGATGTCGCCACCGGCCAGGTCCGACACCTGGAAGGGGCCCATGGGGTAACCGAAGTCCCGCACCGCCGCATCGATCTCGTAGGGCGAAGCGCCGTCCTCCATCATGTGGTCCGCCGCGGCCCGGTAGACGGCCAGGATGCGGTTGCCGATGAAGCCATCGCACACGCCGGCGCGCACCGCCACTTTCTTGAGCTTCCTGGCCAGTTCGAAGGCGGTGGCCACCACGTCGGCGCTCACCTTGGCGGGCACGACGATTTCCAGCAGCTTCATGATGTTGGCTGGCGAGAAGAAGTGCAGGCCGATCACGTCCTGCGGTCGCGAAGTGCTCGCCGCGATGGCATCGATGTCCAGGTAAGACGTGTTGGTGGCCAGCACCGCGCCAGGCTTGCAGACCCGGTCCAGCTCGGCAAACACCGCCTGCTTGACGGCCAGGTCTTCAAACACGGCCTCGATCACCAGGTCCACCGAGGCCAGTGATTCGTATTGGGTGCTGCCGGTGTAACGGGCCATCACGGCCGCCTTGGCCTCGGGCGTCATGCGGCCCTTGGTCACCAGGCCGTCGTACACCTTTTCCACATTGGCGCGGCCACGCGCGATCGACGCGTCGTCGCGCTCCACCATGGTCACGCTCAGGCCGGCGTCGAGCACCGACACTGCAATGCCCGCGCCCATGGTGCCACCGCCCACCACGCCCACCGATGCGATGGCGCGCGGTTTGGCGGCTTGAGCTTCGGGCACTTTGACGACTTCGCGCTCGGCAAAGAAAGCATGGATCAGACCGGCGCGCTGCGGGCTGTCGATGCACTGCAAAAACAACTGGCGCTCGAATTTCAGGGCTTCGTCAAACGGCAGGTCCAGACCGGCCTGCACCGCCTCGATCACCTTGAGCGGGGAGAACAGGCCGCGTGACTTTTTGGCGGTCTCGCTGCGCAGGGCTTCCAGCGTGGCCAGCGATTCGGCCTTGTCGCGGAACAGCGTGTCCAGATCACGGGTGCGGCGCACGCCAACGCCCGCAGACAGCAGCTCCTTGACGTAAGCCAGACCGGCCGCGCGGACATCGCTGCCTTCGGCCAGGCGGTCAATGAGGCCGACGCCCAGCGCTTCCTTGGCACCCATGTGGCGGCCGCTGAGCATCAGCTCCACCGCGGGGCGCAGGCCCATCAGGCGAGGGGCGCGCTGCGTGCCGCCCGAACCCGGCAGCAGACCGAGCTGCACTTCGGGCAAACCCAGTCGGGCATCGCCCAGCGCCAGCCGGTAGTGGGCAGACATGGCGATTTCCAGCCCTCCGCCCAGGGCCGGGCCGTGGATGGCGGCAATGACGGGCTTGGTGCAGGCTTCGATGCCGTTGCACACCTCGGGCAGGCTCGGCGGCAGCGGCGGTTTGCCAAATTCGCGGATGTCCGCACCGGCGATGAAGGCGCGGCCCGCGCCCACGATCAGCACAGCGCGCACCCGGGCATCGGCCTGTGCCTGTTGCACGGCATCCCGCAGACCCCGGCGCACGTCCACATTGAGGGCGTTGACCGGGGGATGGTCAATGGTGACCACCAGGATGTCACCCTCGTGCTGGGTGCGGACGGCGGCGGTACCGGGAACGGAAGAAGGGCTCACACGAATCTCCAGAATCAATCAGGCCGAAGCCATTGGCTGGCCAGGATTCTCTTTTGGAAAGATTGGGTTGACAATCACATCATCCGTTGACAGAGTGTCAAATAAAATTGACACATGAGTCTCGATCTTCCCTATTTGACCCTGCTGGTGGACATCATCGACGCCGGCAACCTCAGCCAGGCGGCGCGCAAGCTGAAGATGACGCGCGCCAACGTCAGCTACCACCTCAGCCAGCTGGAAAAATCCGTGGGCGTGCAGCTGGTGCGACGCACCACCCGCCGCGTGGAGCCCACCGAAGTGGGTTGGCGGCTTTATGAACACGGACGCTCGATCCGCAACGAGATCGTGGCCGCGCAGGAAACCATCAGCAACCTGGGCCAGGGCCTGCAAGGGCGAGTGGGCTTGAGCGTGCCCAGCGGCTACGGACAGATGGTGATGTCGGACTGGCTGGTCGAATTCAAGCGCCTGTACCCGGGCATCGTGCTGGATGTGGTGTTCGAAAACCGGATCGACAACCTGCGTGATGAGGTGGACATTGCGATCCGCATCCTGCCCGAGCCGCCGCCACAAATGGTCGCGCGCGAGTTCGGCACCGTGCGTTACCTGGCCTGCGCCTCGCAGGCCTACGTGGCAGCGCATGGCCTGCCCACCGAACTGGCCCAGCTGCGCACCCAGCCGCTGATCACCGCCAACGTGGTGGGGCGGCACCTGTCACTGCGCGGCTACCGGCAAGGCGAGCGCGAGGAGATCATGCTGGCCCCCACCCTGATTTCGGACCACTACCCGTTCCTGCGTCAAGGCATCCTGGCTGGCCTGGGCATCGGGCTGGTGCCTGACTATGTGGTGGAGGACGTGATCGCCAATGGAGAGGTGCTGACCGCGCTCAACGACTACCGCCTGAGCATCTTCGGCACCAACATGTACCTGCTGTACCTGCCCAACCGGCACCAGACCCGGGCGGTACGCACCTGCATCGACTTCCTGATGGACAAGGCCCGCTCGGTCGAGAATTGAACATCGCGGCCACAGAAAACGGATCGGTTCGGCTGATCACAAGGAGCTTGTTTTTACCCGAGCCGCATCAAGCACCCATTGCCCGCGTTTACTGTCGCTCAATCGGCATCGACGGAAGGCAACTTCCAGTCAAGCCAAAGCGTGAGCAGCCTCATTCCGGTGGTGACCAATATGCATGCCGCCACGGCTATCCATTCGGAAGCGCCGAACCACGTCAATGCGGCGTACACAACACCCCCGACTAACGCACACACAGCGTATGGGCGATGATCACGAAAGAGACTGGGAATCTCGTTGCAAACCAAGTCGCGGAGCACGCCGCCAAAAGTCCCTGTGATGACCCCCATCATGATGGCCACCGCTGGTGGTTGACCCAAGGTCCAGGATAAATGCAGCCCAGTGGTACAAAACAAACCCAGTCCCAAGGCGTCAGGAACAGCAAGCAGTTTCTCGCTGCTTTCCAGGTCATGGCGTTTGAGAAAGGTGGCGCATGCCAGGCACAGCAGCAACACCCCCAGCAAAACCACTTGGTGCTCAGCCCAGAAAAAGGGACGGCGATCGATCAGCACATCGCGCAACGTGCCGCCGCCAAAGGCGGCAAGAAACCCGCAAACGCAGATGCCAACAACATCCATGCGTTTGCGCATGGCCGCCAGCACGCCCGAGACAGCGAAAGCAGCGGTTCCCAGGAGCTCCAAGCCCACAAGCGTATGCTGACGAAGTGTCTCGATGGCGATCACAAAGAAGTCCTGGACATTGGATATGACAAAGAAAGTGACATCTGGGCTGGTGCCGGTTCTCTAGACAACGACCCCGAGCTCACCCGCCACAAGTTTCTGGCATCAGCCAGTGATGCCACACTTTTTTCCCACCAAGAAACGAAAAAGCCACCCTGAGGTGGCTGATTCGTTGATTTATATGGTGGGTGATACATGGATCGAACATGTGACCCCTGCCGTGTGAAGGCAGTGCTCTACCGCTGAGCTAATCACCCGTCACTGTTGTGCAGCGAAGACCGCCATTATGCCACAGTTTTTCAGGCAGTCGCCGCGGCACCCAGATTTCGCCAGACGGTCTTGCCGCCGCTGGCCTTGTCCAGCTGGCCGAGCACATCTTCATGGGCCGCCAGCTCCTGTTCATTGGCCGCCAGTACAGGCAACTGAAAACCGCTCAGCTCCACCTTCGCAGACGCCTGACCGGCCACGGACGCTTCTACCGACTCCATGATCAGCGCCTCCTGGCCACGCGTCATGTTGATGTAGACATCGGCCAGCAATTCGGCGTCGAGCAAGGCGCCGTGCAGCGTGCGGCCGGAGTTGTCGACTTCCAGGCGGTCGCACAGGGCATCGAGGCTGTTGCGCTTGCCGGGGAAGATCTCCTTGGCCATGGCCAGAGAGTCGATCACACCGTTCACAAATGTTTTGAACGGCGGTTTGCCCAGCAGTTCCAGTTCCTTGTTGAGGAAGCCCAGGTCAAAGGGTGCGTTGTGGATGATGACTTCAGCATCCTGCATGTATTCCAGGATTTCATCGACCAGTTCGGCAAAGCGGGGCTTGTCCTTGAGGAATTCGTTGCTGATGCCATGCACCCGCAACGCGTCTTCGTGGCTGTCCCGGTCGGGGTTGAAATAGAAGTGCAGGTTGTTGCCGGTCAGCTTGCGGTTGACCAGCTCCACACAACCGAGTTCGATGATGCGGTCGCCGGTCTCGGGTGACAGTCCGGTGGTTTCTGTATCCAGGACGATCTGGCGCATGGTCAGTGGTTTTCCTTGGCGTGGTTGATGGTGTATTTGGGAATTTCCACCACCAGATTGTCGCGCCCCACGATGGCCTGACAGCTCAGGCGCGAGTCAGGCTCCAGGCCCCAGGCACGGTCGAGCAGGTCTTCCTCGGTTTCTTCCATCTCGTTGAGGCTGCGAAAGCCTTCGCGCACGATCACATGACAGGTCGTGCAGGCACAGCTCATGTCGCAGGCATGCTCGATGTGGATGTGGTTCTCCAGCAGGGCTTCGCAGATGCTGGTGCCCGCGGCAGCGGTGATCTCGGCGCCCTGGGGACAGAGTTCGGCGTGGGGAAGGATCTTGATGACCGGCATGGTGTGCGAGTGTTCAAACGTTCTGGATGCTTTGCCCGGCCAGAGCCTTCTGGATGCTCTGGTTCATGCGCTCGGCGGCAAAAGCCTCGGTGCCTTTGGCCAGCGCCTGGGTCTGGTCTTCAAGCGCCTTGGCATCGGTTTCGGTGGCGATGGCTTTTTGCAGCGCGTCCATCAGCCGATCAATGTCTGCGCGCTCTCCGCCCGAGAGCAAATGGCCGTCGGCTTGCAGGGCGCTGCGGGTGGCCAGGAGCATGCGGTCGGCGTCCACACGCGCTTCGACCAGGGCACGCGCCTGCATGTCTTCCTGCGCGGTGGCAAAGCTGTCCTGCAGCATGGTGGCGATCTGCTCGTCACTCAGGCCGTAGGACGGCTTGACGTCGATGCGCGCCTCCACGCCGCTGAGCTGCTCCCTGGCACTGACCTGGAGCAGGCCGTCGGCATCCACCGTGAAGGTCACGCGGATGCGCGCTGCACCTGCCGCCATCGGCGGGATGCCACGCAGCGTGAAGCGCGCCAGGCTGCGGCAGTCCTGCACCAGGTCGCGTTCACCCTGGACCACGTGCAGGGCCAGCGCAGTCTGGCCGTCCTGGTAGGTGGTGAAGTCCTGCGCCATGGCGGTCGGGATGGTCTGGTTGCGCGGCACGATGCGCTCGACCAGCCCGCCCATGGTTTCGATGCCCAGCGACAGCGGAATCACATCCAGCAGCAACAGGTCACCCGCGGCATCGTTGCCTGCCAGCTGGTTGGCCTGGATGGCGGCGCCCAGCGCCACCACCTCGTCCGGATTGAGGTTGTTCAACGGTGCCTGGCCAAAGAAGTCACCCACGGCTTGCTGGATCTGGGGCATGCGGGTGGAGCCGCCGACCATGACCACACCTTTGACTTCTTCTTTGGACAGGCCCGCGTCACGCAGCGCCTTGCGCACGGCCGAAATGCAGCGCTGGGTCAACGCCGCAGTGATATTTTCAAAATCGGTACGGCCCACCTGAAC
>Ga0255220_1000803_pt1 | contig 12013 bp, 11 predicted proteins | sample Miss_Colum_RepB__FD_188423 | JGI IMG/M metagenome (GOLD analysis project Ga0255220, IMG submission 188423) | Freshwater microbial communities from Mississippi River, Louisiana, United States - Miss_Colum_RepB_8d | ecosystem: Environmental > Aquatic > Freshwater > River | place: USA: Louisiana...
AAAGTCATGGCAACAACCGGTGCGAAAAGGGGTGAGCGATTAACCTATCAGTATCGCACGCAGCACGGGCTGCGATGCAGGCAACGCCGGGCTAACGCCCAGCGCCCGCCCGAAGACTCCAGCGGCACAGCCAGTAATGCTCGAGCTCGCGGAATTCGATCGAATCAGCCCAGCCATCCAGTTGCGTGCGCATTTGCGCTGCCTGCGGAAAATTCTTCAGTACCTCGTGCCGAGAGCCGTCCTGAAGGTACCGGATCTGGTAGGTATTGCCCCGCTCATCCGTGCGCCCAAGCGGTGTGCTGCTGCCCGGCACATAGCGATTGTCGAGCATCAGCACGACCGCGCCCGGCTCCAGGCAAGCGGCGAGCGAGGCCAGAAACTGCGGCACCCGCTGCAGCGGCAGATGCGACCACCAAAAACCCGCAAACGCGGCGTCAAAGGACTCGCCTGCCGGGTGCAACGCATAGGCATCCGCAATCCGGTACTCGACGAGCACCGGATCAAGCTGCTTGGCCCGCGCCTCATGCAAGGTCTCGACATTGACGTCGGTGGCCAGCACCCGTTGAGCACTCTTGGCGAGGAACTGCGTCCAGTAGCCGGTGCCGCAGGCAATCTCGAGCACCCGACGCCCGCGCAGCAGCGATGGAATCTCGCGCTCGAGCTGGCGCAGATCGGACTGGCGCTCCGGCTTGTCGTAGATGCGCTCGTATTCGCGGGCACGCGCCGCATAGTAGGCACGCATCGCAACATCATCGGGCGCAGCCGCAGCCATTGGATCGCCCCGGTCGGGATTCATGCCAATGCACTCGCCGACGGCGCAGGCTACAGCCCCTCGACCATCACAAGTCGGGAGTTCGAGGCCTTGCGGCGGATTTCCTTCAATGGCCGGTACTCGGGCGAGTCGTACCAGGCCTTCAGGCGCTCGACGCTCGGAAACTCCAGGATCACCGCACGACGCGGCTGCCAGTCGCCCTCGAGCACCTCGGTGGCACCGCCGCGGGCAGCATAGCGCCCGCCGTATGCGGCGATCGTCGCCGGCACACCGGCGCGGTATTGCTCATACAGAGCGGGATCGGTCACTTCAACATCGGCGATCAGGAATGCGGGCATGCTTGGTCTCCAGTCACGGCAGGATCTTCCCCGACACGTGCGGGCCGCTGCCGCACCTCGGATCGCATCGTGGTCATCATGCGCCAGGCGTTCATCGGGGTCAGCGCGCCCCCCGGATCGCGCTCAGCGGGTCGCCTTCCGGGTCTTGAGCAGGTTCAGCATGCCCTCCAGGCCCAGGATGTAGCTATAGGTGCCCAACCCGTACACCACGCCGGTGGCGGCCTTCGCCACCACACAGGGAATGCCCCGCGCCTCGACGTTGCTCATATGAACCTCCACATAAGGCAACTCGGCGCTGCGCACACAATCGGCCAGCGCATGGCCGGCGTAATTGAAGCCGGCCGGATTCATCACCAGCCCATCGAAACCTTCGTCGAGCGCCGCATAAATGCGGTTGATCGCCTCGCCCTCGACATTGGTGTAGAAAATTTCCAGTTGATAGCCCTTGTCGCGGGCATGATCCATCAGCATGGCGTCGAGCTGGGCGGCTGTCGTCGTCCCGTAGAACTCGGGCTGGCGCTTGCCCAGATGGACCATGTTTGCGCCTTGAATCAGCAAGATCTTGTGCATCATCGAAATTCCGGGTTTGACCTCAACGGTCTTGTCAACAATTCAATCGCCGGTCGCTGACCGCCGCGCGGATGGGGCCAACACCTCAAAGGTCTGCCGCGTACCTGGCCAGCATGACTTCCTGACTCTCGGCAGGTTCGCTTGAGCCGATCTGATCGCGGATCATCTGGTTCATCGTCGGCAGCGCACTGCGCTCAATTCTCGCCTGCTCCGACCACAGCCTGGAACGCATCAGGGCCTTGGCGCAGTGCAGATAGGCCTCGCGCACCTGCACCTCGACGAGCACTCGCGGGGTGCGCTTGTCATCGGCAAAGCCAGCCAGCAATTGTGGATCGGACACGACCCGGGCATCGCCGTTAACCCGCAGGGTTTCGTCGACACCGGGGATCATGAACAGCATGCCGATACGGCCTTGCGCAATGATGTTACCCAGCGTATCGAGCCGGTTGTTCCCCGGAGAGTCGGGCAACAATAAGGTGTGCGCATCGCGCACCCGCACGAACCCGGGCGCACCGCCCCGCGGGGACGCGTCCAGCATGCCGTCAGCGCCCAGGCTGGCAAGCACCACAAACGGCGATAGCGCGACATACCGTTGGCAATGCAGATCGAGATGGTCGAGTTGTTTGCGAAGCGCGCGCTCGGTCGCATCCGGATACAGCGCACGCAGCGCCTGCTGATCGTCGATTGTCACGATGGTTTCCTGGAGTATTCTTGACAACGCTCAATGACACGCCTGACGGGCGCACATCGGCAGCGCTGCCGACGACCGCCATAATGCCCGGCCGGCGCGTTATCGCAAAGCTTCCATCCCGGCAAAATCGACTGCCGCCGTAACCTGGGTTTGTTTGCCTTTCGCGGCTCAATCGGGTAAACAGCAAGCGGCTTCCGAAAGCAGACACCATAGAGTGCCGACCTTCAACCAAAGAAAGGAGACATGTGATGAACCGCAAGGCTCGAATCACGACTCTCGCCCTTGTTGCCTTGACAGCTGGCGCGCTCAGCGCCGGGGCCGCTCACGCCGAAAAAGCTGGCGGCATCCTGAAGATGCATCATCGCGACAACCCTGGCAGCGCATCGATCCATGAGGATGCGTCTTATTCCACCAATATTCCGTTCATGGGCCTGTACAACAATCTGGTTATCTATGACCAGTCAGCGGCCCAAAACAGCATTGACACCATTGTCCCCGAGCTGGGCACCAGCTGGCAGTGGAATGCCGACAAGACCAAGCTGACCTTCAAACTGCGCGAGGGCGTCAAATGGCACGATGGCAAACCGTTCACTGCCAAGGACGTGCAATGTACCTTCGACCTGCTGCAGGGAAAAGGGGACAATAAGCTGCGCCAGAATCCACGCAAGGCCTGGTATAGCAATCTCGAGAGCGTCAGTGTCAACGGCGACTTTGAGGTCACATTCAACCTGATTCGCAAGCAGCCAGCCTTCATCGCGCTGCTCGCCTCGGGATACACGCCGATTTACCCATGCCACGTCGATGCGGGCAAAATGCGCACGAATCCGATCGGCACCGGTCCGTTCAAGTTCGTCGAGTACAAGCGCAATGAATCGATTAAGGTGACCCGCAATCCGGATTACTGGAAAAAGGGTCGCCCGCTGCTCGATGGCATCGAGTACACGATCATCCGCAACCGCTCCACAGCCGCTCTGGCGTTCGTGTCCGGCAAGATCGACATGGGTTTCCCGATGGCGTTCACACCGGCGATGGTGCGCGACGTCAAAAAACAGGTTCCGGACGCGATCTGTGAGATTCAGACAACCAATGTCGCAACGAATCTGATCGTCAATCGGGACTCCCCTCCGTTTGATAACGCGGACGTGCGGCGCGCGATGGCACTGGCTCTGGATCGCAAGTCCTTCATCGATATCCTGTACGAAGGAAACGCCGAGATCGGCGGCGCGATGCTGCCGCGCCCCAACGGTGTTTGGGGTATGCCGGCCGAGCTGTTGCGCACGATGCCTGGCTACAACCCGGACGTGAAGGCCAATCGGGACGAAGCGCGCGCCTTGATGAAAAAAGCGGGCTATGGTCCTGACAAGCGCTTGAAGGTCAAGGTATCGACCCGCAATATCGCGATTTATCGCGACCCGGCCGTGATCCTGATCGACCAGCTCAAGGATATCTACATCGATGGCGAGTTGGAGGTCGTGGAAACCCCGAACTGGTTTCCGAAGGTGGCCCGCAAGGACTACGCAGTCGGCTTGAACCTGACCGGCAGCGCGGTTGACGATCCTGACCAGAACTTCTACGAGAACTACTCGTGCGGATCGCAGCGTAACTACACGCAGTACTGCAACAAAGAGCTCGAGAAGCTGTTCGATGCGCAATCGATGGAATCAGACGTCGAAAAGCGCAAAGCGATCGTCTGGGAGATCGATAAGAAGCTACAGGAGGACGTCGCCCGCCCGATCATCCTGCACTCGCGCGAAGGCACCTGCTATCGACCGTACGTGAAGGGCATCACCGTGATGTCGAACAGTTCGTACAACGGCTATCGCTACGAAAACATCTGGCTGGATAAGTGATCTTCTGACCGGAGCCTGCCGGTGCGCCGGCAGGCGATCCTGATAGAGGAAACGAAGGAGCGAGCTTGGGTACGTATCTGGTGCGCAGATCCCTGCTGATGATTCTGACCTTGTTCGGAATCTCGGTGGTGATATTCACGCTGTTGCGCGTTGTTCCGGGTAATGTGGTCGACATCCTGTTCGAAGCCGCAGGCTTCGTCGACGAGGCCGAAAAAGCCCAGATCGAAAAGGATCTCGGGCTGGACCGACCTCTTTATGTGCAATACGCGAGCTGGATCGCAGGCCTTGCACAGGGCGATCTGGGCTACTCATACGCCTCAGAAAAACCGGCCATTGAGGAAATTGCCCCGAGAATTCCGGTCACGACCAAGCTTGCGGTGCTCGCCCTCTTGTTTTCCGTCATCATGGGCGTTCCACTGGGTGTCATCAGTGCTGTCAGGCAAAACTCCGGGGTGGACTATATGTTCCGGCTGGTTAGTCTGAGCGGGTTGTCCTTTCCATCATTCTGGCTCGGTTTGCTCACACTGATGGTGTTCGTCGGTGCCACCGGAAATCTGCCGATCTATGACGCCGAAACCGAGAGTTTCTGGGATGCACTGCTGATGTACAGTGTTCCAGCGGCGATCGTCGGCTTTCGCAGTTCTGCTCTGATCATGCGCCTGACCCGCTCGTCGATGCTCGAAGTGATGCGCCAGGACTACATTCGTACCGCACGTGCGAAGGGCGCAAGCAGGAATTCTGTCAATTATCGGCATGCGTTGCGCAATGCGCTGTTACCGGTGGTGACCATTGTCGGTATCGAAGCCGCGTTTCTGATTGGTGGGCTGATCGTCACCGAAACAGTCTTCAACATTCCAGGAATCGCACGCTTCCTGGTTGAAGCGATCCAGTGGCGCGACTATCCGATCGTGCAAAACCTTGTGATGTTCGCTGCGGTTGTTGTGGTCGTGGTCAATTTCATCGTCGACCTTTTGTACGCAGTACTGGATCCGAGAATTCGCTATGGCGACTGACGCTGAGAACGCCGACCACTCCGCTCGGCTTGCCAAGGCTGGTGCCCATGTTGACAGCAAACTGGGCGAACTGGTTTTCCTCGCAAAGCGTTATCCGTTGGGCGCGATTGGCGCTTTGATCGTCGCGGTGTTCGTGTTTGCGGCCCTGTTCGCCGAACTGATCACGATCCATGACCCGCTGGATACGGACGCCGAACTATCGCTGACGGCTCCGGGTGCCGAGCACTGGCTCGGCGCCGACAATTTCGGACGCGATGTCTACAGCCGGATCGTGTTTGGCGCGCGCATTTCGCTGGCGGTCGGGCTGGGTTCGACCCTGCTTGGATGCCTGCTCGGCGTCGTGCTGGGCTTGGTGTCCGGCTACATGTCTGGCTGGGTCGACCTGGTGGTTCAGCGGGTGAGTGACATCATGCAAGCGCTGCCCCTGTTGGTGCTGGCACTGGTGATGGCAGCCGCCCTTGGTCCGTCGCTGGAAAACACGATCATCGCGATTGCGATCCCGATCATCCCGCACGTGGCCAGGGTGATCCGGGCCAATACGCTGGCGCTGCGCGAGCAACCGTTTGTGGAAGCTGCGCGTGCGGTCGGCATGAGCGACTTCCGGATCGCGGTGCGTCACGTGCTTCCCAACACCCTCGCGCCACTGATCGTGCTGGGCACCGCGCAACTGGGCTCGGCGATTCTGACGGAAGCCTCGCTGTCCTTCTTGGGCCTGGGCATCCCGGAACCCTTCCCTTCCTGGGGTCGCATGCTGTCTGAATCGGCGGCCGAATACGTACGCACCGCACCGTGGCTCGTGATCTTCCCGGGATTGGCGATCAGTCTGGTCGTGTTCGGCACCAACCTGATGGGCGATGCCCTTCGCGATCTTCTTGATCCGAGGCAAAGAACGTGAGCGCCGCGCCAACCACCGGCGAGACGATTCTCGACGTCGCCGGGCTGAAGACCTATTTCTATACGCGGGCTGGCATCGTCAGAGCGGTCGAAGACCTGTCGTTTACGCTCAAGCGCGGCGAGACGCTGGCAATCGTCGGCGAGTCTGGTTGCGGCAAAAGCATGACCGCCCTGTCGCTGATGCGCTTGATCCCAGAACCCCCGGGGCGGATCGCCGCCGGCAGCGTTGTGCTCGAAGGCCGCGACCTGTTGAAACTGGACGAGGAGTCAATGCGTCAGGTGCGCGGCAACGAGATCTCGATGATCTTCCAGGAGCCGATGACCTCGCTGAACCCGGTGCTGACCGTCGGCAATCAGATCGGCGAGACGCTGCGCTTGCACCAGAGGCTGCCCGAGGCCCAGATCAAGGCGCGCACGATCGAGATGCTGCGCCTGGTCGGGATCCCGGAGCCCGAACAACGGGCTCGCGAGTACCCGCATCAGCTTTCCGGCGGCATGCGCCAGCGGGTGATGATCGCGATTGCGCTGGCATGCAATCCGAAAGTGCTGATCGCCGACGAGCCGACCACCGCGCTCGATGTGACAATTCAGGCGCAGATCATCAACCTGATGATCGACCTGCAACGAGAACTCGGCACTGCGCTGATCCTGATCACGCACGATTTGGGCGTGGTCGCCGAGACCGCCCAGCGCGTGATCGTCATGTATGCGGGGCGCAAGGTCGAGCAAGCCAGTGTCGAGGCGATCTTCGATCGCCCGATGCATCCGTACACCCGCGGCCTGCTCGATTCGGTTCCACATCTGACCTCGATCAGCGGTGACGAGGCTCCGGAACATCTGAACGAAATCCCCGGCATGGTGCCGGCGTTGTCGAACCTGCCGCAGGGATGCGCCTTTGCGCCACGCTGCAAGTTCGCTGACGATCAGTGCACCGCCCAATATCCACCGTTCGAGCGCAAGGGTGACGGCCACTGGGCCGCTTGCTGGCATTCGGACCGGCTGGGTGGAGACAGCAATGCCTGATCCGGTGCTTGAAGTCACCGATCTGAAGAAGCACTACCCGATCAAAAAGGGGTTGCTGCGACGTACGGTCGGCAATGTCTATGCGGTCGACGGGATCACCTTTTCGGTCGCCGAAGGTGAGACCCTGGGACTGGTCGGCGAATCCGGCTGTGGCAAGTCCACTGCCGCACGCGCGGTGATGCGGCTGGTCGAACCGACCTCCGGTTCGATCAAGCTCGAAGGCCAGGAAATCGCACATCTGGGCAAGAAGGAAATGCGCCCCTTCCGTCGCCAAATGCAGATTGTTTTCCAGGATCCGTTCGCGTCGCTGGATCCGCGCATGACGGTCGGCGATATCGTCGGCGAGCCCTTGCAGGTGCATGGCATCGCGCGTGCTAGCGAGTTGGCCGATCGGGTTGCTGGCCTGTTTACGCAGGTGGGTCTGCGCGCCGAACAGATGAAGCTGTTTCCGCACCAGTTCTCCGGCGGTCAGCGCCAGCGGATCTGCATCGCTCGCGCCCTTGCGCTGAACCCGAAGCTGATCGTCGGCGATGAACCGGTCTCGGCGCTGGACGTCTCGATCCAGGCGCAGGTGATCAACCTGCTGGTCGATCTGCAGCAGGAAAAGAAATTGTCTTACCTGTTCATTGCGCATGACCTCGCCGTGGTCGAACATATCAGCCATCGGGTCGCGGTGATGTACCTGGGCAAGATCGTCGAGTACGCGGACAAGAAGACGCTGTTCAGCCATCCGCTGCATCCATACACCGAGGCGCTGCTGTCGGCGGTCCCGATCCCGAATCCGAAGATCAAGCGCAAGAAACAGATACTGGTCGGGGATGTGCCCAGCCCGGTCAATCCGCCGCCGGGATGCTCATTCCACACCCGCTGCCCGCACGCGATGCCGCGCTGCAGGAGCGAGGTGCCACAATTGCAGGAAATGAGCACCGGCAACTGGGTGGCCTGCCATCTGCATCAGGGCGGCAAAGCGGTCGCTGCCTGACGGCTCGGGCCAGAATCAATCGCGGGTGAGGAACTCCGGCACCGCGACAGCACGACGGGTCGCCTTGTCGATCAGCACAGCGACCAGTTCGGCACCCGCGATCGGGGCATGATCCTGCAGGCGGTAGATCTGATGCAGCAGGCGAATCGTCTTGCCCTGGATCGGGCCGACTCGCGACAGCAGCACCAGCACGTCGCCGACACGCGCCTGCTGATGATGATCCAGTCGTAGCTCGAGTGCCGCGCGACCATAGCCACGTTCCCTGAGCCAGTTCACGCCAGCCCCTGCCCGCTCCCAGACATGGCCGGCGGCATCGGCCAGCATCGCGGCCAGATGCTGCTCGGTGAGCGCGCCGCCGGTCGTGCACTGAGCCATCGTCACCCAGTTGCGCCCTGCCGCAAACGCCCCTGCATCGAGCATGTGCTGGTACGACACAGCAGGCGCGTAGGCGTTGTCGACACTGCGCGACAAGGCATCGGCAACCACAGTCTCGGATACCTGCTCCACCTGGGCACGATCGGCCTGCGGGCTTGGTGCATCCAGCGCGGTGGCGATCAGCTTGCCATCGCCGACATGACGCATCAGATGCACCAGTGATCCTTGGTGCGCACCATCGCTGATCCGACCGGTCTCGATCATGAAGATATCGCCGGCCACCAGCTCGGCATGAAAGCGCATCAGTCGCGACCGCGGAGCCGGCGCATCCACCGGTTCGCCTCCGGTCATGCCGGCGAAGCGCGCCGCCAGGTCGAACTGCATGCAGTAAAACTGCACGTTCCAGTGGTCATTGGAGTCGCACTGCCACGCACCGACGGTGCCATGTTGTGTCTCGGTCAGTTTCGGATGCTGGATTTTTGTCATCGAGGCGGCCCTTGCCGGTGCTGAACCTGTCTGGTGCATTATCGCGCGAGGATGCGAACGCATCCCAGCCTGCACGCCAGGATCTTTTCTGTCAAAGTCGGCGGCATCGCCAAGAGATATCCTCGATTCATGATCGCGCAGACCCTCCCTCCGAACGACGAAGGCCATGCCCTTCGCAACGAACCCTGGTACCTGCCGCAGCGCGACGAGATCGCCCTGTTCGACGCCGCCTACGCGGCGCGCCTGCCGGTGTTACTCAAAGGTCCAACCGGCTGCGGCAAGACCCGCTTCGTCGAGCACATGGCGTGGCGGCTTTATCGCCAGCAGCGCAGCGCGCGCAGGCAGCTCGATATTCCGCTGCTGACAGTCGCCTGCCATGAAGACCTGACCGCGACCGATCTGGTCGGCCGCCATCTGCTGGCCGGCGATCAGACGGTCTGGATGGACGGCCCGCTGACCCGCGCGGTACGTAGCGGCGCCATCTGTTATCTGGACGAAGTGGTCGAGGCACGCAAGGACACCACGGTGGTGGTGCATGCACTGTCGGACCATCGCCGGCTGCTGCCGATCGAAAAAACTGGCGAGCTGCTCGATGCGCACCCGGACTTTCTGCTGGTGATCTCCTACAACCCGGGGTACCAGAGCGTTCTGAAGGACTTAAAACCCTCGACGCGGCAACGCTTCGTCAGCATCGAGTTCGACTACCCTGCGCCCGAGCAGGAAGCGATGATCATCGCGCACGAAAGCGGAGCCGAGCCGCAGCTCGCGCAAACGCTGGCGCGGATCGGCCTGATGGTGCGCAACCTGAAGGAGCATGGCTTCGAGGAAGGCGTCAGCACACGACTGCTGGTCTACGCGGCGCAGCTCACGGTTGGCGGCATCGAACCGCGACGCGCCTGCGATGTCGCAATCGCCCGTGCGGTCACCGATGATCGCGATGTGCAACAGGCGATCGCCGAGATCGTCGACATCGTGCTGCCGTGAGTGATCCGGTTGCGCTGGTCGACGCGCAGCGGGTGCTTGGCCTGTTTGCGCAGGGGATCGGCGGGCGCTATCTGCATCTGAAGCCGACGCAGTCGCTGGGCGGCAGCTTCAGGCCGCAAAGCGTGACCACCGACGGCGCGGCGATCTTTCTGCCCGAACAGGTCGACTTGTTCGAAACGCGCCGCGACAACCTCGGCTTTTACCGGATCGCGGTACTGCACCAGATTGGTCTGATCGAGGCCGGCACCTATGCGTTCACGCTGGAGACGGCGCGCGAACGCATCCCCGGCCTGCCCGCCGAACGGCCGCGCCTGGGCGATGCTGGGGTCGGACTGGCCCGGTTTTTCGGGCTGTGGCCGCAGCCCTCGCTGATGCGCCTGCTGTTCATGCTGTGCGAGGATCTGCGCATCGACCGGCGGATCGCGCGCCTGTACCCGGGCGCACGATCAGACCTCGCACGCGCGATGCGCCACGCGCTTGCGCAGCGCCCGGCGTTCGAGACGCTGTCCTTGCGTGCGGCGCGCCTGGAAGCGCTGCTTCGGTACACGCTCGGCGTGCCGCGAGCCGCCGCCTGCGAGGCCTTGCAGGCGCTCGATCCGCATGGGCCACTGCCGGCCATGCTCGATGCGCTGGACGCGCTCGAGCCGCGCTGTGCCGATGTCTACGACAGCGCCCAGGCGGCGCTGCGCTGCTATCGGCTTGTGGCCGGGCTTGCGGCGATCGAGACCGATGAGGATCCGGACGCGTCAGATCCTGGCCAGCGTTCGAGCTCCGCCGCGCCGGCGCCCCCGGGTCCCGGTCAAGCCACGCCGGACGAAGACGAACCCGTCGACGACTATCCCGACATTGAGTTTCGCGGCGAGGTGATGCCCGAACTGGTGCAACGCCAGATGCGTGCGGCGCAGATCGAAGCGCAGTTAGCCAACGCGGGCGTGGGCAGCATCGATCCACAACAGGTGACTGACCAGGGCGAACGCCAGATGCGCAGGCAGCTCGAGGCCGACCGGGTTGCGCTGTATCGGGCGTTCGGACATCTGGACGCCGGCAGCCGCAGCTTTCTGATCGACGAGTGGGACTTTCACGGACAGCGCTATCTGCGTGGCTGGTGCCGGCTGTTCGAGCGCAGGCTCAAGGGGGAGGATTTCGAGTTCATCGACCGGGTTCGCCAGCGGCATGGCGCGCTGGCGCGGCGCATCAAGCGCCAGTTCATGTCGATGCGTCCGGAGTCCTACCGGCGTGAGCGCCCGGTGCGCGATGGTGAGCAACTCGAGATCGATGCGCTGGTCGAGCAAGTCGTTCGCCGACGTACCGGACAGCCCCCCGACGATCGGGTCTACATGCGGCGCGAGCGTGGCCAGCGCGAAGTCGCCTGCGCGCTGCTGCTCGACATGAGTGCATCCACCGACTACCCGGTGCCGCAGCCAACTTCCGCAGGCGAGGACATCGCAGCCGACACCACCGGCGGGCGGCAGGATCCGGCCGAAGAAGAGGATCCGTATCTTTGGGCAGCACAGCGCAGTCCCGACGATATCGCTGCCGAGCAGCCCGAGCCGCGACGGGTGATCGACGTCGCGCGCGAATCGCTGGCGCTGATGTGCGAGGCGCTCGATACGCTGGGCGACAGCCATGCGGTGTACGGATTTTCCGGCTACGGACGCGACGAGGTGGAGTTCTACGTCGCCAAGGAGTTCACCGAAAAACTCGGCGCACGCAGCTGGGCGGCGATTGCCCAGATGAAGCCGCGACGCTCGACCCGCATGGGAGCGGCAATCCGCCATGCCAGCGCCAAGTTGCGTGCGCACGAGGCGCGCACCCGGCTGCTGATCGTGATCTCGGACGGATTCCCCGAGGATCACGACTATGGCCCGGACCGCAACGACCATGAATACGGCATCCAGGACACCGCGCTTGCCCTGCGCGAGGCTGAGCGCGATGGCGTGCGCACTTTCTGCGTCACGGTCGATCGGGCCGGTCGCGACTACCTGCGCCGGATGTGCGAGCCGGATCGCTACATGGTCATTGATGAAATCGAGGA
>Ga0255220_1000804_pt1:0-2500 | contig 12000 bp, 5 predicted proteins | sample Miss_Colum_RepB__FD_188423 | JGI IMG/M metagenome (GOLD analysis project Ga0255220, IMG submission 188423) | Freshwater microbial communities from Mississippi River, Louisiana, United States - Miss_Colum_RepB_8d | ecosystem: Environmental > Aquatic > Freshwater > River | place: USA...
CGATCTTGATCAGGATGCGTTCCTTGGGGATGCCGGCGGCGGCGTAGAGCGCGATCAGCTCCTTGGCCTTGGCGACCGTGGCGGCCTTGTCGAACGAGAGACGGGCGTCGACCTCGGTCGACACGCGTCCGGGCACGATCTTCAGGATTTCCGTGCCGAAGGCGATGAGCAGCGCGTCCACCGCGGCCGCCACGCCCTTGGAGCGGTTGTCCTGGGCGGCCTTGTCGAGCAGGGCCTTGTATTCCGGCATCTGCACGGCCTTGAGGATCAGGCTCGGGTTGGTGGTGGCGTCCAAGGGCTTGAAGGCCTTCATGGCCGCGAAGTCGCCGGTGTCGGCGACGACCTTGGTGTGCTGTCGGAGCTGCTCGAGGGCGTTCATGGTGAGGGCGTCCGAGGTTGTCGGGCCCGCCGTGCTTGTCCAGCCCGACCCGGCGCCCGCCGTCTCCGCTTGTTTCCGGGCCGACCTCGCACAGATTGGGCCCATGCGCATCAAGGTCAGGGAGGCGTTGGCGTCCGAAACGCCGCCGGGAGAGATCACCGTCTGCGGGTGGGTGCGGACGCGGCGCGACGCCAAGGGCTTCTCCTTCGTCGAGATCAACGACGGCTCCTGCCTGCGCAACCTGCAGGCCGTCGTCGACCATGCCGTGCCGGGCGCGGAGGGCATCGCCTCCGTCCTCACCGGCGCTTCCGTGGCCGTCGAAGGCCGTCTTGTGCCTTCGCCCGCCAAAGGCCAGCGTTGGGAGCTCCAGGCGACCGCCTTCCGACTCCTCGGCGAAGCCGACGCGACTTTCCCCCTGCAGAAGAAGGGGCACACCGCGGAGTTCCTCCGCAGCATCCCGCATCTGCGGGCCCGCACCAACCGCATCGGGTCGACGCTGCGCGTGCGCAGCCGCCTGGCGATGGCCGTCCATGAGTTCTTCCAGGCCCGTGGCTTCGCCTACGTGCACACCCCGGTGATCACCGCAAGCGACTGCGAGGGGGCCGGCGAGCTCTTCCGCGTGACCACGCTGGACTTCGGCGCCCCGCCCAGGGGCGCGGACGGGGCGGTGGACTGGGCCGCCGATTTCTTCGCGCGCCAGGCCTTCCTCACCGTCTCAGGTCAGCTTGAGGCCGAGACCCTCGCCTGCGCCCTCGGCGACGTTTACACCTTCGGGCCGACCTTCCGGGCGGAGAATTCGCAGACCAGCCGTCATGCGAGCGAGTTCTGGATGATCGAGCCCGAGATGGCTTTCTGCGACCTCGCCGGCGACATGGACTGCGCGGAGGCGCTGGTGAAGCATCTCGTGCGCGCCGCCCTGGAGCGCTGCCCGGAGGAGCTGGAATTCTTCAACGCCTACGTCGACAAGGGCCTGCTGGAAAGGCTCCGCCTCGTCGCCGAGCGCCCGTTCGCGCGGATCACCTACGGCGAGGCCGTCGCCCTGCTGCAGGCCTCCGGCCGCGCGTTCGAATATCCCGTCGCCTGGGGCGAGAACCTCCAGTCCGAGCATGAACGCTGGCTGACCGAGGAGCATTTCCGGGGGCCCGTCACGGTGCGTGACTACCCGGCCGCGGCCAAGCCCTTCTACATGCGGCAGAACGATGACGGACGAACCGTCGCCGCCATGGACGTCCTCGTGCCCGGCGTGGGCGAGATCGTCGGGGGCAGCCAGCGCGAGGAGCGTCCGGAACGTCTTGCGGCCGCGATGAAGGCGCACGGACTCGACCTGGACTCCTACCGCTGGTATCTGGACCTTCGCCGTTACGGCACGGTGCCCCACGCGGGCTTCGGCCTGGGCTTCGAGCGCATGCTCATGTTCGTCACCGGCGAGGCCAACATCCGGGACGTGACCGCCTTCCCCCGGACTCCCGGGCACGCCTGAGGTCAGCGCGCGCCGGCGATCTCGAGCAGCGCGCGGGCGGTGGCGCAGTTGTGCCGCACCATCTGCAGCGTCCGCTCCTGCGTCTTGCCGTCCGAGGACGTCTTGGCCGGAGTCAGGATGGGCGAGGTGGACGCCGCCATGCCGAGGGCGTTGCCGCGGTCGTCGAGGATCGGCCCGCCGCTGGACCCGCCCCCGTAATCGGCCGAAATCTGCATGAACACCGCGCCCTGCCGTTCCGCGCCGTCCAGGCGCGCGAAGCGCGTGAGGATGCCGTCGGTCAGGCAGCCGAAGCCGCTGGACGGATTGCCGTAGCAGAGCACGCGCGTGCCCGCCGGCGCGTCATCGCGCAGCGGCAGCGTCGCGAGCGGTCCGCCTGAACCCGGGTCCACGCGCAGCAGCGCGACATCGTGCGACCGCCGGGCGGCGAGCACCTCGACCACCGGCAGGAAGCGTCCGTCGTGCGTGAGCGCGCCCATGGCTTCCGCGGTCTCGTGCGCCGCCACGTGGTGGTTGGTCGCGATGACGCCGGAGGCGTGCACGGCGAAGCCGCTGGACCAGCTGGGATGCCAGCGGTCGCATTTGCCGCACTTGTAGACCGAACAGATCAGCACGCCGGCCCGCGCCGCGCGCTGGTAGGATTC
>Ga0255220_1000804_pt1:10000-12000 | contig 12000 bp, 5 predicted proteins | sample Miss_Colum_RepB__FD_188423 | JGI IMG/M metagenome (GOLD analysis project Ga0255220, IMG submission 188423) | Freshwater microbial communities from Mississippi River, Louisiana, United States - Miss_Colum_RepB_8d | ecosystem: Environmental > Aquatic > Freshwater > River | place: USA...
CCAACAAGACCCGTTTGCCTGGGGCGTTTCCGCGTGTTTGCTGGGAATCCGATGAGACGAGCCATCATCCTGTTAAAAAGTAGTCAAAAAACGGCCTGTGAATAATTATGTTCCGCAAGTGTTTTCAAACCAGTATCTTGCGTAACGACACTACATTTAGTGGCTGAAAGTATTTGCAGACCCTACATCTAGTTCATAACTCCTAATCATACCACCGCCCAAGCGGCCGGCTCCCGGCCTCTGAGGGACCTTTTCTCTCCGATTACTAAAGCAAAACACCTACATGGAACCCACCAAAACTTCCCGCGAAACGACCGTCATCACGGTCGGCACCAAGTCCTTCGTCCTGGATCGCGAGAAGGCCGAGCAGGCCTTCGCCGCCAAGCGCGTCATCAACGGCCGTGAGACGATGTTCTTCAACATCCTCCCGCTGAAGTACCAGTGGGCGTACGACCTCTACCGCACGATGAAGAACAACCATTGGGAGCCCGAGGACATCCCGATGCAGAAGGACTGCGAGCAGTGGCGCGACCAGAGCGGACAGATCAGCGAGATCGACCGCTGGATCGTGAAGATGGCCATCGGCTACTTCTCGGCCGCCGAAGGCATCGTCGGCGACAACATCATCCACGTGGTCCGCGAGGTCGTGACCGCGCCCGAGCTCAAGCTCGTCCTCGGCCGTCACGCGCACGAGGAGAACATCCACGCCGATTCGCTCGTCTACATGATCTCCTCGCTGGGCATCAACCCGCACGAGTGCGAGGCGATGTTCGAGGACATCCCGACGATCGCGAAGAAGGCCGCCTTCGTCGTCAACAACTCCCGCGCGCTGCGCCGCAAGCTCGACCTCACCACGCTCGAGGACCGGCAGGCGCTCGCCAAGAACATGTTCCTCTTCGGACAGTGCATGGAGGGCACGCAGTTCTACGGACTCTTCGGCATGGTCCTCTCGCTCTACCGCCAGAACAAGTTCCCGGGCATCGGCCAGATGTTCCGTTACACGCTCCGCGACGAGTCCAACCACATCGACCTCTTCCGCCAGCTCTTCAGCGAGCTCGTCAAGGAGAACCCCGACGTCTGGACGCCCGCCTTCAAGGAGGAGCTCCGTCAGCTCATGGCCGAGGCCGTGTCCCTGGAGAAGGAGTTCATCCGCGACTGCCTCCCGGTCAACGGAATCGGGCTCTCCTCCAAGGAGTTCGAGCAGTACATCGACTACATCGCCGACCGTCGCCTCCGCAACTGCGGCCTCGACCCGCTGCAGGCCGAGACGAACAACCCCTTCCCCTGGCTCTCCGAGATGATGGACCTCAAGAAGGAGCAGAACTTCTTCGAAGGCCGTGTCACCGAATACCAGAAGACCGGAGCCCTCGAGACCGCTCCCGACAACGAGCTCTGAGCCCGCCCGCGCCGGCCTCCGACGTCACCCCCTCCGCGTCGAAGGCCGGCAACGCTTCATCCCACTCACCCCCTCCACGACCCGTCACCGCCTTCCGGCGCGCACCCGTCGCGCCACCACCTTCCTTTCTCCCCCGCTCCCACGCACCGAACACCTTCCATGAAATCCGAACTCCCTTTCTTCCGCACCGACCTCGCCCTCAAGAACGCCGTCCGCGCGCCCCTCGAATCCAAGCCCCGTTTCAACTGGCGCGAATCGCTCCCGGGCGGCCTCGGCGACCAGGGCGAGCGCGTCGCCGACCTCGTCGGCCAGGCCCTCACCGACCTCCTCACCTCCCGCGAGGTGAAGGACATCTTCAACGATGACAACCGGCGCTTCGTCGCCGCCATCGCCTGCGAGGTCGCCCAGAAGGTCGCGCAGCTCGGCGACCAGGTGACCGAGGCCCGCGTCTACCAGATCGTCGAGGAGGCCCTCGTCCGCCACGGCAAGCACGACCTCGCCAAGGCCATCCTCTTCTCCAAGGACCACGTCGCCGGCTCCGGCGAACTGCCCGCCGTCACCACCCGACTCGTCCGCCGCAACGGACAGTTCGTGCCCTGGAATC
>Ga0255220_1000810_pt1 | contig 11940 bp, 10 predicted proteins | sample Miss_Colum_RepB__FD_188423 | JGI IMG/M metagenome (GOLD analysis project Ga0255220, IMG submission 188423) | Freshwater microbial communities from Mississippi River, Louisiana, United States - Miss_Colum_RepB_8d | ecosystem: Environmental > Aquatic > Freshwater > River | place: USA: Louisiana...
CCGTCTTGCAGCGCCACGGCAAGACGGTGCTGTTGATTGCGCACCGCATGAGCACCGTGCGCATGGCCGATCAGATCTGTGTGTTGGCCGAGGGCCGGGTGATCGAGTCGGGCACGCACGACGCGCTGATGGCGCGCCAGGGCGCCTACGCCCAGCTCGTGCAGCGCCAGCAATAAGCCCGGCGCGCAGGCTCAGTCCTGCGCGCGCTTTTTGACCGATTTCTGCTTGGGTTTGACGCGCTTGAGCTGGCCGCCCGGGGTCAGGCGCTGGTTGCCCAGCACCCGCACCACGCGCACCTCGGGGCGTTGACCGCCGCGCTTGCTGTACTTGAGCACCTTGACCTCGCGCGGGCCGGGCATGCGGTCCTCGTCGGGCGTGCGCACCTTCTCGGGTTGCGGTCGCCAGAGCACCAGCAGCTTGCCGATGTGCTGGATCGGCGCGGCGTTGAGCTCGTCGGCCAGCTTCTGGTACATGGCCTCGCGCGCGCTGCGGTCGTCGCCCAGCACACGGATCTTGATGAGGCCGTGCGCATTGAGCGCGGCGTCGGCTTCCTTGATCACGGCAGGGGTCAGCCCATCGTTGCCAATCATGACAACGGGGTCGAGGTGGTGGGCGTCGGCGCGATGAACTTTGCGCTCGGCCACAGTCAATTGAATTTGGGGCATGCCCCGATTATCCCCGCAATGTCAAGCTGCGCCAGCCCCGGCCCCCAGCAGGTGGTCGGCACAGGCCGCCAGATCGGCAAAATCGCCGCCGGGCCCCACCTGCCAAGCCTGGGCAAGCCCTGCGGCCCGGCCGGCCTGCACATCGCTGGGCCGGTCGCCAATCATGATCGACGCGGCCAGATCCAGGCCCAGCTCGCGCGCAGCGCGCAGCAGCAGGCCCGGCTGTGGCTTGCGGCAATCGCAGCCGGGTGTGGCGCCCGGTGGTGCCGGCCGGTGTGGGCAGTGGTACACCCCGTCCACCCCGGCACCTGCTGCCTGCAGGGCCCGCTGCAGGCGCTCGCTCAGCGACTGGTAGGTGGCCTCGCTGAAGAGGCCACGGCCAATGCCCGACTGGTTGGTGACGATCACCAAGCGGTAGCCGGCCTGGCGCAGCCGCCGCATGGCGTCGACCGCACCGGGCAGCAGCACCAGGTCCTCCCAGCGACTCGGATAGCCGCTGTCGCGCACGATCACCCCGTCACGGTCCAGGAACACCGCCGGGCGTTGCAGGATTTTGTTGACCAGCGCGCTGGTCGCGCGGCCCGCCAGAAAGGGCAGGGCCAGGGCCTGCCCGCCCCAGCTGCGCACCAGGGCGGCCTCGGGCAGGCGGTCCATGTCGTAGTCGCCGCCCTTGACATAGACATCGGGGCGCAGCTGCGCCAGCAGGGGGCAGGGCGTGGGCGCGTCAAACCAGGTGACCAGCGACACCGAGGCCAGGGCGGCCACCACATGGGCGCGGTCCTCCAGCGGGTTGAGTGGGCGTTGCGGGCCCTTGCCCAGACCGCGCGCCGACGCATCGGTGTTGAGTGCCACCAGCAGCTGGGCGCCCAAGGCCGCGGCCTGCTCCAGGTACTGCACATGGCCGCGGTGCAACACATCAAACACCCCATTGGTCATGACCAGGGGGCGCGCGCCCTGGGCCAGGCGTGTGGCCAGTTCGGCGGGCGGGCAGAGCTTGTCGGCCAAGGCGCTCATGCCAGCAACTCCGCCAGGCTCAGGGCCGAGGTGCCAAAGCGGGCCACCACCCGGCCAGCGGCGCGGTTGGCCCAGCGCATGGCGTCAACCAGCTCCATGCCGCTGGCCCACAGCACCGCCAGCGTGGCGAGCACCGTATCGCCTGCTCCGGTCACATCGGCCACCTCGCGCGCCTGCGCCGCATCGTGCACGACCTGCGCATCGTGCGTGAACAGCGTCATGCCATGCTCCGACCGCGTCAGCAGCAGGGCCTGCAATTGCAGGGCATGGACCATGGCCAAGGCCTGCGCCTGCAACTGTGCCTCGCTGTGCCAGTCGCCGCTCTCGAGGGCAAATTCGGCGGTGTTGGGGGTGAGCACGCTGGCGCCGTGGTAGCGCTGGTAGTGCCGGCCCTTGGGGTCCACCAGCACCGGTTTGCCCGCCGCTCGCGCCAGCGCAATCAGCTGCGTCACCTCGCTCAAGGCGCCCTTGGCGTAGTCCGACAGCACCACCACATCGTGCTCGGCCAGCAGGCGCTGGTAGTGCCCCCGCATGGCCTGCAGACTGCTTGGGCCCGGGGCCTGCTCAAAGTCCAGGCGCAGCATTTGTTGGTGCCGACCGATCACCCGCAGCTTGACCAGGGTGGGCATCTGCGCGTCGACTTCCAGGTGCGTGCAGACGCCATCGTCTGCCAGCTGGGCCTGCAACTGTCGCCCGGCCTCGTCGTGGCCCACCACGCTCAGCAGCGTGACCTGGGCGCCCAGCTGGCGAGCATTGCGGGCCACATTGGCCGCGCCCCCGGGGCGGCACTCTTCGCGCGCCACCCGCACCACGGGCACGGGCGCTTCGGGCGAGATGCGCGAGACATCGCCGTGCCAGTAGCGGTCGAGCATCACATCGCCCACCACCAGCACGCGGCAGGCCTGCACCCGCTCGGCCTGCGGCCTCATGCCACCAGCCCCAGGTTGCGCTCGATCTGCGCACACAGGTGGTGCCCGATCAGCAGGTGTGCTTCCTGGATGCGCGCGGTGTCGTGGCTGGGCACCACCAGCGCCACATCGCACAGCGCGCGCAAGGCCCCGCCGTCGCGGCCCAGCAGCCCCAACACCGCCACGCCTTGCGCACGGGCCACCTGCGCCGCCAGCCGCACATTGGGCGATTGCCCCGAGGTCGAGAGCACGATCAGCAGATCGCCTGCGCGGCCCAGGGCCTGTACCTGGCGCGCAAAGACCGCGTCAAAGCCGTAATCGTTGCCAATGCAGGTGAGCGCCGAGGTGTCGGTGGTCAGTGCCAAGGCCGCCAGTGGCCGCCGCTCGCTGTGCAAACGGCCGGTCAGCTCGGCTGCCAGGTGCTGGCATTCGGCGGCCGAGCCGCCATTGCCGCACCACATCAGCTTGCCGCCGCGCTGCAGACAGTCGCTGGCCATGCTGGCCGCCAGCTGGACCTGCGCCTGCAGCGTCACCAGCGCCTGCGCCAGCGCCGCCAGGCGCTGGCAATCCGTTTCAAAGCCCGGATGGGTGTTCATGGTTCCTCCCTGACGGGTCTTCTTGGCGACCCTTTGATGAACAGAGAGATGCATTATGAACCCATAAACACACAAAAAAATCGTGTAGTACCACTTCATGCAAGGGCGCGGCCACCCGGTGCGCCGGCGCATGGGCGGGCGGGGGTCGTATGATGCGCGTTTACGTCGCCGGTGCCCATGAAAGTCAAAACCAAAAGCAAGAAGGTCAACAAGTCGTGGCTCAATGACCACGTCAACGACCCCTACGTCAAGCTCGCGCAAAAAGAGGGCTACCGCGCGCGTGCGGCCTACAAGCTCAAGGAAATCGACGAGACCCTGCACCTGATCCGGCCCGGCCAGCGCATCGTGGATCTGGGCAGCGCGCCGGGGGCCTGGAGCCAGTACCTGCGCCGGCGTCTCTCGCCCGAGGGCGCGGCGGTGGGCGAACTCAACGGCACCATCGTGGCGCTGGACCTCTTGCCCATGACCCCCGTCGAGGGGGTGCATTTTCTGCAAGGCGATTTCCGCGACGACGCCGTTCTGGCCAGGCTGCAGGAGGCCGTGGGGGGACAGCCGCTGGATGTGGTGGTCTCGGACATGGCGCCCAATCTCTCGGGCATCGAATCGGCCGATGCGGCGCGCATCAGCCACCTGGTGGAGCTGGCGGTGGATTTTTCTGTCCGCCACCTGCGCCCCGAAGGCGCCCTGGTGGTCAAGGTCTTTCACGGCAGCGGCTACAGCCAGCTGGTCAAGCTCTTCAAGGACACCTTCCGCGTGGTCAAGCCCATCAAGCCCAAGGCCTCGCGCGACAAGTCCTCCGAGACCTTTTTGGTGGGCATCGGCCCCAAGGTGCCGCCGGCCCCGGCGCCCTGAAGGCCATGCCCCAAAACCCCCCGGCAACCCGGCCAACACAGGGTTTTGCTGGGGTCTGTTGTCAAGAGGCCTAGAATAGGGCTCTGAACGTTAGCGACTGGAGCCCCCGTTGAACAACCCCTGGTTTTCAAAAATTGCTGTCTGGATGGTGATCGCCATGGTGCTGTTCACCGTGTTCAAGCAGTTCGACACCCGTGGGACCGCGGGCGCCGGCTACATGGGCTACTCCGAGTTCCTCGAAGAAGTCCGCAACAACCGCATCAAGAGCGCGACCATCCAGGAAGGGCAGGGCGGCACCGAAATCGTGGCCACCACCACCGATGATCGCCGGGTGCGCACCACCGCCACCTACCTCGACCGCGGCCTGGTCGGCGACCTGATCAGCAACGGGGTCAAATTTGACGTCAAGCCGCGCGAGGAAGGCTCCCTCATCATGACCTTGTTGGTCAGCTGGGGGCCGATGCTGCTGCTCATTGGTGTCTGGGTCTACTTCATGCGTCAGATGCAGGGCGGGGGCAAGGGCGGCGCCTTCAGCTTTGGCAAGAGCAAGGCGCGCATGCTCGACGAGAACAACAACACCGTCACCTTTGCCGACGTCGCCGGCTGCGACGAGGCCAAGGAAGAGGTCAAGGAAGTGGTGGACTTCCTCAAGGACCCGCAAAAATTCCAGAAGCTCGGCGGCCGCATTCCGCGCGGTCTCTTGCTGGTCGGCCCGCCTGGCACTGGCAAAACCTTGTTGGCCAAGGGCATCGCCGGCGAAGCCAAGGTGCCGTTCTTCAGCATCTCGGGTTCGGACTTTGTCGAAATGTTTGTCGGCGTGGGCGCGGCCCGCGTGCGCGACATGTTCGAGAACGCCAAGAAAAACGCCCCCTGCATCATCTTCATCGATGAAATCGACGCGGTCGGTCGCCAGCGTGGCGCAGGCCTGGGCGGCGGCAACGACGAGCGCGAGCAGACCCTCAACCAGATGCTGGTCGAGATGGACGGCTTCGAGACCAATCTGGGCGTGATCGTGGTGGCCGCCACCAACCGCCCCGACATCCTGGACGCGGCCCTGCTGCGCCCGGGGCGTTTTGACCGCCAGGTCTATGTGACCCTGCCCGACATCCGGGGCCGCGAGCAAATCCTGAATGTGCACATGCGCAAGGTGCCGATTGGCCAGGATGTGAGCCCCTCGGTGATCGCACGTGGCACGCCGGGCATGAGCGGCGCCGATCTGGCCAACCTCTGCAATGAGGCCGCCCTGATGGCCGCGCGCCGCAATGCCCGCGTGGTCGAGATGCAGGACTTTGAAAAGGCCAAAGACAAGATCCTGATGGGCCCCGAGCGCAAGAGCATGGTCATGCCCGAGGAAGAGCGGCGCAACACCGCTTACCACGAGGCCGGCCACGCCCTGATCGGCAAGCTGCTGCCCAAATGCGATCCGGTGCACAAGGTCACCATCATCCCGCGCGGCCGAGCGCTGGGCGTGACGATGAGCCTGCCCGAAAAAGACCGCTACAGCTACGACCGCGAGTACATGCTCAACCAGATCAGCATGCTGTTTGGTGGCCGGATTGCCGAAGAGGTCTTCATGAACCAGATGACCACCGGCGCCTCCAACGACTTCGAGCGCGCCACGCAAATCGCGCGCGACATGGTCATGCGCTACGGCATGTCCGAGGCCCTGGGCCCCATGGTCTATGCCGAGAACGAGGGCGAGGTCTTTCTGGGCCGCTCGGTCACCAAGACCACCCACATGTCCGAGCAGACCATGCAGAAGGTGGACGCCGAGGTTCGCCGCATCATCGACGGCCAGTACACGCTGGCCCGCAACCTGATCGAGGAGCACGCCGACAAGATGCATGCCATGGCCAAGGCCCTGCTCGAATGGGAAACCATCGAGATGGAGCAGCTCGACGACATCATGGCCGGTCGCGAGCCGCATCCGCCCAAGGGCTGGACGCCCCGCACCCCCCCCTCGGGTGGCGGCAGTGGCAGCGGCGGCGCTGCGGTGGGCTCGCAGCCCAGTCCCAGCGCGGCCTGAGCGCCACGTCAGACCCGCACAGGGGCCTCTTGGGGCCCCTGTGCCATTTCCACAGCGCCCCCATGTCCCCTGTCTGGCAGACCCGCCGCTTTGTCCTGGACCTGCAGCGCCCGCAGGTGATGGGCATCGTCAACGCCACCCCCGACTCGTTCTCGGACGGGGGGCGTTTTCTCGATCCCCGCGCGGCGCTGGCGCAGGCGCAGCGCCTGCTGGGCGATGGTGCCGACTTGCTCGATATCGGCGCCGAATCCACCCGCCCGGGCGCGGCCGCCGTCACGCCCGAGGCAGAGTGGGCGCGCCTGGCCCCCGTGCTTGAGGAACTGGTGCGCTGGCAGGTGCCGCTGTCGGTGGATACCCGCCACGCCCTGGTGATGCGCCGCGCGCTGGCGATGGGCGTGGACATCATCAACGATGTGCAGGCCTTGCAAGGCGAGGGCGCGCTGGCGGCCGTGGCCGAACACCCGGGTTGCGGCGTGTGCCTCATGCACATGCACCGCGAGCCGGGCCAGATGCAGCAGCAGCCCCTGCAAGGCGACGCGGTCCCGCAGGTGGTGCAGGCGCTGGCGCAGGCCGCCCAGGCCGTGCGGGCCGCTGGCGTGGCGCCGTCGTGCTTGGTGCTGGATCCGGGCATCGGCTTTGGCAAGACCCCCGAACAGAACCTGGCCCTGCTGGCCCACACCGATGCCTTGCTGGCCCTGGGCTACCCGGTGCTGGCCGGCTGGTCGCGCAAGTCCACCCTGGGCGTGGTGGCGGGCGCGCCCGGGCAACCCCTGCCGGTGGCCGAGCGCTTGAGCGCCAGCCTTGCCGCCGCCCTGCTGAGCGTCGAGCGCGGCGCCCGCATCGTGCGCGTGCACGATGTGCGCGAGACGGTGCAGGTGTTGCGCGTGTGGCAGGCCGAGCGTTCGCTTCGTTCTAGAATCTAGAGATTCCCGATCACCCGCACGCACAGACGCCCATGAGCAGAACTTACTTTGGCACCGACGGCATCCGTGGCACCGTGGGCCAGCCCCCCATCACCCCGGACTTTGTCCTGCGCCTGGCGCATGCGGTGGGGCAGGTGCTCAAGCGCACCCATGCCCATCCCAAGGTGCTGATTGGCAAGGACACCCGCATCTCGGGCTATATGCTGGAGTCGGCGCTGGAGTCGGGCTTCAATTCCGCTGGCGTTGACGTGGTGTTGCTGGGGCCCGTGCCCACCCCGGCCGTGGCTTACCTCACGCGGGCGCAGCGCGCCCAGCTGGGCGTGGTCATCAGCGCCAGCCACAACCCTTTTGCCGACAACGGCATCAAGTTTTTCAGCGCCCAGGGCAGCAAGCTGCCCGACGCCTGGGAAATCGAGGTCGAGGCCCTGCTCACGCAAAGCCCGCAGTGGGTCGATTCGGCCTCGCTCGGCAAGGCCCGGCGCATGGACGACGCGGCCGGCCGCTACATCGAGTTTTGCAAGAGCACCTTCGACAGCGAGCTGAGCCTCTCGGGCCTGAAGCTGGTGGTGGATGCGGCCCATGGTGCGGCCTACCAGATCGCTCCCAAGGTGTTCCATGAATTGGGCGCCGACGTGGTGGCCATTGGCTGCGCCCCCGACGGCCTGAACATCAACCAGGGCGTGGGCGCCACCCACCCCGAGGCGCTCATCGACGCGGTGCGCCAGCACAAGGCCGACCTGGGCATTGCGCTGGACGGCGACGCCGACCGCCTGCAGCTGGTGGCCGCCGATGGTCGCCTCTTCAATGGCGACGAGCTGCTCTATTTGCTGGCCACCGAGCGCCTGGCCCGCGGCCAGGCCGTGCCCGGCGTGGTGGGCACGCTGATGACGAACATGGCCATCGAGCTGGCGCTACGCGAGCGCGGCATCGAGCTGGTGCGTGCCAAGGTGGGCGACCGCTATGTGCTGGAGCAGTTGCAGGCGCGCGGCTGGCTGCTGGGGGGCGAGAGCTCGGGCCACCTCCTGGTGCTCGACAAGCACACCACGGGCGACGGCCTGGTCAGTGCCTTGGCGGTGCTGCAAGCCTGCGTGGCCCAGGGCCGCAGCCTGGCGCAGTTGCTGGCAGGCGTGACCCTGTTTCCGCAGACCATGGTCAATGTGCGCATGGCCCCAGGCACCGACTGGGCCGGCCATGCGCCGCTGCAGGCCGCCATCGCCGGGGCCGAGCAGGCGCTGGCTGGGCAGGGTCGGGTGCTGATTCGCGCCAGCGGCACCGAGCCGCTGCTGCGGGTGATGGTGGAGGCGCGCGATGCGGCGCAAGCCCAGGCCCTGGCGCAGGCCCTGGCGGCCCAGGTGCCCACCCGCTAAGGGCGCGGCCCGGCCTCAGTAGGTCAGGCGCTCGGGCCGGATCTCCTGCAGGATGGTCGTGGCGATTTCCTCGATCGATTTGGTGGTGGTCGAGAGCCAGCGGATGCTGCTGCGCCGCATCATGGCCTCGGCCTCGCTCACCTCCATGCGGCAGTTCTCGAGGCTCGCATAGCGCGAGTTGGGGCGCCGCTCGGTGCGGATCTCCGACAGGCGCTCGGGCGCAATCGTCAGTCCAAACAGCTTTTTGCGAAAAGGCATCAGCGCGGGAGGCAGCTGGTGGCGCTCGAAGTCCTCGGGGATGAGCGGGTAGTTGGCCGCCTTCAGGCCGTGTTGCATGGCCAGGTACAGGCTGGTGGGTGTTTTGCCGCTGCGGCTGACCCCCACCAGGATCACGTCGGCCGCCTCCAGGTCCCGGTGCGACTGCCCGTCGTCGTGCGCCAGCGAGTAATTGATGGCCTCGATGCGGTCGTGGTACTCCTTGGACTTGCTGACGTCCGAGAAGCGACCCACCCGGTGCAAGGACTTGACCCCCAGCTCCAGCTCGAGCGGTTGCACAAACATGTCGAACATGTCGAGCAACATGCCTTGGCAGTTTTGCTTGAGCGCCTGCTGCACCTCGGGGTTGACCAAGGTGCTGAAGACAATGGGCCGGCGCCCCTCGATCTCGGCGGTGTGGTTGATCTGGCGCACCGCCTGGTGGGCCTTGTCGGCGGTATCGATGAAGGGCAGGCGCACATGGCGCCACTTCATCTCGAATTGCGCCAGGATGGCGTTGCCAAAGGTCTCGGCGGTGATGCCGGTGCCGTCGGAGACGAAAAAAACGGTTCGATTGGTCATGAAGCGCCTGCCAGGGCCCACCTGCGGGCCTCTACAATGGTTCCCATTATGTCGTGACCGACGCTGGGCCCACAGCACAAGAACAGTCCCCGGCTGCCACGGCGACCGGTTTTTTAACTTTGGAGCTTCGTATGTCCAACCGCTTTGAGGCGACCGATTGGGTCGTGCCTTTCGAACAGCTGCGCATGTCCGACGTGGACGTGGTCGGCGGCAAGAACGCCAGCCTGGGCGAGATGATCTCGCAACTGCCGCAAGGCGTGCGCGTGCCCACCGGCTTTGCCACCACCGCGCATGCCTTCCGCGAGTTCCTGCGCCACGGCGGTCTGGATGGCCGCATCCAGGCCATTCTGGACGCGCTCGATACCGAGGACGTGCGCGCCCTGGCCGCGGCCGGCGCGCAAATCCGCGCCCTGGTCGAGGCCCAGCCCTTCCCGGCCGCCCTGGAAGAGGCGATCCGGCGCGAATTTGCCCGCCTGCAGGCCGGTCAGGCCGACGCGTCCTTTGCCGTGCGCTCGTCGGCCACGGCCGAGGACCTGCCCGATGCCTCCTTCGCGGGTCAGCAAGAGACCTTTTTGAATGTCGAGGGCATCGACGAGGTCTTGCACAAGATGAAGGAGGTGTTTGCCTCCCTCTACAACGACCGAGCCATCAGCTACCGGGTGCACAAGGGCTTTGCCCACGCCGATGTGGCCCTCTCGGCCGGTGTGCAGCGCATGGTGCGCTCCGACCTGGGCGCCGCAGGCGTGATGTTCACCATTGACACCGAATCGGGCTTTGACCAGGTGGTCTTCATCACCGCCAGTTACGGCCTGGGCGAGACCGTGGTGCAGGGCGCCGTCAACCCCGACGAGTTCTATGTGCACAAGCCCATGCTGGCCGCGGGTCACCAGTCGGTGATCCGCCGCAACCTGGGCTCCAAGCTGATCCAGATGGTGTTTGCCTCGGCGCAAGAGAAGGCCGAGAGCGGCCGCCTGGTCAAGACCGTCGACGTGCCCACCGAGCTGCGCAACCGCTACTGCCTGAGCGACGAGGAGGTGCAGCAGCTGGCGCGTTATGCGGTGCTGATCGAGCAGCATTACGGGCGCCCGATGGACATCGAGTGGGGCAAGGACGGGCGCGACGGCCAGCTCTACATCCTGCAGGCCCGGCCCGAAACCGTCAAAAGCCAGTCGCACAACACCGCCGAGCTGCGCTACAAGCTCAAGGGCCACAGCACGGTGCTGGCCGAGGGCCGCGCGATTGGCCAGAAGATCGGCACCGGTCCGGTGCGCCTGGTCGACAGCATCGCCGACATGGACAAAGTCCAGCCGGGCGATGTGCTGGTGACCGACATGACCGACCCGAACTGGGAGCCGGTGATGAAGCGCGCCAGCGCCATCGTCACCAACCGGGGCGGGCGCACCTGCCACGCCGCCATCATCGCGCGCGAGCTGGGCATTCCGGCCGTGGTGGGCTGCGGCAACGCCACCGAGCGCCTGGTCGACGGCACCCTGGTCACGGTGAGCTGCGCCGAGGGCGATACCGGCCGCATTTACGACGGCCTGCTCGAGACCGAGGTCACCGAGGTGCAGCGCGGCGTGATGCCCGAGATTGCCACCAAGATCATGATGAACGTGGGCAACCCCCAGCTGGCCTTTGACTTTGCCCAGCTGCCCAACGCCGGTGTGGGCCTGGCGCGCCTGGAGTTCATCATCAACAACAACATCGGCGTGCACCCCAAGGCCATCCTCGACTACCCGGCGATCGACCCCGACCTGAAGAAGGCGGTCGAGTCGGTGGCGCGTGGCCATGCCTCGCCGCGCGCTTTTTATGTCGACAAGGTGGCCGAAGGCGTGGCCAGCATTGCCGCGGCCTTCTGGCCCAAGCCCGTGATCGTGCGCCTGTCGGACTTCAAGTCCAACGAATACCGCAAGCTCATTGGCGGCAGCCGCTACGAGCCCGAGGAAGAAAACCCCATGCTGGGCTTCCGCGGCGCGGCGCGCTATGTGTCGCAGGAATTTGGCGAGGCCTTCGCCATGGAGTGCGAGGCCCTGCGCCGTGTGCGCGGTGAGATGGGCCTGCGCAATGTGCAGATCATGGTGCCCTTTGTGCGAACCCTGGCACAGGCCGAGAAGGTCAACCGCCTGTTGGCCCAGCACGGCCTGCAGCGCGGCGTTGATGACCTCAAGCTGATCATGATGTGCGAGGTGCCGAGCAACGCCATCCTGGCCGAGCGTTTCCTCGAGCACTTCGATGGCTTCTCGATCGGCTCGAACGACCTGACCCAGCTCACCCTGGGCCTGGACCGCGACTCGGGCATGGAACTGCTGGCCGCCGACTTCGACGAGCGCGACCCGGCGGTGCAGGCCCTGATCGCCAAGGTCATCGACGCCTGTCTGGCGCAGGGCAAGTACATCGGCATCTGCGGCCAGGGCCCGAGCGACCACCCGGACCTGGCGCGCTGGTTGATGGATCGGGGCATCAGCTCGATCTCGCTCAACCCCGACACCGTGATCGAGACCTGGACCCAGCTGGGTCGCTGAGGCGCACATGCAAGGCGATGCAGACCAGGCCCCCAGCGTGAATCGCTGGCGCCTGCATCGCAATGTGCTGCTGTTTGTGCTGCTGCTGATCGCCCTGATCGGCAGCCTGGCCTGGGCCGAGCAGGAGGGGCTCTCGCGCAACCTGATCGGCCCGATCTTGCTGTTTGCCACCGTGATGCTGTATGCGGCCATCGGCATCTCCTCGCGCACCACCGACAGCCAGGAATACT
>Ga0255220_1000811_pt1 | contig 11933 bp, 11 predicted proteins | sample Miss_Colum_RepB__FD_188423 | JGI IMG/M metagenome (GOLD analysis project Ga0255220, IMG submission 188423) | Freshwater microbial communities from Mississippi River, Louisiana, United States - Miss_Colum_RepB_8d | ecosystem: Environmental > Aquatic > Freshwater > River | place: USA: Louisiana...
CGAGGCACAGGCACGAGCCCGCCGGGTCGGACTGTGGCGTGATGGCGGTGCCCAAGCGCCCTGGGAGTTTCGCCGGCAAAACGCCCGTCGCGCTGAACAGCCGTGATGCCGAGCTAAAACGCGCGTTGCGCTTGCGTTAGTTCTTGGTGCCCGCCCCGGCAGCAGCCGGCGCGGTGCACACCAGCGCGAAGAATCCGTCCGGAATCGAACCCGGTGGCATCGGGCCCCAGGCTGCCTGAGCGCTTGACTCCTTGATCGGTTGTCCCGCAAAGCGGGCATCGGCATACCAGCGCTCGGCGACCTTGCGCCAGGCCTCTGCGGCGCAGTCGTACTCAAAGCGCTGGGTCAGGCTACGCACCTTGATGCCACCCTCCATGGGTGTCTCAAGCGGCAGATCGAATCCGACCCAGACGGCAGGCTGGATCAGCGACTTGCCACCGCCCTCACCTACATGCTGAATCGTGCTCTTGTCGTAGTACAGCGTAAATCGTTCATTGGCGCCAACCCGCACCCACTGCGCCGGCTCGCCGGCCATCGCGTCAGTTGCCGCTGCAACAATCGCGATCAGCGACCACACAAGGCCTGCGATACCACGCTTGCTCATTGCTCTGAACCGTCTGAATTGCTGCGCCGACATCAAGTCAATATCCTCCAGTCAAATTGACGGATCCGGATCCACAATTTTAAAACCCGAAAAACCTCGTCAATCAAACCTGCAGAAGCGAAAAACGCGCACTTCCTGCGAAGGTGCGCGTTTCAATTGTGTTCGCGTCTTGACCTCACGCGATTTGAGCGATTGAGTAGCTGTTGGCGATTTTGGAATCTGAGGGCTGGCGTCCCGTAGGGGATTCGAACCCCTGTTACAACCGTGAAAGGGTCGTGTCCTAGGCCTCTAGACGAACGGGACCACAATCAGATTCCTGGTGGAGGTAAGCGGGATCGAACCGCTGACCTCTTGCATGCCATGCAAGCGCTCTCCCAGCTGAGCTATACCCCCAAGCAAGTCCGCCATTATAGACGGGAGTTTTTGCCATGTAAAGTTAGGTCTTCGACAACGTTCCATGCGAGCCTCTGATGACAGCCAGAATCATCGACGGCGCGGCACTCGCCGGCCGGATCCGCGCACAAATCGCGCAACGCGCCCAAGCGCTCATCGCCCGCGGCACCCATCCCGGCCTGGCGGTCGTGCTGGTCGGTGACGATCCCGCGTCCGCGGTCTATGTGCGCAACAAGGTCAAGGATTGCGAAGAGGCAGGCATCCACTCGGTGCTTGATCGGCTGCCCGCCGAGACCAGCGAGCAGGCACTGCTTGCCCGAATCGATCAACTCAATCGTGACCCGGCGATCCACGGCATCCTGGTCCAGTTGCCACTGCCGGCGCACCTGGATGAGCGACTGGTCATCGAATCGATCGCCCCGGACAAGGATGTTGATGGCTTTCATGTCAGCAATGCCGGCGCGCTGATGACCGGCAGCCCGCGTTTTCTGCCCTGCACTCCGTATGGAGTGATGAAGATGCTCGAGGAGGCAGGCGTGGACCTCGCTGGCGCCGAAGCGGTGGTTGTCGGGCGCAGCAACATCGTCGGCAAGCCCCAGGCGATGCTGCTGCTGCAGAAAAATGCCACTGTCACGATATGTCACAGCCGTACCAAGGATCTGGCGGCACATACCCGACGTGCGGATGTTCTGATTGCGGCGGTCGGACGCGCCCGCATGATTACCGGCGACATGGTCAAGCCGGGCGCGGTCGTCATCGACGTTGGCATGAACCGCATTCCTGACGGACCCAATGCCGGCAAGCTGTGCGGCGACGTCGACTTCGACAGTGTCAGCCAGGTTGCCGGAGCGATCACGCCGGTGCCGGGAGGCGTCGGCCCGATGACGCGCGCAATGCTGCTGGTCAACACGATGGAGGCCGCCGAGCGGGCCGCGGGTTTAATCTAGAGCATTCACCCTCACCTGAATCATTGCCCTACACCTGGAGAAGCCCATGGCCTACTACATCGAAACCACATCCAAGCAATCCTTCGACAAGACCATCGAGACCACCGTCGCTGCGCTGGCGGAGGCCGGATTTGGCGTGCTCAGCGAAATCGATGTCGCCGGCACGCTCAAAAAGAAGCTCAACCTGGACAAGCCTCCGTATCGCATCCTGGGCGCCTGCAACCCGAACTTTGCGCATCAGGCGCTCGACATGGAGCACAACCTGGGCGTGCTGCTGCCGTGTAATGTCATCGTTCGCCAGCAGACCGACGGCAGCGTGAAGGTGGCTGCGGTCGATCCGCTGGTGCAATTGTCCAAGACCGGCAATGCCGCACTCGAACCGATCGCAGCCCAGGTTCGCACACTGCTGCAAGGTGTGATCGACAAGGTCGGCAAGGCCTGATCGATTCACCGGGCGGTGCGTCCCTGGGGTGCACCGCCAAGTTCGCCCGACTCGTCACATCGCCAACCAGTACACCTTTCAAACTCCAAGCATGTCCACTGCCCTGACCCAAAACGCGCTGCTCGACTTCGCCGGACTGCCTCGATTCGCAGATTTTTCCCCGACCTTGGTCAGCCCTGCCATCGAAGAACTGCTGAACCAGGCACGGGAGGCGGTGCAACGCGCCGAACGAGCGGACACGCCAGCCAGTTGGGAAGCCTTCGTGGAACCCCTGGAGGAAGTCACCGAGCGACTGGCACGCGCCTGGGGCATGGTCGGACACCTGAATGGCGTGGCGGACACCCCCGAGCTGCGGGCCACCTACAACGAGAACCTGCCGAAGATCACGCAATTCTGGACCGAGCTTGGCCAGAATCGCGCGCTGTACGACAAGTACCAGGCCCTGCGCGATGATGCGAATTGGGCGTCGTTACCGCAAGCGCGTCAGCGGGCGGTCGAACTGGCGCTGCAGTCATTCCGGCTCGGAGGGGTCGAGTTGGAGTCCCCACATCGCGAGCGCTTCCTGCAGATCTCCGAGCAGCAAGCGGCGCTCGGCCAGAAGTTTTCCGAGAACGTGCTCGATGCCACCGACGCCTTTGCGCTGTATGTCGAGGACGAGGGTGCGCTCGCCGGTGTGCCCGACGATGTCCGTCAGGCAGCCCGCGAACAGGCCAAGGCGGACGACAAATCCGGTTTCAAGCTCACTTTGCACATGCCCTCCTATCTGCCGGTGATGCAATACGCCGCCAATGCCGAACTGCGCGAGCAGTTGTACCGTGCCTATTGCACCCGCGCCTCGGAACTGGCGGCAGCCCCGCAGGAGGCGCCACGGCGCAGCGCGATGGACAACGCCCCGGTCATCGACGAGCTGATGGCGCTGCGTGCCGAGGAGGCGACGCTGCTGGGCTACCGCAATTACGCAGAGGTCTCGCTGGTGCCCAAGATGGCCCAGTCGCCGGATCAGGTGATCGAATTTCTGCGCGACCTTGCCGCGCGGGCGCGACCATTCGCGCAACGCGACATCGAGCAATTGCGCCAATTTGCTGCTGACGAACTCGGCATGCAGCAACTGGCTGCCTGGGACATTGCCTTTGCCAGTGAGCGCCTGAAGCAGGCGCGCTATGCATTCTCCGACCAGGAGGTCAAACAGTACTTTCAGCTGCCCAGAGTGCTGGACGGCCTGTTTCGCCTCATCGAGCGACTCTTTGACGTGCGCATCCGTGACGATGCAACGCAGACCTGGCATCCGGATGTGCGTTTTTATCGCATCGAGCGTGGATTCGAGCTGGTTGGCCAGTTCTATCTCGACCTGTTTGCACGCCCGGGAAAACGCCCCGGCGCGTGGATGGACGACGCCCGTGGCCGCAGCCGCAAGCCGTTGGGGCTGCAGACGCCGGTCGCCTACCTGACCTGCAACTTCCAGGCGCCGGTCGGTGCAAAGCCCGCCACGCTGACCCATGACGACGTGATCACGCTGTTTCATGAGTTCGGCCACGGACTGCACCACATGCTGACCCGGGTCGACGACCTGCCGGTCTCGGGGATCAGCGGGGTCGAGTGGGACGCAGTCGAACTGCCCAGCCAGTTCATGGAAAATTTCTGTTGGGAATGGGACAACGTCAGCGCAATGAGCGCGCATGTCGACACCGGTGCACCGCTGCCGCGCGCGCTGTTCGACAAGATGATCGCGGCGCGCAATTTCCAGAGCGGCATGCAAACGCTGCGTCAGATCGAATTTGCCTTGTTCGACATGCGGCTGCATGCGCAGTACCGACCCGGCGGCGACCTCACCGTCCAGCAACTGCTCGACGAGATCCGCGCCGAGGTTGCGGTGCTGATCCCGCCGTCGTTCAACCGGTTCCAGAACAGCTTTTCGCATATTTTTGCAGGCGGCTACGCGGCGGGCTATTACAGCTACAAGTGGGCCGAGGTGCTGTCGGCGGATGCCTATGCGGCCTTCGAGGAAGCCAGTCAGGCACCCGAGGCGGCAAGCCGTCTGACCGAGACCGGACGCCGTTTTCTCGACGAGATTTTGTCGGTCGGTGGCAGTCGGCCTGCCATTGAATCCTTCCGGGCGTTTCGCGGGCGAGATCCGAGCATCGATGCGCTGCTTCGCCATAGCGGCATGGTCGAAACTGCGCACTGAACGCCCGCCGCTCATCGCAGCATCACGCTAGGCGGGCGCGGGCAGGCCGGTCAGTCCCCGGCACCGCCTGCAGCCCGGACCAGCGCCGATCCGCGCGAGTACAATCTGCGCAGATCGGCGCTGGGCAGTTTTTCGCCGATAGCCGGAATCCAATCCGCATCGAGGCGACAAGCCTTTTGCCCTTGCTCGTTCGCCCCTATGGCTGGTTACCAGTGGAAATGACCCGATGATCAGACTCCTATCGTGGCTCGCAATCGCGACCAGCGTGATTTTGTCGGCCTGCGGCACCGCAGACGCTCCAGGCGCGCCACCCGCCAACGTCAGCGTTGCTGCGGGCGACGGTGCGGCTCATCTGAACTGGACCGCGCAAGACGGTCACGGTTACTGGGTGTTCTACGCCCCGGGGACGACGCTGGACTACGCCAATCGCGTCAGTCAACCCGGGTACCGATCGAAATATTTCACGTCGCTGCCGGCAACCGTCACCGGACTGACCAACGGCACTCCCTACGCGTTCCTGGTGGCTGCAGAAAAGGATGGCTCGCCGGCGGGGCCGACCAGCCTGTCGATGACGGTCACACCCCGCTCTGCCGGAGCCGAGTGGAACGCCGCGACCGCCTTGCCGGTCGCCGCCATGAACGGGGTCGCCTACAGCAGTTCGCTGAAACTGTTCGTCGCCGTCGGAAGTGCCGGCGCCGTTTACTCAAGCACCGATGCGAAATCCTGGACCGCACGCACCTCCGCCACCAGCAGCAACCTTTACGCAGTCAGCTTTTCGAGCGGACGCTTTATCGCAGTCGGAGCCGATGGCGCCGTGATCCGCAGCAGCAATGGCATCGACTGGACCGCCCCGACCCGCCCCACCGGAGCGACCCTGCGCGGAATCACCGACTACAACGGCACCGCGATCGCCATCGGCGATTCAGGAACGATTCTGCTCAGCGGCAATGGCGAAAGCTGGAGCACCGTGTCGTCGGGGACCACCGCCACGCTGAACGCGATCGCCAGCAGCTCTGCGCTCGGTCGTGTCGTCATCGCCGGTGATGCGGGTACGCTACTGAGCTCGAATTCGCCCGCCCAAAGCTGGCAGTCGCTTGCCTCCGGTGTGTCTGGCGCCCTGCGTGGCGCCAGTTTTGGCCGCACAAGCGAGGGCAGCAATGTGTTCGTCGTGGTCGGTGACGCCAGCCAGGCACTCAGAAGCCTTGACGGCATCAATTTCGCACCAGCCAGCGTTCCTTCAGGGGTCGATCTTCGCGCAAGTGCGTTCGGAACCCAGTTTGTCGCGGTCGGCACGAACGGTGCGGCGTTGACCAGCCGGGACGGAAGCCAGTGGCTCGCCGCCGACACCGGCGTCACTGTCAACCTGCATGCACTCACGTTCGGGCTGGACCGTTTCAGTGCGCTCGGCACCGCCGGCACGAATCTCAGCAGCCTTTGAACATCGCCACCGCAACGGATCTCGCAGTCATCGCGTATGCCGACACAGATCGCCACCTGGAACGTCAACTCGCTGAAGGTTCGCCTGCCGCAGGTTCTCGACTGGCTTGCCCGCACCGGCTGTGACGTGCTGTGTCTGCAGGAAACCAAGCTCACCGACGAGAAATTTCCGCAGCAGGCTCTGGCCGACGCCGGCTATGCGGTCTCATTCAGCGGCCAGCCAACCTACAACGGTGTCGCCATCCTGACCCGGCGAGATACCGTCGGCGAGCCGATCGACGTATGCATCGGCAATCCGCATTTCGATGACCCGCAAAAGCGACTGATCAGCGCGAGCATTGGCGGAATCCGCGTGATCTGTGCGTACTTTCCCAACGGACAGGCGATCGACTCGGACAAGTACCAGTACAAGCTGCAGTGGCTCGATGCGCTACTCGCCTGGCTCGGCCCACAACTCGGCGCGGGCCGCGAACCGCTCGCGCTGCTCGGCGACTTCAACATCGCCCCCGAGGATCGCGATGTGCATGACCCGGCTGCCTGGGCCGACCAGGTGTTGTGCTCTGAGCCGGAGCGCGCCCGCTTCCGCGCGCTGCAGGCACTCGGTCTGATCGACGCGTTCCGGATGTTCGAGCAGCCCGACAAGTCCTACTCCTGGTGGGACTACCGGCAAATGGCTTTCCGCCGCAATCGCGGATTGCGCATCGATCACATTCTGGTGTCCCGCGATTTGAAGGATCGCGTCACCGCCTGCAGCATCGATCGCGAGCCGCGCAAGCACGAGCAGCCTTCCGACCACGCTCCGGTCATCGTCAGCCTTGACTGAGGCGTCCCGGGTCGTTGCATGAAACGACCGGATTGACAACGCCAGCGCCAGACCCAACAGTGGGCGGCCAGTCACTTCAGGGCCGCCATGCAGATCGTCGACGCGCATCATCATTTCTGGGACCTGCAGCGCAACTATCACCCATGGCTGCGCGACGAACCGATGATCCCGTTTCGCTACGGTGACTACTCGTCGATTCGCAAGAACTATCTGCCGGACGACCTGCAACACGATGCGCAGGGTTTCGAGATCATCGCCTCGGTCTACGTCGAGGCCGAGTGGGATCCAAGCGACCCGATCGGCGAAACCGCCTGGATTCATCAGATCGCAGCCAGCCATGGTCTTCCCTGCGGCGTGGTCGCACAGGCCTGGCTTGACGCACCGGACGCCGAGCAGGTGCTGGCTGCCCAGGCAGCTTTTGCGCTGGTGCGCAGCGTGCGGCACAAGCCTCGCTCGGCGCCCTCGCCAGATACTGCACGGCGCGGACAGCCGGGCTCAATGGACGATGAGCGCTGGCGACGCGGCTTTGCCAGGCTGCAAGGGCACGGGTTGCACTTCGATCTGCAGACCCCCTGGTGGCATCTGGATGCGGCTGCACAACTTGCGGCCGACTTTCCGGGCACCCGCATCATCCTGAATCACACCGGCCTGCCGGCTGATCGCTCCGACGACGGGCTACGCCGCTGGCGCGCGGCGCTCGAACAGCTCGCGAGCCACCGCAACACCTGCATCAAGATCTCCGGCATCGGATTGCCCGGGCTTGAATGGACGGTTGAGCGCAACGGACCGGTAGTGCGCGATGCGATCGCCATCTTTGGTGTCGAGCGAGCGATGTTCGGATCGAACTTTCCGGTCGATTCGGTGATCGGCAGTTACCATCAAATCTTCGACGGCTTTCGGCGCATCGTCGCCGATCTGCCTGAAGTCGACCGGCAGCGGCTGTTTTGCGATAACGCCCTCGAGATCTACCGGCTCACGCCGCGAACCCGCCAGACCCGAACCGACTCCTGAACGAGGATTTAGCAATGTCCCAATCCATCTCTATTGGTTTCATCGGCCTGGGCCTGCTGGGCTCGGCGATGGCACGACGCCTGAAGCGCAGCGGTTTCAACGTCCACGGTCATGACCTGGACCCGGCCAAGACCGGAGCGCTCGCCGAGGACGGCATCAAACCGGCCTCCAGCATCACTGAACTGGCACAGCGCTGCGACTGGTTGATGAGCTGCGTGACTGCGACGCCCTCGATCGAGGCGCTCGCCGACGAAGTGCGTACCGCAGTTGCCTCCGGCCAGCGGTTTCAGGCACGTGGCTGGATCGACTTCTCAACCACCGATCTTGCCCGCACCCGGGAACTGGCCGCCGAACTGCCTGTGAGCACCGGCATCACATTCATCGACGCGCCGGTTTCGGGCGGGCCTGGCGCGGCAGATAAAGGCGAGCTCGCGATCATGGTCGGCTGTGAGGCGGCGCGCTTCGATACCGACATTGCACCGCTGCTCGCGTCGCTGGGAAGAGTCACCAGGATGGGAGAGGCTGGGGCCGGCCAGGCCACCAAACTCGTCAATCAGGCACTCGTGCTGTCGAACTACTGCGTGATTGCCGAGGCGGTGCGTCTCGGCCAAAAGCTCGGCATCGAAGTCGAACGCATTCCGATCGCGCTGGCCACCGGTCACGCCGGTTCAAACCTGCTGCCGGTACTGGTCGAACGCATGGCTGCCGACGACTTCGAGCCGCGCGGCTATGCCCGCCAGGTGCTCAAGGACCTGGAGATGCTGAATAAGGAGGCCGCCAATCTGCATCTGCCGATGCCGATGGCAGGCCAGGCCTTAAATCTGTTCCGGATGCTGGTGGCCAACGGTGACAGTGAACGCGACGGCGCGGCGGTGATCACCTTGCTCAGCCGCTAGCTCACGCCGCGCAACGCAAACCACAAACTCTCGCAAGGAGGTTCGGATGAACCACAAGCAGCGTATTCGGAGTGCATCGGTCCCGGAACCGGCCGAGGGGCTTTGGTCAAACTGCCTGCGTGTCGGCGATCAGATCTACATCTCCGGATTGACCGCTCGTGGCAGCGACGGACTCAGCGTCGAGGGAAGCGATGCCTATCAGCAGTCGCAGGTTATCTTCGGCAAGATCGCGGCATTGATGCAAGCGGCAGGAGGCAGCGTCGACGATGTGGTCAAACTGACGATCTTCGTGACCGACATCTCCACGAACCAGCTGGTCTGGAAAGCGCGCCGGGAGGTGTTCAGCGGCGACTTCCCAGCCTCCTCCCTGGTCGAAGTCAGCGCGCTGGCGAAGCCGGAAATCCTGGTCGAAATCGAGGCGATTGCCCACCTGGGTTGCGGATCGCGCTGATCGTCACGACTCAGGGCAGAAAGGCTGGCGACAACAAGCGCAAGCCGACACTGACCCAGCGATCCTCGCCCGCGGAACCGAAGCGGTTGCCGAGCGTGGCGTCCACCTGCACCCGGTCAGGGACCAGCCATACGCGCGCGCCAGCCTGATACCAGGCCCGGCCCTGGTCCCGGCCGAACACCTCGGCAACCCAGTAGAGCCGACCGGTCTGCTGCACCTCGGTGCCAATCCCCCAGGTCAGACGTTCGGCTGATGCAGCCTTGTCATGTGACCAACCCAGGTTGGTATGAAGGACAAACCGTCCGTCACGACTCGCATAGCTGTTCAGCAGATACGCATACGCATCGCCCAGGTATCGGCGCGGAACGAAGGCGCCCGGATGGGCGGCATAGCCGAGCGCAAATCCCCGACCCCATCCGCCCTCGGTGAGCGGCGTGAACACATGCTTGGCCTGAGCGATCAACTCCGCATTGCCCGAACCCGTGGGCCCCGACAAGTGTGAACCGCCCAACGTGAACTCGGTGGCGTACCCGAAATTGCACGCCGGCAGTGCCCATCGTTCGGTACTGTCCTGGTTGCGCCGCACCCAGGCCTCCACCTGGCAGGACTTCTCGTCCACGACCCGGGCGTCGTCGGTAAGCATCGGACGAGCGGCCCAGGCCTCGGGCGCTCCAAGCACCAGCCCCAGCCCCAGCCAGACGAAAGGCAAGGCCAGCAGAAGTTTGCGCAATCGACAGGAATTCATTGCACGCAGGGTTTTCATTCGAGTCATGCGCGCGAAGGTACCTTGCGCGGCTCACCCGGTCAAAGCGCCTCGTCGTCCAGATGAAGGTCCTGAATCTTGCGCGTGATCGTGTTGCGACCGATGCCAAGGCGCAGCGCCGCATCGATCCGGCGGCCGCGGGTAAGCCGCAACGCGGTTCGAATCACAGCGCCCTCGAATTCACGCGAAAGCTGCTCCATCAACTGACTGCTGCCGTCGCCACGCTCGGCATCCGGTTGCGCAGCAAGCTGCCTGGCCACTTCGCGTTCGAGTAGCGACGACCAGCCGCTGGTCTGAGAGTCGCCGGCCAAAGCACTTTCGGCAATCACTCGTCCACCGCCCAACGTGGACGGCTTCGGAGCGCCGACCAACTCCGACCCGGAACGCTCGCCATGCAGCACGACATCACTGCCCGCCCGTTGCGCCGGACCCGCGATGCCGGGCGGCTCACGCAGTTCCGCAGGCAGGTCGGCCTCGCCGACGGTCTGCGACGGTGCCATCACCGTGATCCAGTGACAGACATTCTCGAGCTGACGCACATTGCCTGGCCACGGAAAGCGCACCAGCGCCGCCAGCGCATCGTCGGCCAGACGCTTGGCTTCAACGCCCAGTTCGCGTGCGCTACGCGCCAGAAAATGCCGGGCCAGCAAGGCGATGTCGTCGGCACGCTCGCGCAGCGGCGGGAGCCGCAGGCGGATCACATTCAGGCGATGGAACAGATCCTCACGAAACAGCCCCTTGCGCACATGTTCCTCGAGGTCCTGGTGCGTCGCCGCGATCACGCGCACATTCGCGCGCAGCGGCTGATGACCACCGACCCGGTAGAACTGTCCGTCGGCGAGCACCCGAAGCAGCCGGGTCTGCAGCTCGGCCGGCATGTCGCCGATCTCGTCCAGGAACAGCGTCCCCCCCTCGGCCTGTTCGAAGCGGCCACGACGCAACTGCTGCGCTCCGGTGAACGCACCGCGCTCATGGCCGAATAATTCACTCTCAAGAAGATCGCGCGGAATCGCCGCGGTGTTCAATGCCACGAAGGCCTGCCCGGCCCGTGGACTGTGGTCATGCAGCGCCCGTGCGACCAACTCCTTGCCGGTGCCCGACTCCCCGTTGATCAGGACCGTGACGCTGGAGTGCGACAGCCGTCCGATTGCGCGGAACACCTCCTGCATCGCCGGCGCCTTGCCCAGGATCTCGATATTCTCGGCCGGGGACTCCTCGATCGGTGCATCCGGTGCGCGCTCCTGCATGGCCCGCCGGATCAGCTCGACCACCTGCGGCAGATCGAATGGCTTGGGCAGGTACTCGAATGCACCACCTTGGAACGCGGACACTGCGCTCTCAAGATCGGAGAACGCCGTCATGATGATGACCGGGAGTTCCGGACAGAGTTCCTTGACGCGAGACAGCAGCTCGATGCCATTTTCGCCCGGCATCCGGATGTCCGAAACCAGGACTCTGGGTGCACCATCATCGAGCGCTCGCAGGCACTCGGTCGCAGACGCAAAGGCGCGCACCTCGAAACCCTCGCGCGACAATGCACGCTCGAGCACCCATCGAATCGACTGATCGTCGTCAACGATCCAGACCGAATTCATCGCATCCCCTCCCGAGAACTGTGTTGCATGCCGCGCCCCGGAGGTCAGGGCAACGGCAGCAGGATCCTGAAATCGGTTCGGCCAGGCCTGCTGTCGCATTCGATCGTGCCTCCATGCTGGTGGACGAAACTTTGCGCGAGCGACAAACCAAGGCCGCTCCCACCTTCACGGCCCGAGATCAGCGGAAAGAAGATCCGGTCGCGGATCTCTTCCGGAATTCCCGGTCCGTTGTCGATCACATGCAAATCCAATGCCAGCTTGTGTCGGTTCGTGCCGATGGTGACTTGTCGAGCGATTCGGGTCCGTAACACGATCCGCCCCTGGCCATGCAGCGCCTGAGCCGCATTGCGCACCAGGTTCAGCACGACCTGGATCAGTTGCTCCTT
>Ga0255220_1000815_pt1 | contig 11888 bp, 8 predicted proteins | sample Miss_Colum_RepB__FD_188423 | JGI IMG/M metagenome (GOLD analysis project Ga0255220, IMG submission 188423) | Freshwater microbial communities from Mississippi River, Louisiana, United States - Miss_Colum_RepB_8d | ecosystem: Environmental > Aquatic > Freshwater > River | place: USA: Louisiana...
ACCAATTGCTTTGCGCGATTTCATGAGCAACAAATCCAAGACTAAATTCAAGCATCCGGCCAGGTAGTTGAAAGTGTAGCCAGAGCCACCGTTCTTGTGCTGATGAATCGGATGTGTTTTGGGCAATACCAGCTACAATCATAACGTATAACGATAGGCTAAATAGAGTAATAATACCGATCCGCTTGTTGATGCTTATGCCCGAGATTCGAATTGCCAAAATCGGTAGCGCCAGATAAAAACACATTTCGACTGGCAGGCTCCAGAAAGCTGGGTTGACTTGGGTTGCAATCGTTTGGTTTTTCAAGGTCTGAAGCAAGAAAACATGGCTCCAAAAATATTCAAGGCTGCGCTGACCGATGCTGACATAGAGCAGAAGACTTACCCAGTAAAGCGGAAGGATTCGAGCGAATCGTCGAAGGACAAAGGGACCTAATTTTGAAATACCTTCGCGTAAATGGGGTGCAAAGACAAAGCCACTTAGTACAAAAAATAGATCAACACCCAGCCACATACCAGCACTGAGCGTGTCATGAAGGTTGAGTCCGGCTCGATAGTGCATCAGCATGACCATTAGCGCACCGATACCGCGCAAAAGCTCAATAGCCAGATTCATCGAAAATCCGTATCTCCTGAAATAGCCCAAATGCCGTTTGCTAAGTCTTTAGGCATCTCAGGCTGCGGATACACACTAATCGCCATCTCGAAATCCAGGTTCACGATGCAGTTGGGCCTGGACGAACTGGCCATCGCTAGCCATTCGGCTTTTAGCACTGGGCTGCACCAAGCACTTAGATTGCCAACCTTAACGAGTTGGCTGGCCTTGTGAAGGCATCGATCCATCCAGATGGATGCTTGGTGAGGTGAGCAGATCCAGTCGATTAATTCAATGTTACCTGGTTCTTGGTTGTGAATTTTGAAAATGGCACCCCCAATACTTTGATCGATATACCAAATATAGCCGCGAGATTGTGGAAATCTCCAGTGCCAGTATGCGTAGCTTCTAACAGCACAAACCGCATCACGCTCTTTCGCAGCTCGAAGGCATAGTTCGTCAAACATAGTTTGATCGAAGCGCTCATCAAACGGATCATCGCTCACTGCGCCTTCGGCATGCGGCCGGAGCGACCATTGCGCTTCAGACATCACTCCACAGTGAGCGTACAGCGCTTGAAGCTTGCCTTGTTTCAAATGGCGTGCGTTGGGGAAACCAAATGCATAACGGAAGTATCCTCGCGGCTCGAGTTGCTCGGCAAAAAAACCTTCGGTTAGAGCAGCGAAACGATTATGGCGGGCGATTCCAACACGGGCAGCTGGATCTACCATTACATCACCGATTTGAAGCGCATCGAGTAGGATTCCTCGGTGATACATTTTCCGCGGAAATCCTGCGTAGTGTGCGAGCAGTTGGCCTTCCTTGGATTCAATACGAGCAACAATGCCATCAAATTGCGGGTCACTGTTATATTTCCAGTTATACCAATTTTCATCGGGTAGATGCCCGAAGCATTTGTTAAAAAGCGCTTTCACTTCGGCTTCGGGATCCGACCATTGGTGTCGGGTGCTAAAAATGCCTTGTTCAAACCCAGCCGCTTGAATTGTTATATCCGCCAAACAAATTTCGTGGGAAAACAATTTATCGTTTGTGTCCACAAGCGCTTCTGTATGCACGGACATCGCTAGGTCGTTGGGCGTGCTTTTGTTATGACTTGGTTTACTTGATCTTGCCTCGACGGTTCTTAATTGCGCACATAGTAGAAGTTCGTAGTGACCCTTCATGAGATGAACCTGTGGCCAGTGTATCGATAAAACATAAGCGATGGTGTCGTCCCAATCGTTCTCATTATCAAACGGGTTTATATTAATCGCTTCAACTTCGGCAACTTCCATGATGCTGATCGCTTGTCGGTGAATGACGAGGCGATAATCAAGTTGGTCAGATGCTTCTGGCCCGACTCGAACTAGACTCACGACGAGGTCGCGATCAAGAAATCGGCTTTTTGCACTCTTTATGCGATCAGCTTTAAACGCATGCTCGTTACTGGTATCAAGTGGCAACGGGTGCTGCATCAGTTGCGTGATCAACATTCCGTCAAGTTTCACACGGAGGTCAACATTATTTTGTTTGTGCGCCCAGGTTATTTGCGCTTTCCCTTCAAATGACAAGCGCCTAATGGTCGGTTTTTGAGTGGGCAATGCGATAGGACTTCTCCCGACGTTCAGCGATCTTAACCAATCTTGATACTGAGTCACGATGGTTTGAGCAAGGCCGAGTGCTTTGGTGTGGCCTTGTTCGAGCCAGAGGACACGATCGCAAAGGGCCTCGATTTGATACATCGAGTGGGAACAGAAGACGATCGTGCAGCCCATCTGCTTCAAAGCCATGATGCGTTCAAAGGATTTACGTGCGAAGGCCCCGTCACCGACAGAAAGTGCCTCATCGATTATGAGGATGTCGGGCTGAATGCAAACGGCCAGCGCAAAGCCAAGGCGAACGACCATACCTGAGGAGTAGGTCTTCACTGGCTCATCGATAAAGCTGCCTATGTCAGCAAAGTCGATGATATGTGGCAGGGTGGTTTGGATTTGTGCGCTGCTAAGACCCATAAGGGCTGCGCCAAGTTCAATGTTTTCGCGGCCGCTGAATTCTGGGTGAAAGCCAGCACCAAGTTCTAAAAGGGCACTGATACGGCCATGAACAGCAACCCGCCCTTGGGTTGGCTTAAGGGTGCCACAAAGAATTTGTAACAAAGTAGATTTGCCAGCGCCATTGCGACCGATAATGCCAATGACTTCGCCCGCTTGAACATGCAGGGTGCAGTCTTCAAGAGCCATAAAGCTTGACTTAGCACGCCGCTCAAAGCGCTTGCTTACTGATTCGAGCTCGATCACTGGCTTGGCTTGAGTCATGCGGACGAGGCCTGTTCTTTGATAAGGCTCAAGCTTAGTTGCCAGTCCATAACACTTAGTGGTTTAAGCATGTCTGCCGACCGAGTGCTTTTTGATAGAGAACTTTCGAATTTACCTTGTCGTACCGCAGCTGTTTCGTGCTGATGCTCAAGCACTTCAATTAAGGCGGCCTGCGCAATTGACTCTAATTCGCTTAGTCCTAAAGAATCCCCAAGCACGATGCCAAGTTCATAGCGCCCAGGGTTTAATGGAAGTGCAGGTAGGGTCAAACAAATCATCCCCTCACCGCTCTGCTTAATCGGCGTGATCCACTCAGAGAAGTGGGATGCCCAAGAACACAGGCAACCAAAAGGTTCTTGGGATAGCGTCACACCGATGGTTGGTGCGTTTAACGAAGGATCCTGGACAAAAGCAACGAAGATGCGGAGCGATTCGCCTTGATGAATTCGCACCACGGGCTGAAGAACATCTTCGAGGTAAATTGGTCTTATATCGATCCAAAAATCATCATAATTTGAAGTTCGCTTCAATCTGGCTTGTGCCATACAGTGTCCGCGAGCAAACCTTAGCGCAAGTATTTGTCCGGTTGCGTTTTGCATGCGCTTGGCTTTCGGCTTTGAAGCATTGATCGTCGAAAGGCCTTGATATTGTTCAGCTTGACCATAAAGGTCACCCCTTAAGAAGCGCTGATACTGAGTCACGATGGTTTGAGCAAGGCCGAGTGCTTTGGTGTGGCCTTGTTCGAGCCAGAGGACACGATCGCAAAGGGCCTCGATTTGATACATCGAGTGGGAACAGAAGACGATCGTGCAGCCCATCTGCTTCAAAGCCATGATGCGTTCAAAGGATTTACGTGCGAAGGCCCCGTCACCGACAGAAAGTGCCTCATCGATTATGAGGATGTCGGGCTGAATGCAAACGGCCAGCGCAAAGCCAAGGCGAACGACCATACCTGAGGAGTAGGTCTTCACTGGCTCATCGATAAAGCTGCCTATGTCAGCAAAGTCGATGATATGTGGCAGGGTGGTTTGGATTTGTGCGCTGCTAAGACCCATAAGGGCTGCGCCAAGTTCAATGTTTTCGCGGCCGCTGAATTCTGGGTGAAAGCCAGCACCAAGTTCTAAAAGGGCACTGATACGGCCATGAACAGCAACCCGCCCTTGGGTTGGCTTAAGGGTGCCACAAAGAATTTGTAACAAAGTAGATTTGCCAGCGCCATTGCGACCGATAATGCCAATGACTTCGCCCGCTTGAACATGCAGGGTGCAGTCTTCAAGAGCCATAAAGCTTGACTTAGCACGCCGCTCAAAGCGCTTGCTTACTGATTCGAGCTCGATAATCGGATTCATGCTTGTTAAAGGCTATCGGCAAAACTGTCTTTACGAATTGCAAACCAATAGCCGCAGCAAAGTGCAACAAGGCAGCCGAGTATGAAATAACTAGCAAGCATCAGAAAATCAGGATATGCCCCTCCGATCAGGCAACGGCGCAACTGCTCGGCAGGTACGGTCATTGGATTTAAGAAGACCCAAGGCTTGATTGCCTCAGGTAGCGCTTCTAAAGGGTAGAAGATTGGTGCAAGAAAAGTCAGCAAACTAATCGAGGCTGGCACGATTTGTTGCAAGTCCCGCAACTTAACCCCAAGCGCAGAAAGTAGCCAGGCGGCGCTCAAGAGCATTGGCAGGCTACTCAACAACACGATAATTGCGAAAACCCAAGTTAGACTGGCCGCTTGCATCGGCTTCATCATGATAATCGCTAGCATCAGGACAAGGCATTGCAGAAAAGCTTGAATCAATGCCCCAAGGCTTGCAATCCACGCGAGCAAAGGAAGCGGGAAAACAACTTTTTTCACTAGATGGGGTTGGTCAATAATCAGGCGGGGCGAGCGACTTAAAACATCACCAAACAATTGGGCAACGATGAGTCCACCAAAAAGCTGCAGGACATAATTTGAATCTGCCCCCTCGGGGCTAGTCCAGTGGGGGCGAAAAACGAACTGGAAAACCAGGCTGTAAACAGCCAAAAGCAATAAGGGCGTTAGTAATGCCCACCACCAACCGAGCAAACTACCTCGATAACGCTGAGCAATATCGCGCTTAAGTAACACTCGCATGAGACCCCAGTATGGGGATGGAAAAAAGCCTTGGGGCATGGAAAGACCTTGTTAAGGCGCTGGATGGCTGGCGCCTCAAGTTTATCTGGCATCAGCGATAATCTACCGATGGCAAAAATCCTATTCATTCATCAGAATTTCCCCGGTCAATTCAAGAATCTTGCTCCAGCTTTGGTTAGCTTGGGGCACCAGGTCAGAGCGCTGGCGATTTCTGGGCAGCGTATTGAGGGGGTAGACTTGGTCTCCTACAAGCCTCAGCGTGGCACCTCGCAAGGCATTCACCCTTGGGTTGCTGAATTTGAAACCAAGGTCATACGGGGGGAGGCTTGCGGACAGGCGATGCTTAACATGAGGCGCGAGGGATGGACGCCGGATCTCGTGATCGCTCATCCCGGCTGGGGAGAGTCATTGTTTGTAAAAGACGTTTGGCCAAGTGCAAAGCTCATCTCTTTTCTCGAGTTTTACTATGCTGCGCAAGGCACCGATGTTGGATTTGATCCGGAATTTGCAAAACAGGGCTTTGGCGAAGATGCGAGACTGAGGCTCAAAAATGCAAATAATCTATTAGCTCTTGAGGCTAGCGACTGGGGTTTGTCACCAACCGAATGGCAGCGCAGCAGTCTGCCGCAGTTTTTTCAAGGAAAAGTGAGTGTCATTTTTGATGGCATTGATACCGACCTTGTCCGGCCAGACCCCAAGGTGAGCTTGCGCCTTGGAAAGCCCAACGCTCCAGATAACGAACAAATTATCTTGCAAGCTGGCGATGAGCTGATAACTTTTGTTAACCGAAATCTAGAACCTTATCGAGGTTATCACGTCTTTATGAGGGCGCTGCCGAAAATTCTTGAGCAGCGCCCCAACGCTCGTGTCTTGTTAGTGGGTGGTGATGGCGTGAGTTACGGGGCGAAGCCACCGGAAGGTAAGACTTGGAAGCAAGTTTTCCTCGATGAAGTAGCACCGCAAGTGGATTCAAGTCGCCTTCACTTTCTCGGCAATGTTCCCTATCAGGCCTACCTCAAATTACTGCAAATATCAGCGTGCCATGTTTATCTGACCTATCCCTTCGTGCTGTCCTGGAGCTGTATCGAGTCGTTATCAGCAGCCTGTCTCGTCGTCGGAAGTAAAACACCGCCCGTGGTTGAGGCGATCAGCGATGGCATCAATGGTTTGTTGGTTGATTTCTTTGATATCAATGGCCTCGCTTCGTGTGTCAGCAATGTACTCGCACGCCCTCAAGATTTCATTGCGATGCGGAGATCCGCTAGAGAGTCGGCTGTTGCGCGTTATGACCTTCGGCGGCATTGCTTGCCACAACAAATTGAACTGGTCAATCAGTGGCTGCCTAAACAATCAGCCGCCAGGTCTTGAGGAACAACGAGTGAGCTAGGGCTTGGAAATCGCTGCTTCGGCTTCCGACAGATTAGCTTCATTAAGAGCACCCAGGCTTGCCATGAGTCTCGACCAAGCAGCCAGTGCTCGTGCATTTGCCCTTCCTAAGTCGCGACTTGCATTGAGCAATTGCAAGTTTGCCTGATCCTCGTCCTGTCGCGTTGCGATTCCAGCGCTTAACCCTCTCGTTGCAGATTCAATCACAACTTGCAAGGCATCGATGGTTCGCCGTTGAGCGGTTCCCTCAACCTTTGCCGCTTCAAGGCTGCGCCAGTCCCGATCAATCTGTAGGTTTAAACGGTTGATAGCGGCAAGATGGTCATGTTCGGCTCGTCTAAGGTTAGCTTCCGCTTGACGAATGATCGAATTAATCGCACCGCCGGCAAATATCGGTACGGCGACCTGTACGCCTATCTGCGCCGTTCTGTATTCTGTTCCGATTGTATTGTCCATCGCACTTTTGGAATAAGAACGCGAAGCAAACAGATCCGCGGTTGGTAAATGCTCTGCTTGAGCCTTTTTGACCTCTTCTTTTGCGCTTGAAATCGCGGCTCGCTGAGCGCGAAGTAATGGGTTTTGCTCTCTAGCTGCCTCTTGCCAGCGTTGTAAGTTAGCGTGGGCTAGGGGCAAATGATCAGCGAGCCTCGCACTAAGTGAGAATGGTTGTGGATTAAGTCCCATGAGTCCACTAAGCCCGGTCATCTGAATCCATGCGAGCTTCGCGTTTTCAAAGGCAAGTTCTGCTTCGGCAAATTGACTGCGAGCCTGGCTCAGCCGTGCTTGCGCTACCTCAACGTCTGTTCTTGTCGCATCACCTGCCTTGAATTGCTTCTGCACCTGGGCAGCGAGTCGTGCCTGGATTTCGATGGTCTCCTTACTCGCTTTAAGTGCGGTTGAGGCAGCAGACCACTCTGCATGTGTGCTCATAAGTCGTACACCCAGATCCTGCCTGGCTGCGGCAAGGCTCTGCTCAGCATACTCGGCCTGCGCCTTGCTTTGTGCAAGACCGGCCCAGGACTTTGGTCGGTAAAGCCCTTGACGCAGTTGTAAGCTTGCACTCATCGCAGGGTAGTTATCGAAGCTACGATCCACGGGACCTAGGAGGGTTTGAGACCTAGAGTCAGTATTATTTTGAGATCGCTGAAGGTTTGACGAGATTTGCGGTAATAGAGCCGCTTTCGCTTGCTCGAGACTTTCAACGCCGCCGTCACGCTGAGCAATCGCACTTTGATACTCCGGGTCATGCAAACTAGCTTGAGAGAACTCAAGGCTCAATCGCTGCCCTTGCGCTAGAGCTGGCAGGCCTATCGTTGCTGTAGACCATAAGGTCATCGACAGCAAGCACGGCAGGGCATGAGCATATAGTTGCCTTGCAAAAGGCATCATCGTTCCTTTAAACCACGGGCCATACGGTCTTCTATCGGCTTAAAAATGTAGTTAAGCAGACTGCGTTGACCAGTTACCACAATGACCTCAACGGGCATCCCAGCATGTAGTTCAACGTTTCCAAGCTTTGCCAGTTCCTCGACCGTCGCCTCAACCCGCGCAAGGTAGTAAGGGACACCCTGGGGCGTAGTTAATAAGTCCGCTGAAACAGACATTAGCTTCCCGTCGATAATGGGCGTAGTGCGCGGGTTTAGGGCGGTGAACATTAACTTAGCCGGGATACCGGCTTTAATTCGTTCTATCAAATGAGGAGAAATTTGCGCTTCAACAATCATTCGATCTTCGCTCGGAATAACGTCCAAGATGCGCGTGCCTGCAGCAAGCACAGCGCCCTGTGTTGTAATATTTAAACCAACAACCGAGCCGCTGACGGGTGCACGAACTTCAGTCCTTCTGAGCTCATCGTCGAGCGCAACCAGGCGCTCGGCTTGCGCTCTTGCTTCTTTGGCAACTTCCGCAAGCTGTGCTTGCACTTCCTTTCGAAATTCCTGCTGTCGTTGGTTGATTCGAAGTTTTGTTTCAGCGATTTGACTAGCCAACCTCGCAATAGATGCCGTACCGTCTGTTAGGGCCGCCTTCGCATTGGATAACTGACGTTCGATGTCTTGATGGCGATTCTTTGCGTAGAGACCGTCTCTAACAAGAGGTGCTAGTAAGTCAAATTCACGACCCAGTGTGTCGACTTGGACTTGGCGATGTTCTTGGATTTCAACAAGTCCTTTACTTTGCGCTTGTAAGCCAGAGATTGCCTGTTGGTAGGAGGCCAATTCACTGGCAAGCGACTGTCGTCGCGCATCGAACAGTTGGCGCTGTGTGTTGAAGATGGCGGCAACATTTGCCTCTTGCGCCCGCTTGAGCAAGTCGGGCGGGAATTCAATAAATGCTGCGTCGCGTTGTTCCGCCAGTAATCGTGCTTCGGCGGCGCGGGCAGCTGTATAAAGCGTATCGGCAACTTCGCGTTGTGCTCGAGACTGCACTGGATCCATCGTGATCAGGAGCTGATCGGCCTGAACCAAATCACCTTCTTTCACGTGAATCTGTTTAACAATGCCAGAGCCCGCGTTTTGCACTGTCTTTCGCTTAGAGTCGACGATTAATGTGCCGGGTGAGGGCACACCTTCATCAAGGGGAGCATAAGCTGCCCAAAGAAGGAAGCTACCGATACCGAGGACAATGACTGCGATCCCAATACGAAGTGGCGTTCTAAAATCTCTGGGGGCTTGTGGAATGCTTGGGTCCTTGCGCCCTCTAACGCCGCCTTCGAGCTCAGCTTGTAACCCCTTAGCTTCCTTAACTTCTCGGGTACTCGCTTCAATAGTGATGGGTGTAGAGGCTTTAGCCACGATGACCTCCCGCCCCGCGTCCCTCTGATATGTTGGTAGTCGTTACGGTTGACGCGTGCTGTGAGACGACCGGTGGGTTGGTTTGGGACTGTTTCTGAGCGGCTTCTTGAAGAGCCTGCAAGACCTGTTGTCTCGGCCCATGCATGTGAACAATGCCTTCGCGAAGTACCATTAGACTGTCAGCAATTCCGACAATGCTTGTTCGGTGGGTGATCAAAACAACGGTTCTTCCTTCAGACTTTGCTTGCATTACAGCGCGAACAAGCGCCTGTTCTCCGGCTTCGTCCAGATTGGAATTGGGTTCGTCTAGCACTAACAAGGCTGGATCGCCATAAAGGGCCCTTGCAAGGCCGATGCGTTGGCGCTGGCCGCCGGAAAGAGCAGAGCCTGATTCACCAATCGGTGTGTCATAGCCACGAGGGAAACGCAGAATCATTTCATGCATACCAGCTTTTGTAGCTGCTGATATCACCCGTTCTGAATCGATATCACCGAAACGAGCGATGTTTTCCGCTATCGTGCCGTCAAAGAGTTCGATATCCTGAGGTAGATAGCCGATCCAAGGGCCAAGTTCATCTTTGTTCCACAAAAATATATCAGCCCCATCCAAACGAACCTTGCCAGCTTGAGCGGGCCAGACGCCAACGAGGAGTCTAGCAAGCGTGCTTTTCCCCGACGCCGACGGACCAACAATCACAAGCACTTCCCCTGGTCTCACGGCAAACTGGAGCCCCTTGAGTACCGGTGCCGGTGCACCCGGGGGGGTTGCAATCAGTTGCTCAACATTTAAAAAGCCCTTTGGGCGTGGCAGGGACATACCCTGCAAACGAGCCGGGAATTCGTCGAGCAGTTGCGAGAGTCGCTGGTAGGAAGTTCGCGCCGAGGAGAACTGTTTCCAGCTTGCAATCGCCAGATCAACAGGAGCCAAAGCGCGTCCGGCCAGGATCGATGCAGCAATCATGACCCCGGGCGAGGCCAAATTTTCCAGCACTAAGAGAGCGCCTATGCCTAACACAGCCGATTGCATGGTGAGTCGCCAAAACTTAATCGACGCGCTAATGAAGCCAGCCCGATCAGAGGCCTCTGACTGTTTTTGGAGCAAGCGATCTTGTAGGACTTTCCAACGACTTCTCAGCGCCGGTAGCATGCCCATCGCCTCGATCACTTCGGCATTACGCAAATTACTGGTTGCAAAACTTGATCCCATCATCGCTGCCTGGTTCGCTTCAGCCAATCCTTGTTTTGTTGCCCTCTCGTTTAACCAAGCAAGCAAAAAGCTAACAACTGCACCAAACAGAACAAAAGCTCCTAAAACTGGATGAAAGAAGTACACCACCAAAATATAAATTGGTGTCCAGGGCATATCGAAAAAGGCAAACAGACCATTTCCAGTAACAAATTGCCTGATTTGCGTTAAGTCGTTCATAGCAGCGCCCGCTGCGCCTGCCCGTCCGCGCAAATTTCGTTCAAATGATGCTGTGAAAACGCGGGGAGACAACTGGTCGTCCACTTGATTGCCTAATCGCACTAAAACTTGGGCACGGATTTGCTCGATCCATGCCATGACCGCAAACGCACCAAGCGTGATTAATGAGAGCATGATTAACGTGGTCTCATTGCGGCTATTTAGCACTCTATCGTAGACCTGCATCATGTAGAGCGATGGCGCAAGATACAGTAAATTAATCGCACCAGAGAATCCACCAACAGTCCAAAAGACTTTCTTGTAGCGTCCTAGGACCTCAAGGACTTCACTGCGTTGACCCCCTGGCCGGGGCGGGCGTTGGTTAGCTTGCATAAGTCTTAGATTTTCGCACAGATCGACAAGCTTTCTTTTCACGAAAAGGTCATATTATCGGTCAATGAGGACCCTAATGAGCGTAGGGCGAATTGCCGTGACAACACCGAAGGTGGGGGAGCATCTGCAGTTAAAACGATTGATGATGGGCATGGGATACTTGCACCGTTATTTTCTGAAGTGAGCAAGGCACATGGTTGTCGACCATTCAATCTTCAAGGCCTACGATATACGTGGTGTGACAAATCGCACATTTACACCCGATGTATTGCAAGTGATCGGCTATCAGTTAGGTTTACTTACTTTGGCTGCAGGAAAGTCGGCCTTTGTGGTCGGACGAGACGGCCGATTGTCAGGCCCAGCGCTAGCCAAGGCGCTTACTGAAGGGTTGTGTGCGGCAGGTGTCGATGTGATCGATATTGGTCAGGTAACGACTCCGATGCTTTATTTCGCAACCTATGAACTCGGCACAGGTTCGGGTGCGGCCATCACCGGATCACACAATCCACCTGAATATAACGGTTTAAAAATGATGGTGGGAGGCGACACCTTATATGGGGAGGCTATACAGGACTTATATCGATCGGTTTGTGCAGCGCAGACCGGTGCGGTCGTTGCTGACGCCCTGGAGACTAAGGCGGCGGAGACCAGCTGGCAGGATACAGATGCTCGCGGCCATCAACCAGTACGCAGGGGAAAAATCAGCTCGATTGATATAAACGAACGCTATATCGCGCGCGTGGTTTCGGATATCAAACTCGCACGCGGCATGAAAATTGCCGTTGATTGCGGCAATGGGGTGGCGGGTGCCTTCGCGCAAGCATTATTCACGCGGCTCGGTTGTGAGGTCGTCCCTTTATTTTGCGAGGTCGACGGGAACTTTCCC
>Ga0255220_1000817_pt1 | contig 11882 bp, 10 predicted proteins | sample Miss_Colum_RepB__FD_188423 | JGI IMG/M metagenome (GOLD analysis project Ga0255220, IMG submission 188423) | Freshwater microbial communities from Mississippi River, Louisiana, United States - Miss_Colum_RepB_8d | ecosystem: Environmental > Aquatic > Freshwater > River | place: USA: Louisiana...
ACCCGCGAGATCGATCCACGCACGATGCAATCGCGCACCGTACGCGGGCTGTATTTCATTGGTGAGGTGCTCGATGTCACAGGCTGGCTTGGCGGCTACAACTTTCAATGGGCCTGGGCGTCAGCGCACGCGGCGGCGCAGGCGCTGACCACAGCAAGGAGTGGGTCGGCATGAGTGTGGCGCGACAACAAGCCGCTTCGCGTCCCGCGGCGGTGCTGCTGGCGGCCGGTTTTGCCAGTCGGATGCGAGGCATCATCAAGCTGTTGCTCGAGATTGATGGCGAACCGTTGGTCCGGCGCACCTTGCGGGTGCTGCATGAGGCCGGTGTCAGCGACGTGGTGGTCGTGCTTGGTCATCATGCGACGCAGATCGCACCAGTGCTTGAGGGCTGTTCGGCTCGGGTGCTTCACCATGCGGGTTATCAGGCTGGGCAGCAAAGCTCGGTGCTCGCTGGTTTGCGCGCGCTTGCGCCCGATGCCGATCCGGTTCTGGTCGTCCTCGGAGATCTCCCTTTGCTGGAGCCCCAAGACATCTCAGGGCTGCTCGCGGCATTCGCGGCGAGGCCCGCCGGTCGGCGCGTGCTGGTGCCGCGCGCACAGGGCCTGCGCGGCAATCCGGTCGTCGTTGAGCGATCGGTCGTCGATGAGGTCTTGCTGGCCGATGACGAAACCGCGGGCCTGCGCGGGTTTATCGACCGAAACCGACAAGTCGTGGCAAGCTTCGAGGCGCCGAATGACCATACCGTCGTCGACCTAGACACGCCGCAGGACATCGTCGCGCTGGAGCAGCGACTTGGGCGTCGCGTCGAGGGCTGGGATCGGGGAAAATTGAACGATCAGGTAGATTCGGACGCCTGTCGTGGAGAATCGTAATGGACAGTATCGATCGTGAAGTACTCGAGCGCACGCTCGAATGGACCCGTGCCGGGCATCGAGTGAGCCTGGTGACGGTGATTCAGACCTGGGGTTCGGCACCCCGGCCACCGGGCGCACTGCTGGCGATTTGTGACGACGGCAGAGTCGTCGGCTCGGTCTCCGGAGGCTGCGTCGAAGACGACATGATTGATCGGGTACGCAAGAGCGGGCAGCCCGACAAGGCCGGTCTGGTGACCTATGGCGTGTCGCGCGATGAGGCCGCCCGCTTCGGATTGCCCTGCGGCGGCACACTCGAACTGGTGCAAGAGCCTGTCATTGAAACCGGCTGGATCGAAGACATGCTGCGCCGTACGGCGGCGCACGAGCTGATCGCCCGCTGCCTCGATCTGCAAACTGGCAAGGTCACCCTCGAGTCCGCAACCCGCGGTGAAGAGCTCTCCTTTGATGGCCGCCAGCTGCGCACGGTCTTCGGGCCTCGCTATCGGTTGTTGATGATCGGTGCGGGCCAGTTGTCACGCGTGCTCGCGCAGATGGCAGGAGCGGTCGATTTTCAAGTGTTCGTCTGCGATCCGCGCGAGGAGTATTTTTCGACGCTGGAGCTGCCCGACGTTTCCTATTTGCCTGGCATGCCGGATGATGTCGTCAATGAGTTTCGCCCGGATGCGAATACGGCGATCGTCGCGTTGACGCACGACCCGAAGCTTGATGATCTGGCACTGCTGGAGGCCCTGAAGTCACCGGCGTTCTATGTCGGAGCACTGGGTTCACGAGCCAACAATGCCAAGCGACGCGAGCGGCTCGCGATGTTCGATCTGTCGGCGGGAGAGATCGAGCGCCTTCATGGTCCGATCGGGTTACACATCGGCAGTCGCACACCCGCTGAAATCGCGGTTTCGATCCTTGCCGAGATCATCTCGGTGCGCAACGGTGTGCAGCCGATGCAAAAGAAACCGGTTGGCGCGGCCAGTGACGGTGAGCCGGCCGCTGCGGGCGTGTGTGCGATCTGAGCTGAGCTGGGCTGAGTGGGGCTGTGTGGGGCTGGGCTGAGCTGATCGGGCCAGTCGATTAGCTGCCGGCGCGCAGCAACACGATCAGCACGCCGGCGCCACCATCGGTCGGTCGTGCCTGGCAAAAGGCGATCACCTCGTCGCGCTGAACCAGCCACTTGAGCACCTTGCCCTTGAGGACTGGCTCCTTGCCGATCGATCCCAGGCCCTTGCCGTGGATCACCCGCAGGCAACGCTGGCCGCGTTTCAAGGCCTGCGCGATGAAGGCGACCAATGCTTCGCGTGCCTCGTCGACCCGCAGGCCATGCAGGTCAAGTTGCGCCTGCACGACCCAGTGACCACGGCGCAGGCGTGCCAGTACATCCGAGCCGACGCCCTCGCGCCGATACGACAGCGATTCATCGACATCGAGCAAACGTTCGATGTCGATTTCGTCCGAGAGCGAGGCCTGTAAGGCCTCGCGTTCGTCGCGTTCGCGCTGGATCGGGTGCGGGGCAGGGGGTTCCGGTGCATGCTGAACCCGTCCGGTCGCCTTGATCGGCTTCACATCACCGAGCGCATCGCGAAAGACACGAGCCTCTCGCTCCTGGCGCTCGCGTTGCGCCCTCGCTCGCGCACGCGCCTCGCGCTCGGCCTGCTCCCTGGCCTGCAGCGCCTGTTTGAGCTTGCCAAGTTCGGCAAAGCTCTTCATCGCGGGCCGGCTGATCCGGCTGGCTAGCCGGATCAGTCCTCCAGTGACTCGAGGTAGCGCTGCGCATCCAACGCCGCCATGCAGCCGGTGCCGGCGCTGGTGATCGCCTGCCGATACACATGGTCCTGCACATCGCCGGCGGCGAACACGCCCGGTACGCTGGTGGCAGTTGCCTGCCCCTGAAGGCCACCACGCGTGATGATGTAGCCATTGTTCATGTCGAGCTGACCGGTGAACAGTTCGGTGTTTGGCGCATGTCCGATGGCGATGAACACTCCCTGCAGGTCGATGTCGCTGCTCTGGCCGCTCTGCTTGTCGCGCAGGCGCACGCCAGTCACGCCGCTGTCGTCGCCAAGCACCTCGTCGAGTTCGTTGAACCAGCGCACTTCGACATTGCCGTTGCGGGTCTTGTCCATCAGCTTGTCAATCAGGATCGGCTCGGCGCGGAACTTGTCACGACGATGCACGACGGTGACCTTGCGGGCGATGTTCGACAGATAGAGCGCCTCCTCGACAGCGGTATTGCCACCGCCGATCACCGCCACATCCTGGCCGCGATAAAAGAAGCCGTCACAGGTCGCGCAGGCTGACACCCCCTTGCCGCTGAAAGCCTGCTCAGAGGGCAGACCAAGATATTTGGCGGAGGCGCCGGTTGCGATGATCAGTGCATCGGCGGTGTACTCGCCGGAGTCGCCAATCAGTCGCAAGGGCTTTTCGTCCAGCTTCGCCGTATGGATGTGGTCGAAGATGATTTCGGTATTGAAGCGCTCTGCGTGTGCCTGAAAGCGGGCCATCAGGTCCGGTCCCTGCACGCCATCGGCGTCCGCGGGCCAGTTGTCCACATCGGTCGTGGTCATCAGTTGACCGCCCTGGGCAAGGCCTGTGATCAGCACCGGATTCAGGTTGGCGCGAGCCGCATAAACGGCGGCGGTGTAACCGGCGGGGCCGGAGCCGAGGATCAGGACTCGGCAGTGCTTGGCTGTGCTCATCGGGTTCTTTCGCGAAAATCGTTGCAAAAATGCCGTCAAATCATGTATTTACGTGAAGATGTTCATCTGATTTTTGATTTGCAGCGTGCTTTGTGCGAAATTATAGGCAATCCTGATTGTCGCCCCGGACTGACGTTGACCAAAAACATCCTTGATTGCGCCATGTTGTCGACTTTTCTAACTGTGCCAGTGGGCACATTCACGGGGCGCTGAGACGATGGCGCGCGTAGCGGCTTCGGGCGGATCAGCTGCGATGCGTCGCAGTATGGTGTCCGGATTCGGACTGCCGGAGCGAGCCGTCGAGCTGATTCGCGAGGCTTTCTGGATCCTCGAGGTCGCGTTTGGTCTGTTTTTGCTGCTGATTCTGTTCACCTATGACCGTGCCGATCCGGGTTGGTCGCATGCGGTGGCCTCGCAAAATATCCAGAACGCCGGTGGAAGGGTTGGGGCCTGGTTCGCGGATCTGCTTCTTTACCTGTTCGGGACATCCTCCTACCTGCTGATCGGCCTTTGCGTGGCCAGTGTTGCGCGTGGCTATCGGCGGCTGCGGCCTGGACTTGCGCTGACTGGTAGCGATGACCGTCCGCCCGACGGACAACGGTTTGCCTGGGAGCGCTGGCTGGGCTTCGGGATGCTGCTGCTCGGTTGCGTCGGACTTGAGTCGGCAAGGATGCACAGCCTGACGCTGGCCTTGCCGTTGGCGCCAGGCGGGATCGTCGGCGAGTTGGTGTCCGATCCCTTGTTTCTCGCGCTAGGCCCCACGGGCGGCACGTTGACGCTGTTTGTTGCGATCGCCGCAGGATTCAGCTTGTGGATTGGTGTCTCCTGGCTTGCGATCTTTGAGGTGATCGGTCTATTCATTGAACAAACGGTACTCGCGCTGGGTAACGCAATCTCTGCCCGACGCGATCGGCGCATCGGCGAGGTCGCGGCTATCGAACGTGAAGTGCAGGTTGAAGAGAAGCGCCGCATTTTCGATGACGATCCCGCGCCACTTCGCATCGAGCCGCAGTTGCCGCCGATCGAGCTCTCCGAGCGTGTGGTTGCAGAGCGCCAGGTGCAGTTGTTTGCCGATCTGCCGGCCGATACCGAACTGCCGGCGCTGTCCCTGCTCGATCCGCCACCGGTGGTCCAGGAATCTGTCTCTGCCGATACGCTCGAGTACACCTCGCGTCTGATCGAAAAGAAGCTTGCCGATTTCAACGTTGCGGCCAATGTGGTTGCGGCCTATCCAGGTCCGGTGATCACCCGTTACGAGATCGAACCGGCCACCGGCATCAAGGGCAGTCAGATCGTCAACCTGTCCAAGGACCTTGCCCGGGCCTTGTCGCTGGTCTCGATTCGGGTGGTTGAGACCATTCCGGGCAAGAGCCTGATGGGGCTCGAGTTGCCCAATCCTCGTCGCCAGTCGGTGCGCTTGTCCGAGATCCTCGGCTCCAAGGTCTATGCCGATAGCGCCTCGCCGGTGACGCTTGCGCTTGGTAAGGACATTGCCGGCAATCCGATCGTCGCGGACCTGGCCAAGATGCCGCACCTGCTGGTGGCCGGCACTACCGGTTCGGGCAAGTCGGTTGGGATCAATGCGATGCTGCTGTCGCTGCTGTACAAGTCGGACCCTTCGCAGGTCCGGCTGATCATGATCGACCCGAAGATGCTGGAGATGAGCGTCTACGAGGGCATTCCGCATCTGCTCGCGCCGGTGGTGACCGACATGAAGCAGGCCGGCCATGCGCTGAACTGGTGCGTCGCCGAGATGGAGCGGCGCTATCGGTTGATGAGCAAGATGGGGGTGCGCAACCTGTCCGGCTACAACGCGAAGATCGCTGACGCCGAGCGCCGCGAGGAATTGATCCCCAATCCGTTCTCGCTGACTCCGGATGCACCCGAGCCCCTGGGGCGGCTGCCTCAGATCGTCGTGGTCATCGACGAGCTTGCCGATCTGATGATGGTCGTCGGCAAGAAGGTCGAGGAGTTGATCGCCAGGCTGGCGCAAAAGGCACGGGCCGCCGGCATTCACCTGATCCTGGCCACGCAGCGTCCATCGGTCGATGTGATCACCGGTCTGATCAAGGCGAACATTCCGACCCGGATTGCCTTTCAGGTTTCCTCGAAAATCGATTCGCGCACGATCCTTGACCAGATGGGCGCCGAGTCGCTGCTCGGTCAGGGCGACATGCTGTTCATGCCGCCTGGCCATGGCTTGCCGATGCGGGTACACGGCGCCTTCGTCGATGACGACGAGGTGCATAAGGTCGTCGAACACTGGAAGTCGCTCGGCGAGCCGCAATATGTCGAGGGCATCCTGGAGGGCGGATCCCTGGAGTCCGCCGATACCGGCAGTGCGGTCGGCTTTGGCGGCCTGCAGCAGACGCTGGCCGAAGGTGGTGCCGAGGGCGAGGCCGATCCGTTGTACGACCAGGCGGTCGCGATCGTGCTGCAAAACAAGCGCGCCTCGATCTCTCTGGTGCAGCGTCACTTGCGCATTGGTTATAACCGATCGGCGCGCCTGCTCGAATCGATGGAAAAGGCCGGTCTGGTGTCTGCGATGTCCGGCAACGGCAACCGGGACATCCTGGTTCGGCATGCTGCTGAGGACGAGCGCTGATTCCTGGCGCGTCTGCCGGCGCAGCCGGCCGGTTTCAAGTGCCGCAGCCGCAAGCTCCTGGCGGCCGACGTAGAATCCCGGCCATGCTTGCGTCAATCCTCTTACGAAGTCTGCCGACGGCGCGGCGCTGCCCCGTTGGCGTGGGCTTTCTGTTCGCAGTCAGTATCGCGTTCGCACAGCCCTCTGGGGTGCTGCAGTCATCCCCGATCGCTCCGCTGACGGTCGGATCCTCCGCCTCCCCAGAACTCGTCGCGCAGCCCACCGGTGAGGCTGTGGCGCAGTTGCGCAGCTTCGTGGCGCAGACGCCTTCAGCCCGCGGCCAGTTCCGACAGCAGACGCTACGTGCATCCGGGCGTGTCCCGGAAACCGCCGAAGGCCGCTTCGTGTTTGCGCGTCCTGGTCGTTTTCGCTGGGAGGTCGTGCGCCCGTTTGAGCAATTGATGATTGCGGATGGCGAGCGCCTGTGGTCGTTCGACAAGGACCTCAATCAGGTCATCGAGCGTCGCCTCGATGGCGCACTGGGCTCCAGCCCAGCGGCGCTGCTGTTTGGTGCGCAGGAGCTCGATCGTGCCTTCACGCTGCAGGAGGCCGGCCGGCATGGCGTGCTCGACTGGCTGCTTGCCTTGCCAAAGTCGCGCGACGCCGGATTCGAGCGGATCGCGATCGGCTTTCGCGCGGGTCTTCCCGAGGCCATGGAGGTGCTCGATGCCTTTGGAAAGACGACCCGCTTTGCGTTCAGTGGGCTGGAACGCAACCCGGTTCTCGATGCTGGCGTCTTCAAGTTCACCCCGCCGCCGGATGCGGATCTGATCCGGCAATGATCGCTACTCCGGAGACTGGCTGATGAGCCATATTCCTGCCCCCGCCGCCATCGGTGACAAGCTCGCCGAGGTCGACACCCCAGCCCTTGTGCTCGATCTGGACGCGTTCGATGCAAATCTGAACGCGGTGCATCATCATGTGCTCGAGCGTGCGGTGCGTTTGCGTGCGCACGGCAAGGCGCACAAGTGTTCGGCAATCGGTTTGCGCCAGGTGGCTGCGGGTGCGATCGGACTGTGCTGCCAGAAGGTTGGCGAAGCCGAAGTCTTTGTGCAGGCCGGCATCGGAGACGTTCTGGTCAGCAACGTGATTGTCGGATTGCCAAAGGCCAGACGCCTGGCCGCGCTGGCGCGCACGGCGCGCGTCGGCGTCTGTGTCGACAGCGCGCTGCAGGTCGAGCAGATTGCTCAGGCTGCGCGAGAGCATCAGGTCAGCGTCGATGTCTTGATCGAGATCGACGTCGGCATGGGGCGCTGTGGCGTACTCGACGAGGCCGAAGCGCTGGCACTCGCGACGCTGATCGCCTCGCATGCGCCTGCGCTGAAGCTGCGTGGCTTGCAGGCGTATCACGGCCGTGCCCAGCACATGCGGACCACCGCCGAGCAAGCGGTCGCGATCGGCAAGGCCGCGGCGCGTGCCGCACGGATGGCATCTGCGCTGCGCGATGCCGGTCATCGCGTCGAGGAAATCACGGGTGGCGGCACTGGCACGTATCCGTATGAAATTGCATCTGGCGTGTATACCGAGGTGCAACCTGGCTCCTACGTGCTGATGGACGGCGACTATGCGCGCAACCAGCCGGATCCGGATTCACCGTTGCTCACCCAGGCGCTTGGCGTGCTGTGCAGCGTGATCACAGTGCGCAACACGCATGCGGTACTCGATGGCGGTCTGAAGACCTTCGCGGTCGACAGCGGTCTGCCACAGCCGCAGCTGCGTGGCTGGTCCACTCGCGGCTTGTCCGATGAGCATATGGTGATCGAGCCTGCCAGCAACGCGGAGTCCTTGCAGGTTGGTCAGAAGATCCGGGTGATTCCGGGTCATTGCGACCCGACGGTGAACCTGCACGACTGGATCGTCGCGGTGCGTGGTAATCGGGTCGAGCAGGTGTGGCCGGTCGATGCGCGCGGTGCGCTATTCTGAACAGCTGTCAGTGACCCGCCGCAGCCTGCGGCCGGATCGCCGATGCCCGTGCAGCGAAGCCGATCGTTTCGATTGCAATGCCGGGTTCTTGGGCCTAGCCGGTCCGGAGTCAATCGCCCGATGAGCCAAGTTGATACCGCTGCCCTCGAGGCATCCGATCCGCAGCAACGCCGTCGCGATATCCGCACGATGGCGGTTGTCGGGCTCGGTCATGGCAGCTCGCACTTCAGCCAGTTACTGCTTGCCCCGCTGTTTCCGTGGATCAAGGACGCCTTCGCACTGAGCTACGCAGAGCTCGGACTGTTGATGACGGTCTTCTTCGTTGTCTCGGGCTTCGGGCAGGCTGCGGCCGGCTTTGTCGTCGACCGGGTCGGCGCACTGCCGCTGCTGCTTGGCACATTGATCCTGTTTGCGATCGCGGCCATGGGACTGGCCTTGAGCATCAATTATCCGATGATGATGTTCTTTTCGGGCCTGGCTGGGTTGGCTAACTGCCCGTTCCATCCCATCGGGTTTTCGATCATCAATGCCCGGGTTTCGCCGCAGCGGCTCGGGCGCGCGTACGCGGTTCACGGGATCACCGGCAATCTGGGTTGGGCGGTCGCGCCGGTTTTCGTGGTGTCGATCACAGGATTGTCGAACTGGCGAGTCGCGCTCGGCTGCGCGTCGTTGCTGCTGCTGATCGTCTGGTTCGTCATCTGGAAAAATCGGGAACTACTGGCGGGCGTGCAAAGAGCGCCGCAGGGCGAGCCCGGTGCGCAGCACAGCGTCGCTGGCGTCGGCGGCAGTGAATTCGCGTTCCTCAGATTGCCGGCGGTGTGGCTGAGTTTTGGTTTTTTCTTCGCGGCTGCCTCGGTGCTTGGCGGCGTGCAGAGCTTCGGGCCCGAGTCGGCTCGTCAGCTGCATGATGTGCCGCTCGAATTGCTGGCGATGTGTCTGACCGCCTACATGCTTTCGGGGGCGGGCGGCATGATCGTCGGCGGGCTGATCGCCTCCGACGCCCGGCGCGCCGAGCGCGTCATCGCTGGCGCATTCGGTCTGGCGGCTTGCGTTGCGCTGATCGTCGGTTTTTCGGGTTTGCCCGGCTGGACCGTGCCGGTCCTGTTCGTGATCATGGGCTTTGGCACCGGGATCGCAGGACCGTCGCGCGACTTGCTGGTGCGCGCCGCGACGCCGCCTGGCGCCACTGGCCGGGTCTACGGCATGGTGTATTCGGGCCTGGATGTTGGCTCAGCGCTCGCGCCGGCGGTGTTTGGTGTGCTCATGGACACCGGACATCCGGCCATGATCTGGGCGGGCATTGCGCTGTTCCAGGGGGCTATGGTGGTCAGCGCGCTAAACATCGGTCGTTTCAGCGGCACTCGCCTCGCGGCCCGGGCCGCCTGACATGGGGATGTTCGCCGTGCGACGCAGCGGCTGATCGCGATGGCCGATCTGTTCTCGCGCGAGCCCACGCTGCCGCTGGCTGAGGCCCTGCGTCCGAAGACGCTCGATGAACTTGTCGGGCAATCCGGGTTGCTGGGCGAGGGCAGGCCGCTGCGGCTCGCGTTTCAGTCGGGCAAGCCGCACTCGATGATCCTGTGGGGCCCCCCCGGGGTCGGCAAGACGACAATTGCCAGGCTCACCGCCGACGCGTTCGACTGCGAGTTCATCGCGCTGTCGGCGGTGTTCTCCGGCGTCAAGGATATTCGCGCGGCGATCGAGCAGGCGCAACAGAACCTTGCGCGTGGTCGGCGCACCATCCTGTTTGTCGACGAGATCCATCGCTTCAACAAGGGGCAACAGGATGCCTTGCTTCCCTACGCGGAGTCTGGCCTGGTCACTTTCATCGGCGCGACCACCGAAAATCCCTCGTTCGAGGTGAATTCGGCCTTGCTCTCGCGTGCTCAGGTTTATGTGCTCAAGCCGCTCTCAGAGCAAGAGCTGCGCCAACTGTTCGAACGCGCTCGCCAACGCGTACTTGGCGAATTGCAGTTCGACGAGCCGGCCACCGAACTGCTGATCGGCTATGCCGATGGGGATGCCAGGCGTTTTTTGAACCTGCTCGAGCAATGCCAAAGCGCGGCTGGCGCTGCTGGTGTGCAACGGGTCGACGCCGACTTCGTGCACAACGCGCTGACCCTGAACCTGCGACGCTTCGACAAGGGCGGTGACAACTTCTACGACCAGATCTCGGCGTTGCACAAGTCGGTGCGCGGTTCACATCCGGACGCGGCGCTGTACTGGCTGTGTCGGATGCTTGATGGTGGCGCCGACCCGGTCTACCTGTCACGCCGCATCGTGCGCATGGCCTGGGAGGACATCGGACTGGCCGACCCGCGCGCGATGCAGATCGCCAACGATGCAGCACAGACCTATGAGCGGCTCGGCTCGCCCGAGGGAGAGCTGGCTCTGGCCCAGGCGGTGATCTACATGGCGGTTGCGGCCAAGAGCAATGCCGGCTACAACGCGTACAACGCGGCGCGCGCCTTCGTCAAAACCGACAAGAGCCGCGAGGTGCCGGTGCACTTGCGCAACGCACCGACGCGGCTGATGAAGGAACTCGGCTACGGCCATGCGTATCGCTATGCGCATGATGAGCCGCATGGCTATGCGGCCGGTGAAACCTATCTGCCCGAGGGCATGCCCGCGCCTGGCTGGTATCAGCCCGTGGCGCGAGGGCTCGAATCGAAGATTGCCGAAAAGCTGCGCTTTCTGCGCTCGCTGGACGACGAGGCGACAGACAGCGACTAGTGCGCAGGCCTAAGATGCCGCGAGCCGTGCCTGCAGCCAGTCGCTGAACACGCGCACCCGTTCGGTCTTGAGCTCCGGGGTTCGAACAGACAGGTAATGCATTGGTAGTCGAACCGGCTCGAATCGCCCGTCACCGAGCACGACCAGTTCGCCGCGGCGCAGCTCGCGCTCGGCCAGTCGAGCACTCTCCAGCGCGATACCCATGCCGTCGGCAGCCGCTGAGATCACCAGGGCTGCGCGATCGAACGAGGGCCGTGGCCGCTGCGGTAGCGTCAGTCCGTTGCGCTCAAACCAGTCGCTCCAGCCGACCTGGCTGAGCGGCGAGTCGATCAGCGGCAGGTTCAGCAGGGCATCGAGCGCGTCCTGGTTGTCGCTGAGTAGCGTCGGCGAGATCAGCGGCACGATGTCTTCGTCGCCGAGCGCTTGCACCAGGACCCCAGGCACCTCGCGGGCGCTCCCGTATGAGATCGCGATATCGACTTCGCGGGCCAGGTTCAGATCCATCGGGTCGGCGCCGGTCGTCAGACGGATCGTGATATGCGGATGTGCTTTCATGAACTGCGGCAACAACGGACCCAGCACCTTGACCGCGAAGCTCGGCGCGCAATGCAGGGCGAGGATCTGGTCGTGGTCTGGAAGAGCAACCTCCGCGCAGGCCGCCTCGAGCGCGTCAAACACCCGCGAAAGGCCTTGCAGCAGACGCCTGCCCTGTGCGGTTGGTTCGACCCGGCGGTTGCGACGCACAAACAGCTTGCGCCCGAAATAGTCTTCAAGGTCCCGGATCTGGTGGCTGACCGCCGATTGCGTCAGGTGCAACTCGTCGGCGGCCAGTGTGAAGCTCTCGAGTCGGGCCGCGGCCTCGAACACCCGGAGTCTGGCAAGATTCGGAAGTCGCCTCATGGACAAGTCTTAAACATGAATTGCAATCATGATTTCATGAAGATTGATCGTTTGTCCATCGCGAGCGGCGGGGGCATCATCAACCCGTCCAATCCGGCGCGTCGCGCGCCAGCCGCAACA
>Ga0255220_1000818_pt1 | contig 11880 bp, 12 predicted proteins | sample Miss_Colum_RepB__FD_188423 | JGI IMG/M metagenome (GOLD analysis project Ga0255220, IMG submission 188423) | Freshwater microbial communities from Mississippi River, Louisiana, United States - Miss_Colum_RepB_8d | ecosystem: Environmental > Aquatic > Freshwater > River | place: USA: Louisiana...
GACAGGTGCTCTCTGAGGCGGACGCCGCGCTCGGCGAGTCGCTGTCTGGTCTGATCTCGCAAGGCCCGGCCGAGACGCTGGCTCTGACAGTCAATACCCAGCCGGCAATGCTGGTTGCCTCCTATGCCTGCTACGCCGCGTGGCGTGCTGCAGGCGGCCCGGAGCCTGTCGCGGTTGCGGGGCATAGCCTTGGCGAGTACACCGCATTGACGGTTGCCGGGGCACTGACACTCGCCGATGCCGTACCGCTGGTTCGTGCCAGGGCGATGGCGATGCAGGACGCGGTACCTGTCGGTGTCGGATCGATGGCCGCGATACTCGGGCTTGATGACGCAACGGTCGAGCAAGCCTGCGCGAAAGCCCGCGAAGGTCATCCGGGAGAGATGGTCGATCCGGCCAATTTCAATGCCCCGGCGCAGGTCGTGATCGCCGGACACAAGGCCGCGGTCGAGCGCGCCTGCGTCGAGGCCAAGGCGCTGGGAGCGAAGCGTGCGTTACCCCTGGCGGTCTCCGCGCCGTTTCATTCCCCCTTGCTCAAGCCCGCTGGTGACAAGCTGGCGATCGCACTGTCAGCGCTGAAACTGAGCGCGCCGCGTTTTCCGGTGGTCAACAACATCGATGTGGCCACTGAAGTCGAGCCTTCTCGGATCGTCGATGCGTTGATCCGCCAGTCGTATGGGCCGGTTCGCTGGGTCGAAGTGATTCGCAAGCTCAGACAGATGGGGGTGACGCACCTGATTGAGTTCGGGCCAGGCAAGGTGTTGTCCGGCTTGGCGCCCCGCATCGACAAGGATCTGAAGGCCAGTGCAGTCTATGACCCGGCCACGCTGGCATCGGTGCTCGCGGAGGTGAGGGCATGAACGACGCGCTGGCAGGACAGGTTGCCCTGGTCACCGGCGCGAGCCGGGGTATCGGGCAGGCGATTGCAATCGAGCTTGGACGGCTGGGTGCGACGGTGATCGGTACCGCTACCTCCGAGACTGGCGCCAAGGCAATCGGCGATTTGCTAAGCCAGGCGGGCATCAACGGCCGCGGTGAAGTGCTCGAGCTTGGTGACGCTGCCCGTTGTGAACATCTGGTCGATGCGATCATCAAGGAATTCGGAAGCCTATCGATCCTTGTGAACAATGCTGGCATCACGCGCGACAACCTGGCCATGCGGATGAAGGATGACGAGTGGGCCGCGGTGATCGATACCAATTTGAGTGCGGTCTTTCGCCTTTCGCGTCTCGTGCTGCGGCCGATGATGAAGGCGCGGTTTGGCCGGATCGTCAATGTGACGTCGGTGGTCGGCTCCAGCGGCAATGCGGGGCAGGCGAACTATGCGGCGGCCAAGGCAGGCGTCGCAGGCATGAGTCGGGCTCTGGCGCGTGAACTCGGCAGTCGCAATATCACCGTCAATTGCGTCGCGCCGGGATTCATCGATACGGACATGACCCGAGCTCTCAATGAGGCACAGACTGCCGCGTTAATGCAGAACATTCCGCTGGGCCGGTTCGGGCAGCCGCAGGACGTCGCGTCGGCGGTTGCCTACCTAGCATCTCCCGCTGCCGGCTACATCACCGGTGCGACGCTGCATGTCAACGGCGGGATGTATATGGAGTGAACAACACTGGGCTTAGGTCGTGCGTCGAGCGCGCCGCAGCCCCTGCAACTGATAAAATTCGCGCAGTCGGCCCTTTCGGGTACGCAATGCTGCAATCGAACACAGATTCAACCACCCCAAACCGAATTCAATCACGGGCGTCTGTCCAGCGACGCGCTCAATACCGAGGAGCCGAGAAAATGGAAAATATCGAACAACGCGTGCGCAAGATCGTCGCCGAGCAGCTTGGCGTGAATGAGGCCGACATCAAAAACGAATCGTCGTTTGTTGACGATCTGGGCGCAGACTCGCTCGACACTGTCGAACTGGTGATGGCGCTTGAAGACGCCTTTGAGACCGAAATTCCGGACGAGGAAGCCGAGAAGATCACCACCGTTCAGCAGGCGATCGATTACGTCCAGGCTCATAGCAAGAGCTGACCTTCCCCGGTCGATCCAAGGAGCCCACAGTGAGTCGTCGCCGTGTCGTGATCACCGGTCTGGGAGCGGTTTCCCCGGTCGGCAATGATGTTCAGACCACCTGGCAGAACATCGTTGCGGGCAAGTCCGGTATCGACCGGATCTCCCGTTTCGATGCCAGTGCGTTCACTTCGCAGATTGCCGGCGAGGTGCGCGGGTTCAGCATCGATGAATACCTGCCTGCCAAGGAAGCCAGACACTTCGATACCTTCATTCACTACGGCTTGGCGGCTGGCGTTCAGGCCGTTCGCGACAGCGGTCTGGAGATTACCGATGCCAATCGGGCTCAGATCGGCGTGATGATCGGTTCAGGGATCGGTGGTTTGCCGATGATCGAGGACAATCACAACGAGTACCTGAATCGCGGTCCTCGTCGGATTTCGCCTTTTTTCGTGCCTGGCTCCATCATCAACATGATTTCCGGCCAGTTGTCGATCATGCTCGGCCTGCAAGGACCTAATCTTGCGATGGTCACCGCCTGCACGACCGGCCTGCATAGCATCGGACAGTCAGCGCGCATGATCGAGTATGGTGACGCTGACGTCATGGTCGCCGGCGGAGCGGAATCGACGATCTCTCCGATGGGCGTTGGCGGTTTTTGTGCGGCTCGGGCGATGTCTACGCGCAATGACGATCCGGCCGCGGCAAGCCGTCCGTGGGACAAGGATCGCGACGGCTTCGTGCTTGGCGAAGGCGCCGGTGTGATGGTTCTCGAGGAGTATGAGCACGCCAGACGCCGCGGCGCACGCATCTACGCCGAGATCTCGGGTTTCGGCATGAGTGCTGACGCCAATCACATCACCGCACCAAGCACCGACGGCCCGCGGAGGTGCATGGTCTCCGCGATGCGTAATGCGGGTGTCAACGCTGACCAGATTGGTTACCTGAATGCGCATGGCACTTCCACGCCGCTTGGTGATAAGAATGAAACCGATGCCATCAAGCTTGCCCTGGGCGATGCGGCGCGCGGTATCGTCGTTAACTCCACAAAGTCGATGACCGGGCATTTGCTCGGAGGCGCCGGCGGACTGGAAAGCGTGCTGACTGCACTGGCAGTGCATCATCAGGTGTCGCCACCGACGATCAATATCTTCAACCAGGATCCCGAGTGTGATCTCGACTACTGCGCCAATGAGGCGCGGCAAATGAAGATCGACGTGGCGCTGAAGAACTCCTTCGGTTTCGGTGGCACAAACGGTACTCTGGTGATGCGCAGGGTCTGAAGCACGCAGGCACCAGCCGGCAGAGTCTGACCCTCGGCAAGCGCGCAAACATGGCTTTCGCGTTCGAGATCCCGGTCGGCGGCTCGCGCTCCGAAGCCTTTGCTTACGCGGTGCTGCATCTCACGGCACTGGCCGGGGGCGCTGCATTTTCCTGGGCACTGCGCGACCTTTCCTGGATGCTGGCAACGTTGACTTTGCTCGGGCTGACCTTGACGGTCGTATGGTCGTTCAAGCGATCTGCATCAGCGATCAGATCCGGACGGCTCGCAGTCGACGATCGCGGGTTTGCGCACTGGAGTCCAGCGAGTACCGCGCGAGGCGACAGGTACCACCCAGGCGATCGAGTGCTCGAAGAATCCTCATACCAGCCTACAGAGCCTTGGCGGTTTATCCAGCCGAGTGTTTGGGGGCGCGTCGGCCAGCTCGCTTGGGTCGTGCTGCGCGTCGATGGCAAGCGGGTGATCTTGTTGTCAGGAGCGGACCAGTGTCGCGACGATCAATGGCGTGCGCTGTGCGCCTGGCTGCGCTGGCTTGATCGTGCGGGCGGCACGCGACGGGAAAGCCTTGGAAATATTGACACTCGTCCCAAACTTCCGTGAGGCGTGGTTCTTCCCAAAGTGCGTTTGCCGTCCAGGCTGCCGACCAGGCGCCGTTCGTCAAGTGCCTGGATCGTTCCGGTGTTTACCATCCTTTGAACGGTAAATTTTGATGAAAAAACTGCTGTCGCTGCTTTCTGTCGTTTTCGCGCTATCAGGAGGCCTTGCGTTCTTGGCAAAGCCCGTCCAAGCCCGCGAATTGCCTGATTTTGCTGATCTCGTCGAGCGATCCGGGTCTGCGGTGGTGAATATTCGCACCACCGAGCGAGCCAAACCGGTTCAGCCAGGGCCTGCTCCACAGATGCCTGAGGGGATCGACGAAAACGATCCGTTCTACGAGTTTTTCCGGCGATTCTTCCCCCCGCGTCAAGGCCCGGCACCGGGCCAACGCGGTCGAGGCGAGGAGGTTCCGCGTGGCGTGGGTTCCGGATTCGTCATTTCTGCCGATGGCTATCTGCTGACGAATCATCATGTTGTCGACGGTGCAGACGATATTTACGTCACCTTGACCGACAAGCGCGAGTTCAAGGGCAAGCTCATCGGCTCGGACAAGCGCACTGACGTTGCTCTGGTGAAAATTGACGCGACGGGTCTGTCGCGCCTGACGATCGGCGATTCGTCTCGTCTGCGAGTCGGCGAATGGGTGGTGGCGATTGGCTCTCCGTTCGGGCTGGATAACACCGTGACTGCTGGGATCGTCTCGGCCAAGGGGCGAGAAACCGGCGAGTATCTGCCATTTATTCAGACCGATGTAGCGGTCAACCCGGGCAACTCAGGCGGCCCCTTGCTGAACATGCGTGGGGAGGTCGTCGGGATTAATTCCCAGATCTATAGCCGTACCGGCGGTTTCATGGGCATCTCCTTCGCGATCCCGATCGATGAGGCGATGCGGGTGGCCGACCAGCTCAAAAGCAACGGTCGAGTGGTTCGCGGCCGTATCGGTGTCGGGATCGCTGAAGTCACCAAGGAAGTAGCTGAACCGCTGGGGCTGGCTCGGGCCGGTGGTGCCCTGGTACGCAGCCTCGAGGCTGGCGGTCCGGCCGAGCGGGGTGGTCTCGAGGTTGGTGACATCATCCTGAAGTTCGATGACAAGCCCATCGATAAGGTGAGCGACCTGCCGCGAGTGGTTGGTTCGACTCGTCCAGGTAGCTCGGCATCGGTCCAGGTCTGGCGCAAGGGCAGCACCCGCGAACTTCAGGTCAAGGTCGCTGAGATGCAGGCTGATGGCGCGCGCACGAAGTCCGGTCAGCCGGGCCCCGGCAGTAATGAGCCGCCGGCGGCGCCGGCAGTGGCCAATGCGCTCGGATTGGTGGTGTCCGATTTATCTGAGGAGCGTAAGTCTCAGCTGCGAATCCGTCACGGAGTCGTCGTCGAGAGCGTCGAAGGTGCGTCGGCCAGGGCAGGGCTGCGCCAGGGTGATGTCATCATGTCCCTGGACAACCAGGACGTCACCGGTTCGCGTCAGTTCAATGAACTCGCTGCGCGCCTTGACCGTAGCAAGACACACGTCGTCCTGGTTCGGCGGGGCGATAGCGCAGGTTTCGTCCCAATCAGGCCGGCTCCGGCCGGACGATGACCTGCCGAGTTCCCGCCTGCCAACAAATTAGGCAGGCGGCAATCCGGTAGAATTGCGGGTCTGGGGGCGCATCAACAGCGCCTCTTTTTTCATTTTGCCGGCGCGTGTCGCCCCATATGCAGAACATTCGCAATTTTTCGATCATCGCGCACATCGACCATGGCAAGTCCACGCTTGCGGATCGCCTGATTCAGCGCTGCGGCGGGCTTTCCGATCGCGAGATGGAGGCCCAGGTTCTCGATTCGATGGCGCTTGAGCGCGAGCGAGGCATTACGATCAAGGCGCAGACTGCGGCGCTTAGCTATCAGGCAAATGACGGCAAGATCTACGCGCTGAACCTGATCGACACGCCCGGGCATGTCGACTTTTCCTATGAGGTGAGTCGCTCCCTTTCGGCCTGCGAAGGCGCGCTGCTGATCGTCGATGCCACGCAGGGGGTGGAAGCTCAAACGGTCGCCAACTGCTACACCGCGATTGATCTTGGCGTTGAAGTGGTTCCGGTGCTCAACAAGATGGATCTTCCTTCGGCTGATCCGTTGTCAGCGGCCGCCGAGATTGAAGACGTCATCGGTATCGATGCGACCGATGCGATTCAGGCAAGTGCCAAGACCGGCATGGGCATTGACGCAATTCTTGAGGCAATCGTCGCCCGGATCCCACCACCCGAGGGCGACCCTGCCGCACCGTTGCAGGCGCTGATCATCGATTCGTGGTTCGACAATTATGTCGGCGTAGTGATGCTGGTTCGCGTGGTCAACGGTACCCTACGTCCTCGAGATCGAATCCGGCTAATGGCCACGAACGCGAGCTACAGCTGCGAGCAAGTCGGTGTTTTTACGCCCAAATCCTCGCCTCGCGAGCATCTGTCGGCCGGCGAAGTGGGGTTTGTGATTTCGGGAATCAAGGAACTGAAGGCGGCTAAGGTCGGTGATACCGTGACGCTCGTCAATCCGGCTGCGGCGGTGCCGCTTCCGGGTTTCAAGGAGATCAAACCGTCGGTGTTTGCCGGTCTGTATCCGGTCGAGGCAAATCAGTTCGAGGCGATGCGAGAGGCGCTGGAGAAACTGCAGCTTAACGACGCGTCGCTGCAATTTGAGCCCGAAGTCTCTCAGGCTCTTGGGTTCGGCTTCCGATGCGGGTTCCTGGGCTTGCTGCATATGGACATTGTGCAGGAGCGGCTGGAGCGCGAATTTGACATGGACCTGATCACGACGGCACCGACCGTGGTCTACGAGGTCCTGCTGCGAGACGGCAGCGTGCTGCGGGTTGAAAATCCGGCCAAAATGCCGGAACCAAGCAAGATCGAAGAGATTCGTGAGCCAATTGTCGATGTCACCATTTTTGTGCCGCAGGAATACGTCGGCAACGTGATCACCTTGTGCACCGGCAAGCGCGGGGTGCAGACCAATCTCGCCTATCACGGTCGCCAGGTACATCTGAGCTATGACTTGCCGATGAATGAGATCGTGCTCGATTTTTTCGACAAACTGAAGTCGACATCGCGCGGTTACGCCTCGATGGATTATGAATTCAAGGAATATCGCGCCTCTGACGTGGTGAAGATGGACATCCTGGTCAATAGCGAGAAGGTCGACGCTTTGTCCCTGATTGTGCATCGCAGCGTCTCGCAAAGCCGGGGACGCGAGGTCGCCTCTCGGATGCGCGAACTGATCCCACGGCAGATGTATGACGTCGCGATTCAGGCGGCGATTGGCAGCAACATCATTGCCCGCGAAAACGTCAAGGCGCTGCGCAAGAATGTGCTGGCCAAGTGCTACGGCGGTGATATCACGCGAAAACGTAAGCTGCTCGAGAAGCAGAAGGCAGGCAAGAAACGGATGAAGCAGGTCGGTTCGGTCGAAATCCCGCAGGAGGCCTTTTTCGCAGTTCTGCAGGTCGCGGATCGCTGACCGCTTGATTGCATGGCCATCGTGCCAACCAGGAGTGTTTGGTGAATTTCGCCCTGATTTTGTTCCTGCTGCTGCTTGTGACGTTTGTGGCGTGGCTTGCTGACCGCTTCGTGTTCCTGCCACAGCGCAGGGAGCTTGCAAGCCGGCGACTGGAGGATTTCGAGCGTAGCGTGGCGGCCGGCGCGCAGGTTGCTGACCCTGCTGCGGCGCGTTCTGCGATCGTCGAAAAGGCGCTTCACCAGCCGCTGTGGCTGGAATACACCGCGGGACTGTTTCCGGTGATTGCGGTGGTGTTTTTCCTGCGCTCGTTCGTCGTTGAGCCTTTCAAGATTCCGTCTGGTTCGATGATCCCGACGCTCTTGGTGGGCGATCTGATTCTGGTCAACAAGTTCTCGTACGGCGTCAGACTGCCGCTGATTCACACGAAGATCATCGAGTCCGGCAACCCGAAACGGGGTGACGTGATGGTGTTTCGCTATCCGCGCGATCCGTCCATGGACTACATCAAGCGGGTCGTGGCATTGCCGGGTGACAAGATCTCGTACGAAGACAAACGCCTGCGCATCAATGGCGAGCCGGTGCCGCTCACGGATGCGGGCGAGTTCTATGACAGCGAACGTCTGAGCTATTCGCGGCAATATTCAGAAAAACTCGGAACAATCAATCATAACATATTGACAGAATTGGATAAACCGTCTTTCATCACAGCTGTAGAAGCATTCCCTTTCCGGGATCGTTGTGAATACCTGAGCACCGGAGTCAGTTGCGAAGTTCCCCCGGGTCACTACTTCGTGATGGGCGACAATCGTGAAAACAGCCTGGATAGCCGGTTTTGGGGTTTCGTGCCTGAGCGCAATATCGTGGGTAAGGCGTTTTTCATCTGGATGAATTTCAGCGATCTGAAGCGAATCGGACGATTTCACTGATGAAACCTTCGGTGCACCAGAACCGGCAGCGTGGACTGAGCCTGATCAGTCTGCTGATCTTTGGGGTTGTCGCCGTCATGCTGGTCGTGGTCGGTTTGCGGGTGCTGCCCACGGCGCTTGAGTACATGGCGGTGCAGCGCGCGCTTGAGAAAATTGCCACCAGTGGAGAAACTTCTCCGGCAGCGATCAGTGCGGCCTTCGACAAGATTGCGGCGGTCGACGATATCGCCGCGATCAGTGGCCGGGATTTGAAGGTCACGCGCATCCAAGGAGGCGTCGCGATCAGTTTTCAGTACGAAAAGCGGATTCCACTTTATGGCCCCGCAAGCCTGTTGCTCGATTACACGGGTAGCGCCAGGGTCGGTGGGGCACCGCAATGAACGACTAGCAGCATGACAATCGACCACCTTCAGCAGCGCCTCGGGTATCGGTTTAACGACCCGATCCTGCTGAAGCAGGCTTTGACGCATCGCAGTCATGGCAGGCCCAACAACGAAAGGCTCGAGTTCCTCGGCGACAGCATCCTGAACGCAATTGTCTCGTCGATGCTCTTTGAGCGTTTCTCGCGATTTGACGAGGGAGACCTGTCGCGGCTGCGGGCAAACCTTGTTAAGCAGCAATCTCTTCATGAGATCGCCCAGCGACTTGAATTGAATCAGCACCTGCTGCTTGGAGAGGGCGAACTCAAGAGCGGCGGATCCCGTCGTCCGTCGATCCTGGCGGATGCATTCGAGGCGATTGTGGGGGCCACCTTCCTGGACGGTGGGTTTACTGCCGCACATCAGGTCGTTGTCGCCTTGTACGAGCCGGTGATGCAATCGGTGGATCCCAAGACGCTCGGCAAGGACGCCAAGACGCTTTTGCAGGAGTACCTGCAAGGGCGCAAGATTTCGCTGCCGGTCTACGAGGTTGTTGCAACTCAGGGCGCGGCGCACAACCAGCACTTCGAGGTCAGTTGCTCGATCCCGAAGCTGGCTATCGAGGTTCTTGGCGGGGGTTCCAGCCGCCGGGCGGCTGAACAGGCTGCAGCGAAACTCGCGCTCGAGCGGGCGCATGCGCTGGTGCCGTCGCCGGGAAGACGGAGCCGTTCGCGTGACACCGGCGGTGGCGAGATCGGTGCTGGCACCCGGCATGACAGCCAGGCTGCCTGAATCCGCAACAGCGCCCGCCTACGCCATGTCAGATCCCGATTCCGGAACCGATGCCTCGGTCCATCGCTGTGGCTATGTGGCGATTGTCGGTCGGCCCAATGTCGGCAAGTCGACCCTGCTCAATCGTTTGATCGGGCAGAAACTGTCGATCACATCGCGCCGTCCGCAAACCACCCGGCACCGAATTCTTGGTGTGCTCAGTCGTGGGCGGGCTCAGTTGATTTTCCTGGACAGTCCCGGCTATCAAACTCGCAGCGGTGGTGCGTTGAATCGCGTGTTGAACCGCACCGCGCAGCAAGTTGCGCAGGACGCCGATCTGGTCATCATGGTTTGCGACGGCTCTGGCTGGACTGCAGCGGACGAGGCGGTTGCCCGGGTGCTACCGAGCGATCGACCGGTATTCCTGGTGGTCAACAAGGTTGACGCGGTCCGGGACAAGGCGCGCTTGATGGCGCTGGTTCAACAAGCAAGTGCGGTCCGCAGTTTCGATGAAGTGATTCCGCTGAGCGCTCGAACCGGACGGCAGGTCGATCTGCTGGTAGATCTTTGCGTGCCTCGCCTGCCGCAGGGCGAGGCAATCTTCGCTGAAGACGACATCACCGACCGCAGTGAGCGATTTCATGCTGCCGAGCTCATTCGCGAGAAGCTGTTCAGGATGCTTGGTGACGAGCTTCCCTATTCGAGCACGGTCGTCATTGACAAGTATGAGGAGCTGCCGAAGCTGCGCAGGGTCTTCGCCACGGTTCTGGTCGAGCGCGACGCGCAAAAGGCGATCGTGCTCGGCAAGGGTGGAGAGCGAATCAAGCGGGTAGCCACCGAAGCGAGGCTGGACCTGGAGCGCTTGCTCGACACCAAGGTCTACCTGGAGTTGTTTGTCAAGGTTCGAAGCGGCTGGGCTGACGACGAGCAGAGCCTGCGCGCGTACGGTTACGAGTGATCGACGGGCGGCAATCGTGAGTTCTGGCAGCCGCAGAATCGACCAGCAGGCCTACCTGCTCCATTCGACCCCGTATCGCGAGACCAGCCTTGTCGTGGACTTGTTCACCCGGGATGCGGGTAGGTTGGCCGCGGTCGCCAAGGGGGCAAAGCGTCCGCGCTCGGCGCTGCGTGCGGTCTTGCTGCAGTTTCAGCCGCTCACTGTCGGGCTATCGGGTCGGAACGAGTTGCGTACACTGGTTGCGGCCGAATGGGAAGGCGGAACGATCGCACCCCGTGGCAGCGCATTGTTGTGCGCGTTCTATCTGAACGAGCTGCTGGTCCGGTTGCTGCCGCGCGAGGATCCTCACCCGGTTCTCTACGACGGTTATCGTGAGGCGCTCGCGGCGCTGAGTGCCGGCAGTCCACCGGACCTGGCTCTGCGGCGCTTCGAGTGGCTGCTGCTCCGCGAGACTGGCTATGCGCCGGATCTGCTCGCTGATGCCCAGCATCGTCCGATCGATGCGGAGCGCAATTATCTCTGGCAGCCATCCGGCGGCTTTGTTGTGGCGGAACCGGCCGACGAGCAAGCAGGGCAGCAAGTCAGCGGTGCAACGCTGCGAGATCTGGCTTGCGGAAGTTTTGACACGAACACCACGCGTTCGCAGGCAAAATACCTGACTCGCGCGATCCTCGCGCACCACCTGGACGGGCAGGTGCTGCGTACCCGTCAGATTCTGATCGACCTTCACAAGCTATGACCGAGCTAGGAGTCAACATCGACCACGTGGCCACGGTACGCCAGGCCCGGCGTACTTACGAGCCCGATCCGGTCTGGGCCGCCGTTGAGGCGCATCTGGGCGGTGCCGACGGCATCACCGTACACCTGCGCGAAGACCGACGGCATATCCAAGATGCCGACGTGCGCCGCCTGCGCGAACTGACGCACATCAAGCTGAATCTGGAGATGGCGGCGACGGATGAAATGGTCGCGCTCGCCTGTGAACTGCGCCCGGAGATGGCGATGCTGGTGCCGGAGGGGCGCCATGAGATCACGACCGAGGGCGGTCTGGACATCGTCTCTCAGGAAGCGCGCTTGAAGCAGGTGGTTTCACGCCTGGCCGATGCCGGCATTATGACCAGCGTGTTCATTGACGCTCGGATCGAGCAGGTCGAGGCAGCCGCTCGGATTGGTGCCCGAGTCTGCGAGATTCATACCGGTCCCTATGCGCATGCCTTTCATTCCCGCGGTCGGGACGCCGAGGTGCCAGCGGTGATCGCCGAACTCGACAAGATCCGGATTTCCGGCCAGGCGATTCGGGGGTTGGGCATGCGCTTTAACGCCGGGCATGCGCTGAACTATGTGAACGTGCAGCCAGTCGCTGCGCTAGCGGGCATTCGGGAATTGCACATCGGGCATGCCATCGTCTCGCGAGCGATTTTTAGCGGTATGCGTGAGGCGGTTCGTGAAATGAAGCGATTGATCCGAGAGGCATCGGCGCAAAAACCATGAAAACCT
>Ga0255220_1000821_pt1 | contig 11851 bp, 7 predicted proteins | sample Miss_Colum_RepB__FD_188423 | JGI IMG/M metagenome (GOLD analysis project Ga0255220, IMG submission 188423) | Freshwater microbial communities from Mississippi River, Louisiana, United States - Miss_Colum_RepB_8d | ecosystem: Environmental > Aquatic > Freshwater > River | place: USA: Louisiana...
TGGTGAAGATCGACATCATCGTGTCGATGCGCTGGTCAATCAGCAAGGGAATGGCCACCACCGAGATCGCAAACACCAGCGATGCGAAGATGAATCCGACCCCAGACCAGACCAGCAAAAACTCCAGATTTTCGAACGATATGATCTGGCCGAGGATGCTCTGCAAGGTGGGGAAATCGGTGGTCGAAAACAGGGCGAACAGCACAATCGACACCCGTGTCCAGACAATCATCGCGAACGTGACAATCGCTGCAAAAACCGCGACGCCGCCAAGATTCCGGCGCCAGCAGGTCAGGGTTGCGAACAGATCGGCGCGCTCGCCGCGTTCACGCTGGCGGGACAACTCGTAGATGCCGGTACACAGGAACGGTCCCACCAGGAAGAAGCCGGCGGTCAAGCCCATCGTCAGCTGCCAGTGCGTTGCGTAAACCACCGTGATCAGCAATCCCATCATGGCGAACACGCCGCCGTAGAACACACCGCGAAACCCGGTACCGCCCATGTCGTCCCAGGCCCGCGCGATCCAGCCGAATACCGCGGTGACCGGGATCTTGCGCGGCTTGGGCAGTTGCAGACCGGCTCCACGGTCCGGCGGCTGGGCATCTTGCTGCGTCGGCTGGCTGTCGTTCATCGGCTCCCCCGCTGCTTGCTGTGGCGCTTCGTCATGACGGCTGACTGGCGGCTTCCCGGTCAAGGATAAGACAGAGCGGCGAGCCGCAAACCGCCTGACCCGCGATTTCTCACATTGTGCGAAAAACAGCCTTTCAAACGCGCTTGCAAATTGACCCTTACGTAAACGTCAATTACGCTGGAGGATTCATCGTTTTCCCGCCATCCGCGCCTGCCGGCGCGCACTTTCGTGCGACTGAGTCCGCCGGAATTGCGCGGCGGTAGGCCATGCCCGAACGGGTGTCCGCATGACCGATCTCTCGAACCAGTCCAAGCTTGCTCCCCGACAAACCGTCAACAAGCTGCGCTTCGTGACCGCCGCGTCGCTATTTGACGGCCATGACGCCTCGATCAACATCATGCGACGGATCCTGCAAAGCCAGGGCGCCGAAGTGATACACCTCGGTCATAACCGCTCGGTGCGCGAGATCGTCGATTGCGCGCTGCAGGAAGACGCGCACGGCATCGCGGTGTCTTCGTACCAGGGCGGACATGTCGAGTTCTTCAAGTACATGATCGACCTGCTGCGCGAAGCAGGTGCCGAACACATCAAGGTGTTCGGCGGCGGCGGCGGCACGATCGTGCCGTCGGAGATCCGCGAGCTGCATGACTACGGGGTCGAGCGCATCTACAGTCCGGAAGACGGACAGAAGATGGGACTGCCCGGCATGATTGCCGACATGCTCGAGCGCTGCGATGCAGACTTAACGCAGTATGCGCCCACTTCGCTCAAAGCCCTCTCCGTACCGGCCTCAGGGCTATCCGCCGAGCAGACCAATACCGCACTGGCTCGCACCCACCGAGTGCTGGCTCAGCTGATCACCGCACTCGAAGCCGGCAAGCTCGATGCAGCACTGCTCGCCGAACTGCGTCGCCAGGCCGACACCTCGACGACACCGACGCTTGGCATCACCGGCACCGGCGGTGCCGGCAAGAGCTCGCTGACCGATGAACTGGTGCGCCGGCTGCGCCTGGATCAGGACGATCAGACCCGTCTTGCGGTGATTTCCGTAGATCCGACCCGGCGCAAGTCTGGCGGCGCGCTGCTTGGCGACCGGATCCGCATGAACGCAATCGACTCGCCCAGGGTCTACATGCGATCGCTGGCCACCCGTGAGGCGGGCAGCGAGATCAGCCAGGCGCTTCCCGACGTGATCGCCGCCTGCAAGGTGGCCGGGTTCGACCTGATCATGGTCGAAACCTCGGGCATCGGCCAGGGCGATGCTGCGATCGTGCCGCTGGTGGATGCGACGCTCTACGTGATGACGCCGGAATTCGGCGCCGCCAGTCAGCTCGAGAAAATCGACATGCTCGACTTCGCGGACTTCGTGGCGATCAACAAGTTCGACCGCAAGGGCGCGATGGATGCGCTACGCGACGTGGCCAAGCAGGTGCAGCGCAATGGCGAACTGTGGACCACGCCGCTCGAAAAGATGCCGGTGTTCGGAACGCAAGCCTCGCGCTTTAACGATGACGGCGTCACCGCGCTGTACCAGGGCATGTTGCCGCGGCTCGAGGAACTGGGCCTGAAGCTGCCACTGGGCCGCCCCGGACGGCTGCCGGCAGTCAATGCGCGCCATTCGAGCAGCCAGGTTGTGATCGTGCCGCCCGGCCGCTCGCGCTACCTGGCCGAGATTGCCGACACGGTTCGCGGCTACAAGTCACGCGCGATCAAGCAGTCGCGCCTGGCACGCGAGGTGCAGCAGCTGCGCGAAAGCCAGCGCATGCTCAAGGAAGCGAATCCGGCGAAGTTCAAAGCACGTGAGGCTCTGGAAGAACAGGCGCGGATTCGCGAGTCGCAGATGGATGCGGGCGCGCGCAAGCTGCTGGCGATGTGGCCGGAGATGCAACACGCCTACTCGGGTGACGAGTACGTGGTGAAGATCCGTGATCGTGAGATCCGCAGCAAGATCACCTACACCTCGCTATCCGGCACCAAGATTCGCAAGGTGGTTCTGCCGACTTATGAGGACCATGGCGAGCTGCTCAAGTGGCTGTTGCTCGAGAACGTGCCGGGCTCGTACCCGTTCACCGCCGGCGTGTTCGCGTTCAAACGCGAGGGCGAGGACCCGACCCGGATGTTCGCCGGCGAAGGCGATCCGTTTCGCACCAACCGTCGCTTCAAGCTGCTGTCCGAAGGGATGCCGGCCAAGCGGCTGTCCACCGCATTCGACTCGGTCACGCTGTACGGCAACGATCCGGCGCTACGCCCCGACATCTACGGCAAGGTTGGCAACTCCGGTGTGTCGATCGCCACGCTCGAGGACATGAAGGTGCTGTACTCGGGCTTCGATCTGTGCGATCCGGCCACCAGTGTCAGCATGACGATCAACGGTCCGGCGCCCACCTTGCTGGCGATGTTCATGAACACCGCCATCGATCAGCAACTGGACAAGTTCCGCAGCGAGAACGGGCGCGAGCCGACCGACGACGAAATCGCCAAGATCCGGGCCTGGACTCAGGCGACAGTGCGCGGCACGGTGCAGGCCGACATCCTGAAGGAAGACCAGGGACAGAACACCTGCATCTTCTCGACCGAATTCAGCCTGAAGGTGATGGGCGATATCGCCGAGTATTTCGTGCATCACGATGTGCGTAATTTCTACTCGGTCAGCATCAGTGGCTATCACATCGCCGAGGCCGGTGCGAACCCGATCAGCCAGCTCGCGTTCACACTCTCAAACGGTTTCACCTTCGTCGAAGCCTATCTGGCGCGCGGCATGCACATCGATGATTTCGCGCCAAACCTGTCGTTCTTCTTTTCGAACGGCATGGACCCGGAATACACGGTGCTTGGTCGCGTCGCACGCCGGATCTGGGCGGTGGCGATGAAAGAGAAGTACGGCGCCAACGAGCGCAGTCAAAAGCTCAAGTACCACTGCCAGACCAGCGGCCGCTCGCTGCATGCGCAGGAGATCGCGTTCAACGACATCCGCACCACGCTGCAGGCGCTGATCGCGACCTACGACAATGCGAACAGCCTGCACACCAACGCCTACGACGAGGCGATCACGACGCCCACCGAGGAGAGCGTGCGCCGGGCGATGGCGATCCAGCTGATCATCAATCGCGAGTGGGGCCTGGCCAAGAACGAGAACCCGAACCAGGGCGCATTCGTCATCGACGAGCTGACCGAGCTGGTCGAAGAAGCGGTACTGGCCGAGTTCGAACGGATCGCCGATCGCGGAGGCGTGCTCGGCGCGATGGAAACCGGCTATCAGCGCGGCAAGATCCAGGACGAGAGCATGCATTACGAGATGCTCAAGCACACCGGTGAGCATCCGATCATCGGGGTGAACACCTTTCGTAACCCGCATGGCGACCCGATCCCGGAAACGCTGGAGCTGGCGCGCTCGACCGAAGACGAAAAACGCTCGCAGCTGCAACGTCTGGCCGACTTCCATGCGCGCCATGCCCAGCAGTCCGGCCCAATGATCGAACGCCTCAAGAGCACTGTGATTGCCAACGGCAATGTGTTCGAGGTGCTGATGGACGCGGTGCGTTGCTGCTCACTGGGCCAGATCACCACGGCGCTGTTCGAGGTTGGCGGTCAGTATCGCCGCAGCATGTAGCCCATCTCCCGGAAATCCGGTGCGCCGCCCGCGCACCGGTGCGCCGCGCGCTTCGTACACTGCCCGCGTCGCAAGCACGAGGGCGTTTCCATGAGCGAGACCGCAAATCCCGGACGGATGATCCTGCGCACGAGCGTCACATCGCCGTATGGCCGCAAGACACGGATGGCGATGCTGATTCACGGCCTGCAGGATCGAGTCGATGTGGTTCCCGCCGACACATTGGACGCCAACGACTCGCTGCGCCGCCAGAACCCGCTCGGCAAGATGCCCTGCCTGATCCTTCCCGATGGCGGCGTGCTGTTCGACAGCCGGGTCATCGTCGAGTATTTCGACTCGATCTCGGAGCGCGCACCGCTGCTGCCGACATCCGGCCGCGCGCATTTCGACGTACTGACCCGCACGGTGCTGGCCGACGGCATCACCGATGCGGCGCTGCTGATGGTCTACGAGGGTCGGTTTCGCGAGCCGCCGCAGGTTTCGGATCGATGGCTGGAGCATCAGCGCGGCAAGGTGCAGCGCGCGCTCGCGGCGATCGGCGCGGCACCGCCGCCCATCGACCAGCCTGATCTGTCCTCGCTGGCGCTGAGTTGTGCGCTGGCCTATCTGGACTGGCGTCAGCCGATGACCTGGCGTGACGAGCATCCGGCGCTGGTCGCCTGGCTGGACAGGTTCGCCGCGAAGGTGCCCGGCTTCGGGTTAACTGCGGCCTGACCGGAGTGACATGATGTCCAAGCGTCTGGAGAACAAGGTTGCCATCGTGACCGGCGCCGGCTGCGTCGGTCCCGGCTGGGGCAATGGTCGTGCAACCGTCGTGCGATTTGCCCAGGAAGGTGCGCGCGTGCTCGCAGTCGATCGCGATGCAGCCACGATGACCGAGACACTCGAGCGGGTGCGACAGGCCGGCGGTATCGCGGAACCGTGGCTGTGCGATGTGACCCGTGAGGAGCAGATTGCAGCGATGGTCGCGCACTGCCGCGAACGCTTCGGGCGCATCGACGTGCTGGTCAACAACGTCGGCGGCTCGGCCAAGGGTGGACCGGTGGCGCTTGACCCGGCCGCCTGGCAACGGCAGATCGATCACAACCTGACCAGCGTCTATCTGGGTTGCCGGCATGTGCTGCCAGTGATGGTCGAACAAGGCGGCGGCGCGATCGTCAATCTGTCATCGACCTCGGGCTTGCGCTGGACCGGCTCGGCGCAGTGCGCTTATGCGGCGACCAAAGCCGCGGTGATCCAGTTCTCTAAGGTGGTGGCGGTGGAGTACGCGCCGCATCGCATCCGCGTCAACACCGTGGTCCCGGGACAGCTGCATACCCCGATGGTCGAGGCCCGCCTTGCGGGTCAGCGCGCCGGCGGAAACGTCGATGCACTGCTGGCCGAGCGGCTGGCACGCATTCCGCTCGGATTCATGGGCGATGGTCGCGACACCGCAAACGCCGCACTGTTTCTGGCCTCGGATGAAGCGCGCTTTATCACCGGCACCGAAATCGTTGTCGACGGCGGAATGTCGGTACGCTGCGACTGACAGGCAATCACTCACAAAACCAGAACGCAAGGGCCGCCGTGAAGATCTTCCACACTACCCGGCATGCACTGCATGACCCGCAATTTTTCCTGGTCCGTGGCGAAAAGCGCCCCGCCGCCGAGCAACCGCAACGCGGCGAGATCCTGCTTGCGGCAGCCCGCGCCAGCGGGCACCAGCTGCTCGAGGCCGGGGACGCCGGGCTCGGTCCGATTGCGGACGTGCACACGCCCGAATTCATCGACTACCTGCAGATCGCACATCGCGAATGGACGAAGCTGCCGGGGGCCAGCAGCGAAGTGATCCCGAACGTGCACCCGGGCCATCGTCCAGCCACCTATCCGCACGGCATCGTCGGGCGCGCAGGCTGGCATGCTGCCGACACTTCATCGCCGATCGGCCCAGGGACCTGGGAGGCGGCCTACGCAGCCGCTCAGGTCGCGGTGCATGCTGCCGACGCGGTCCTGGGCGGCGAACGCGAGGCCTACGCGCTGTGCCGCCCGCCCGGGCATCATGCCTATGCCGACATGGCCGGGGGATTTTGCTTTCTGAACAACACCGCCATTGCAGCCAGACGATTGCGCGGCTCGCATGCGCGTGTCGCGGTGCTGGATGTCGACGTACACCACGGCAACGGCACCCAGGGCATCTTCTATGCGTCGCGCGATGTGCTGACGGTTTCGATTCACGCCGACCCGCATCACTTTTATCCGTACTTCTGGGGGCATGCGCATGAGCGCGGCGAAGGCGCGGGCGAGGGCTTCAACCTCAACCTGCCGCTTCCGCTGGGTAGCTCCGACGCACCCTGGCTGGCCGCCGGCGATCTGGCCCTGGAGCGCATCCAACGCTTCGCACCTGGTGCGCTGGTGGTCGCGCTGGGCCTGGACGCATCCGAAAGCGATCCACTGCAGGGCATGACAATCACCAGCGCGGGCTTCACGCAGATGGCCGCGAAGATTGCGGCGCTGGGCCTGCCCACCGTCCTGGTGCAGGAAGGTGGCTATCTCGGCCCGGAGCTTGGCGACAACCTGAACGCGTTTCTTGACGGGTTCGCCAGCGCGCGTTGCGCCTGAACCTTTACTGATCACGGCCAAAGGCCGCGCTGCCCTCAGATCAGCTGATACACCCGGATTCGCACTGCCATGCGTTCCGGTTGCATCGTGTTCAGCGTGCCAACCAGCACACGGCGATTCAGCCAGTCATGCGGCCCTTCCGGTGCGGTGATCTCAACATTCGAGAAGGCATAGCGGCTCGCACCGGGTGGGTCATCGATCAGCACCCGGTTGCGCACCGTCAGCACCGTGCCGTCGTCGGTGCGCATCTCATAGAACGCATCGAGCCGACGCACACCGTCGGCACGCACCAGTTGCCGGTCAGATCCACCGGGCAGCACGACGCCGCGCAGCCTGGGGCCTGCGAAACTGCCACCAAGAATCGGCACGATGAAGCGCTCACCGAGCGGCGAGCGGCCAAGCGCCTCGCGCGGCGCAATCTCGACGATTGCCTCGTAGACGAATTCCGTGACCGGCGGTGGCGAGATCACAGGTGCGGATGGATTCATCGTGCTTGCCTGATCGTTTAACTGTTTAGGTCGGCGCAGGTCACGGTCTTCACGCGCTCAGGCTGCCCGCACCAGCGGGATGATCTTCATCGCGCCATCGCTTGCACTCGCGATTTCACCGTCCCATTGGCCGGCCAAGGACTCCCAGCGCAAACGCGCCTGCTCGACATGGCGCAATTTCACATGCCCGAAACCGCGGATCTGCTCGGGCACCTGCGCAATCTGCGTCGCAATCGCAAGACGCTCAGCGCTCAGCTCGGCCAGCAAGCCGTCAATGCGGGCTTCATAGTCGTCGATCAGGCCACGCTCCATGCGACGCTCCTCGGTGCGCCCGAACAAGTCGAGCGGACCGCCGCGCAGGCCACGCAGCTTCGCGAGCCATCCCATCGCGGTCAGCATCCAGGGGCCGTATTCACGCTTTTGCAACAAGCCGGTGTCGGGGTCGCGCCGCGCGAACAGCGGCGGTGCAAGATTCAAGCGAATCTGCCCAATGTCGTCGAACTCAGCGCGTAGCTTTTCGCGGAACTGGGCACTGCTGTACAGGCGCGCCACCTCATATTCGTCCTTGTAGGCCATCAGCTTGGCGAAATAGCGCGCGACCGCCTCGCTGAATCCGCCTTCAGAGCCGGCGACGCGGCGCTCGGCCTCGCGCACTCGCTGCACCAGCCGCTGATAGCGCTGCGCCCAGGCGGCGTCCTGATAGTCGGTCAGCAGCTGCACACGGTCATGCACCAGCTCATCGAGCGACTGCGCCGGCGCCTGCTGCGCACCCGGCGCGGTGTCACCGAGTAATGCCTGCAGCGCCGCCGGATCCTGCGCCCAGAGCCTGCCGTAGTTCAGCGCACGGCGGTTGAAGTCCACCTGCACGCCGTTCAGCTCGATCGCGCGGTCGATCGCGGCCAGCCCCACCGGCAGCCAGCCAGACTGCAACGCGACACCGACCACGAAGAAATTGGCCGCGATTGTGTCGCCCATCAGCGCCAGCGCCATCCCGGTGGCGTCGACATAGCGGGTGCGCGCATCTGGCAGCTTCTCGCCGATCTTGCGTGCCAGCATGCCGAACTCGATTTTCGCATCCGGGTTGGAGGTGATTGCGGCGGTCGGCTGCACCCGGTCGTTGCCGATGAAGCGGGTACGGGCCGGGTCCATCGTGCGATAGGCCTCGTCGCCAAGCGCCGCGACCATGTCGAAACCAAACACCAGGTCGGCATCGCCCAGCCCGAGCCGGTTGGCGCCAAGTCCGGCCGCCGAATCGGCCATCTGCAGATGGCTGTAGACCGCGCCATTCTTTTGCGACAGACCGGTCATGTCATAGACACTGGCGGCCTTGCCTTCGAGGTGCGCCGCCATTGCCAGCACGGCGCCAACCGTGATGACACCGGTGCCACCGATGCCGGCAATCATGGCGCCAAAGGGCGCATCGCCAATCTTGACCGTTGCTGGCGCCGGCAGGCTGGCAAACAGATGCTCCGGCGCAGCCAGCGCGCGCGGCCGCTTGGGCTTGGCGCCAGCCAGCGTCACAAAGGACGGACAAAAGCCCTTCACGCAGGAGTAGTCCTTGTTGCAGCTCGACTGGTTGATGCGGCGCTTGCGTCCGAGTGCGGTTTCGAGCGGCTCGATGCTGACGCATGAGGACTGCGCCGAGCAATCGCCGCAGCCCTCACAAACTGCGTCGTGAATGAACATGCGCCGGTCAGGATCCGGGAACTCGCCACGCTTGCGCCGGCGGCGCTTCTCGGCGCCACAGGTCTGCTCGTACAAAAGCACTGTGCAACCAGGAATGGAGGCCAGCTCGCGTTGCACCTGCTCGAGCCGGTCGCGATGCTCGACGCGCACCTGCACCGGCAAGCCGGTATTCGCATGGCGCGAAGGATCGTCGGTCACCAGCACCACCTTCCTGACGCCTTCGTGCAGCACCTGATGCGCGATTGCCGATGGCGAGATCGGGCCGTCAATCGGCTGGCCGCCGGTCATCGCGACCGCATCGTTGTACAGAATCTTGTAGGTGATGTTGGCGCCGCTGGCCACCGCAGCACGCACCGCGATCAGTCCTGAGTGGTAGTAGGTGCCATCGCCGAGGTTCTGGAACACATGGCCGCGAGCCGTAAAGCGATGCGCGCCGATCCAGGTGGCGCCCTCGCCGCCCATCTGCGGGCCGAGCATCGTCCCCGGGCGGGCCCAGACCGCCATGCCATGGCAACCGATGCCGCTGATCGCGCGACCTCCGTCCGGAATCCGGGTCGAGGTGTTGTGCGGACAGCCGGAGCAAAAGTACGGGATGCGGCGCAGGTCAGCCGACGCGGTGATCGCGCTTAAAGCACGGCGGGTGTCCTGCGCGGCCGCCAGGCGACTTTGCAAGGCGTCATTCCAGATGCCGCAAGCCTGCAGCCGCGCGGCAATCATCGGCACCAGTTCAAGCGGCTCAACCGCCAGGTCGGCCGGCATCAGCGGCCTGCCCTCGCCGTCGGTCTTGCCGGTAATGCGCGGGCGCTGCGCCTGGTTGTACAAGGCGGCGGCCGCCTGCGGCTCCAGAAACGCGGACTTCTCTTCGATGAAGAACAACTCCTGCTTGCCAGCCGCAAATTCAGCCAGGCCCTCGGGCTCCAGCGGCCACAGCAGCCCGACCTTGTAGACCGCGATGCCGAGCTCGCGCGCCCGCGTCTCGTCGATGCCCAAAGCGCGAAGCGCGAGTCGCACGTCGTGCCAGGCCTTGCCCGCGGTGACGATACCGAGTCTGGCATTCGCGTCGCCAAACACCTGCCGGTCAATGCGGTTGGCGCGTGCAAAGCGCTGCACCAGTGGCAACCGATAGCGGCGCACCAGCACCTCGTCGATCATCGGGTTGTAGACGCCGCGATAGTGGATGCCCTCGGGAGGCAGCTCGCCGCGATCCGGTAACTCGAGCTTGAACTCGTTCGGGTCGAACTCGCTGGTCAGCGTCTGCTCGACGGTTTCATTGACGACCTTGTAGCCGACCCAGCAACCGCTGTAGCGCGACATCGCCCAGCCAAGCAAGGCGAACTGCACGAACTCGCCGGCATCCGACGGATACAGTGTCGGGATCGAATGCGCGGCCAGCGCCTGCTGGCTGTGGTGTGCGACCGTCGACGACTTGCCCGGATGGTCGTCGCCGGTGACGACCAGCACCCCGCCGTTCGGATGCGTGCCGGAATAGTTACCGTGCTTGAGCGGATCGCCGGAACGATCCACGCCTGGCCCCTTGCCATACCACAGGCCAAACACGCCATCGACCGTCGCGTCGCCGATGACCGCAAGCTGCTGCGTGCCCCAGACCGCAGTTGCAGCCAGATCCTCGTTGACGCCTGGCTGGAAAACGATGTTCGCATCCTTCAGCGCACGTCGGGCCGACCACAAGGTTTGGTCAAAGCCGCCGATCGGCGAGCCGCGATAGCCGGACACAAAGCCAGCGGTATTCAGCCCCGCACGTTGATCGAGTTCATGCTGCAGTAGCAGCGCCCGCACCAAAGCCTGGTTGCCATTGGCGAGCACCTTGCCGGGGCGGATCGCATATTTGTCGTCCAGACTGACGCTGCGCAGGTCGGCACTCATCGGCGGTCTCCGGTTGTCGTTGAACGCCTAGATTACTCCGGCAAACCCAGGCAGATCAGGAACCGTCCGGGCGTCAGTTTCACCCCAGGGGCAGCGATCAGGGGCGCGGGTGACAGAGCCCCGCACCCAGGCTAGGCGCAGCGGTGCAGCCCCGGGGCGCCGGAGCGCTCGGGCCGGCAAGGTTCAGTACTGCACCGTCATCTTGACCCACCATTCCGGCAGCATGTCCAGAACAACGCGCTCCAGATAGCGGTCGAAGTCGGTCAGCACCGTGACGCCGAGCAGCAAGATGGCAACCGCAAAGATGCGGCGAAGCAGCAGCCCGTAACGCGCCACCAGACTGTTGGCCCGTTTGAACAGCGACTGCGACGCGTAGGACACAAACATCAGCGGCGTCGCCGCGCCGAGCCCGAACACTCCGAACAGCAGGGCGCCGCCGAGGATGTCCCCGCGGCTCGCGACCATCGCAACCCCGCTACCGAGCAGGGGACCGGAGCACGGGCTCCAGATCACGCCAAGCAGGCCTCCCATCACGAAGGCACCGCGACGATGCTCCGGATGCACATGATCGGACAGGTATTGCCCGAGGGAGGCCAGCCAGGACAGGGGCCCGTCAGCGAGATGGCCGAACTCAAGCCCCAGCAAGGCCAGGCCGATCACGATCAGCATCACGGCACCGGCCGTACGCAGATGCGAGGCATCGATGCCAATGCTGGGACCGATCGCCGCGACCAGCACCCCGGTGATCACGAAGGAAGTAACCATGCCCAGGCCCATCGCCAGCGGCCCGGTGTGATGATGCGCATGCACGACGCCGCCGACGACCAACGGCAGCAGTGGAAATACGCATGGCGACAAGGTCGACAAGCCGCCGGCGACGAAGCTCAAGCCGTATTGAATGCCATCGCCGACGCCCATGACTCAGAACGCCTTTTTCAGGCCGTCGCGCAGCTT
>Ga0255220_1000822_pt1 | contig 11843 bp, 8 predicted proteins | sample Miss_Colum_RepB__FD_188423 | JGI IMG/M metagenome (GOLD analysis project Ga0255220, IMG submission 188423) | Freshwater microbial communities from Mississippi River, Louisiana, United States - Miss_Colum_RepB_8d | ecosystem: Environmental > Aquatic > Freshwater > River | place: USA: Louisiana...
GCCGCGCGGGCGCAGCTTGAGCATAATCGCCGTGTCGCTCAGCCGTTACCGGATGTAGCCGTGGATGCGCCTAAGGAGGAGTTGGCGCTCACGCGCTCACCCCAGCGTCCCGCTTTCTAGGCAATGGGTAATCCAGCGGGCGGTGAGTTTTTCCTGCACGCTGTTTTGCCCCAGTCGCTCGGCCAGACAGCCAAAATCCACCTTCTCAAGTTCCTGATCCTGATTGAAGCAGGTGAAGACTACTTTCTCTTCACCTGTCACCGGATCAACCTGCTTTTGCAGACACTGGGCGCAGATCTCTTTCATCATGCATTGCATGGGTGAGTTGATGGAGCCAATTGCGCGGTGCCCCGGCTTGAGGAACGGGGCCAAGGCGCCGGTACGGGCCTGCGCGATGGCCGCCATCAAGCGGTCAGAGCCAATCACAATTAAGCGATCAACGGCGCGCAGCTTCTCGCCATGTGCAATGAGGGCCTGCAGCATATTGCCGGTAAAGCTGGCATCTTGCGGGCGGGTGGGGGTAAAGCCGGGCGCTTCATCACAGCACCAGATAATTTCATCAGCCGCGGCTTCAATCTCGGCCACCTTGTAACGGTCGGCCATTTTCTTGTAGCCGGCAAAGTAGATGACGCGGTTGCCCTTGGCGCGGCACGCTGCACCAATGGAGAATAGCACAGCATTGCCCAGACCCCCGCCAATCAGCAGGATGGTTTCATTCTCGGGGATCTCGGTAGGTGCGCCGGTGGGGCCCATCAGGATCACCGGTTCATCCGGCTGCAGCTGCATGCACAGGCTGGAGGAGCCGCCCATTTCCAGCGCGATCAGGCCGATCTCGCCTTTGTCTTTATTGACCCAGGCGCCGGTGAGGGCCAGACCTTCCATGGCCATGCGGGTGCCATGGCGCAGGGCCGCGCGGCTTTCAAAATTCTGCAGGCGGTAGAACTGGCCCGGTTCAAACATGCGCGCAGCGCGCGGGACTTTGACCACCACTTCCACAATATTGCCGGTCAGCTTGTGCACTTGTACCACATGCGCTGACAGCTCATCTTTCATCTGGCGCAGTAAGGCAGGCGCCTCACTCTGGGCCGGTCTGTTGGAGAGAATTTGGCTGACGGTAGCATACCCCTGTTTGGCGCTGGCCATGGCCTTAACTACATTGCCGGCATAGCTGGGGTGCAGATCACCAAAGAAGCTGACAAAGCGGCCGTCACCATGCTGGTGCATCAGCACCGCGGGCTGGCTGGGCTTGCTGATTTTCTCCGGCGTGACGGGCATGCCAGCAGCATCAATCGCGCGGAAATATTTGCCATCCAGCATCAGCCCGTCAGTCTCGCGGGCGAGTACTGTGTTGGGCTGGGTGCCGGCGGCTACCAGTAAAGCGCGGGCGGGCAGGACACGCTCGCCTTGCGGGGTTTGTACTTTCAGGCCGGAGATGTGTTTGTATGCGTCAACCTCAACTGCCAGCGGCGTGGCTTGATCGAGGATAAAGATGCCTTCTTCCAGCGCCAGTGCCACTTCTTCGTGGTTGAGGGTATAGCTCGGCGCTTCGCTCAGCGCGCGGCGATAGGCCATGGTTACACCGCCCCAGCTGCGTAGCAGGCTCAGCTTGGCGGGCCAGTCGGCGGCTGCACGCAGGGCTTTGGCGTGCGTGATGAACTCATTGGCAATGTCCTGCTCCTCAGCGCTCAACCGCTCGGGCAGGCCAATGGCCTCAACCCGCTGCAGGAACTTTTCGACCTGCACAGGGTAATAGGCCAGCGCCTCGGTTGCGGTATCAATCGCAGTGAGGCCACCACCAATAACCACCGCTGGCAGGCGCAGCTGCAAATTGGCCAGGCTGTCGGCCTTGGCCGCACCGGTGAGCTGAAGCGCCATCAGGAAGTCGCTGGCTTGGCGCACACCGCGCGCCAGATTATTGGGCATATCAATCACGGTCGGTTTGCCCGCGCCCATGCACAAGGCGATATGGTCAAACCCGGCCTCAAATGCACTTTGCAAGGTGAGGGTGCCACCCATACGCACACCGCCCGCATAGGCAAAGCGCGCCCGGCGCTCCAGTAGCAGACGGATCAGCTTGAGGAAGTTCTTGTTCCAGCGCACGGTAATGCCGTATTCCGCCACGCCGCCAAAACCGGCCATGATGCGGTTATCCAGCTCTTCATACAGGCTGGTGACGTCTTTGATCGGCGTGGTCAGCAGCGCGTCTGGCAGCGGCTCAACCTTCAGGCCATCAATGGCAAAAACGTGATGACCGTCATTCATCAGGTGATGCGCCAGTGTATAGCCAGCCGGGCCCATACCCGCTACCAAGACACTCTTGCCGCTGCTGGGCTTGCTGGTGGGGCGGCTGAAGTTCAGCGGGTTCCAGCGCGTGAGCAGCGAATAAATCTCAAAGCCATAGGGCAGGGCCAGCACATCCTTGAGCGTGCGGGTTTCGGCCTGCGGAATATCCACCGGCTCTTGCTTCTGGTAGATACAGGACTTCATGCAATCGTTGCAGATGCGGTGGCCAGTTGCCGCAGCCATCGGGTTATCAATGCAGATGATGGCAAGTGAGGCAATGGGTGTGCCTTGGGCTTTGGCTTCCAGAAATTCGGAAATCTTTTCTTCCAGCGGGCAGCCGGCCAGCGTCACGCCATGGGCGCTTTTGGTGAAGGCGCCGCTGGTTTTATCGCGCAGACCCTTGCTGCAGCTGTCTTTGCCTTGCTTGTGACAGGTGATGCAGTAATTGGCTTCGTCCAGCGCGCCGGTCAGGTCAGTGCCTTGGTCGGTTAGCGCAAAGCCCTTGCGTTCGCGGCTGTGTGGGCCGCTGATGGTGCCATCTGGTGCGCGGTTGAAATTGACCAGATTGGCGGCGTCAGTTTTATGCGGCACCTGGAACAGCACGCCGCTGCCATGTTTGGCGCGGCCTGCAGGCGTATAGAGCGCCCATGCTGCATATTGCGCGGCGCGGGTGAGGGAGTCGGCATGGGCGGCTTCATCATCCATCCAGCTCAGGACCTGCGTGGCGTAGTCCAGCTCACTGGTAAAAGCAAAGCTGGCAGGATCAAAGCTAGCTGCCTGCTCGGGCGTATAGGCCTTGGCGGCTTTGCGCTGCACGAACAGGCGCTTGCAGCTATATAGCGGCGTGAGCTTGGCATGCGCGTGCGCCAGTGTGGCGATCTCGGCTTCAATGCCAAACAGCTGGCCAATGAACTGCTCCAGCGCGGGGGCCAGCGCGGTGATGAGGGCGCTGGCATCCTTGCCGGCGGGCGGGGTGGTGCGGGCGGTGGCGAGCTGCGCTGCTAGCTCGGGCGGCAGGCTGGCCATAAAAGTGGCATCCAGCCGGGCCAGAGCGGTATCGTCGTAAAGGTCGGCAAAAGTAAAGCCGTGCGCGAGCTGTAAAGTCATGATGAGGGGTGTTGTAGCAGAAAAGCGCATGGGCTAGAAAGATGCTGTGAAACAGGACCAAACCACCCCGCATCCGGATGTTCCGGGTGTTTTGGCGCCGCCGCCTGCACTGGCTGGTGGCTTGCTGGTTGTTGGCTGGCTGCTGGACTGGCTGACCGGTTGGCATCTGGCCGTTAACAGCGGCCCCGGCTTGGTATTGGGCCTGATTGTTACCAGCATGGGCGGATTACTGGTGCTGGCCTGCATCAAGGCCCTGCGCGCGGCGCGCACCCCGGTTGAACCGTGGAAACCTACCACGGCACTTGTGCTTGCTGGCCCCTATGGTTATTGCCGCAATCCCATCTATATCGGGTTGCTGCTGGTTTATATTGGCTTTGCCATCATGTCGGGCAGCGGGTCGGCTTTTCTGCTGCTGCCGGTGCTGATCGGGTTGCTGCATGTGGGGGTCATCCTGCGTGAAGAAGCCTATCTGACTGCTAAATTTGGAGATACCTATCGTGACTATTGCCGCCACGTCCCCCGCTGGCTCCCTAAAGGCGACGCCTAACCCAGCGCTATCACTCACCCCGGTGGCGCGCTGGCTGCTGCTCTGCGCGGCGATGGTGTTCATCATGGCGGTGATTGGTGCCATGACGCGCCTGACTGAATCCGGCTTGTCGATTGTGCGCTGGAACCCGATTGGCGGTGCCTTGCCGCCACTAAGTGAGGCCGACTGGCAGGTGCTGTTCGACCAGTACCGGCAGACGCCGCAATATCTGGCCGTGAATAGCGGCATGAGCCTGAGCGACTTCAAGGGCATCTTCTGGTGGGAGTGGGTGCATCGCCAATGGGGCCGCCTCATCGGTCTGGTGTTCTTCCTGCCATTCCTGTGGTTTGCAGTCACTCGCCGGGTGCAGGGGCGCTTGCTGCTCAAGCTGCTGGGCCTGTTTATGCTGGGCGGGCTGCAGGGTGCTGTGGGCTGGTATATGGTGGCTTCAGGCCTGATTGATGTACCGGCAGTGAGCCACTACCGCTTGGCCTTGCATCTCTCGCTGGCCACCTTGCTGATGGCGCTGCTGATTTATGTGGGGCTGGGCGTGGCTGACACGCGCCACCAGTTGCGCGCGCCGCCGGGTATCCGGCTCCATGCCAAGCTTGGTTTTATTATGGTGTTTGTCACGCTGATCTGGGGCGCGTTTGTGGCCGGGCTGGATGCAGGCCTGATTTATAACGAGTTTCCTAATATGGGCCCCGGGCTGTTTCCGGAAGAAGGATTAAAGCTGTCACCTGTGTGGAAAAACTTTGTCGAGAACCATGCGGCGGTTCAGTTTGCCCATCGCTGGTTGGCGCTTGCGACCGGTGTGGTCGTGCTGCTGCTGGGCTTTGAGGCTTGGCGTAGCCCCAATACCAGTACGCGCGCCCGCAAGCTGGGGCTGGCGTTAATGGCCATGGTCTGTGTGCAGATTGCGCTGGGCATTGCCACGCTGCGCACGCATGTTGATTTGCATGTCGCTGTGACCCATCAGGCTGGCGCGCTGACGCTCATTGCGCTGCTGACCGCGCTCAATTATGAGCTGGCCGGACGGCAGGCCTGATTACATCTGCCAATAGGTCATGGTGGGCGGCAGCTCCGCTTCCAGCTTGCGCCAGATTCCCTTGATATCGGCAATAACGGCGTGCGGCGCAGCCAGACGGGTGATGTCGGCTAGGCTCAGCTCACGGTAGGCTTTATGCGCAACCGCTCCCACCACCATGTCGTACGGGGTGGCGTCCATCCCTGATGGGGAGAGGACAATGTCATACTCGGCATAGGCTTCGTCCGGGTCGGCCATGGGATCAACCACAGTGACCAGATGGCCGTGGCGGTTGAGCGTACTGACCAGATCTGTCACCTTTGAATTGCGCAGGTCCGGCACATCTTCCTTGAAGGTCAGGCCCAGCATCAGAATACGGCCGCGCTGGCCTTCCGGCAGACGGCGGATCAGCGTTTCATGCAGCTCGTCGGCAATACGGCTTGGAATGCCATCATTAATCTGGCGCGCGCTGTTGAGGATGTTGGGTGTATAGCCGGTCTGCTCTGCGCAATCGATCAGATAGAACGGGTCCACACCAATGCAGTGACCGCCAACCAGACCGGGCTTGAACGGCAGTGCATTCCACTTGGTGGCCATGGCTTCCAGCACATCCGTGGTTGGCACATCCAGACGGCGCAGGATGTTGGAGATTTCATTGATAAAGGCAATGTTGATATCGCGCTGCGCATTTTCAACAACCTTGGCTGCTTCTGCCACCATGATCGAGCTGGCGCGGTGAATGCGGTTGCCGTTGATTTTGCCATAAATCGCGGCTAGGCGGTCGGCCTGAGCTGGCGTGTCGGCCGAAACGATCTTGGTGATGGATTCAACCGTGTTCTTGCGATCGCCCGGATTGACGCGTTCAGGCGAGTAGCCCAGATGAAAATCAACGCCTTGCTTGAGGCTGCCACGGGTGGCGCGCTCAATTGCCGGGCCGCAGATCTTTTCGGTCACGCCGGGATAAACCGTGCTTTCAAAAACAATCAGTGCATTCTTGCTAATATGCTGGCCCAGCGTGTCGCAGGCGGCGAGAACCGGGGTGAGGTCCGGCTTGTTGTGGCGGTCTACCGGCGTAGGTACGGTTACGATATAAATATCATGATCGCGAATATCCTGCGGCCGGGCTGTTAGAGCGAGTGGCGCTGCCTTGAGACGGTCAGACTCAACTTCATTGGTGCGGTCATGGCCAGATTTAAGTTCATTGACCCGGCGCTCTGAAATATCAAAGCCGGTCACCTTGAAATGCGGGGCCAGAGCGACAGCCAGCGGCAGACCCACATAACCCAAACCAATGATCGCAATTTTTTCGCTCATCTTGTTCCTCACTTTAGGTGGCCACTGTCCTATCACATTGAAAGATGGGGGAAAGTGGGTTTTGGCCGCAGGTGTGTATTTACCGGCTGGCGCGTTTTTGTGCTTAAGTTAACTGATTGAAACTAAATGAATTTGCTGTGAGCGGTGACCTGGATCGAGTAGGATCAGCCCGGGTGGAGATTAAACATGACGTATGAACGTGTTGAATTACCGGTTGGCGCGCTGCGCGATATTGAGACATATGCGCAGGCTGCGCGCATGGATCCGGCCGACATGGCGGGTGATCTGTTTCGTTCTGGTCTAACCCTGTTTGATGAATTGGCGCAGGCTAAAGGCTGGGCTCATGCCCGCGCTACGTTTAACGCGTTAAGCCAGCCAAATCAGCCTAAACAGGCGATGGATTATGTGGCGACGCCTGAAAGCCGCAAAATGTTGAACCGGATCAGTGATGAAATCGGCCTGCCGACCCAAACACTGGCCAGCAGTGCGATTCTTTATGCGCTTCATGACTGGCAGCGACCGCTCCAGCCATAATGCGTTATGACGCAGATACAAAAACGCCCGCATGACGCGGGCGTTTTGCTTATGGAATTGGTTGGCTATTTAGTAGCAGATGCGGCCTCTACCGCCGACTACACTGGTATCGACACAGTACCCATTCTTGCGTACCTCAACGCCGACACCGCCACCTTTGCCGTTGGTACGCACGGCAGTGCCACCCGGATTAGCGATAACAGTGGTGTTGGTTCCGCCAACCTTGCCGCCAACAGCAATGCTCTGCGGGGCTGCACAGCCACCCGCACTCGCCATCACAGCTGCCGCACTGGTCGCTGCCATCAGGCGCTGAACAGTACCGATCACATTGAATTTCTTGGCTGCATTGGACATAGCGATGTCTCCAAATCTCGTTTCCGTCATTAAGTTATATGGGGTCTGGGTGTTGCAATGCAAGTCTAAAGATTAAAATTATGGTTAATAATCAATGGGTTAAATTTAGGATAAATGCAAAATAATCGCCGACCTTATCAAGGCCGGCGATTATCAAGCAGATGCCGTAATGGAATCAGGGGGCTACTTCAATCGGCAACATCATGCCGCCCATGCCGTCCGCCTGATCGTTATCCATGGTGTGGTGGTTGATGTGACAATGCACCATCCAGCTGCCGGGGCGGTTGGGGGTCCAGAGCAGGTCATACCGCTCGCCCGGGCCAATCAGTACCGTGTCCTTGGTGAGCTGGGCGGCTGTAGGAACCGGGTGGCCATCAGTGGCAATGATCTTGAACGGCGCGCCATGCAGATGGATGGGGTGGGCAAACGAGCCCGCATTGACCACACGCAGCAGAACACGTTCGCCGACCTTGGCCTGCAGAGCCTGACCGCCCGGCCAGCTCTTGCCGTTAATGGTGAAATAGTTGGGGAACATGCCTTCCATCGGCATGCTGGGGACGTTGCCGCCATCCTTGACCGTCCACTCGCCCAGCATCAGCGTATATTCGCTGTCCCACTGCTTGGTACGCGGCGGAACGGCGGGGTCGATGATGAAGGCGCCTGACAGACCCAAGGCCTGCTGCTTATCGGCCATCACGTGGGTGTGATAGAAGAAGCTGCCCGGTGTATTGGGCACCGTGAACTCGTAGGTAAAGCTGGCGCCCGGCTTGACCGGCTCTTGCGAAACGCCGGGGACTCCGTCCATTTCAATTGGAACATCAACCCCATGCCAGTGAATGGTGGTGGGCTCTTTGAGGTTATTGGTGAAATTGATACGGATTTTCTCACCCGCTTTCACGCGGATCATGGGGCCGGGCACCTGACCGTTATAGGCATAGGCAGCCACGGTGACCTTGTCATTGAGCGGCCAAGCCAGCTCACCGGCGGTCAGATTGAAAATACGTAAGCCATCAATATCCGTGCTTTCAAGCTGTGTGCCGCCCATGCGGTCGGTGGCGGCTTGCGGCATGGTGGCCGGGTTCAGTGGCGCCATATCATGGCCGTTGTGGCTGCCGTGATCCATTGCTGGCGCCGCGCCATGATCCATCGCGGTCATGTCATGCGTCATGGCAGGTTCAGCCTGCGGCACTAACTGGGTGGGGGTGGTGGCCGGGGCGGGCAGCTCTTCTACCTGACCGGCGCTGGCACTTGCTGTGGTGGTGGCTGGGGCATTAATTGGAGTATCAGTTTCGGCACCTTCAACGGTTTCATCAGCTGCATCGCTGCTGGGCATGGTCATGCCGCTCATATCGTGCTGCATGTGCATGGAATGATCCATCGGCATGCTGCTCGGCGATGTGGTGGAAGACGCATAAGCGGGTAGGGCCAGCATTATTGCGGCTGAAAGCAAAAGGGCAGACTTAAGTGAGCGGGGGGCAGTCATGCGGATACTCCTGTTGCGGCTATAATTGACGCCCGGCCGGGCAGGGTCAAGCCCAGGAGCCTGCGACCAATAGCCTTGGCGGAGTTGGACTGCGCAAGCAAAACCGCCCTGCCGGTTAGGGCAGAGCGGTGCTTGTTTGAACAGGCTGCGATTTGATGCCTGATTATTTGCGCAGATCGCCGCCCACAGCCTTGGCCACGGCTGCCACAATCTTCTGGCAGATGGCCTCAATCTCGGCGTCGGTCATGGTCTTGTCCTTGGGCTGCAGCGTGACGCCTAGCGCCAGTGACTTCTGCCCGTCTTCCAGACCCTTGCCTTTATACTCGTCAAAGACGGTAATGCCGCTGATCAGGTCTTTCTCGGCACCCTTGATGGCTTTCACCAGCTTTTCGGCGGTGACGTCGTCCTTCACAACAAAGGCAAAGTCACGCTGCACCGGCTGGAAGGCGCAGAGATGCAGGAACGGCTTGGCCGTGCCCTTGCTGCGGGCGGCGGGCAGGCGGTCGGTAAAGATCTCCAGCGCCACGGCAACCTGTTTGAGGTCCAGTGCCTTGCGGGTGGCCGGGTGAATCTCGCCAAACTGGGCGATGATGGTGGGGCCCAGACGCAGGCAGCCCGAGCGGCCGGGATGGTAATAACCCGGCGCATCCGTGCTGACCTGTAGATTACCGGTGGCTACACCCAGCACGTCGAGCAGGGCTAGTGCGTCAGCCTTGGCGTCGAACACATCCACATTACGGGCACCCCCTTGCGGCTGGCGGGGTACCGCTTCACCGACACGGATGGCGGCCAGTACATCGCTCTCACCATTGGCGGTAAAGGCCGGGCCAATCTCGAACAGGGCGACATGCGGATAGCCACGGTCGGCATTGCGCTGCGCCGCGGTGAGCAGGCCGGGCAGCACGCCCGGGCGCATCACGTTCATGTCGGACGCGATGGGGTTGACGATAATCAGCGCCGGATCGACCGGGGCAAATAGCTGCGCCACCTTTTCATCGATAAAGGAATAGGTGACGGCTTCCAAAAGGCCACGGGCGGCGGCAGCTCGACGCGCGGCGGTGAGCTTGCGGGCCAGGGGTGTTACAGCAGCAGCGGGCATGGCGTTGCTGCGCGGCAGCGAAATGGCCGGGATGCAGTCAAAGCCTTTAATGCGCAAAATCTCTTCGACCAGATCCGGCTCGCCGTGAATATCCGGGCGCCAGCTCGGCGGGCTCACTTTATCGCCAGCCAGCTTGAAGCCAAGAACGGAGAGAATGCGGTGCTGCTCATCTTGCGGCACATCTACCCCGCCCAGTGTTTTGACGCGATCAGGGCTCAGCTGATAGCTGCGCTCCCACTGCGGGATCTGCCCGGCGGTGACCAACTCGCTGGCCTGACCACCGCACAGCTCTAGGATCATGCGGGTAGCGGCTTCTGCGTAGCTTTGCACAGCCGCAACATCCACCCCGCGCTCAAAGCGGTAGCGGGCATCCGTCATGACGCCCAGCAGACGGCCGGCTTTGGCAATCAAGCCGGGGTCAAACAGCGCGGCTTCAAGGAAGACATCGGTGGTGGCGTCATCGCAGCCGGTGCTGCTGCCGCCCACCACGCCGCCCAGACCCTGCACGCCATTGGCATCTTTCAGTACAATCATGCCGGGCTGCAGTTCATAAACCTTGTCGTTGAGGGCTTGCAGCATTTCGCCGCCCTTCGACAGGCCCACGGTGAGGGTGTCACCCTTGATCTTGCCCAGATCAAAAACGTGGAGCGGGCGCGCCAGATCAAACGCAAAGTAATTGGTGATATCCACCAGCGCCGAGATGGGGCGCAGGCCAATTGCCTTCAGTGCATCCTGCAGCCATTTGGGTGAGGGGCCGTTCTTAACGCCCTTGATGGTGCGGCCAACAAATTGCGGGCACGCATTCAGGTCTTCAATTGCAACCTTGAGCGGGCTGGCAAAGCTACCGTTGACCGGTTCAGTTGCGAGCGGCCTCAGCGTGCCAAGGCCAGCTGCAGCCAGATCGCGGGCAATGCCGCGCACGCCGGCGCAGTCCGAGCGGTTGGGGGTGAGTTTGATCTCGATCACCGGGTCATTCAGGCCCAGCACTTCGGCCAGCGGGGTGCCCACGGCAAAATGGTCGGGCACTTCGATGATGCCGTCAGATTCCTCGGAGAGGCCCATCTCCCGCTCGGAGACCAGCATGCCATTGCTCTTCTCGCCGCGAATTTCGCCAGCCTTGAGTACCGCGCCGGTGCCGGGGATCAGGCTGCCATTGGGCGCCAGCACGGCCTTGAGACCGGTTCTGGCATTGGGCGCGCCGCACACCACCTGTACCGGGCCGTCCTTGGTTTCCAGTTGGCACACGCGCAGCCGATCGGCATTGGGGTGTTGCTTAGCCTCGGCCACATGCACAACGGCAAAGGGCGCGAACTTGGCGGCGGGGTCTTCTACCCCTTCTACTTCAAGGCCCACCATGGTGAGGGTGCGGGTGATGTCCTCTAACGCGGCGGTGGTGTCCAGATGCTTCTTGAGCCAGGAGAGGGTGAATTTCATGATTAGATGCTCCCTTGCGCCAGTGACGCTACATCAAACGGAATAAAGCCATAATGCTTCATCCATCTCACATCGCTTTCAAAGAAATTGCGGATGTCCGGAATGCCGTATTTGAGCATGGCGAGGCGATCCAGCCCGGCGCCAAAGGCAAAGCCCTGATACTTGGTGGGATCGATGCCGCAATTCTCCAGCACCTTGGGATGCACCATGCCGCAGCCCAGCACTTCGAGCCAGTCCCCATGATTGCCCAGTTTGATCTCGCCGCCGCCGCGCTTGCAGCCCAGATCCACCTCGGCCGACGGCTCGGTGAACGGGAAGAAGGACGGACGGAAGCGGATGGGTAGATCTTCAATGCCAAAGTAAGTGCGGCAGAACTGCTCGAGTGTCCCCTTGAGGTGGGCCATGGTGATTTTGCCGATTTCATCAATCACCAATACTTCCATCTGGTGAAACATCGGACTGTGGGTCGCGTCAGAATCATAGCGGTAGACGCGGCCAGGAATGATGGCGCGGATCGGCAGCTTCTGGTTGAGCATGGTACGTACTTGCACCGGGCTGGTGTGTGTACGTAGCACGCGCTTGCTGCCGTCTGCGGCGTCCGGCATGTAGAACGTGTCCTGCATCTGGCGGGCCGGGTGGTCGGGCGGCACATTGAGCTTGGTGAAGTTGTAATCGTCACTCT
>Ga0255220_1000827_pt1 | contig 11784 bp, 12 predicted proteins | sample Miss_Colum_RepB__FD_188423 | JGI IMG/M metagenome (GOLD analysis project Ga0255220, IMG submission 188423) | Freshwater microbial communities from Mississippi River, Louisiana, United States - Miss_Colum_RepB_8d | ecosystem: Environmental > Aquatic > Freshwater > River | place: USA: Louisiana...
TGCGCATCACCGTCGAACTCGACGTGGCGGGGGACGGACGCTTCCTGCCTTACCGCACCTTCGACGTGCCGGCGGGCGAATCCGTCGGGCATGACTTCCCGGAATGGCTCAACGCATACTGGATCCGCGCGGTTTCCGACCGGGCCGGGATCCTGTCGGCGCAACTTGCCTACGAATAGCCGCAACTCGCACCGCTTTCCGGTGTCCTCATCTCCACACCCCCATGCGCCTCCTCGCCCTCCTCGCCTTCGCTTCCGCCCTCGCCGCCGCCGAGCCGCCCGCCACCCTGCTGGCGCAGCTCGACAAACGGCTGATTGACGACGCGCTCACCAAGGAGGCCAAGGCCGCCGACTGGAAGGTCGCCAAGGGCAAGTGGGAGCGCACCGCCGAGGGCGTGCGCGTCGAGGAGCTGCCCGCCGACAAGCACGGCGCCGTCAGCCGCCTCCCGGAGAAAATTCAGGACCTGGTCATCGCCTTCGAGTTCCGCCTCGACGGAGCGCGGTCGGTCTCGATGAGCATCAACGCGCCGAAGGACCACATGGCGCGCGTCCTCGTCACGCCCGCCGGCTTCCGCGTCCAGAAGGACGACAATGACCACGAAGGGCCGGACAAGGCGGTGGTCTTCCTCAACGCCACCCAGGCCTTCGAGGCCGGGACGTGGCATCACGTCGTGCTCGAGATGGTCGGCGACACCATGGTCGCGACGATCGACGGCAAGGTCAGCGCCTTCGGTTCCGATCCGCTCTTCAAGGCCCTGAAGCAGGGCCCTGGCTTCACTTGCGCCGGCCAGTCCGCGACCTTCCGCAACTTCTCCCTCTGGAGCGCCAAGGCCGAGCCCAAGGAGTCCTGGAAGGAGACCGCCCCCAAGGTGGCCGCGGCCATGGCCGCCCTGCCCAAGCCCGCTCCCGCCGCCAAGGGCAAGGCGGCCGCCAAGAAGGCCGCGCCCAAGAAGGCGGGCTGAGCCTGCTTCGCCGCTTGCAGAGACGGGCCGGACCGCCAAGTTCGACCCTCCCTGCCATGCCGGACCCGTTCGACACGATCGAGGAGGCGCTCGCGGACATCGCCGCGGGACGCCTGGTCATCGTCACGGACGACGAGAACCGTGAGAACGAGGGCGACCTCGTCATGGCCGCCTCCAAGGCGACCCCCGAGACCGTCAACATGATGATCCGGCACGCGCGCGGCCTGATCTGCGTGCCGACCGTCGAGCCCCAGCTGCGCCGCCTGGGCATCGCCCAGATGGTGCCCGAGAACCGTGAATCCCAGCGGACCGCCTTCGCCGTGTCCGTGGACGCGGCGGAAGGCGTCACCACCGGCATCAGCGCCTACGATCGCGCCCGCACGGTCTCGATCCTGGCCGATCCGCTGGCGCGGCCCGAGCAGCTCGTGAGCCCCGGCCACGTGTTCCCCCTGCTGGCCCGGCCCGGCGGCGTGCTGCAGCGCGCCGGTCACACCGAGGCCGCGGTCGACCTAGCCTCCCTCGCCGGACTGCATCCCAGCGGCGTCATCTGCGAGATCCTCAACGAGGACGGCTCGATGGCGCGCCTGCCTGAGCTCACCGAGATGAAGGCCGCGTTCGGCCTGCGCATGGTCTCCATCGCGCAGCTGATCGAATACCGTCTGCGCCGCGAGCGCCTGGTCGAACTGGTGGCCGAGGCGCCCTTCCCGTGCGAATGGGGCGCCTTCCGCATGCGGGCCTACCGCTCGCTCGCCGACGGCAGGCAGCATCTCGCGTTCATCCTCGGCGAGCCCGGCGAAGGGCCGACCCTCGTGCGCGTCCAGCGCGAGAACCTGCTCGGCGACCTCTTCCGCGGCGCGGAATTCGGCGCCGGCCGTTCCCTCGCGGCGAGCTTCGCCGCCGTCGCGCGCGCCGGCGAGGGCGTCATCGTCCACGTCGCTCAGCCCGCGGGCGGACTGGAGGCCGACGACCGGGGCGTGCGGCTGGGCCGGATGGATGAACGCGACTACGGCATCGGGGCCCAGATCCTCGCGCACCTCGGAGTGCGCCGGCTGCGCCTGATCACGAACAACCCGCGCAAGGTCGTCGGCCTGGGCGGCCACGGGATCGAGATCGTCGAGCAGGTCCCCTTCTGAGCCGGACGGGGTTTTCCGCTTGATGCGGCCGTCCCCCGGGGCTTCATCACCCATCCGTTCTCCCGAACATGAGCCAGGACAAGCCCACTCCCGACGCCGTCGACGGCTCCGAGCTGCGCATCGCGGTCGTCGCGGCCGGCTACAACGGGGAACTGGTGGAGGCGATGCTCGGCCGGACCCTCAAGGCCCTCCGCTCCGGCGGAGTGAAGGAGGACTCCGTCCGGATCGTGCGGGTCCCCGGTTCCGGCGAGATCCCTTACGCGGCCTACATGACCGCGATGACCGGCGACTACGACTGCGTCATCGCGCTCGGCGTGGTCATCGCCGGCGACACTCCGCACTTCGACGTCATCGCCCACTCCACCGCGAAGGCCCTGCAGGACGTCGCGCTCCGGGCGGAGGTGCCGGTCATCAACGGCATCATCGTGGCCAACGACCGGAGCCAGGCCGTCGCCCGTTGCCAAGGGGCGCTCGACCGCGGCACGGAATTCGCCCACGCCGCGCTGACGATGGCGCTGCACCGCATCGAGCTCGGCGAACGTCTCGACCAGGTGGAGGACGAGGAGCGCCGTCGCCGCGAGGGCCAGGACCCCTTCGCCCAGAACTGACATGGACTCGGACCCCTTCGGAACGCCGCGCGCCTCCCGGACAGCCCGTCTGCTGATCTCCGGCGAGGACCATCGCACCGTGGACCAGGCCGCGGCCGACGTCGTCGCCACCGCCCGGGCCACCGGCTGCCGGGTCACCGGCCCCCTGCCCGAACCGGCGAAGGAGACGGCCGCCGGCCGCCGGCACGTCAGGCTCGTGATCGTCCATGAGCCCGGACCCGGCACGCTCGGCGCGTTCCAACGACACACCCTGACCGCGGGCGTCGAAGTGCGCTTCATCATGCCTGAGGAGCCGGCGGAGGCCCTCCCGTCCACGGGGAAACGGAACCGCCGCCATGAGTCGCGCGTGGCGGCCATGCGCTTCCTCGTCAGCTGGGAGGTGCAGCGCCACGCCGACCTCGTGACGGGGCTGCATGACTTCTTCACCGAGCATGCCGACGCCCGGGAGCACTTCGCCTTCGCCGAGGAGCTCATCCACGGCGTGATCAGGGAGGTGACGGCGGTGGACGGCGTCATCGCCCGCCTGGCGAGCAACTGGTCCTTCGAGCGCATCGCGCGCGTGGACCTCGCCGTGCTGCGCATCGGGGTGCACGAGCTGATGCGCCGCGAGGACATCCCGCCCGTGGTCAGCATCAACGAGGCGGTGGACATCGCCAAGGAGTTCTCCACCGAGGAGTCGCGCCGCTTCGTCAACGGCATCCTGGACCGGTACAAGGGCGAGCTGCCGCGCGACCCGCGTTCGGCGGGCTGAACGGATGGCGGGCTTCCTCGAGCGGCTGCGCGCCGGCCTCGGACGCACCGCCGAGGCGATCTCGAACCTGCTGGCGCGACCGCTTGACGCAGGTTCGGCGGAGGAGCTGCGTGAACGGCTGATCGCCGCCGACTTCGGCCCGGCCACGGCCGACGAAGTGGTGTCCGCCGCGCGCGAGGCCTGGAAGTCGGAGTCTTCGCTGCGTCAGGCGGGGCCCGCGGAGGCCGCCGCCGCCGCGGTGGAACGCGCCCTCGGTCCGCCGCCCGGCCCGCTGGCGCACCCCGCCGAAGGCCCGCTCGTGGTGATGCTGCTCGGCGTCAACGGCGCGGGCAAGACGACGACCGCCGCCAAGCTCGCGGCGCGCTGGGCCCGCGAGGGCCGGACCTGCCTCCTGGGCGCGTGCGACACCTTCCGCGCCGCGGCCGGCGAGCAGCTCACGGCGTGGGCCGCCCGCGTGGGCGCCGAGACCGTCGGCGGCGCGGCCGGAGCCGATCCGGCGGCCGTGGCGTTCGACGCCGTCAAGGCCGCGGTCGCGCGCGGCCGCGACGTGGCCCTGCTCGACACGGCCGGCCGGCTGCACACGAAGGCGCACCTGCTGGAGGAGCTGCGCAAGGTCACGCGCGTGGCCGGCAAGGCGCTGGCGGGCGCGCCGCATGAGCGCTGGCTGGTGATCGACGGCTCGCTCGGCTCCAACTCGCTGGAGCAGGCGCGGGTGTTCCACGAGGCGGTCGGGCTGACCGGACTCGTGGTGACCAAGCTCGACGGCACCGCGCGCGGCGGCGCCCTGGTCGCGGCGGTGCGGGAACTGCGCGTGCCGGTCCGTTTCATCGGCGTGGGCGAAGGTCCCGACGACCTGCAGCCGTTCGACGCTCGGGCCTACGCCCGTTCGTCGGTGGGACTCGCTCCGTAAGGCTTTCTTGCCTCCGGGCCCGCCCGCGCCAGCGTGGACGCATGCCGGCCGAGACCGTCACCGTCGAACTGGGGCGCCGCTCCTATCCCGTGCGCATCGGCGCCGGCGTGCGGCGGGAGGCCCTCGCGGCGGCGAAGGCCCGGGTCGACGCCGGACGCCGCTGCGCCGCCATCACCTCGCCCGGAGTCGCCGGAGCCCTGCCGGACTTCGTCGCCGAACTGGGGCGGCTGATGCCCGTGCTCGTGACCGCGCGGGACGGCGAGACGGCCAAGTCCGCCGAAGAGGCCGCACGGTGCTGGGACTTCCTGGCCGGCAACGGCGTGGCCCGCGACGGCGCGGTGCTGGCCTTCGGCGGCGGGGTCGTGGGAGACCTCGCGGGCTTCGCCGCGGCCTCCTACCAGCGCGGCGTCGAATTCATCCAGGTGCCCACGACCCTGCTCGCGATGGTGGACAGCTCCGTCGGAGGCAAGACGGGCATCAACCTCGCCTCGGGCAAGAACCTCGTGGGCGCCTTCCATCAGCCGGCGGCCGTCTTCGCGGACACCGAACTGCTGCGGACGTTGCCGGAACGGGAATTCGCCGCCGGCATGGCCGAAGTGATCAAGCACGGGCTGATCGCCGACGCGGACCTCTTCGGGCTGCTGGAGCAGAACGCGCCGCTCGCCTGGAACCACGCGCTGCTGCCCGCGGTGGTGCGCCGCTGCGTGGAGATCAAGGCCGGCGTCGTCGCGGGCGACGAGCGCGAGACGAGCGCGCACGGCGGCCGGGCGCTGCTCAACCTCGGCCACACTTTCGGCCATGCCGTGGAGGCGGTCGCGGGCTACGGCACCTACCTGCACGGCGAAGCCGTCGCGATCGGCCTCGCGATGGCGGCCTCCCTGTCCAGCGAGCTCGGACGCTGCACGCCGGCCCAGACGGAACGCGTGCGGGCCGTGCTCACCGCCCACGGACTCCCGGACCGGCTGCGCGGACCGCTTCCCGTGGACCGTCTGCTCGAGGCGATGCGCCGCGACAAGAAGGTCCGCGGCGGACGGATGCGCTTCGTCCTCCTGGAGGGAGTGGGCGCCGCCTCGACGGATGACGGCGTCACGGAGGAAGCCGCGGTGCGGGCGCTGCTGGCCGGCGGGGCCGCGCGCTGAGGCCCCTTGACCGCAGGGCCGCGCCGGACACGCTCGGACCATGCCCCTGATCCGTCCTGCGACCCTTGGCGCGGCGCTCCTCGCGGCGGCCTGCTCGGTCGCGGCCGAACCGGCGACGCCCGCCAAGGCGGACTTCCGCGCTTCGGAATCCGGCTATGTGCGTCACTGGCCGGGCGAACTCCCGGTCGTGCTTTCGGTGCCCCATGACGGGGCGCTGCGGCCCGAAGGGATTCCCGACCGGAAGTACGGCGTCACCGTGCGCGACTCCCATGCGGCGGCGATGGCGACCGCCATGCGTGACGCGCTGCGGGAGAAGTTCGGACGCGCGCCGCATCTGGTCGTCTGCGAGCTCTCCCGCCGCAAAGTCGACTGCAACCGGGACATCAAGGAGGGGGCGCAGGGGGATCCGGCCGCCGAGAAGGTCTGGAAGGAGTATCACGCCGTGATCGACGCGGCCGAGCGCGACGTGCTCGCGCGGACGCCCCACGGACTCTACCTCGACGTGCACTCGCACGGGCATCCGAAGAAGCGGATGGAGCTCGGCTACCTGCTGACCGCGGAGGACCTGCGTCAGCCCGACCGGCGTCTGGATGAGGATCCCGGCTTCAGGAAGAAGTCCTCGATCCGCTGGCTGGGCGAACGGACGGAGGCGGCGTTCTCCGAACTCGTGCGCGGCCGCACCAGCATGGGCGGGCTGCTCGAGGAACGGGGCGTGGCGGCGGTGCCCTCCCCGCAGCAGAGGCCCGAGCCGGGCGAACCCTACTTCAACGGCGCGTTCGACATCGCGGCCCACGGCTCACGGGACAAGGCCCAGCTGGACGGGATCCAGTTCGAGATCCCCGGCGTGATGCGCGACACGCCTGAGCGCCGGGCGGCGACCGCGAAGGCGGTGGCCGACGCCGTGGACGTCTACTTCCGGACGCACTTCAGGACCGACCTGCGCAACCCGAAGCCCGCGGCTCAGGGCCGCTGAAGGTCGGGTCCCGGTCCCACGGCGGGACGGGCGGCACGCCAGTCTCCCTTGATGAGCCGATCGTCGTTGCGCTCATTGGCGACGCGCACCCGTTCGGAGTAGTCACCGGGAGCGCCGGCGCCGGAGAGGGCCGCGGCGGCGGGGGTCTTCTCATTGACGAAGGAGGCGTCGCCCGCGGGCGACGCGCAACCGGCGAGGGCGAGGAGGAAGGCGGGGAGGATTCTTTGCATGGAAGTTCAGCGGGCGCGGCGGCGGGCGTCGGCCTCGAGCCAGGACCGGAGCGAGAGGGCGGCCTTGCGCGCGCGCTCGCGGGCGGCCGGGAGGTCGTCGGCGTCGGCCGCCTCGGACCGGGTGAAGGAGTAGAACTTGATCTTGGGCTCGGTGCCCGAGGCGCGCACGGCGACCCGGCGGCCGTCGGCGAGGTCGGCGACGAGGAACTCCTCGGGCGGCATCCGCTCGCCTTCGGCGTCGATGACCTCGTCGCGCTCGTAGTCGGTCAGCCGCGCGACCTTGGAGCCGTCGACCGTGGCGGGCGGCGAAGCGCGCCAGGAGGAGATGATGCGGCGGATGGCCGCCGCCCCTTCGGCGCCCTCGAAAGTCAGGTTGAGCAGGTCCTCATGATGGGCCCCGTGGCTGAGATGAAGCGCGTCCAGCGCGTCGAGCAGCGTGCGGCCGCGCGAACGGAGCACCGCGGCGTATTCGGCGAGCATGAGCACCGCGGAATTGGCGTCCTTGTCGCGGACGGCGTCGTCGGCGAGGTAGCCGTAGCTCTCCTCGGCGCCGAGGAGGAAGAGGCAGGAGTGCCTGAGCGCGAGCGGGGCGCGACGGCGGAGCGGCAGCGCGGCCGCCTCGGGGCCGGCCAGTTCGGCGAGCCGGCGGGCCCAGCGTTCCAGCTTGCGCGCGATCCATTTGAACCCGACCAGCGTCTCGACGCAGCGCACCCCGTGACGGGCGCAGACGGCGGAGACCAGCGGCGTGGTCACAAGCGACTTCACGACCGCGGCGTTGGGCGAGCCCGCGGCGGGCAGGATGCCGGCGTCCTTGAGGGCGGAGATGCGGTGTTCGGCGAGCAGGGCGGCGACCTCGTTGCCGGTGAGCAGCCGATGGCCGCCCGCGGGGAGGGGCACCGCGGCGCCCACCCGGTCCGAGTCGGGGTCCGTCGCGAAGACGACGTCGGCGCCCTGTTCGGAAGCGAGACGCAACGCGAGGGTGAAGGCGGCGGGGTTCTCGGGATTCGGAGAGGGCACCGTCGGGAACCTGCCGTCATGCTCGCGCTGCTCGTCCACGACCAAGGGGTCCACCCCGAGGCGGCGCAGCGCGGGCACGACCATGACGTCGCCCGTGCCGTGGAGATTCGTGAAGACCACGCGGGGGGCGTGCCTCGCGACGGCCTCGGGGTCGACCGCGCCGGCCACGAGCCGGGCGAGGTAGGCCTCCTCGGCATCCGGCCCGACCGTGAGCACGCCCGTCATGTCCTTTTCCAGGAAGTCGGCCACCTCGGCCGGGCCGAGCTTGCCGACCTCGGCCACGATGGCGGCGTCCGCCGGCGGCGTCACCTGCCCTCCGTCGCCGAGGCAGCACTTGAAGCCGTTGTCATGGGAGGGATTGTGGCTGGCCGTGATCACCACGCCCGCGTGGGCTTCCAGGTGCCGCACGGTGAAGCTGAGCTGCGGCGTCGAACGCGGACCGGCGAAAAGGTGCGCTTCGCCGCCGAGACGGGTCCAGGCCGAGGCCACCAGTTCGGCGAAATGACGGGAGAAATGCCGGACATCATGGGCCACCACGATGCGCGGCGACGGCTGGACGGAAGAGACGTGGCGGAAGAGGCCGATCGCGGCGCGGAGGACATTGACGTCGTTGAGGCAGGCCGAGCCCACCGCGGCGCGGAGCGGCATTCCTTCAGGGTCGACCTCCCCGGCAGCGGGCACCCGGCCCACCGTCCTGCCGCGCATGCCGCCGGTGCCGAAGGCGATCCCTTTGTAGAACCGGTCCTCCACCTCGGCCCAGCAGCCGCGGGCGACCAGGTCCCCGAGCGCGGCCACGGCGTCCGCGGGCAGGGCGCCGGACTCCAGCCAGCCGACGGCGCCGGACAGGGCGGCGGAGGAAAGGGAGCCGGCCTTGGCGGCGGCCTTCAGCTGGGCGATGGTTTCGGCGGCGCTCATCAGGGAGGACCCGCATCCTTGCCCCCGTATTGGCCGGGACAAGCCCGGAGCGGGGGAGGCGGGGATTGACACCCTCCCACCCCTCGCAAGCGTAACCGCCCATGTCAGACGACAGCGCCAAGCAGCGGCCTCCGGCCGACGACGACCGCAATCTGGTCGTCGTGGACGAAGATTTCCAGAACGCCGACGCCGAAGACCGACTCTGGCTCTTCTGGGAACGCAACAAGACCCTCATCGTCCGGGGCTCCGCCCTGGTCATCCTCGGCATCCTGGCCGCCATCGGGCACCATTTCTGGCAGGAAGCGCAGCGCGAGGAAGTGGGAGCCGAATATGCGGCCTGCCAGGATGAGGCCGCCCGCCGGGCCTTCGCGGCGCGCCATCCCGGAGACCCCCTGGCCGCCGTGGCCCTGGCCGAAGTGGGTGACGACCTGAAACGCGCCGGCAAGCTTGCCGAAGCCGCCAAGGCCTACGACGAAGCCGCCGCCGCCGCGGGCAAGGCCGGCGACTCCCCCGTCGTGCGCTCCCTCGCGCTTCGCGCCCGTCTCTACGCCGGGCTGACGCGCTCCGAACTCGGCGAGAAAGGAGCGGAGGCCGCCGTGGCGGCCATCGCCGACGAACCTTCGGCGCCCGAGACCGTCCGCGGCTTCGCCATGCTCAGCCTCGCGAACCTTGCGATCGCCCGCGGCGACTCGGCCGAAGCGGCGAAATGGCTCAACGCAATGGACAAGCGTCTCCGACCCGGGAGCGTGTGGCAGTCCGACAAGGCCTTCCTCGTGCGCTCCGAGCCTTCGCTGACTAACGCGCCGGCGGCCAAGTGAGCCCTGGCGGCGGAGAGCACGCCGTCCAAGAACCTTCCGCAACGCCATGACCCACGAAGCCGGACAGCCTGAGTCAGCGGTGGCGGCGGAGGGCCTCACCAAGCGCTACGGATCCCTTGTGGCGATCGAAGAGCTCAGCTTCTCCGTGGCGCCGGGAGAAATCGTGGGGTTCCTGGGCCCCAACGGGGCGGGCAAGTCGACCACCATGCGCATCCTGGCCGGGACCATGGCGGCCACCTCCGGTCGTGCCTCGATCTGGGGTCAGTCCGTGGCCCTCGATCCCGCGGCCGCCAAACGTCGCATGGCCTACATGCCCGAGAACAATCCTCTGCCGGAAGACCTGCGCGTCGAAGAATACCTGGTGCTGCGGGCGAAGCTCAAGGACGTGGAGCCCGGCCGGGTGAAGGCCCGCGTGGCGAAGGTCATGGAGGACTGCGACCTCGCGCGCCGCGCGAGCGGACGGCTCATCGGCCAGCTCTCGAAGGGCTTCCGGCAGCGCGTCGGCATCGCGGACGCCCTCCTCTCCGAACCGAAGGTCGTGCTGCTGGACGAACCGACGATCGGGCTGGATCCGCACCAGATCCTGGGCATCCGCGACCTGATCCGCGCCCTGCGGGGCAAGATGGCGGTGCTCATCTCCAGCCACATCCTGCATGAGGTGGAGCAGGTCTGCGACAAGGTGGTCATCATCAACCGCGGCCGTCTCGTCGCGCAGGGACGTCCCGCGGACCTGCGCCGCGAACTCCGGCCGTCCGCGTCCTTCACGATCGTCGCGCGCGAGGATGCGGCGGCGGTCCTGGCCGCGGCCCGCTCGCTGGAACCGGCCGCCACCGCGGAGGAGGCGGGCGAGGAGGACGGCTGGCGTCGCACCCGGCTCTCACTGCCGACGGGCTCGCCCGCGCTCGACGCGCTCGCCACCGGCCTGGCCTCGGCCGGGCTGCGCGTCCGGGAGGCCTCGGAGGAGAAATTCGGCCTGGAGGAGATCTTCCTCGCCGCCACCCGAAGGTCGCCCGGGGAGGGGCGCAGGTCCTGACATGAGGCACTTCCGCGTGCTCTACGTGCATGAGCTCCGGTGCGCGCTGCTCTCCGGCGGCACCTGGTCGGTCGCGGCCCTCTTCCTCACGCTGATGGGCGCCGTCCACTGGTTCGCCGTGCTGGAATGCAGCCGGGCGCCGACGCCCTGGACCCCCACCGAAGGCACCTTCCGGCTCTTCTGGATTCCGCTGCTCTTCGTGCTTCCGCTCCTCACGATGCGCACCTTCGCGGAGGAACGTCGGTCCGGCACCCTCGCGGCGCTGCTCACCACGCCGGCGAGCGCCGCTGCCGTGGTCTGGGCCAAGTTCCTCGCGACCTGGACCGTCTGGGCCCTGCTCTGGGCCGCCTTCGCCGCCTTCCCCGCCCTCACGGAACAGAGGATGGGCACGCCCGGCGACTTGCGTCTCGGGGATCCCGTCGCCCTGTGGGGCGGGCTCGCGTTCGTGCTGACCAGCGGACTCATGCACGTCGCGGTCGGCGTGCTCTGCAGCTGCGTGACCCGCAGCCCCACCCTCGCGGCCCTCCTGACCTTCGTGACGCTGCTCGGTCTCACGGCGGCGGGCGGAGCCCTCGACTCGCTCCCCGTGGAAAGCTGGGAGTGGATGGGCTGGCTGCGCGAACCCGCGGACCACCTCCGCACCTTCGGTCACCTCCAGGATTTCGCCTCGGGCGTGATGGACTCCCGGCCGCTGGTGCTTTACCTGACGGGCACCCTGCTCTGCCTGGGACTTTCGGTGCTGGCCCTGGAGGGGCAGGAATCATGAGCGTCGCGCCGGACGACTTCGCCGCCGTGCGCCCCGTGCGCCGGATCAACCGCGCCACGCAGGCGCTGCTCGCCCTGGCGCTGGCCGCCTCCGTCAACTTCCTCGCCTCGCTGCCCTCCTTCCGTCTGCGCGAGGACCTGAGCGCGGACCGCCGCCATTCGCTCGCCCCGGAGTCGGTGGAGACCTTGCGCGCGGCCGGACGGCGCAGTCCGGTGGGCGAAGGCCGCAACGCCGGCTGGGTGCGTGCGCTCGTGCTCGCGGGGGACAGTTCCGACGAATCGCGGCTGCTCCGGCCGAAGCTGCTCAGGCTGATCGACTCCTACCGGCTCGAGGCGGGCCGCGACGGGGCGAACTGGTTCAGGGTGGACGCCGTCGGCGCGGGCAGCAACGCGGCCCTGCTCTCCGAAATCGCCGCACGGCACGGAGTCCCCGAGGCGGACACCGCGCTCATCCTCACCTGCAACGGCCGCGCCCGTTACGTGCGCCGCAAGGAGCTCACCGACGACGCCGGAGCCTTCCGCGGCGAGGAG
>Ga0255220_1000828_pt1 | contig 11766 bp, 10 predicted proteins | sample Miss_Colum_RepB__FD_188423 | JGI IMG/M metagenome (GOLD analysis project Ga0255220, IMG submission 188423) | Freshwater microbial communities from Mississippi River, Louisiana, United States - Miss_Colum_RepB_8d | ecosystem: Environmental > Aquatic > Freshwater > River | place: USA: Louisiana...
AGGCGCAGTTTCTGATCCCCCTCGGCGTGTCGATCGCGGTTGGCGTACTGCTTGGTACGGTGCTGCTGATGATGCTCACGCCGGCGCTGGCGATGCTCGAAGAGGATCTGACCCAGCGCTGGCGCGCTCGCCGATCGGCTGGCTGATATCGCCCGCTGCGGGTGGATTTGCCAGCGCAAGTCGGAACGCCTTGCGCCAGTCCGACTCAATGCCCGAGGATCTTCGACAGAAAGTCCTGGGTCCGTTCGCTCTTCGGATTGGTGAAAAACTCGTTGGGCGTGTTCTCCTCGACGATCTGGCCCTGGTCCATGAAGATGACCCGGTCGGCAACTGCCTTGGCAAAGCCCATCTCGTGCGTCACGCACAACATCGTGATCCCCTGGCCGGCCAACTCGATCATCACATCGAGCACTTCCTTGATCATTTCCGGATCGAGTGCGGAGGTGGGCTCGTCGAACAGCATGATCTTCGGGGTCAGGCACAGCGCACGCGCGATCGCAACCCGCTGCTGCTGACCACCGGACAACTGAAGCGGATATTTGGATGCCTGCTCGGCGATGCGGACCCTCGATAGTTGCTGCATCGCGCGTTCCTCGGCCTCCTTGCGGGGCGTCTTGCCCACCCACATCGGCGCAAGCGTCAGGTTTTCGAGCACCGTCAAATGCGGAAACAGATTGAACTGCTGAAACACCATGCCGACCTGACGACGCACCTGTTCGACGGCCTTACTGTCGTCGGACAATTCGACACCGTCGACGACGATTCGGCCTTCCTGGTGCTCCTCGAGCCGATTGATGCAGCGGATCAGCGTGGACTTGCCCGATCCGGAGGGCCCGCAGATGACGATGCGCTCACCCTGGCGCACTTGCAGGTCGATGTCACGCAGCACATGGAAGTGATTGCCGAACCACTTGTTGACCTTGTCAAAGACGATGATGTTGTCGGCCATGAGCAGTTTCCGTCGGGAATGGGGTCAGCGGGTCTTGCTGACCGAGACGCGCTTTTCGATCCACAGGCTGTAGCGCGACATCGCAAAGCAGAACACGAAATAAATCAGCGTGATGAACAGATAGGCCTCGATCTTGAAAGGCCGCCAGTTGGCGTCCGAGTTCAGCGCCAGCCCGAGCGCGCCGGTGAGTTCGTACAGGCTCACGATCGTGACCAGCGAGGTGTCCTTGAAGATCGCGATGAAGTTGTTCATCACACCAGGCACGACGATCGCCAGCGCCTGCGGCAGCACAATCTTGCGCTGCGTTTGCCAGTAGGTCATGCCCAGAGACTGGGCCGCTTCGATCTGACCCTTCGGGATCGCCTGCAGGCCACCACGCACGGTCTCGGCCAGATACGCAGCCGCGAAAAGGGTGATACCGGCCAGCACTCGCACCAGCACATCAGGCGATTTTCCAACTGGCATGAACAGCGGAAACAGAAACGAGGCCATGAACAGCACCGAGATCAGCGGTACGCCCCTGATCAACTCCACATACACGATGCAAAGACTGCGGATCGCAGGGAGATCTGAACGTCTTCCCAACGCGATGAGGATCGACAGCGGAAACGCGAGCACGATGCTAAAGGCTGCGAGCATGATGGTTAGCGGCAGCCCGCCCCACAGGTCCGAGGTCACCACCTCCAGGCCAAAAGGACCGCCACGCATCAACACAAAGAATGCGCCAACCACGACCACCCAGACGCCAATCAGCCACTTTTTCCAGAACGCCTGGACGCAACTGGCCACCAGCAACGCCACCAGCAGACTGGTTGCCAGCTCCGGTCGCCAATGCTGCTCATAGGGGTACCGGCCGAACACAATCAAGCGGTACTTTTCAGTGACCACACCCCAGCAAGCTCCCACGCCACGGGCTTTCTGACACAGGTCGGCGTCTGCCTGGAAGATCGCCTGACTGATCAGCCAGGAAAAGAGCGGCGGCAGCCAGTAGATCGCCAGCGCGCCAAAGCCAAGTGTGACGATGATGCTCAGCGGATCGCCAAACAGATTGGTGCGCAGCCACGGAAGCAGCCCTTCGGTCCGAACCGGGGCGGGGCGGGGGGCGATTGGCTCGAAGAGTCGATTCATCTCAACGCTCCTTGATCGCGGCCCGCTTGTTGTACCAGTTCATGAACGCCGACGTGCTGAGCGATACCGTCAAGTAAACCGCCATGATCACCGCGATGCACTCGACCGCACGTCCGGTCTGGTTCAACCCGGTATTGGCAATCGAGACGATGTCCGGATACCCGATCGACACCGCCAACGAAGAGTTCTTCGTAATGTTCAGGTATTGGCTTGTCATCGGAGGGATGATGACCCGCAAGGACTGCGGAAGGATCACCAGCCGCATCGAGTGCGCCTGGGAAAGGCCCAGGCTTTGCGCCGCCTCAACCTGGCCGTGCGAGACCGATGCAATCCCGGAACGGACGACTTCTGCAATAAATGCAGACGTGTAGAGCACCAGGCCCAGCAGTAAGGCAAGGAACTCTGGGGTTGCTGAGGCTCCGCCCTGCATCACGAAGCCTTCTGGCTTTGGGATGCTCCAGTCATTGGGCGCACCGCCGGCGAGCCAGCCGCCAATCGCCATCGTCAAGATGATCGTGCCGGGCACCAGCAGCATGCTGCGCATCTGACCGGTTAGCTCAAACTGACGCCGGACCATACGCCGGTAAACCACCGCGATGAACAGCCCGATCAGCGCCCCGAGTCCGGCAAGCGCCTGACCGGTACTCCAGACTGGAACCGGGAACGAAAAGCCGTTCTTGCTGAGAAAGAACAGGCCGCCGATCGAGACCGGGTCAAAGATTGGCGGCAAAAATTCGGTGAAGACCAGGTACCACATGAACAACTGCAAAAGCACCGGCACATTGCGAAATATCTCCACATAGCCGTAGCACAACCCGCGCACCAGGGCATTCTTGGAAAATCTTCCGATGCCCAACAACGCGCCGAGCACGGTGGCGAAGACGATGCCGACCAGAGCAACCCTGAGGGTGTTTAATAACCCGACCAGAAAGGCTTTCCAGTACGGATCGAGCGACTGGTAGGCGATCACAGACTCGCCGATGTCAAAGCCTGCAGGCTGCGTCAGAAAGCCGAATCCGCTCTGAATGCCGCGTGCCGCCATGTTGGCGACCGTGTTGTTGGCCAGATATCCGATCGCGAAGCCGACGGCGAGCAGCGCAAGGACCTGGTAGATCAGGCCTCTAAAACTTTCGCTGCGCCAAGTGCGCCGCGCCCGCTGCGGGGTGCGCTGTGATGGCATCCGGGGTTCCTGTGATCCTGTATGCATCCGCAAACGCCGGAGCCAATGTCTGGGCACTGGCTCCGGTGCGTCTTGCGGGTTTAGCGGATCGGCGGGGCGTACTGCAGTCCGCCGTTCGTCCACAGATTGTTCAGCCCGCGCGACAATGCGATCGCCGTGTTCGGACCGACATTACGCTCGAACATCTCGCCATAGTTGCCCACGGCCTTCAGTGCGCGAACCATCCACTCCTTATCCAGTCCGATCCATTTGCCGGTATCGTCGCTCTTGCCCAGGATGCGCATCACAACCGGGTTCGTGCTGTTGGCCAGCATATCGTTCACATTCGCTTGGGTGATGCCGTACTCTTCGGCTTCGAGCAGGCCGTTTTGTACCCAGCGAACGATCGCGGCAAAGTCTTCGTCACCGCGGCGCACGGCCGGTCCAAGGGGCTCCTTGGAAATCAGCTCCGGCAGGATCACGTGCTCTTTGGGATCCTTCGCCTCTTTATTGCGGATGGAAGCCAGACCGGATGCGTCAGTGGTGTAGGCAATGCAGCGACCCGAGAAATAGCCGGCATTTGATGCTTCAAGCTTGTCGTAGACCACCGGTTTCAAATCGAGATTGTTGGCCCGGGAGTAGTCAGTCAGATTTTTCTCGGTTGTGGTGCCAGCCTGCACGCAGACGGTGGCGCCCTTGAGTTGCTTGGCGCTGGTGATTTTGGCTTTGGCCGGCACCATGAAGCCCTGGCCGTCGTAATAGGTGACGCCAGTGAAGGTCAGGCCCAGCGAAGTGTCACGCGACATCGTGACCGTTGTGTTCCTGGAGAGGATATCGACTTCACCGGACTGAAGCGCAGTAAAGCGCTGCGGAGCGGTCAACGGCACGAATTTCACTTTGTTCCCGTCGCCCAGCAGCGCGGCAGCAACAGCACGACACACGTCGACATCCAGGCCAGTCCATTTGCCCTGGCTGTCAGCGGCCGAAAAGCCCGCCAGACCAGTACTGACACCACACACCAACTGGCCGCGCTGCTTGATCGCGTCGACCGTGGCGCCGGCGTGGGCGGCCGGGGTGGCGAGGGTGCCGGCTGCCAGTAACGAGGCGGCGGCAAGGGAATAAAGACGAGTCCGCATGAGAGAGTCTCCTAGTTGAACGATAGTCTTGGTTCGATGGCAAAGGACCGCGACACGACGATACTGCGCGCGTGAACAGCCCAGGCTGCGTCGCCGAGAATAACTGATGCGCCCGCTAAAAAGCCATGATCGGATGGGGGTTGCCGATATCTTTCCGGCAAGGTTCTATGACCTGCCTGCTCGCATATTGCGGGGATCATGCGTTGTCAGGCAGGATGCGGAGCGGAGCGGATTTTTTGTCCGCACGAGGGGGCGTCGGGTCGATCCGGTCGCCCTGGGTTTGTTGGAAATATGACAAATTGTGTTGTAAAGTTTACACACTTCATCATGCTGGTCATGTTGATGAGGACTAACTAAATCAAGATTGCGTCCGACGAAGATTGCTTCCGACGAAGGAGACTCCCGTGAAATTGGTTCCCGCAGCTTGTGCGTTCGCCATTGCGTGCACGTTTTCGGCCTCTTCCCTGGCTGCCACCGAAATCCAGTGGTGGCACTCGATGGGCGGCGCCCTCGGTGAGCGCCTGAACGATCTCGCCGACAAGTTCAACGCCTCACAAAAAGACTTCAAGGTCGTTCCCACCTACAAGGGCTCCTACCCGGAGTCGATGACTGCAGCAATTGCGGCATTCCGCGCTGGCAGTGCACCGCATATCCTGCAGGTGTTCGAGGTTGGCACCGCAACGATGATGGCTGCCAAGGGTGCGATCGTGCCGGTAGCCAAGGTGATGAAGGATTCCGGCGAGAAGTTCGATCCGAAGGCTTATCTGCCGACTGTCACCGGCTATTACACCGATTCCAACGGCGACATGTTGTCGCTGCCGTTCAACAGTTCGACCGTGATGTTTTACATCAACAAAGACGCGTTCCAGAAGGCCGGACTCGATCCGAACAAGCCGCCGCGTACCTGGAAGGACGTGCGAGCCGCCGCCGACAAGCTCAAGGCGTCCGGCCATGCGTGCGCCTACACCACCAGCTGGCCGTCCTGGGTTCATATCGAGAACTTCAGTGCCTGGCACAACGTGCCGATCGGTACCAAGCAAAACGGGATGGCCGGCATGGACACCCAGTTCAGCATCAATTCGCCGTTGCATGTTCGGCACATCGCGATGCTGGCCGACATGGCCAAAGCCGGTCAGTTCGTCTATGCCGGACGCACCAGCCAGGGCGATGCGAAGTTTTCCGGGGGTGAATGTGCGATGTTCACCGGCAGCTCGAGCGCGATCGGCGGCATCATCAAGGCTGGCAAGGTCAACTGGTCCGCGAATTTTCTGCCCTACCATGACGATGTCAAAGGTGCCCCGCAAAATTCCATCATTGGTGGAGCGTCCCTTTGGGTGATGGGTGGCAAGAAGGCGGCCGAATACAAAGGCGTGGCCCAGTTCATGGGCTTCTTGTCGCAGGCTGATATCCAGATGGATTGGCATACCAGTACCGGGTATGTACCCATCACCCAGGCAGCATTCGACATGACCAAGAAGTCGGGTTTTTATGAAAAAAACCCGGGACGCGACACCGCGATCGACCAGCTGACCAACAAGGCACCGACCGAGAACTCCAAGGGCTTGCGCTTCGGCAATTTTGTCCAGGGTCGCACCGTTATCGAGGAAGAGATGGAGGCGGTGTTCTCGGGCAAGAAAGACGCCAAGCTGGCCATGGAAGATGCTGTGAAACGCGGCAACCAGATCCTTCGCCAGTTCGAGGCGGCCAACAAGTAAGCAAGCACGGCAGGCCCGGGCCCCTGGGTCCGGCCAGGCCGCAAGGCGCCTGATCCGCGCGACCTGGCGGCCGATCTCGCGCAGTCCGTTGAACAGACGGCGCGCCTTCCTTTGATTGCCCGATGGAAAAACGCGTCGTCTTTCGCTCGGCCTGGTTGCCCTACCTGCTGGTGGCCCCGCAGTTGGTGATCACGGTTGTCTTTTTTTTCTGGCCCGCTTCGCAGGCTGTCTGGTTCTCGTTCCAGCTTCAGGACGCATTCGGGCTGAAGACTCAGTTCGTCGGGCTTCGCAACTTCGCGAATCTCTTTGCCGATCCGAATTATCTTGAGTCGTTCCGCGTTACCGCGGTGTTTAGTTTGTTTGTGGCGCTTGGCGGCATTGCGATCTCGCTACTGCTGGCGACGATGGCCGATCGGGTCATTCGCGGCTCGCTCGCCTACAAGACACTGCTGGTCTGGCCCTATGCGGTCGCGCCGGCGGTGTCCGGTGTGTTGTGGGCCTTTCTGTTCGCGCCATCGATCGGCATCGTTACCTATGTGCTCAAGGGCTTCGGGGTTGACTGGAACTGGGTCGTGCATGGGGATCAGGCGATGCTGCTGGTGGTCATTGCCTCGATCTGGAAGCAGATCAGTTACAACTTTCTGTTCTTTCTAGCCGGACTCCAATCGATTCCGCGCTCGCTGATCGAGGCCGCGGCGATCGACGGGGCTGGCCCGTCGCGTCGGTTCTGGACAATCGTGTTTCCGCTGCTGTCACCGACCACGTTTTTTTTGCTGGTGGTCAATGTGGTGTACGCATTCTTTGACACCTTCGGCGTGATTGACGCGACCACACAAGGCGGTCCGGCGCAGGCTACCCAGGTGCTGGTCTATAAGGTGTATCACGACGGTGTGAAGGCGGCCGATCTGGGCGGCTCGTCGGCGCAATCGGTGGTGCTGATGTTGATCGTCATTGCGCTGACCGTTGTGCAGTTCCGTTACATCGAGCGCAAGGTGCAGTACTGATGGTCGAGAATCGCCCCCTGCTCAACGTGTTCTCGCATGCGGTGCTGATCGTAGGTGTCGCGCTGATTGCGTTGCCCTTGTACGTGGCATTCGTTGCGTCCACGCATACGCTGGAAACCGTGATGCGCACACCGATGCCGCTTTGGCCCGGAGACCAGTTGCTGGAGAACTATAGCCAGGTACTGACGGCGGGCTCGACCAGAGGTTCAAAAGCGGCTGTTGCGCAGATGCTGGTAAACAGCCTGATGATGGCGCTGGTCATTCCTCTGGGAAAGATCACGATTTCGATCGTGTCAGCGTTCGCGATCGTGTACTTTCGCTTTCCGCTGCGGATGTTCTTTTTCTGGATGATCTTTGTCACCTTGATGCTGCCGGTCGAGGTGCGCATTATTCCGACGTTCAAGGTGATCGCGGATCTGGGGCTGCTGAACACCTACACCGGTCTTACCGTGCCCTTGATTGCATCAGCCACCGCAACCTTTTTGTTCCGGCAGTTCTTCATGACGATTCCTGACGAACTGGCTGAGGCGGCGCGGGTCGACGGCGCCGGACCGATGCGTTTCTTTCGCGATATCGTGCTGCCGCTTTCAAAGACCTCGATGGCGGCGCTGTTCGTGATCCAGTTCATCTACGGCTGGAATCAGTACCTGTGGCCGCTTCTGGTCACCAGCGAGGAATCGATGTACACGACCGTGATCGGCATCAAGCGGATGATGGTCGGCGGCGATGCTGCCACTGAATGGCAACTTGTGATGGCGACTGCCATCCTGGCGATGCTTCCGCCGGCGCTGGTAGTGGTGTTGATGCAGAAGTGGTTCGTCAAGGGTCTGGTCGAAACAGAGAAATAGGCAGGCAATGGCTAGCGTTTCATTCAGGCAGGTTCGCAAGACATACGGCGACCTGGAAGTCATCCACGGCGTGACCGTCGAGATCGCCGATGGCGAGTTCATCGTCATCGTCGGTCCGTCCGGATGCGGCAAGAGCACCTTGCTGCGCATGGTGGCAGGGCTCGAGGAAATCACCAGCGGCGAGATCGCGATCGGCGAGCGTGTCGTCAACCGCATCGAGCCGGCGCAGCGCGATATCGCGATGGTGTTCCAGAACTACGCGCTATATCCGCACATGACGGTCTACGAGAACATGGCCTACGGGCTGAAGATCGCGAAGGTACCGCGCGACGAGATCGAGCAGCGGGTGCAAAAGGCTGCGCGCATCCTGGAGTTGTCCGACTACCTGAAGCGCAAGCCGAGGCAGCTTTCAGGCGGACAGCGTCAGCGGGTGGCGATGGGACGCGCGATCGTGCGCATGCCCAAGGTCTATTTGTTCGACGAGCCGCTATCCAACCTGGATGCGAAATTGCGTGCGCAGACCCGGCTCGAGATCCAGAAACTGCACGCCGATCTCGGCACTACGTCGCTGTTCGTTACTCATGACCAGGTCGAGGCGATGACCCTCGCGCAGCGCATGATTGTCATGAACGCCGGCGTCGTCGAGCAGGTCGGGACTCCCGAGCAGGTGTACCTGCAGCCGGCCACCACCTTCGTGGCGAGTTTTATCGGCTCGCCGCCGATGAACCTGGTCAAGGGGGTAGTCAAGGGCGATCGCTTCGAATTCGGGGTCGGTTCGGTTGTGCTGCCGGTGGCGGCCCCCAGGCAAGGGCCGCTCACGCTCGGTATGCGGCCAGAGCATGCCGACATCGTCGGCGACGATCCGTCCGGCTGGCGCTTGCAGGTCGAGGTCGTCGAGATGTTGGGGGCGGAGCGGCTTGTCTATGGTCGGCTATGCGGCGAGTCGTTTACGCTGCGAATCGACGCGATGCGGCCGGCGCCCAGGCCGGGCGACATCCTTACGCTCAAGGAACGCCCCGAGCATCTGCATTGGTTTGATTCCGACACCGGCATGCGCGTGCCGTCGTGAACGTCGACTTCGAGCACTGGCCGTATCCCGGCTGGGTTGCGCACCGTGGCGCAGGCAAGCTGGCGCCGGAGAACACGCTGGCGGCTTTGCGCCATGGCGCAAAGCTCGGTTACCGGATGTTCGAATTCGACGTCAAGCTCAGTGGCGACGGGGTTTTGGTGCTGATGCACGACTCGCTTCTTGAGCGAACCACGAACGGCAGCGGCCGCGTTGCCGGCGTTGGTTATTCGGAGCTCGCCCGACTCGATGCCGGACGCTGGCACTCCCCGGCCTTTGCCGGAGAGGGTATTCCGACGCTGACGCGTGTCTCGTCATGGTTGCGCGCGAATGATCTGCTCGCCAACATCGAAATCAAGCCCTGTCCCGGGCGAGAGGCCGAAACCGGCGCTGCGGTAGCGCTGGAGGCGCGCGCGCTCTGGCACGGGGCACCGGTGCCGCCGCTGTTGTCGTCATTTTCAGCGGTGGCGCTGGATGCGGCGCGGCGAGTTGCGCCCGAATTGCCCAGGGCGCTTCTGACCACGATCGATCTTCCGCAGGACTGGCTCGCCCGCTGCGAGCGGCTAGGGTGTGTCGCGCTGGATGCCCATCATGCCTCCCTGACCGAGGAGGTGATCGCCACCGCACATCGTCATCGGCTTCGGGTGGCGTGCTACACGCTGAACGATCCGCAGCGGGCCGCGCTACTGCGCGGCTGGGGCCTGGATTGCCTGATCACCGATGCGCTCGATCTGATCCAACCCCAGGCTGATTGAGCACGCCCTCAGGCCGATCGTTCAGGACTCTTGCTTGTCCCAGCCGCTTGCGCGCTGCAGCGCGCGCGCCCAGGTCGCGCGCATCGATTGCGCCTGGTCACGACCCATGGTCGGCTCGAAAATCCGCTGGGCCTGCCAGTGACTCGCGACATCGGACTCAGACGACCAGTAACCAGTTGCCAGACCGGCCAGATAGGCGGCGCCAAGCGCCGTGGTTTCGGTCACCTTCGGTCGCACGACCGGCACGCCGAGCACGTCGGCCTGGAACTGCATCAGCAAGTCGTTGGCGCTGGCGCCGCCGTCCACACGCAGTTCGCTCAGCGCGCGGCCGCTGTCGTTTTGCATCGACTCCAGAACGTCGGCGCTCTGGAATGCGATGGCTTCCAGCGTGGCACGTGCGATGTGGGCGCGATTGCTGCCTCGGCTCAGACCGACGAGCGTACCGCGTGCCCAGGCATCCCAGTGTGGCGCACCAAGCCCCGTGAACGCTGGCACGAAGAACACCCCGCCGTTGTCGGGAACGCTGGCGGCGAGTGCCTCGACATCGGACGAGCGCTCGATGATTCCGAGCCCGTCGCGAAGCCATTGCACCGCGGCGCCGGCCACGAAGACGCTGCCCTCGAGCGCGTATTGCAGCAGGCCTGACTTGCCGTCGCGCGCGGTACGCCATGCGATCGTGCTGAGAAGCCGGTGACGTGAGTGCAGCGGCGCATCTCCGGTGTTCATCAACAGAAAGCAGCCGGTGCCGTAGGTGTTCTTGGCCATTCCCGGCGTAAAGCAGGCCTGGCCGAACAAGGCGGCCTGCTGGTCGCCGGCAATGCCGGTGATCGGAATTCGTGCATCGCCAAGAGCGGCCTGGCCGATGCCGGTGCACGAAGAGTCGACCACATCGGGCAGACAGGCGCGCGGCACCCGCAGCATCTGCAGCATCGCATCGTCCCATTGGCCGGTCTGCAGCGACAGCATCATGGTTCGGCTCGCGTTGCTGACGTCGGTCACGTGGGCGGCGCCGTCAGTGAGCTTCCAGATCAGCCAGCTGTCGACCGTGCCGAATGCCAGTTCGCCTCGCGTGGCGCGCTCTCGCACACCTGGGAGATTGTCCAGCAGCCAGGCGAGCTTGGTGCCGGAGAAATACGGATCGAGCAGCAAGCCGGTGCGGCGGCTGACTTCGGCTTCGAATCCCTGGGTCTTGAGTTGGGCGCAGCGTTCCGCGGTTCGTCGATCCTGCCAGACGATCGCCGGCGCAACCGGTTCGCCGGTGGCGCGGTCCCACAGCACCGAGGTTTCTCGCTGGTTCGTGATGCCGATCGCGGCAATCTCAGCGGCACTGGCGCCAGCTTTGGTCAGGACCTCGTCGATTGTCGCGCGCTGCGTTTGCCAGATTTCATTCGCGTCATGTTCGACCCAGCCCGGTCGCGGGAAATGCTGCGTGAACTCGCGCTGGGCGATTGCGACCGGATGGCCATGCTGATCGAACAGGATCGAGCGTGAACTGGTGGTACCTTGGTCTAGCGCGAGGATGTAGCGGGACATGATGGCCGTGTGTGCAGTTGCCGGCATGGTTGTCGGCGCGAGTGGCGAAGAACGACGAATGACGACAAATAGCGCAAGCGCATTGTCAATGCGCAATGAAATGTCGGCGCTGCTCGCTATGATGGTCAAGGCAGGCTTGCGAAACAAGTGGAGAGCATCATGAAGGCTAAGGAACAGTCTCTTGAACATGTGCGCATGGCGTTGCTCGAGCGTGCGCGGGCGTTGCGCGCCGAGATCAGCGCCAAGCTGGGTGACGCCGCAACCGATGCCTCCGGATCTGGACGCCAGGGTGACTACGGAGATCAGGCATTTGCCTCGGGAGAAAGCTCGCTGGATCTGGCCGAGGCTGGTCGCGATCTGCAGGAGTTGCGCGAGATCGAGGCTGCGGTGTCGGCAATCGATGACGGCAGCTATGGATCCTGTGTTGATTGCGGCGATGAGATTGCGCTGGCACGACTGCAGGCGCAGCCGCT
>Ga0255220_1000831_pt1 | contig 11749 bp, 9 predicted proteins | sample Miss_Colum_RepB__FD_188423 | JGI IMG/M metagenome (GOLD analysis project Ga0255220, IMG submission 188423) | Freshwater microbial communities from Mississippi River, Louisiana, United States - Miss_Colum_RepB_8d | ecosystem: Environmental > Aquatic > Freshwater > River | place: USA: Louisiana...
CGGGAGTGCTGCCTTTTTCAACGGGATCTGAACTTGTCTGCATTGTAGTCAAATCGTGGCGCACGGCAAACCCCGTCGCAGGCACTGCGCCCGACGCGATGAACACCAGGGGCCGGAAGATGTCAGATGGCACGGGAAAAGAGTGACTTCACGACTCCTGTGTTCTGCAGATAGGCATCGAACACCATGCATATGTTGCGCAGCAGCAGACTGCCGCGATCGCTGACCTGCAGGCGCTTCCAGCCATCGCGCTCGAGCAGTCCGTCCTGTTCGAACTGACGCAGGGCCGGCAGGGCGTCCTTGAAATGTTCGGTGAACTGCAGCTGGTATTGCGCTTCGAGTTTCGCGATGTCCAGCGCGCGATAGCAGGCCAGTTGCTGGATGATGTCACGGCGCAGCAGGTCTTCGTCCGAGGACACGACCCCTTTCTCGATCGGCAGCTGGTTGGCGTCCAGCGCCCGGTAGTAGTTGTCCAGCTGCACGGCATTCTGAGCAAAGACCTCGCCGACATTACTGATGGACGAAACCCCCAGACCGATCAGGTCCTGCGCCTTGCTGATGGAATAGCCCTGGAAGTTGCGACACAGCCGCCCCTCGTCCTGCGCCAGCGCCAGGGAGTCACCCGCCTTCACGAAATGATCCATGCCGATGTGACGATAGCCGGCGGCCGTCAGAGTCTCGATGATCAGCGTCAGCATCTGCAGTTTGCTGGCAGGTGTCGGCAGATCTTCCGTGCGGATGGCTTTCTGGGCCGGGAAGCGCTCGGGCAGATGGGCGTAGTTGTAGTAGCTGATGCGATCGGGCGACAGCGCGATGACATGAGCCAGCGTGTGGTGAATGGACTCCAGCGTCTGCAGCGGCAGGCCATAGATCAGGTCAAAATTCAGTGAACTGAAGCCGCGCGTGCGGATATGCCCCACCAGCTCACGGACTTCTTCCACCGTCTGTACGCGGTTGATGGCGGCCTGCACGGTCGGGTCGAAGTCCTGTATGCCGAGGCTCAGCCGGTTGAAGCCAAGACCGCGGATCAGTTCGATGCGGGCATGGTCCACGGTGAGCGGGTCGATCTCGATGGCATAATCCCGCGAATCCGCGCGCAGCAGAGTGAAATACTGCGAGGTGCAGTGCACCAGCTCGGTCAGCTCAGCATCGTCGAGAAAAGTCGGCGTGCCGCCGCCCAGATGCAACTGGGTGACCGGGCGCTTGTACGTCGCGCTCTGCAGACGCAGCAGTGCCATTTCCTTGTGCAGATGATCCAGGTACTGACGCACCGAGTCGCGGTTGCGCGTGATGATCTTGTTGCAGCCGCAGTAGTCACAAGGCGAGCGGCAGAACGGAATGTGAATGTAGACTGACACCGGATCGTGCGGCCGCGCCTGCGCCAGCGCAGCGAGATAATCCTCGGCGCCGGTGACATGGAACTGGCTGGGGGGTGGGTAGCAGGTGTAGCGCGGTCCTGCCCTGGCGTACTTGCGCAGCAGTTCGGCAATGTCATCGCGGCCCAGCAGTGACCCCGCGTTGGCCGCCTCGACTGTGTGGCCCAGAAGGCATGGAATCTGCGAGTTCATGGCGGCGAGTTTAGGTGGCCCACTGCTCGCCGCCATGACGTATGTCAACGATGGCACACTTGGTGTCAGAGCCTCAGTCGATGAGGCGCGGAATGAACTTGGTGATGCCCTGGATGGGGCCGACTTCTCCCGCATACACGTTGCCATCACGATCCACGGTCACGCCTTCGCCCATGGAGCCGTAGCCCCCCATGCCCGAGGCGCGCTCGGAGACGTGCTCGGGCACGAAGTAGTGCACCTCGCCCGTGCGGGCGCTGCCCACACGCAGCCCCTTGCGCCAGCCCGGGTTGTAGTTCGGGTCGGACTCGGAGTCGATGGCATAGAGCGTGTCGTTGGCGTCGATGAACAGGCCGCTGATGCGACTGAACTGATACCAGGTATCCAGATGCGTGCCCTGCTGGTCGAAAATCTGGATGCGGCGATTGCCTCGATCCGCCACGAACAGGCGACCCTGGGAATCCATCGCCAGGGAGTGCGGCGAACGCAGCTGACCATCCTCGAAGCCCCACTCGCCGAAACTCATCAGGAACGTGCCGTCCGGTGCAAACTTGGAGATGCGGCTCTTGGAATCCGGACCCGGCTCGTCCTGGAACTGGGCGCCGTGGGTCTCGGCCACGAAGATGCTGCCATCGGGGGCCACCAGCACATCATTGGGTTCGGTGAAATGCGTGGGCGGGTCGCCCAGTTCGCCCGGCGTACCCAGGGTCAGCAGCAGCTCGCCCTCGGGGCTGAACTTGAGCACGGTATTGCCCTTGCCGGCGGCGTTGGGATTGGCCTCCAGTTCGCGGGCATTGGCAGCACGGGCATCGACCACCCAGACATTGCCGTCGTGGTCCACATGCATGCCGTGCGGCCACAGGATCAAGCCGGCACCGAAACTTGCCACGACATTGCCGTCTGGGTCCAGCTTGACGATCGGGTCAAGATCGGAGCCGGCGCAGGAGTTCGCGCCGCAGCGATCACCGATCCACACATGCCGGCCATCCACGTCGATATTGATGGCACTGATGGAGCCCCAGGTGCGACCGGCCGGCGGATTACTCCAGTTGCGCACGGTCTCGTAGGGATTGGGCAGATTGTTGACGGGGGGCACGGCGGCGTGCTCCTCGGGCCCGCGGGCACCGCTCTGCGCGACGGCCAGCGTGGACAAACCGGCCAGCACCGCACCCGCCAGGGCCTGGCGCAGGAAGCGAGCTGACAGCGAACGTGAACGACCGGGGGACTGTGTGAACATCGTCTTCTCTCCAGTGAATCTTTGAATGGGACACCGCACCCTGTCGGCCAGTCGAGCGACCCGGGAAGGTGTCGCCGAACATGAACGCTCGGCCCCTCAAAGTCAACGCTTCCGAGGGCATGGGCCATCGGATCGACACCAGCGACACCCTGGGGCACAGCCTTGTGCGGCAAGGCAACGCGCCATCGCTGCCGATGCAGGTGCTGACGGACAGCGAGCGATGCTCATGGCTGCCGACACAATTCATAAGCGCAGATCTGCACTGCCGCCGCGAGATTCAGCGACTCGATGGCGCCGCTACCCGGTATGCGGAAGGGCCGTGCACGCAGTGCCTGCAGCTGCTCGTGCGGCAGGCCGCGGGCCTCGTTGCCAAACACCAGACAGGTGCTGGAACGCAAAGCAGGGCTGGTCAATGGCTCGCCCTGCATATCCAGACAGGCCAGAACGGCATGATTGCGCGGCAGGGAGTCCAGCGGCACGTCCTGCTCCAGCGGCACGTGGAACAGCGCGCCCATGCTGGCGCGCACGGTCTTGGGATTGAAGGGATCGACACTGTTCGGCCCCAGCAGACAGCGGAAGCCGCCGAACCAGGCCAGGGTGCGCAGGATGCTGCCGAGATTGCCCGGATCCTGAATCTCGTGAAGGTAGATGCAGCGCTCGCCCGCACACGGCTTTGCCCAGTCCTGCAGCAGCGCGTCACGGGGGACGAGGGCAACGATGCCCTGGGGCGTATGCGTGTCGCAGATCTGGCTCATCTGCTTCTCGGTGAGCACCTGCCGGGGCAGCGTGGACTCCCAGTCGGCATAGGCCGGCGTCACATACAGCTGACTGGCCCGCAGCGGCGCATGCTGCACAGCGGCGCGCTGCAACTCCTGCACCAGATGTTCGCCCTCGGCCAGAAAGGCGCCGTATTCCTCGCGGTACTTGCGCTGCTGCAGCTTGCGCAGCTGTTCCAGGCTCAGCTTCATGTGCGGCTCTCCCCGGCATGGTCTGCCAGCATGGCGCGCGCCAGCGCCTCGGCCACGCGGATGCCGTCGACGCCGGCCGAGAGTATCCCCCCCGCATAGCCCGCCCCTTCGCCGGCAGGATACAGCCCACAGGTGTTCAGGCTCTGCAGACTCACCGGGTCGCGCGTGATGCGCAGCGGCGAGGAAGTGCGGGTCTCGATGCCGGTCAGCACGGCGTCGTCGCGGTCAAAGCCCTGAATCTGGCGACCGAACACCGGCAGGGCCTCGCGGATGGCCGCGATGGCGTAGTCAGGCAAGGCCTCGGCCAGATCCCCCAGGCGCACGCCCGGCTTGTAGGAAGGCAGCACCTTGCCCAGACTGGTGGAGGGCGTCTGCCGCAGGAAGTCGCCCACCAGCTGCCCAGGCGCGCAGTAGTCGCTGCCACCCAGCGCGAAGGCCTTCTCTTCCAGACGCTCCTGCAGTTCCACGCCGGCCAGCGGGCCACCGGGGAAATCCTGCTCGGGGCTGATGCCCACCACGATCCCGGCATTGGCATTGCGCTCGTTGCGGGAATACTGGCTCATGCCATTGGTGACCAGCCGGCCGAGCTCGGAGGTCGCCGCCACCACCGTGCCACCCGGACACATGCAGAAGCTGTATACCGCCCGCCCGTTGCGGGCGTGATGCACCAGCTTGTAGTCGGCCGCGCCCAGCTCGGGATGCCCGGCATACTTGCCCAGACGCGCCCTGTCGATCAGTGACTGCGGATGCTCGATGCGAAAGCCGATGGCAAAGGGCTTGGCCTCCATGAAGACACCGCGTGCATGCAGCATGCGGAAGGTGTCCCGGGCACTGTGCCCCAGCGCCAGCACCACGTGGCGGCTGGCCAGCACTGTGCCGTCGGCCAGTTGCACCCCTGCCACGCAGCCGTCCTCGCGGAGCAGATCGCTCACCCGACTCTCGAAGCGCACCTCGCCGCCCAGGGCGATGATCTGTTCGCGCATGGCCGACACCACGCCGGTCAGGCGGAAGGTGCCGATGTGCGGCTTGCTGACGTAGAGAATCTCGGCGGGAGCACCGGCCTTGACGAATTCCTGCATGACCTTGCGGCCATAGAACTTCGGGTCCTTGATCTGGCTGTAGAGCTTGCCGTCGGAGAACAGGCCCGCACCGCCTTCCCCGAACTGCACATTGGATTCCGGGTTCAGCACCTTCTGGCGCCACAGGGCCCAGGTGTCCTTGGTGCGCCGACGCACATCACGACCGCGCTCCAGCACGATGGGCCGCAAGCCCATCTGCGCCAGCAACAGCGCGGCGAACAGACCGCAGGGGCCGAAGCCGATGATCAGCGGACGCTCCTGCAGCCCGGCCGGCGCGTGTGCCACGGGGTGATAGGAAGTATCGGGCGCCGGGCCGACATGGCGGTCGGCAGCCAGCCGCGCCAGCACCCGGGCTTCGTCGCGCACGCTGACATCGAGGATGTAGATGAAGCTGATCTCGCTGTTCTTCTTGCGCGCGTCATAGCTGCGCTTGAACACCGAGAGATCGAGCAGATCGGCAGCAGGGATGCCCAGTCGCTTGAGAATGGCGGCACGCAGGGCGTCGGGGGCATGCCCCAGCGGGAGGGCGAGTTCGGTAATGCGGATCATGCGAAGTCCTGGCCGGTGACACCGGCAGAAGGCAGCGAAATCGAGCTGCATTGTACACAGGCCGGCCACGGCGAGGCACTGGGAATGGCTGCGCACCCGCGTGACGCGCTTGCCTGGCAAGCCCGCCTCACACTACACTGCGGCGCGTCGCCACCCCGCCAGGCGCCATTATTCCCCCGCATGAGACTGTCACCGATGGCACGTTCCAAAAGCAGCCATCGCTGGATGGAAGAACACGTCAACGACCCCTGGGTGAAGAAGGCCCAGGTGGACGGCTACCGCTCCCGCGCCAGCTACAAGCTGCTGGAACTGATCGACAAGGACCAGCTTGTGCGCCCCGGCATGGTGGTACTCGATCTGGGGTCCACGCCGGGCGGCTGGTCCCAGGTGGTCGCGCCGCTGCTCGGCAGCAAGGGCCGCCTGATCGCCTCCGACATCCTGCCGATGGACCCGATTCCCTCTGTGCACTTCATCCAGGGCGACTTCACCGAACAGGAAATCTTCGACCAGATCATGGCCGCGCTGGAAGGCGCCGGCGTCGATCTGGTGATGTCGGACATGGCGCCCAATATCAGCGGAGTGGACGCCGCGGATCAGGCAGCCTCGATGTACCTGGTGGAACTGGCGCTGGACATGGCCGTGCAGGTGCTCAAGCCGGACGGCAACTTCGTCACCAAGGTCTTCCATGGCGAAGGCTACGAGGACTACCTGAAGGCGCTGCGTCCGCATTTCGCCAAGGTGGTGGTGCGCAAGCCCGAGGCCTCGCGCTCGCGCTCGCGGGAAGTCTATGTCCTGGGCAAGGGGAAGCGAAATGTCTGAGAGCCACCGTTATTCGACCCGCACAGCCATCGCCGTCGTCGTGGCGAACATGGTCGGCACGGGCGTCTTCACCAGCATCGGTTTCCAGATTCTGGACATTCAGTCCAGTTTCGTCCTGCTCATGCTGTGGCTGGTGGGAGGACTGCTCGCCCTGTGCGGCGCGCTGACCTATGCCGAGCTGGCCAGCCGACTGCCCCGCTCGGGCGGCGAATACCATTTCCTGAGTCAGCTCTATCACCCGGCGGTGGGCTTCATCTCGGGCTGGGTCTCGCTCACAGTGGGCTTTGCCGCGCCGACGGCACTCGCCGCCATGACCTTCGCGGCCTATCTGGACTCGGCGGTCGGTCACCTGCTGCCCGTGAACCGGCAGCTCGCGGCGCTGCTGCTGGTGCTCGTCATCACCCTCGTGCACGGGCGCGATCACAAGGCCAGCGGCGGACTGCAGAACTGGTTCACGCTCATCAAGATCCTGCTGATCGCCCTCTTCGTCACGGCGGTGACCCTCGGCACGGACACGCCCCAGCCGGTGCACCTGCTGCCCGGCGCAGGTGACGGCCCCCTGCTGCTCTCCAGTGCCTTCGCCGTGTCGCTGATCTATGTGAACTATGCCTACACCGGCTGGAATGCCGCGACCTACATCACCGGCGAGATCGACCACCCGGCACGCTCGGTGCCCGTGGTCCTGATCGGCGGCACGGCCATCGTCATCGTGCTCTACCTGGCGCTCAACGCGACCTTTCTCTACGCGGTGCCGATGGACCTGCTGGCCGGCAAGGTGGAAGCGGGGGTGATCGTGGCCGAGAACACCTTCGGACCCCTGGGCGCCATGCTGATGGGCGGGATGCTGTCGCTGCTGCTGATCTCCACGGTCAGCGCCATGCTGATGGCGGGGCCACGCGTGCTGCAGGTGATGGGCGAGGACTTCCGCCTGTTCCGCCTGCTGGCGGCGAAGAACGCAGGCGGCGTGCCGCGGCGCGCCGTCTTCACCCAGGGCGGCCTGGCGGCGCTGTTCATTCTCACCTCCACCTTCGAATCGGTGCTGGTGTTCTCCGGCTTCATTCTCGGCCTGAGCTCACTGGCCACGGTGCTGGGCATCTTCGTGCTGCGCGCCCGCCGCGGCGACGGCCGGGAACCCGGCGTGGCCGCCTACCGCACCTGGGCCTATCCCCTGCCCCCGCTCATCTACAGCGCCATCATGCTGTGGACCCTGGGCTTCATCACGGTCGAACGTCCGCTGGAAGCCCGTGCGGCCGCCATCATCATCGTGCTCGGCCTGCTGAGCTACCTGCTCACCGAACGCCATTCCCGCGCAGGCAAGTCTCACTGATCGTGCCAGTGCAGGATGCCGCCGCGGATGTTCGCCGCGCGCTCGTGACCCGCCGTCTTCAGAATCGACAGGGCCAGTGAGGAGCGCTTGCCGGAACGACACAGCGTGACCACAGGCTTGTCTTTCGGCACCTCGCCCACGCGCTCGCGCAGCGCGCTCAGCGGAATCGTCAGCGCATTGTGCAGCCCGATCACGGGCTCGCCCAGCTCGTCGGCCTCGCGCACATCGAGAATGGTGACCGACAGCTGATTCTGCACCACCCATTCCGGTTCGACTTCGGGGATGCCGGCGAAGCTGACATGCAGATCGGCCCAGTCGGGCTCCGCAGGCAAACGCCCGCTTTCCGGCATGCCGCTGCGCAGATTGTTGGGCAGAGCCTCATCGATCTTCTTCGGGTGGGGCAGCTGCATGGCCTTCATGTAGTGCACGAAGTCCTTCTCGTTGGCGCCACCGCCGACGCGTGGATTGAAACGCTTTTCCTCGCCCACCGACGAGCGCGTGCGACCGTTGTAGTCATGGGCCGGGTAGACGGCACAGGAATCAGGCAGAGAGAACAGTTGTTCAGTAATGGAGTGATACAGACGCGCCGGGTCGCCCTGCTGGAAATCACTGCGACCGCAGCCGCGAATCAACAGCGCATCGCCGGTGAACACCATGCTCTGATCGGCCAGCACGAAGCTGGTGCAGCCATTGGTGTGGCCTGGCGTGGCGCGGGCCTCCAGGGTGATGCCATGCACACCGAAGTGCTGACCATGATGCAGGGCCAGGTCGACATTCACCGCACCGGCGCTGGCCGAGAGCGCGATCTGGCAACCCGTCTTCTGCTTCAGCAGCCAGGCGGCCGTGATGTGGTCGGCATGGGCGTGCGTGTCCACCACGATCTTCAACTGCAGACCGAGTTCGCGCAGCAGTGCCAGATCGCGCTGGGCCTGTTCGAACACCGGATCGATCAGAATGGCCTCGTAGCTGGCCTCGTCGGCCAGCAGATAGGTGTAGGTGGACGACGGGGCATCGTAGAGCTGTCGGAAGATCATGCGGGCGTGTCTCCTGCGGGGGGCGGATTTGTTTCTGGCCTTGTTGAAGCGGTGCCGGGTTGAAGCGGTGGCGGTCGGCGTCGAGCAGGTGGGGAAAGAGTACCACGTCGAGTATTTCGAGGCAGGCCTGCAGGCTGTCATCGAGTGACACCGTGACCTAGGGGCGCGTCACGATGCTTTGCAGAGCGATGTTTTCTGCCGCGCTGCGCGCTTTCTTGTGCGGCAGTCTGTAACATCAGCGCTGCGTTGCAGTTTTTTTGCAGTATCTGCATGCCTCACCCCAAGAACAACAGCTCTGGAGCCCGTCATGATGCCTCTGTCTGCCCGCCTTGCCGTTCTGTTCGTCCTGCTGGTCAGCACCAGCCTGCCCCTTGTGAGCACCCAGGCTCAGGAATTTGTCTGGGCTCCCGCGCTTCCCGTGGGCAGCACACTGCCTCCCATCGACGCCGTGGATCAGAACGGCCAGCGGCACACGCTGGCGGACCTGACCGGCAGCAAGGGCCTGATCCTGATCATGAGTCGCTCCTTCGACTGGTGTCCTTACTGCAAGGTCCAGCTCGAACGCATGCAGGCGGCGCAGGAACAATTTGCGGCGCTGGGGTATTCCCTGGCTGCGATGACCTATGACCCGATCGCCACCCTCAAGGAAGCAGAGGAGGAACATGGCACCTCCATGCCCCTGCTGTCGGATGAGGATACCCGGCACGTCACGGCCATGGGCATCCTGAATACACAGTACAGTCCCGGCGAGCGCGCCTACGGCATCCCCTATCCCGGCATCTTCGTCATCGACGCACAGGGCGTGATTCGCGCCAAACTGGCGGAAGAGGATTACAAGGTGCGCCCGGATGTGAGCCTGGTACTGGAGACGGTCAGCGCCTTGTAAGGCACTGAGTCACTGCGCGTTGAGGTTCCAGTGGTAGGGAATTGCAGCGCGCAGACGACTCTGCGGCGGCAGCTCGCGATAGCGGCGCACGAAGGCCTCGACGCCCCCGGCACTGGCGAAGTCCTCCTCGAACCAGTCGAATATCTGGGACACCTGCACCTGCACGCCCTCGATGCGCAGTCCCTTGCTGGCATTGGCCAGAAAGCGCCGGGTCTGATCTTCCAGCTGCTCGTCGAGAGTCGCCACCGTGAAGGCCTCGCGGCGCAGATCGGGGCAGCTCAGCGAGGCACACACAATGGCGAAGTGGATGCGTGCTTCGCCGAGCGGCCGCAGTATCTGATGCTCGATCTCGTCGAGGGTGACCGTCCTCCCGCCCAGCTGGCCCGCGGGTTTCTTCCACACCGGCGAGAACAGCGAGCCGGCGTCGCGAATGCTGTCGAGCGGCAGATTGTCGATGACCATGCGGATGGCATAGAGGTTGTAGACATTGCTGTAGAAGGCCACCTTGTCGGCGGTGGTCTGCAGTGTTTGCAGCGGAAAATTCTCGACTTGCGCCAGCACCTGAGGGTAACGCGGATCCTGGGCCCAGGCGGCGTAGTCGACGGCATGAAAACTCACGCCTTCGCGCTCTGTCGGTGCCACATGGTCGGCGAGCAGGCCGTTGTAGAGCGTCCAGTCCTGCGCCCTGGCCGCGGCCGGAGCGACGAGCAGCACGGCCAGCAGGCAGGGGCCTAGCAGACCCAGCGCGAACGTGTCGTGTACGATAGCGGCATTGACCATGGTGTCTCCTCGACTATAGGAATGCGTTCCATGTTTACCTGTCAACAAGTCTGATGGATCACCCGCGCGTGACATGATGATCGGGAAAAACTGGAAATCGACGCGCCGCGTCCTGGCGATCGCGCGGCATGCCTCGGCGACGGTGTCGCGGTTGCCGGCAGTGAATCCGCCAGCGGCGTGCCAGCGTACCTCAAGTTCATGTCAGCGAAGGACATTTTGCCCGATAACGACGCCCGCCGTAGCGCCGAGCAGGCTCTCGACCGTGCTTCAAGCCCTTGCAGGGCGCCCACAACGACCAGTGACACCATCTGAGAGAATCGACCTATGTTCACTCCTCACACCGCGTTTCGCCGCAACAGCCTTTTCCTGTGCATCGCTGCCGCAAGCCTGCTGCCCGGCGGCAGCCTGCTGGCGCAGTCCGCCACGTCTGAGGCGATAGAGACCATCGTCGTCACTGGCAGCCGCAGTCTGGAACGCTCGATACTGGAATCCCCCGTGCCCGTGGACACCTTCGATGCCGAAGACGTGCGCGAGTCCGGTGCCCTGGCGGGCGAGCTGGGCGAGGCCCTGGCAACCCTCGTGCCTTCGTTCAACTTCCTGCGCCAGTCCAATTCCGGCACCTCGGACCACGTGCGCGCGGGCCAGCTGCGCGGCCTGAGCCCCGACCAGATGCTGGTGCTGGTGAACGGCAAGCGCCGTCACACCTCGGCGGTAGTGAACAGCGAAACCAAGATCGGGCGCGGCACTGCCGCCGTGGACTTCAACACCCTGCCGCTGAATGCCGTGCACCATGTCGAGGTGCTGCGTGATGGCGCCGGCGCGCAGTACGGCTCCGATGCCATCGGCGGGGTGGTCAACCTGATCCTCGACCGCGAGAGCCTGCGTCCCGAATTCAATGTGGGATACGGGGCCCATGTCACCGATTTCGACGCCATCGACGAAGACATCACCGACGGGCAGACTTTGACCCTCGACGGCAAGGCCGGCCTCAACCTCGCCGGTGGCGGCTTCTTCAATGCCGGTTTCGATGTGAAGCGCCGCAACGCCACCGATCGCGCCGGCTTCGACACCATCCCGTTCTTCTACCCGGCCACCCCGGCGAATCTCGCTCTCAAGGGCCAGCGCAACTACGCCAAGGGCGACCCGCAGGTGCGTGACGCCAATCTGTGGTTCAACGCCGAGAAGCCGCTCGGAGCGAACATTCTCTACGCCTTCGGCACCCTGGGCAGTCGCGACACGCAAGGCGCCACGTTCTTCCGCTATCCGGATGAATCGCGCAATGTACCGGCCGTCTACCCGCAGGGCTACCGCCCCATTACCCTGGGCGAGAACCGCGATCATGGCCTGACCCTGGGCCTGAGCAGCCGCGTGGGCGACTGGACCACCGACACCAGCGCCACCCTGGGCGGCAATCGCTTCGCCTATGGCGCGAAGAATTCCTTGAATGCGTCCTATGGTGCCGCCAGCCCGACGCGCTTCGACTCGGGCGAGTATCTGCTGGATCA
>Ga0255220_1000836_pt1 | contig 11726 bp, 5 predicted proteins | sample Miss_Colum_RepB__FD_188423 | JGI IMG/M metagenome (GOLD analysis project Ga0255220, IMG submission 188423) | Freshwater microbial communities from Mississippi River, Louisiana, United States - Miss_Colum_RepB_8d | ecosystem: Environmental > Aquatic > Freshwater > River | place: USA: Louisiana...
GCCATGCCGATCACGCTTGAACAACTCAACAGTGCCCGCCGCGAAGATGCGGCGCAAATGCTCGACGGCCTGTATGAACATTCGCCCTGGATTGCCGAGCAGGCATTGAATGAGCGCCCTTTCAAGTCACTGGCCCACCTCAAGCACGCCATGTGCGAGGTGCTGGCCCACGCCGGACGCGATGCGCAACTCGGCTTGATCCGTGCCCACCCGGAACTCGCCGGCAAGGCCATGGTCAGCAAGACGCTCACGGCCGAGTCGACCAACGAGCAGACCAAGGCGGGCCTGACCGACTGCACACCCGAAGAGTTCGCCAAAATCCAGCAACTCAACGCCGACTACAACGCCAAGTTCGGCTGGCCCTTCATCCTGGCGGTGCGTGGCCCGCGAGGCGTGGGGCTGAACAAGGCGCAGATCATCGAGGCCTTCGAGCGCCGCCTGCACGGTCACCCCGACTTTGAACTGGCCGAGTGCCTGCGCAACATCCACCGCATCGTCGAGATCCGCCTGAACGACAAGTTCGGCGTCGAGCCGACGCTGGGCCACCAGGTCTGGGACTGGCAGGAAAAGCTGGCGCAACATTCGGACCCCGACTTTGCCGAAAAGGGCCAGCTCACCGTCACCTACCTGACCGACGCGCACCGGGCGTGTGCCCAGCGCATCAGCCACTGGATGAAGGACTGCGGCTTTGACGAGGTCGAAATCGACGCGGTGGGCAACGTGGTGGGCCGCTACCACCCGGCTGCTGCGGGCCAAAAATACCTGTTGACCGGCTCGCACTACGACACCGTGCGCAACGGTGGCAAATACGACGGTCGCCTGGGCATCTTCGTGCCCATGGCCTGCGTGCAGCAGCTGCACCAGCAGGGCAAGCGTTTGCCCTTCGGCATCGAAGTGGTGGCCTTTGCCGAAGAGGAAGGCCAGCGCTACAAAGCCACTTTCCTCGGCTCGGGCGCGCTGATCGGCGACTTCAAGCCCGAGTGGCTGGATCAGAAAGATGCCGACGGCATCACCATGCGCGCCGCCATGCAGCACGCGGGTCTGTGTACCGACGACATCCCCAAAATCCAGCGCGACCCGGCCCACTATCTGGGCTTCATTGAAGTCCACATCGAACAAGGCCCGGTGCTCAATGAAGTGAACATCCCGCTGGGCGTGGTCACCTCCATCAACGGCAGCGTGCGCTACCTCTGCGAAATCATCGGCACGGCCAGCCACGCGGGCACCACCCCCATGGACCGCCGCCGCGACGCGGCCTGTGCGGTGGCCGAACTGGCGCTGTACATGGAGCAACGCGCTGCAAAAGATGGCGACAGCGTGGCGACCATCGGCCAGCTGCAAGTGCCCAACGGCTCCATCAACGTCGTGCCCGGCCGCTGCAGCTTCAGCCTGGACCTGCGTGCACCCACCGATGCCCAACGCGACGCGCTGGTGGCCGATGTGATGGCGCAGCTGCAAAGCATTTGCGAGCGCCGCGGTGTGCGCTACACCTGCGAGGAAACCATGCGTGCCGCCGCCGCCCCCAGCGCTCCTGAATGGCAAGCCCGCTGGGAACGTGCCGTGAGCGCCCTGGGCGTGCCGCTGTTCAAACTGCCCAGTGGCGCCGGCCACGATGCGATGAAGCTGCACGAAGTCATGCCGCAGGCCATGCTGTTTGTGCGCGGCGAAAACGCCGGCATCAGCCACAACCCGCTCGAATCGACCACCAGCGACGACATGCAGCTGTGCGTCGACGCTTTCACCCACGTCCTGAATCAACTGGAGCAAGAAACCCGATGAGCGCCACCGCCCAACAATACGCACAGCTCGACGCCTGGATCGACGCCCACTTTGACGAGCAGGTCAAGTTCCTGCAAGCGCTGGTGCAGGTGCCCACCGACACCCCCCCCGGCAACAACGCCCCGCACGCCGAGCGCACCGCCGAACTGCTCAAAGGCTTTGGCTACGAAGCAGAAAAACACGCCGTGCCGCAAGCCGATGTGAAAGCCTACGGCCTCGAATCCATCACCAACCTGATCGTGCGTCGAAAATACGGCCAAGGCAAAACCATTGCCCTGAACGCCCACGGCGACGTGGTGCCCCCGGGCGAAGGCTGGACCCATGACCCCTACGGCGGCGAGATCGAGAACGGCGCCATGTACGGCCGCGCCACGGCGGTGAGCAAAAGCGATTTTTCCACCTTCACCTTTGCCACCCGCGCGCTCGAATCGCTGGGCCTGCCCCTCAAAGGCGGCGTGGAGCTGCACTTCACCTACGACGAGGAGTTCGGCGGCGAGATGGGGCCCGGCTGGCTGCTGGCCAAGGGCTTGACCAAGCCTGACCTGATGATCGCCGCCGGCTTTTCGTATCAGGTGGTCACCGCGCACAACGGCTGCCTGCAGATGGAAGTGACGGTGCAGGGCGAAATGGCCCACGCCGCCGTGCCCGACACCGGCACCGATGCGCTGCAGGGTGCGGTGCACATCCTGAACGCGCTGCACGCACTCAACGCCGATTACAAAAAGGTCACCTCCACGGTCGAAGGCATCACCCACCCTTATTTGAACGTGGGTCAGATCAGTGGCGGCACCAACACCAACGTCATGCCCGGCAAGGTGGTCTTCAAGCTCGACCGTCGCATGATCCCCGAAGAGAACCCGGCCGAAGTCGAAGCGTCCATCCGCAAGACCATCGAAGAAGCCGCCAAGAGCTTCAACCCGCCGCGAGGCGGCAAGCTGCTCAAGGTCGATATCCGCCGCATGCTGCTGGCCAACGCCATGAAGCCGCTCGCGGGCAACGCGCCGCTGGTCGATGCGATCCAGAAACATGGCGGCGAAGTCTTTGGCGAGCCCATCCCCGCCGTGGGCACCCCGCTCTACACCGACGTGCGCCTGTACGTGGAGCGCGGCATCCCGGGCGTGATCTACGGCGCCGGCCCCCGCACCGTGCTGGAAAGCCACGCCAAGCGCGCCGACGAGCGTGTGCAACTGGAAGACGTGCGCCGGGCGACCAAGGTGGTGGCACGCACGCTGCTGGATTTGCTGAACTGAGCGGCTGTACAAGGGCGTTTTGGGCGGCGCACTAACACCCAGCGACAGCAGCCAGCCCGCAATGCAGACACAATAGGCAGGTCAGTTTCAGCGTGTCCACACCATGACACGCCACGGACGCCCCGATTGGACGGCTCAGACCCAGCCGTCCTCGCCTTTTGTCAGACAAGGATTCCCATGCGCCCCCGCCTTTGGCCTGCCGCTGCGCCCACACCCGCCACCCGCACCCTCTATCGACCTGCTGCCCTGACCGCACTCGCATTGTCCTGTGCCTTGTTGCTGGCGGCTTGTGGCAAAGAACCCCAAGGTCCCGGACAGATGCCTCCCCCCCCCGTGGGCGTGGTGACGGTGGCGCCGGTCTCGGTACCGATCGAGATCGAACTGTCGGGCCGGCTCGAGCCGATCCGCACCGCGCAGGTGCGTGCACGGGTGACCGGCGTGGTGCAAAAACGCCTCTTTGCCGAAGGCGCCACGGTGCAAGCCGGCCAGAGCCTTTACCGCATCGACCCGGCCCCCTACAAAGCCGCCCTGGACAGCGCACAGGCCGCACAGGCCAAGGCCGAGGCCAGCCTCTCGCAAGCGCAGTCCACCCTGGACCGCACACGTGTGCTGGCCGAACTCAAGGCCATCAGCCCTCTGGCCTGGGACAACACCCAAGCCACCCACCGCGCCGCGCAGGCCGATGTGGCCGCGGCCAAAGCCGCTGTGCAGCAGGCACGCCTGAACCTGGATCACGCCTCGGTGCTGGCTCCCATCAGTGGCCGCATCGGCCGCTCGCTGGTGACCGAGGGTGCCTTGGTCAGCCAGGCTGAAGCCACACACCTGGCGACCATCCAGCAGGTGGACACGCTGATGGTGAACTTCACCCAGTCGGCGGCGGAGGCCATGCGCATCCAGCGCGCGATCGCGGCCGGTGAACTCAAGGGCAGCCATTCGGCCCAGGTCAAAGTGCTGCTCGACGACGGCAGTGTCTACGCGCAGCCTGGCCGCCTGATGTTTGCCGACATCGCCGTGGACCCGGCCACCGGTCAGGTGACGCTCCGCGCCGAAGTGCCCAACCCCAAAGGCGAGCTGCTGCCTGGCCTGTTTGTGAAGGTGCGCCTGCAGGTGGCCCGCAGCGAGCAGGCCATGGTGCTGCCGCAGCAGGCGGTCACGCGCGGCACGTCCGAAGACACCGTCATGGTGGTGGACGCCGAGGGCCAGGTCAGCAAGCGCCCGGTTCAGCTGGGCGGCCAACTGGGTGACACCCGCAACACCAGCGGACCACAGTGGATCATCACCAGCGGCCTGAAAGCGGGTGAACAGGTGGTGGTCGATGGCTTCCAGAAGATCCGGCCCAAGGCTGCGGTCAAGCCGGTGCCCTGGCAGCCTGCGGCTGCACCTGCCCTTGCCGCATCCTCAGCGGCGTCTGCAGCCAAGTAAACCCGGGAGTCCCACATGAATTCCCGGTTCTTCATCGACCGGCCCATCTTTGCATGGGTCATTGCCCTCTTCATCGTGGTGCTGGGCGCCGCCGCCATCACCAAGCTGCCCGTGGCGCAGTACCCCACGGTGGCGCCGCCGGCCATCGTGATCAACGCGACTTACCCGGGCGCTTCGGCGCAGGTGATGGAAGACAGCGTGCTGTCCGTCATCGAGCAGGAACTCAACGGCGCGCCCGGCCTGATCTACATGGAATCGGCCGCGGACGCCAGCGGCACCGGCACGCTCACGGCCACCTTCGAGCCCGGCACCGATGTGGCGATCGCGCAGATCGAGGTGCAAAACCGCCTCTCGCGTGCCACGCCCCGCCTGCCCTCTGCCGTCACGCAGCAAGGCGTGCGGGTGGACAAGGCGCGCTCGAACTTTCTGATGTTCGTGATGCTGACGTCCAGCAATGCCAACTGGGACCCGGTGGCGCTGGGTGACTATGCGGTACGCAACATCCAGCCCGAACTGCTGCGTGTGCCCGGCGTGGGCCAGGTGCAACTGTTCGGCACCGAAAAAGCCATGCGCGTGTGGATCGATCCGCAAAAGCTGCAAGGCGTGGGCCTGTCGGCCAACGATGTGAACAACGCCATCCGCCTGCAGAACCTGCAGGTGTCGGCCGGCAGCATCGGTGGCCTGCCCAATGTGGCGGGTCAGACCCAGTACGCCACCGTCAAAGTCAACGGCCAGCTCTCCAGCGTGGCGCAGTTTGGTCAGATCCTGCTGCGCGCCAACGCCGATGGATCGAGCGTGCGCCTGAAAGACGTGGCCCGCATCGAAGTCGCGGGCCAGGCCTATGTCTCGTCTTCGCGCCTGAACGGCATGCCGGCCACGGGTCTGGGCATCCAGCTCTCGCCCACGGGCAACGCACTGGCTACCGCCACGGGCGTGCGCGAGCGCATGGCGCAACTCAAGACCTACATGCCCGAAGGCGTGGGTTACGACGTGCCCTACGACAGCTCCAGGTTCGTGCGCATCTCGATCCAGGAAGTGGCCAAGACCCTGGTCGAGGCCATCGTGCTGGTGTTCATCGTGATGCTGGTCTTCCTGCAGAACATCCGTTACACCCTGATCCCCACCATCGTGGTGCCGGTGGCCCTGCTGGGCACTTTTGGCGTGATGCTGGCGATGGGCTTTTCCATCAACGTGCTCACGCTCTTTGGCATGGTGCTGGCCATTGGCATCCTGGTGGACGACGCGATCGTGGTGGTGGAAAACGTCGAGCGCATCATGGCCGACGAAGGTCTGCCGCCGCGCGAAGCGACCATCAAGGCCATGGGCCAGATCACCGGGGCCATCGTCGGCATCACGGTGGTGCTGATTTCGGTGTTCGTGCCCATGGCGTTTTTCAGCGGCTCGGTGGGCAACATCTACCGCCAGTTCTCGCTGGCCATGGTGGCGTCCATGGTGTTCTCGGCCGCCATGGCGCTGTCGCTCACGCCAGCGCTGTGCGCCACGCTGCTCAAGCCGGTGGCGCCCGGACACCACGACAAGAAAGGGTTCTTCGGCGTTTTCAACCGCCGCTTCAAGCAGGCCACCCATGGCTACGAGGCGGGCGTGGCCCGCATGCTGCCGCGTGCCGGCCGCTGGCTGCTGGTCTATGGCGCCATCGTGGCGGTGGCGGCCTTCATGTACCAGCGGCTACCCAACTCGTTTTTGCCCAGTGAAGACCAGGGCTACCTGATCGTGAACGTGCAGCTGCCGCCGGGCGCCTCGCGTGACCGCACCGAAGCGGCCATGCAAAAGGTGGAGGAATTCTTCCTCGCCCAGCCTGAAGTCGACAAGGTGGTGGGCGTGCTGGGCTTTTCCTTCTCGGGCTCGGGTCAGAACGCCGCGCTGGCCTTTGTGCCGCTCAAGCCCTGGGACGAGCGCACCGGCCCAGGGCAGAGTGCGCAGGCACTGGCCGGACGGGCTTTCGGCGCGCTGATGGGCGTGCGTGACGCCTTCATTTTCCCGCTGTCACCGCCGCCGATTCCCGAACTGGGCACGGCCACTGGCTTCAACTTCCGCCTGCAGGACCGAGGCGGCCTGGGCCACGACGCCTTGCTGGCCGCGCGCAACCAGCTGCTGGGCATGGCCGCCCAGAGCAAGATGCTGCAAGGCGTGCGTGCCGACGGGCTGGAAGACGCCCCCCAGCTGCAGCTGGACATCGACCGCGAACGCGCCGCCGCCATGGGCGTCGGGTTTGACGCGGTGGGCAATGTGCTGCAGACCGCGCTGGGCTCGGCCTACATCAACGACTTCCCGAGCGGCGGTCGCCTGCAGCGCGTGATCGTGCAGGCCGAAGCCCGCGCCCGCATGCAGCCCGATGATGTGCTGCGCCTGACGGTGCCGGGCAACAAGGGCCAGCTGGTGCCGCTGTCGGCCATCGGCAGCGTGCGCTGGGTGACTGGTCCGGTGCAGACCGTGCGCTACAACGGCTACCCGGCCATGAAGATCGGCGGCGATGCCGCGCCTGGCTACTCCACCGGCGACGCCATGGCCGAGATGGAGCGCCTGGCCAGCCAGCTGCCGCAAGGCATCGGCTACGAGTGGACCGGCCAATCGCGCGAGGAAAAGCTCTCGGGCGCCCAGGCCGGCATCCTGCTGCTGTTCTCGATGCTGGCCGTGTTCCTCTGTCTGTCGGCCCTGTACGAGAGCTGGAGCATTCCGGTGGCGGTGCTGCTGGTGGTGCCGCTGGGCGTGGTGGGCTCGCTGGCGGGCGTGTGGCTGCGCGGCATGCCCAACGACGTGTACTTCAAGGTCGGCCTGATCACCATCATCGGCCTGTCGGCCAAGAACGCGATCCTGATCATCGAGTTCGCCAAGGACCTTCAGGCCGAGGGCAAGGGGCTGATCGAAGCGACCCTGCAGGCCTGCCACCTGCGTTTCCGCCCGATCATCATGACCTCGTTCGCCTTCATCCTGGGCGTGCTGCCCTTGGCGATCGCCACCGGGGCCGGCTCGGCCAGCCAGCGCGCGATTGGCACGGGGGTGATGGGTGGCATGGTCACAGCCACGGTGCTGGCGGTGTTTCTGGTGCCGGTGTTCTTTGTGGTGATTCGCCGCCTGTTCCCGGCTACTGGGCATGAGGCGCCGCATGGCACCACGATCGGCTCGGCCGCCGTCGACGCAGCCGTGGCCAATCTGGCGTCTCCAGCCAAGGGGCACTGACACGACACCGCCTCCTGAACCAGGGCCGGCTACGCCGGCCCTTGCTGTTTCTGCCCCGTGAGGGTTTGCCCTCATCGGTTTGCATGGAATTTTGTATACAGTCCAGAACACAAAGTGGCAGCTGTTCTAGCCGCTTTGGGATCCTCCCAACCGTCTATTTCCAGGAGTCTCCTCCATGAGTTCAACTGTCCACCCTGTTGACGAGCGCCTGCCCACCGGCAAGCTCACCGCACTGGGCCTTCAGCACGTGCTGGTGATGTATGCAGGCGCGGTGGCCGTGCCCTTGATCATCGGCCGCGCCCTCAAGCTCAGCCCCGAGCAGGTCACGATGCTGATCCAGGCCGATCTGTTTTGCTGCGGCCTGGTCACCCTGATCCAGGCCTTTGGTGCCACCCAGTGGTTCGGCATCAAGCTGCCGGTCATGATGGGCGTGACCTTTGCCGCCGTGGCGCCCATGGTGGCCATGGCCAACGCCACGCCCGGCGTGGAGGGCGCCGGATTGATCTTTGGCGCCATCATCGGCGCGGGCCTCATCTCGATATTGCTGGCGCCAGTGGTCAGCCGCATGCTGCGCTTTTTCCCGCCCGTGGTCACCGGCACCATCATCGCCGTCATCGGCATCAGCCTGATGCGTGTGGGCATCAACTGGATCTTCGGTGTGCCCGTCGGCCCCACCGCCCCCCAGATCGTGAACCCCGAGCACGCGCAGTGGCTGGCCACGGTCAAGGCGCTGGCTGGCGCGGCGGTGCAACCTGCAGCCGGCGCCAGCGCAGCGGCCGCCACCGTGCCGCCCATGCCGGCCGGTCTGAGCCTGGTGGGCACCGTGCCCAACCCCAAGTACGCGCAATTGCCGCACATCGCCATCGCGGCCGTATCGCTGCTGTCGATCATGCTGATCGCCAAATACGCCCGCGGCTTCATCGCCAACATCTCGGTGCTGCTGGGCATCGTGGTGGCTGCCGTCATCGCCACAGCCATGGGCTATATGAACTTCGACAAGGTGGCCAAGGCCAACTGGTTCGACCTGGTGCTGCCCTTCGAGATCGCCAAACCGGTTTTCGATCCGATCCTGATCCTGACCATGACGCTGGTGATGATCGTGGTGATGATCGAGTCGACCGGCATGTTCCTGGCCCTGTCGGACCTGACGGGCAAGAAGATCGACCAGAAACAGCTCTCGGCTGGCCTGCGCGTGGACGGTCTGGGTACGCTGATCGGTGGCATCTTCAACACCTTCCCTTACACCAGCTTCTCGCAGAACGTCGGCTTGGTGGGCGTGACCGGTGTCAAGAGCCGCTTTGTTTGCGTGGCCGCCGGCGTGATCCTGTTGCTGCTGGGCCTGCTGCCCAAAATGGCGGCGCTGGTCGAGTCGCTGCCCACCTTCGTGCTTGGCGGCGCCGGCCTGGTGATGTTCGGCATGGTGGCGGCCACCGGCATCCGCATCCTGGGATCTGTCGACTACAAGGGAAGGTCTGCAAAACCTTCCTGCCAGACTGCCGGGATGGGACAATAGCGACATGAAGCAGATGAGTCTGGAGGCGCCGATGTATACGGGCTTTGAGCTGCGCGCCAAGCGCACCCGCAAGCGTGCGTTTTTGGAGCAGATGGACCGTGTGGTGCCGTGGGCAGAGTTGGTCGCACTCATCGAGCCGTATGCGCCGAAGGCGGGTCCCAAGGGTGGGCGGCCACCCTTTGCGGTAGAGAAGCTGCTGAGGATTCATTTTTTGCAGCAGTGGTTTGGTCTGTCGGACCCGGCGGTGGAGGAAGCCTTGTACGACACGCCGCTGCTGGCGAGCTTTGTTGGTCTGGACCTGGGGGTGGATGTCGTGCCGGATGAGAGCACCATCCTGCGCTTTCGCCACCTGCTGGAGCAACACGGCCTGAGCCAGCGTATCCTCGAGACGGTCAATCGCATCCTGACCGAGCGTGGCCTCATGCTCAAGAGCGGCACCATCGTGGATGCCACGCTCATTGCTGCTCCCAGCTCGACCAAGAACGCCCGCCGTGAGCGCGACCCTGAGATGCACCAGACGAAGAAGGGCAACCAGTGGTACTTCGGCATGAAAGCGCACGTTGGGGTCGACGCCGAGACAGGGCTGGTACACACGGTGGTGGCCACCGCTGCCAACGTCTCGGATGTGACGCAGGCGCATCGGCTCTTGCACGGGCAAGAGACCGACGTCTTTGCCGATGCGGGCTATCAGGGAGTGGACAAGCGAGCGGAAAACCAGGGCAAGCAAGTCGCTTGGCACGTGGCCATGCGGCCGGGCAAGCGCCGGGCATTGGACAAGCGCACTTTTCTTGGCCAGGTGATGGATGCCTTGGAACGCACCAAGGCGCGCATTCGTGCCAAGGGTGAGCATCCGTTTCGGGTACTCAAATGCCAGTTTGGCTACCGCAAGACGCCCTATCGAGGCTTGGCCAAGAACGGCGCGCAGCTCAACGTCCTGTTTGCGCTGGTCAATCTGTGGCTGGCGCGCAAAGCCTTGCTGGCTGCGACGGGATAAGTGCGCCCGCAGTGGGCTCACTGGGGCCGGATGAGGCTGCAGAGGGCCCACGAAGGGGCTTGCTGGAGCCCAAGAACCGTTCAGCATCTGTTTCGATCCCATCCTACGAAACGATATTGACCCTGAACTCGTCGCCACGAACGAGTGGGCGGGGTAGTGCAGAGGTTCCCTAGAGGATTGAGAAGCCAGCGCATGCAACAAAAAGTCAGAAGAATGGTTTCATTCTAGCCTTGAGTCGCCCTGAAAGCACGTCCTGGTTGGCAAACTCCACGTACCCATCTGCGACGCCCGCCTCAAGCCCCCCCGCTGAGTCCGGGCATCGCCTCCGATTCACTCCACTCGACTGACCCGTGTCGGCTTGAAGCCCAGATCCGCCAGCTTGCCCTTTTTGGCGCGAGCAGCCTTGGCATTGTTGAGGCTGCGGATTTCCAGCGTTTCCTCGCGCGCCTTACCACCGCGGCCGATGCCTTCGATCTTGATGCTGCGCGTGTAGGCTGCGGCACCCGCCAGCTGGTCCTTGGCTTCCAGGTCAATCAGCATCAGGCCCCGGCCGCCCTTTTCCATCAGCTTGAGTTCGCTGATGTCGAAGGTCAGGATGCGGCCGCCCGTGCTGGCGCAGGCCACGCTGGTGGCTGCAGGCAGCACAGGCTTGTCGGCGCTGACCGTCGCGCTGGGACCGCTGACATGCGAGGGTGCGCACACGGTTTCGCCCTCGCCCAGGCTGATGAAGCTCTTGCCGCCCTTGTTGCGCGAGACCAGGCCTTCGACCGTGGCCAGGAAGCCGTAGCCACCCGAGCCCGACAACAGCAGCGTGGCGCTGATGGGACCGGCAAAGTAATGCGCAGGCTGGGTGCCGCTTTCCAGATCGATGAGGGTGGTGATGGGCTGGCCATCGCCACGCGCACCGGGCAGGGCCGCCACCGGCACGCTGTAGACGCGGCCGTTGTTGCCAAACACGATGAGCTGGTCCACCGTGCGGCATTCAAAGGTGCCGTACAGGCCGTCACCCGCCTTGAAGGCGAAGCTGGTGGCATCGTGGCCATGGGCCTGGCGCGCACGCACCCAGCCTTTTTCGCTGATGACCACGGTGACCGGCTCGTCCACCACCTTGACCTCGGCCACGGCTTTTTTCTCTTCCTGGATCAGGGTGCGGCGGGCATCGGCAAAGGTCTTGGCGTCCAGCTCGATCTCCTTGACCATCAGGCGGCGCAGCGCGGCGGGGCTGCCCAGAATCTCTTCGAGCTTGCCCTGCTCGCCACGCAGTTCGGACAGCTCCTGTTCGATCTTGATGGCTTCGAGCCGGGCCAGCTGGCGCAGGCGAATTTCAAGAATATCTTCGGCCTGCCGGTCGCTGAGTTTGAAGCGCTCGATCAGCGCGGCCTTGGGCTCGTCGCTGCTCCTGATGATGTGGATCACCTCGTCGATGTTGAGCAGCACCAGCTGCCGGCCTTCGAGGATGTGGATGCGGTCGAGCACCTTGGCCAGGCGGTGCTGACTGCGGCGGGTGATGGTGGTCTGGCGGAAGCTGATCCATTCGGTAAGGATCTGGCGCAGCGATTTCTGCACCGGC
>Ga0255220_1000843_pt1 | contig 11681 bp, 13 predicted proteins | sample Miss_Colum_RepB__FD_188423 | JGI IMG/M metagenome (GOLD analysis project Ga0255220, IMG submission 188423) | Freshwater microbial communities from Mississippi River, Louisiana, United States - Miss_Colum_RepB_8d | ecosystem: Environmental > Aquatic > Freshwater > River | place: USA: Louisiana...
GCGCCCATGGCCCGCAACCTGCTCAAGGCAGGGCACGACGTGCGCGGCCACGACGTCGTCGCCGCCAACGTCGCGCGCCTCGTCGCGGCGGGCGGCGTGGCGGCGGCATCGGCGGCCGAGGCCGCCGCCGGCGCCGAGGCCGTCGTCACGATGCTGCCGGCGGGACGGCATGTCCGCGACGTGTACCTGGGCGAGGGCGGGCTCGTGGCGCAATGCCGCCGCGGCACGCTGCTCGTCGACTGCTCGACCATCGACGTCGCCACGGCCCGCGCGGTCGAGGCGGATGCGCGCGCGGCGGGCCACGATTTCGTCGACGCGCCGGTCTCCGGCGGGACGGGCGGCGCAGAGGCCGGGACGCTCACCTTCATGTGCGGCGGCTCGCCGGAGGCCTTCGCCCGCGCCCAGCCGCTGCTCGCGCAGATGGGGCGCAACGTCGTCCACGCCGGCGGGCCCGGAAACGGCCAGGCCGCGAAGATCTGCAACAACATGATCCTCGGCATCTCGATGATCGCGGTCGGCGAGGCGTTCAACCTCGCGCGCGGCCTCGGCCTCGACGGGCAGAAGCTCTTCGACATCGCCTCGAAGTCGTCGGGCCAGTGCTGGTCGCTCACCAGCTACTGCCCCGAGCCGGGACCGGTGCCGGCGAGCCCGGCCAACCGCGGCTACGCGCCCGGCTTCACCGGCGACATGATGCTCAAGGACCTGCGCCTCGCGCAGGAGGCGGCGCATGGCGCGGGGGTCGCGACGCCGCTCGGTGCCGCGGCGCAGGCGCTCTACGCGCTGTATGCGCGCGGCGGGCAGGGTAGCGATGATTTCTCGGGCATTATCCGCATGTTGGAGGGAAGCGGCCGTTAATGGCGTGTTAACGCTGGACGGTCACTCTTTCGAAAGAAAGGCAGCCGCGCGAGTCGCGCGGCCAAGGAGTCCGGCATGAAGCGCGCGTATCTCGACACCGTCGCCCTCGTGGAGCGGCTGCATCGTCATTTCCTCGAGGTGGTGAAGACCGAGATAGAGAGGCTGCGCGTGAGGGACATCAACAACGTCCAGGCGCTCATCCTCTACAACATCGGCGAGGACGACCTGACCGTGGGCGAGCTCACGCAGCGCGGCTACTACCTGGGCTCGAACGTCTCTTACAACCTCAAGAAGCTCATCGAGTGCGGGTACATAGCGCAGGAGCGCTCCCCGCATGACCGCCGCTCCGTGCGCATCAAGCTCTCCGAGCGTGGCCTGGAGCTGCAGCGCAAGCTCGACGCGGTGTTCGACGGCCACGCGCGCCTCGCGGCCAAGTCGCTCGGCTCGGACGACTTCGCCGCCGTCTGCGACACGCTGCGCCGCCTCGAGCGCTTCTGGGACGACCAGCGAACGGGGGCCGGCGCGACCGCGGCCGCCTGACGGGCGGCGCGGCGCCCGGGCAAGGGTTGCGGCGAGCTAGGCGGGAGGCGAGGGGCAGGCCCTCGCCTCCCGCTTCGCGTTTCAGCCGAAGGCCTGCAGGCCGGTCTGCGCGCGCCCGAGGATCAGCGCGTGAACGTCGTGCGTGCCCTCGTAGGTGTTCACCGTCTCGAGGTTCATGACGTGCCGCATCACGTGGTACTCGTCCATGATGCCGTTGCCGCCATGCATGTCGCGGGCGACGCGCGCGATGTCGAGCGCCTTGCCGCAGGAATTGCGCTTGATGAGGCTGATCGTCTCCGGCGCCAGCTTGCCGGCGTCGAACAGGCGGCCGGCGCGCAGGCAGGCCTGGAGGCCGATGGCGATCTCCGTCTGCATGTCGGCGAGCTTCTTCTGGACGAGCTGCGTGGCCGCGAGCGGCCGATTGAACATCTTGCGCTCGAGCGTGTACTTGCGCGCGGCGTGCCAGCAGAACTCGGCCGCGCCAAGCGCGCCCCAGGCGATGCCGTAGCGCGCGCGGTTGAGGCAGCCGAACGGGCCCTTCAGGCCGGAGACGTTGGGCAGCAGCGCGTCCTCGCCCACCTCGACGTCGTCCATGACGATCTCGCCGGTGATCGAGGCGCGCAGCGAGAGCTTGCCCTCGATCTTGGGCGCGGACAGGCCCTTCATGCCCTTCTCGAGCACGAACCCGCGGATGTCGCCGGCGTCGTCCTTCGCCCAGACCACGAACACGTCCGCGATGGGCGAGTTGGAGATCCACATCTTGGCGCCCTTGATCACGTAGCCGCCGGGGACCTTGCGCGCGCGGGTGCGCATGCCGGCCGGGTCGGAGCCGGCGTCGGGCTCGGTCAGGCCGAAGCAGCCGATCCACTCGCCCTTCGCGAGCCTGGGCAGGTACTTCTGCCGCTGGGCCTCGGTGCCGTAGGCGTGGATCGGGTACATGACCAGGGAGGACTGGACCGACATCATCGAGCGGTAGCCCGAGTCGATGCGCTCGACCTCGCGCGCGACCAGGCCGTAGCAGACGTAGTTCACGCCCGGGCAGCCATAGCCCTCGATCGTCGAGCCGAGGAAGCCCATCTCGCCCATCTCCCGGAAGATGGCCGGGTCGGTCTTCTCCGCGTTGAAGGCCTCCTTCACCCGCGGCATCAGCCGTTCCTCGCAGTACTGGCGCGCGGCGTCCCGGATCATCCGCTCGTCCTCGCCCAGTTCCTCGTCGAGGAGGAAAGGGTCCTCCCAGGAGAACGCGGCGCGGGACGGCTTGGCGATGGCGGCGGCGGCGGGCATGGCATTCATGAGGGTTCTCTCCTGGGGGCGCGCGCTATATAGCGCGAGCATCCGGAACGTCGAAGGGGCAAGTTCGGCCCATGCAGGGCAGGGAAGTCATCTTCGAGATCCGCCGCATCGGCATGGTCGCCAAGGCGACCGCGATCGACGTCGAGACGGGTATCGAGGCCTCCGTCACCGGGCCGGCCAACGCGGCGGAGTTCAGCCTGCGCGAGGCGGCGCGGCGCAAGCTCGCCTGGGTGCTCGGCAAGCGCGGAGTGGCGCCGCCGGGCCGCTGAGCCCCGCGCGCCGGGCCGGCGCGCGCGCCGCGCTGGCAAGCCGCTTGGCGCGTCGTTATGGTGCGCGGCGACACGACCTGCCGTCGCCCTGGCGCGCGAGCGGGCGGCGAGACGCAGGAGGGGCCAGGCGGCCTTCATGGAGTATTTCGTCCAGCAGCTGATCAACGGGCTGACGCTCGGCGCGATCTACGCCCTGATCGCGATCGGCTACACGATGGTCTACGGGATCATCGGCATGATCAACTTCGCCCATGGCGAGATCTACATGATCGGCGCCTTCATGGCGGTGATCACGTTCACCGCGCTTGGCATCCTCGGCCTCAGCTGGGCGCCGGCCGCGATCCTCGTGGTCCTCGTGGTGGCGATGCTCTTCACCTCGGCCTACGGATGGACCGTGGAGCGCATCGCCTATCGCCCGCTGCGCGGCTCGCACCGCCTCGCGCCGCTGATCTCGGCCATCGGCATGTCGATCTTCCTCCAGAACTACGTCCAGATCGCGCAGGGCGCCAAGATCAAGCCGCTGGCGCCCGTCGTGCAGGGAAGCATCCCGCTGATGACGTCGGCGGAGGGCTTCACCGTCTCGATCAGCTACCTCCAGCTCATCATCATCCTGCTGACGGTCGCGCTGATGGCGGGCTTCACGCTCCTCATCCAGCGCACGGCGCTTGGCAGGGCGCAGCGCGCCTGCGAGCAGGACCTCAAGATGGCGTCGCTGCTCGGCGTCGACACCGACCGGACCATCTCGCTGACCTTCGTGATGGGCGCCGCGCTGGCGGCCGTCGCGGGCGTGATGATCACGATGTACTACGGCGTCATCGACTTCTTCATCGGCTTCCTCGCCGGCGTGAAGGCCTTCACCGCCGCGGTGCTGGGCGGCATCGGCTCGCTGCCGGGCGCGATGCTGGGCGGGCTGCTCATCGGCCTGATCGAGGCCATGTGGTCCGCGTATTTCTCCGTCGAGTACAAGGACGTCGCGAGCTTCGTCATCCTCGTCGTGGTCCTGATCTTCAGGCCGACGGGCCTGCTTGGCCGGCCGGAGGTCGAGAAGGTATGAGCGCCCGGGCTGGAGCGGGCGACGCGCCCGGTTCGCCGCGCGCGCGTGCCCTGCCGGTCGCCATGGCGCTGCGCGAGGCGGGGCTCGCCGCCTTCGTGATGGCCGTCCTCGCCTTCCCGCTGATCGGGTTCGTGCTCGCCGACGTGAGCGGCGGCGTGACGCTGCGCACGCGCTTCGAGTGGGTCGCGCTCGCGAGCGCGATCGTGTTCGCGGGCCGCTTCGCCCTCGCGATCATGCCGGGGCGCGTCTCGCTGCCCTTCGCGCCGGCCTTCGCCGCGGCCGGGGGGGCGTTGTCGCGCTCGGGCGCGGGGCGCTGGATCGGCCCGGCGCTCGCGGGCTTCGCGCTCGTGCTGCCGGCCATGCCGTTCTCGGACCGCTACATCGTCGACCTCGGCACCTCGGTCCTGATCTACGTCATGCTCGGCTGGGGCCTCAACATCGTGGTCGGCCTCGCCGGCCTGCTCGACCTCGGCTACGTCGCGTTCTACGCGGTCGGCGCCTATTCCTTCGCGCTGCTGGCGCTGCACTTCGACCTGACCTTCTGGCAGTGCCTGCCGCTTGCCGGCGTCTTCGCCGCCTTCTTCGGGATCATCCTCGGCTTCCCGGTGCTGCGCCTGCGCGGCGACTACCTCGCCATCGTCACGCTCGGCTTCGGCGAGATCATCCGCATGGTGCTGCTGAACTGGCAGGAGTTCACGGGCGGCCCGAACGGGCTCAGCTCCATCCCGCGCCCGACCTTCCTCGGCGCGCCGCTCGCGCGCAGCGCGCCGGAGGGCACGACGACGTTCCACGAGCTCGTCGCGCCGCTGATGGAGCCGGTCTACGCGCTGTTCGGCGAGGAATGGGGCTTCAGCCCGATGCATCGCATCGTCTGGCTCTACTACATCATCCTCGCGCTGGCGCTGGTGACCAACTTCTTCACGCTTCGCATCCGCAACCTGCCGATCGGCCGCGCCTGGGAGGCGCTGCGCGAGGACGAGATCGCGTGCCGCTCCCTCGGCATCAACCCGACGAACACCAAGCTCAGCGCCTTCGCCATCGGCGCCATGTTCGCGGGCTTCGCGGGGTCGTTCTTCGCGGCGCGCCAGGGCTTCGTGAGCCCGGAGAGCTTCACCTACATCGAGAGCGCGGTGATCCTCGCGATCGTCGTGCTGGGCGGGATGGGCTCGCAGCTCGGCGTGGTGATCGCGGCCGCCTTCCTGATCCTCATCCCCGAGTTCGGCCGCGACTTCGCGCAGTACCGCATGCTGATCTTCGGCCTCGCCATGGTGCTGGTGATGATCTGGCGCCCGCAGGGCCTCGTCTCGGGACGCGAGCCCTCGGTGCGCCTGCACCCGGAGGCGCGATGACGCCCGACGCCGTCTCCACGCGCGGGATCGACCCCGCGGCCATCCTGTCCGTCGACCACCTGACGATGCGCTTCGGCGGCCTCGTCGCCGTCGACGACGTCAGCTTCGCCGCGCGCGAGCGCGAGATCACCTCGATCATCGGCCCGAACGGCGCCGGGAAGACGACGGTCTTCAACTGCCTCACCGGCTTCTACAAGCCCAGCGTCGGTCGCCTCGCGCTGCGCCACGCCGGCGGCTTCCACCTGCTCGAGCGCATGGAGGGCTTCAGGATCTGCAAGGACGCGCGCATCGCGCGCACCTTCCAGAACATCCGCCTCTTCGGCGCCATGACCGTGCTCGAGAACCTGCTCGTCGCGCAGCACAACCGGCTGATGGTCGCCTCGGGCTTCAGCATCCTCGGCCTGCTGGGCGCGGCGTCCTACCGCGCCGCGGAGCGCGAGGCGGTGGAGCGCGCGCGCTACTGGCTCGAGCGGGTCGGCCTGGCCGACCGCGCGGACTGGGAGGCCGGGAACCTGCCCTATGGCGACCAGCGCAGGCTGGAGATCGCCCGCGCGATGTGCACGGACCCGGTCCTGCTCTGCCTCGACGAACCCGCGGCCGGCCTGAACCCGCGCGAGAGCGCCGCCCTCAACGACCTGCTGCGCTTCGTGCGCGACGAGCACGGGGCCTCGGTGCTGCTGATCGAGCACGACATGAGCGTGGTGATGGAGATCTCCGACCAGATCGTCGTCCTGGACTACGGGCGGAAGATCGCCAGCGGCTCGCCGGCGCAGGTGCGCGCCGACCCTGCGGTGATCCGCGCCTATCTCGGCGAGGACGACGCCGCGGGCGCGGGGGCCTCGCCATGAGCGACCTGATGCTCGAGGTGCGCGGCGTCCACAGCTACTACGGGCGGATCGAGGCGCTGAAGGGGATCTCGATCGAGGTCCGCCGCGGCGAGATCGTCACGCTGATCGGGGCCAACGGCGCCGGCAAGTCGACGCTGCTCATGACCGTCTTCGGCAAGCCGCAGGCGGGGCAGGGGCACATCCTGCTCGAGGGGCGCGACATCACGCGGCTCCCGACCCACGAGATCGCGCGCCTCGGGATCGCGCAGTCGCCGGAGGGGCGGCGGATCTTCCCGCGCATGACCGTGCTCGAGAACCTGCAGATGGGCGCGCATGTCACCGACGGCGCCGGCATGGAGCAGGACCTCGCGCGCTGCTTCAGCCTCTTCCCGATCCTAGAGAAGCGTCGCGGGCAGCGCGGCGGCACGCTCTCGGGCGGCGAGCAGCAGATGCTCGCGATCGCGCGGGCGCTGATGAGCCGGCCGCGGCTCCTGCTCCTCGACGAGCCATCCCTCGGCCTCGCGCCCCTGATCGTCCGCCAGATCTTCGAGACGATCCGCGAGGTGAACGCGCGCGACGGGATGACCGTCCTGCTGGTGGAGCAGAACGCGCACCATGCGCTCCGCCTCGCCCATCGCGGCTACGTGCTGGTCAACGGGCAGATCGCCCTGAGCGGCACGGGGGCTGAGTTGCTCGCCAACAACGAGGTCCGCGCGGCCTACCTCGAGGGCGGGAAGGGGCATTGAGGGCGACATGGAGAACCTCCTCGGCGGATCCGTCCTGGGCTTCCTTGGCCTGACGCTCGCGCTTTTCGCGGGTGCGTCCTGGATGATGGGCCAGGCGCTCGCGCTCACGTGGCGCGCGGCATGGCAGATCGTCCCCTACGCGGCGATGCTCGCGGCCACCGACCGCTTCCTCGCCTTCGCCCTCTTCTCCGGCGACCTCGCCTCGCTGCCCGGCTTCCTCGCCGCATGGGCGTGCCTTGGCGTCGTCGCCGCGGCCGGCTTCCGCGCCACGCGCGCCGGGCAGATGGTCGCCCAGTATCCCTGGCTGTTCGAGCGGACAGGCCCCTTCTCGTGGCGCGCCCGGGGCTGACCCCCGGGTCCTTGCCGGCCTGCCGCGCGACGGCCTACAGTCTTTCGAGGCCGTGCGTGGCGATTGCCCGCCGCGCGCCGTCCTTCCACCCCCCAACGGGCTTCCTCAAGGGAGACAAGAATGAACAGGTTCAAGTACGGGCTGCTCGGCGCGGGCGCGCTCGCCGCCGCCTCGGTGGCCATGCCTGCGGTCGCGCAGGACATCACCATCGCGTCCGCCGGCCCGATGACGGGCCAGTACGCCGCCTTCGGCGCGCAGCTGCGTCGCGGCGCCGAGATGGCCGTCGCCGACATCAACGCCCGTGGCGGCGTGATGGGGCGCAAGATCAGGCTCGAGATCGGCGATGACGCCTGCGACCCGAAGCAGGCGGTCACCGTGGCGAACCAGCTCGCCACCAAGAAGGTGGCCTTCGTGGCCGGCCATTTCTGCTCCTCGTCCTCGATCCCGGCGAGCCAGATCTACAACGAGGCGGGCATCCTCCAGATGACCCCGGCGTCCACGAACCCGCGCCTGACCGACGAGGCCGCCGCCAAGGGCTGGAACAACGTGTTCCGCACCTGCGGCCGCGACGACGCGCAGGGCACGGTCGCGGGCCAGTGGCTGGCCAGGAACTACAAGGGCAAGAAGGTCGCGATCGTCCATGACAAGTCGACCTACGGCAAGGGCCTGGCCGACGAGACCAAGAAGGCGATGAACGCCGCGGGCCTCACCGAGGCGATGTACGAGGCGATCACCCAGGGCGACAAGGACTTCACCGCGCTCATCTCGAAGATGAAGGCGGCCGGCATCGACGTGATCTACCACGGCGGCTACCACACCGAGGGTGGCCTGATCGTGCGCCAGGCGCGCGAGCAGGGCCTGCGCGCGGTGTTCGTGTCGGGCGACGCGCTCGTCGACAACGAGTACTGGAAGATCACCGGCGCCGCCGGCCAGGGCACGATCATGACCTTCGCGCCGGATCCCCGGAAGGCGCCGACCGCGAAGGACATCGTCGCGAAGTTCAAGGCGCAGGGCTTCGACCCCGAGGGCTACACGCTCTACACCTACGCCGCGATCCAGGTCTGGGCGGCCGCGGTCGAGAAGACCAAGTCGCTCGACGTCAACAAGCTGTCGGCGGCGATCCGCGGCAACAAGTTCTCGACCGTGATCGGCGACCTCCAGTACGACCGCAAGGGCGACGTCTCCAACGCCAAGTACGTGTTCTACATCTGGGACAACGGCGAATATAAGGAGATCCCGGGCCTCGGTTCCTGACCCGAACCGCCCCCAGGGCGAAAGAAGCGAAGCCCCGCCGGGAGAGATCCCGGCGGGGTTTTCCTTTTCGGGGCGGGCGGGAACGCCCGCGGCTCAGGCCTTCTTCGGAGGGCGGCCGCGGCGCGCGCCGGGCTTGTGGCCAAGGCCGATGCGCTTGGCGAAGGCGGAGCGCTGCGCCGCATAGTTCGGGGCGACCATCGGGTACTCCGGAGACAGGCCCCACTTGGCGCGGTACTGCTCCGGCGTCAGGCCATAGGCCGTGCGCAGGTGCCGCTTGAGCATCTTCAGCCGCTTGCCGTCCTCCAGGCAGACGATGTGGTCCGGGAAGACCGACTTGCGGATCGGCACCGCGGGGACGAGGTCGCCCGGCGCGGGCGGGGGCGGGGCCTCGAGACCGGTCAGCGAGGCATGGATCGTCCGGATCAGCTCGGGCAGCTGGGCCGCCGGGACGGGGTTGTTGCCCACGTAGGCGGCGACGATGTCCGCCGTCATGCGCAGGACCTGCGCCTGCGGGGTCGTGGCCGGGGTCGCGTTCTCGGTCATCGCCGTGCTCCTCGCTGGCCCGCCGGGCGGCGGGACCTGGACCAGCTTATCGCCGAGCCCGGGATCGCGCGGAAGCCCCGGCCATCGCTTGCGGCGCGTTGTCCGGGCGCGTCAACCTATGGTATCCGGTTGCCCTCCCGACCGATCCTTCCGACCGGAGCACCATGCCAGACGCTGCGATCGCCATCGCCTGCGACCATGCCGGACTCGCGCTCAAGGCCGATCTCGCCGATGCCCTGCGCGAGGCCGGGCACGCGGTCCTCGACCTCGGCACGGACGGACCCGCGAGCGTGGACTATCCCGACTTCGCGCATGCCATGGCGGCGGCGCTCGCCGACGGGCGCGCCGCGCGCGGCATCCTGATCTGCGGCACGGGCATCGGCATCTCCATCGCGGCGAACCGCCATGCGCATGTGCGCGCGGCGCTCTGCCACGACGTCACGACCGCCCGCCTCTGCCGGGAGCACAACGACGCCAACGTGCTCGTGCTGGGCGCGCGCACGACCGGGATCGAGATCGCGCGCGACTGCCTGCGCGCCTTCCTGGGCACCGGGTTCGCCGGCGGGCGGCACCAGCGCCGGATCGACAAGATGACGCCGCCACGCGACTGAACGGGCCAGGGGACCACGACGACATGACGAACATGACCAGCAACGCCGCGGGCGGCTTCTTCGGCGCGAGCCTCGCGCAGTCCGACCCGGAGCTCTTCGCCTCGGTGCGCGAGGAACTGAGCCGGCAGCAGGACCAGATCGAGCTCATCGCGTCGGAGAACATCGTCAGCCGCGCGGTGCTCGAGGCGCAGGGATCCGTCCTCACGAACAAGTACGCCGAGGGCTATCCCGGACGCCGCTACTACGGCGGCTGCGAGTTCGTGGACGTCGCCGAGCGCCTCGCCATCGAGCGCGCGCGCGCGCTCTTCGGCTGCGCCTTCGCCAACGTGCAGCCGCATTCCGGCGCGCAGGCCAACCAGGCCGTGTTCCTCGCGCTGCTGCAGCCCGGGGACACGATCCTCGGCATGTCTCTCGCCGCGGGCGGCCACCTGACGCACGGCGCCTCGGCCAACCAGTCCGGCAAGTGGTTCCGCGCCGTGCAGTACGGCGTCCGCAGGGACGACCACCTGGTCGACTACGACGAGGTCGCGCGCCTCGCCGCCGAGCACCGGCCGAAGCTGGTCATCGCGGGCGGCTCGGCCTATCCGCGCGTGATCGACTTCGCGCGCTTCCGCGCCATCGCCGACTCCGTCGGCGCGCGCTTCATGGTCGACATGGCGCATTTCGCCGGCCTCGTGGCCGGTGGCGCCTATCCCAGCCCGCTCCCGCACGCCCATGTCGTCACGACCACGACCCACAAGACGCTGCGCGGGCCGCGCGGCGGCATGATCCTCTCCAACGACGAGGAACTCGGGAAGAAGATCAACTCGGCCGTCTTCCCGGGTCTGCAGGGAGGGCCGCTGATGCACGTGATCGCGGCAAAGGCCGTCGCGTTCGGCGAGGCCCTGCGCCCGGAATTCCGCGCCTACGCGGCGCAGGTCGTGGAGAACGCCCGCGCGATGGCGGCCGTGCTGGCGGAGCGCGGCTCGGCGATCGTCTCGGGCGGCACGGACTCGCACCTCATGCTCGTCGACCTGAGGCCGAAGCGCCTGACCGGCAAGGCCGCGGAGGCGAGCCTCGAGCGGGCGGGCATCACCTGCAACAAGAACGGGGTGCCCTTCGACCCGGAGAAGCCGACGCTGACCTCCGGCGTGCGCCTCGGGACGCCGGCGGGCACGACGCGCGGCTTCGGCGTCGCGGAGTTCCGCCTCGTCGGCGAGCTCATCGACGAGGTGCTGAACGCGCTCTCGCGCAACCCGGACGGCGACGCGCAGGTCGAGCGCGCGGTGCGCGAGAAGGTGCGCGCGCTCTGCGCCCGGTTCCCCATCTACCAAGCCGCCTGAGCGCGACGCGCCGGAAGCCGAGGAGATCCCATGCGCTGCCCCTTCTGCGGACACGACGAGACCCAGGTCAAGGACTCGCGTCCCACCGACGACGGTTCCGCGATCCGGCGCCGCCGCTTCTGCCCGGCCTGCGGCTCGCGCTTCACGACCTTCGAGCGCGTGCAGCTGCGCGAGCTGACCATCGTCAAGAAGGGCGGCGTCAAGCAGCCCTTCGACCGCGAGAAGATCATGCGCTCCATCACCCTGGCGGTGCGCAAGCGGCCGGTCGAGCCCGAGCGCATCGAGCGCGTGGTCAACGGCATCGTGCGCAGGCTGGAGAGCCTGGGCGAGAGCGAGATCCCGTCGAACGTCGTCGGCGAGATGGTGATGGACGCGCTCGCCTCGCTGGACCCAGTCGCCTATGTCCGCTTCGCCTCGGTCTACAGGAACTTCCGCGAGGCGAAGGACTTCGAGGATTTCGTCGGGCGGCTCGGCTACTCCGACAAGGACTGAGCCGGCGCGCATGGATCCGGCCGACATCGCGCATATGCGGGCGGCCCTGTCGCTGGCCGCGCGCGCGCTGGGCTCGGCCTGGCCGAACCCGGCGGTCGGCTGCGTGATCGTGAACGGGGGCCGCGTCGTGGGGCGTGGCTGGACCGCCGAGGGAGGGCGCCCGCATGCGGAGGCCGT